>Ga0066637_10000550_pt1 | contig 22964 bp, 18 predicted proteins | sample CryGeyCG2014_020_FD_62737 | JGI IMG/M metagenome (GOLD analysis project Ga0066637, IMG submission 62737) | Groundwater microbial communities from aquifer - Crystal Geyser CG08_land_8/20/14_0.20 | ecosystem: Environmental > Aquatic > Deep subsurface > Groundwater | place: USA: Utah: Grand County...
GTTTTTGAATCTATTCGGTCGTTCTTTTTCTTTCCACCATGGATGGCTTTCATGTACAGGGCATGACCGAGGAAGAAGGGTATGCCCACTTCCTTACACCCATCTGCGAGCCAGTACCAGTTAAATGTCGACTCCACGCCAACGGCAACACTGTGCCGGTATGGTTTTACAATGTGCAGAAAGAGAGCGAAATCATTCGGGATATTTCTATGGAAGACGGCTTCTCCTATCGCATTCATAATGCAGACATACATGGTCTTAGCATGGAGGTCTACCCCACAGTAGAACTCCTTCAGGATGGTAGCGAATTGCATACGACACCTCCCTTCTGATTCCTGTCTGCCGACAGGCAAGATTTGAACTTGACAAAACCGGGATTGTGTTATATAATTATACAACGCAAATTGATTCCACGCAAGAAATTATCTTGACGCCTTTTAATTATTATCACAGCATAAAAGGTTCGTGCCCTATGGCACTCACCCAAATGCCTTCGGCACTTCGCAAACACGCAGAACGTTGTACGCCATATTACTCGACGTGAAAGGTGGTTAGATATGTCACGATTCATTAAAAAAATATCAAAAAAGGCTAGACTTCCCCCTGGGGCTCTTGTCCATGTGGGCGAGGGAAGGGATGAGGAAGTGAAGATTACAATTATTGACTATGACGAAAGGCACTTTGAAGAGAGGAAGGTAAAAAAGGTTGAGGAATGCCTTCCTTTTACGGACAAGCCCACCGTGACCTGGATAAACATAGATGGGATACACCAGGTCGATATTATAGAAGCAATAGGAAAGCATTTTGGGGTGCATCCCCTTGTTCTGGAAGACATTGTTGATACAGGCCAACGCCCGAAAATGGAGGATTTTGGGAATTACATCTTTGTGGTTTTGAAAATGATTTATTACGACGAAAAAGAGGACGAGATTAAGACAGAGCAGGTAAGTTTACTAATCAGTCAAAAATTCGTGATTTCCTTCCAGGAGAGGGAAGGGGATGTATTTAACCCCATTCGCGAAAGGATAAGGGGTGACAAAGGCCACATAAGGAAAATGGGGGCGGACTACCTTACCTACGCGTTAATGGACGGTGTCGTTGACAATTATTTTGTGATCCTAGAAAAGGTTGGTGAGAAATTAGAGGGCATGGAGGAGGAGCTGGTGACAAACCCAACGCTAGAAACATTGCAGGCAATTCACAACCTAAAAAAAGACATGATATTCCTGCGCAAGTCGGTGTGGCCCTTAAGGGAAGTCATTGGCGGTCTGGAGAGGGGGGAATCAAAACTTGTTCAAGAGTCCACACAAATATACTTCAGGGATGTTTATGACCATACAATCCAAGTGATGGACGCCATTGAGACGTCCCGTGACATGTTATCAGGAATGTTGGATATTTACCTTTCCAGTGTGAGCAACAGGATGAACGAAGTTATGAAGGTGCTGACCATCATAGCTACTATATTCATACCACTGACTTTTATAGCAGGAATCTATGGGATGAATTTCCAAAATATGCCGGAGCTTAGCTGGCGTTGGGGTTATTTTGCAGTTTCGCTTGTAATGGTTACTATAGGTATTTCAATGTTAGTGCATTTCAAGAGGAAAAAATGGCTTTGAAGGAGCTGATTCACGCCTGCGTCATACGGCAGATAACACAGCATATACGCTACGGGCTTACGCCCTTGCCCTTAGGGACATTGCTCCCTTCGGTCGCAACGTCGTATATGCTGGAAACATTATATGAAATTCCAAAACCCGCCTTCGAACAAAGAAGAATATTTAAAGGTCAAAGTTAATTTAATATGGAGGTATAAAGATGAGTGAAAAATCTAAAAAACGCAAATCTTGGCAGGAAAAATTGGCAGATAGTAAAGGCTTGCCAAAAGTTGAAAAAATAACTGATAAAATGAGTACAAGATGGGGAACAGGCACAGTTGTTATCCCAGCACCTAAAGAAGTAGACAAAATTATGAAAAAAGTTCCTGAAGGCAAACTTATCACAATCAATGAAATTCGTGCGATACTTGCCCAAAAACACGGTGCTACAATAGGTTGTCCGATAACTACTGGAATTTTCGCTTGGATTGCAGCTCATGCAGCGGAAGAAGCTAAAGTAGAAGGAAAGAAAAATATCACTCCCTACTGGCGCACATTGAAAACAGGTGGAGTTATAAACGAAAAATATCCTGGCGGAGTAGAGACTCAAAGGAAACTTTTGGAAAAGGAAGGACATAAAGTAATCCAAAAGGGTAAGAAATATATCGTTGCTGATATTGAAAAATATTTGGTAAGAAAATCATTCCTAATTTAAATTTCATAAAAGAACACGGGATAAAAGAATTCATAAAGCAGCAGGAAAAACAAATTAAATTAATAGAAACAATAATAGAGAATTTTGATGATGGAAGATCGAGAAGTTTTTTCTGCAAGGCAGTAGCCTTAAAGAGTAAATCTTTTCATCTTTACAGAATGTATAAGAGGCTATAACGATAATATCATCAAATCTAGCTTTTGCGGCTCGCTGCGTTGACTATAATAAACTACTTCCCTTCCACTATACTTCCCCAGAGCCTTCCTTAAAAAATTTCTTGACATTTCATAAAATCAATGGTAAAATACAAAGAGGGTTTGTAAACAGAAGTTAATGGCTATCTTAAAATAAATAGACGGCCAAATTAAAAGAAATATAATGCTAAAACCGTATTTGAAGAAAATATTTGAAGTTGCCAATCGTGGAGATGCCAGAGAAGAAAGTTATTACTCCATTCTTGAGGGATTGTTTAAGGAATATACTAACACGGTTGGCAAGAAAAATATCCACATAACAACCCTACCAAAGAAAACTGAAGCTGGCAATCCCGATTTTAGAGTCTGGGATGGGAAACAACATATCGTGGGGTATATTGAAGCCAAGGCGCCAACGGTAGAAGATTTAGACAGGATAGAATATACAGAACAGTTAAAACGCTACCGGCATACCTTTCCGAACTTGATATTGACCAATTTTTTTGAATTCAGACTTTATCGCAATGGCACTTTGATGGATAAAGTTCTGACTGCTAGACCTTATGTTGTTCATAAGCTTAAAATCACCCCACCGGTTGAAAAAGAGCCTGATTTCCTTAAACTGCTTGAGAAATTCTTCGCATTCACCCTACCAAAAGTCTACGATGCTAAAACCCTTGCATTAGAATTAGCCAAGAGGACACGTTTTTTGAGGGACGAGGTCGTTGCAGAGGAATTGAAAGAAGAAGAAAAAACAGGAAAGGGCTTTATTTTAGGTTTCTATGAGGCATTTAGGAAGTTCCTCATAAGTGGTCTTTCAAAAGAGGGCTTTGCCGACCTTTATTCACAAACTATCACATATGGGCTTTTTGCTGCTAGGACCCGCACGGATGATGGATTTAATAGAAAACTTGCATACGATAGAATTCCACATACTATTGGGATTTTACGAGATGTTTTCAAGTTCGTTTCACTTGAAGACCTTCCCCCGCATATGGAATGGATTATTGATGATATTTCAGAAGTGCTTGCAGTTACTGATGTAAAGAAAATACTTCATCAGTATTTCCATGAGGGTAAAGGTAAAGACCCTATTATCCATTTTTATGAAACCTTTTTGGCAGAATATGACCCAAAGATGCGAGAAAGGAGAGGCGTCTATTATACTCCAGAACCCGTGGTCTTCTATATTGTTAGTTCTTTACACAATATTTTGAAGGAGCACTTCAATAGAGCAGATGGATTTGCAAGCGATACAGTTACAGTTTTAGACCCTGCAGCAGGAACGCTAACCTTTTTAGCTGATGCAGCTAAACTCGCCGTAGAAGAATTTGTTTCTAAATATGGAGAAGGAGGGAGAGAAAAATTCATTAAAGAGTATATCCTCAAAAACTTCTATGCCTTTGAACTGATGATGGCACCCTATGCAGTAGGTCATCTAAAGATGTCCTTTCTCTTGGAAGAACTTGGCTATAGACTTCAAAAGGATGATAGGGTTAAATTCTATCTTACCAATGCCTTAGAAATGGAAGAACTGGCACAAACCACACTCCCGGGTATTATAGCTTCACTCTCTGAAGAATCTCATTTAGCAGGCAAGGTCAAAAAAGAACAACCTATCTTGGTTATACTTGGCAATCCACCATATTCAGGAATATCAGCAAATATGAACCCATGGATAGATAGACTTCTAAGAGAAGATGTAGATGGGCTACAAAGTTATTACAAGGTGGATGGAAAACCTTTAGAAGAAAGGAAACTTTGGCTACAGGATGATTATGTCAAATTTATTCGCTTTGGTCAGTGGAAGATAGACCAGGCGGGGGAAGGAGTTTTAGGATTTATCACCAACCACAGTTATCTTGATAGTCCAACCTTCAGAGGCATGCGGCAATCATTGATGAACAGCTTTAATGAGATTTATACCCTAGACTTACATGGAAATAGCTTAAAGAAAGAGAAATCTCCTGATGGGTCAAAAGATGAAAATGTTTTTGATATCAGGCAGGGAGTAGCTATTGCCCTTTTTATAAAAAGACGCGGTGAGAAGAAAGAATGCAAGGTATACCATTCAGAAAGATGGGGAGTGCGACAATGGAAATATGCTTGGCTTTTGGTGAATGATATAAAAACAACCGATTGGCAAAAGTTAAGTCCAACAAGTCCCTATTACTTCTTTATTCCAAGAGAAGAAAAAGGTAGAAAAGTTTATGAAAAATACTGGAAAATAACTGATATTTTTCCTATTAATTGTGTTGGCATTGTCACTGCACGCGATAAGTTTGTAATTGATTTTAATAAAGACACACTAAAAAGGCGAATTGCAATGTTTAGAAATTTATCAATACCAGATGAACTTGTTAAACAGACCTTCAAATTGAAAGATACAAGCACGTTTAAGTTCAGAAAATCGCGAGAAGCTATTTCTAAAGATGAGAATTGGAATAAGTACTTTACCGAGATTTTATATCGTCCCTTTGACAAAAGAAATATCTATTATACAAATATAGTTATTGAGAGACCTCTTTTAGAAGTTATGCGTCATATGATGCGGGAGAATTTGGGGTTATTAACTTGCCGTCAGCAAAATAAAGTTGGATTTTATCATACTTTAGTTTGCGACACTATTGTTGAATCCTGTGTTGTATCCAATAAGACCAGAGAAATAAATTACCTTTTCCCTCTCTATCTCTACCGAGAAAAAGATAGTTCTAAAAAACGGTCTATAAAAAGCACTGTGATGTTGTTTGAATCACGGGCAGATTATGAGGTAAAAACGCCAAATCTCTCTTTAGCATTAGTTGATCAATTAACGAAGGCTTTTAAGGAGACGCCCTCTCCTGAACAAATCTTATTTTATATTTACTCCGTACTTTATTCCAATACCTACCGAACAAAATACGCAGAGTTCCTGAAGGTAGATTTTCCGAGGATTCCTTTTATAAAAGATTACAAACTTTTTTGCAAGATGGCTGGATATGGGAAAAGGCTCGTTGATTTGCATCTAATGGAGGTAGGGGCGTATTGCAATACGCCCCTACAATCTAAATTTCAGGGTAAAGGTGATAACAGAGTCGGAAAATTAAGATACGATGAAAAACAAAGGCGTGTTTATATCAATGAGACACAGTATTTTGAGGGGATTACAGAAGATATCTGGGAATATCAAATAGGCGGCTATCAGGTGTGTTCCAAGTGGTTAAAAGAAAGAAAGGGGAGGGGCTTGTCACTTGAAGAAATAAAGCATTACTGCAAGATAGTCACATCCCATCAAAAGACAATCATAATTCAGAAAGCGATCGATGATATTTATCCCAAGGTGGAAAAGGAGACCGTAGAGTTTGAAATTTGACTATGCTAATATCATAACAACAAGCCACACAGATTATCTTCTTACAAAAGAGAAACAATCAGGAAAATAGTCACAGTGTAAAGATGTATTAAAGGCAATTTGTTCATCCAAACAGACGGCGAACGGACAAGAAAAAAATATTGGCAAATGGTTTCACCGTGAAGACACAGAGTTCACAAAGCTCGTAAAGAAAGGGGAAAAAAATACGGAAACCGACCTGTGTGAGATTGTCTTGGTGTCTTTTAATTAGAGAATTAAGCTATCATTTGAGGAACTGAGATAAAATCAGGTAAAGAAAACATATGGAAACTAAGAAATTTCTACAATTGGTCAAGAATTACGAGAATCAAGATTTAGAATTCAGGATTGCTCTCTCTGAGGAAGATGAGAAGGATAGAATTGCTAAAACAGTAACTGCTTTCTATAATACACATGGTGGTAAAATTATCTTTGGAGTAGAAGATAAGAAGAGAAGACTAGTAGGCTTACAAGCTCCTCAGCGATTGGAGCATGGATTAACCAACAAGATCAGGGCGAGGTGTAAGTTAGACGTCCCACCCCAAATAGAATTTGTGGAGTATAGAAGTAAGTCCTTTATTATTGTACACTGTCCCAAAGGTCCACATGCGCCTTACTATGTAAAGGGGTATCCCAAGCCGTTCGTGCGACGTGGCTCATCCAACTTTGAAGCGAATGACATTGAGATTGCCCAGATGTATCGGGACTCAAGTAGGATTTCCTATGATCGTACCATAGTTGATGATGCCTCTCTGGAAGATATCGACCTCAAAGCTGCCAAAAGATATATCTCCAAAAGGAAAAAGTCTAAGGAGATCGCCAGGGAGGCTCTCTTAGATATCCTGAGAAAAGAGGGTATTTTGTGTAGAACCAGAAATGGAGAATATCTGCCAACTATTGCTGGGTTACTCCTATTTGGCAAAGATCCGCAGAGTTGCTTGCCGCATACTGCAATTAAGGCAGATGCCAAATATCGGGGAAGTGACAAGGATTGGGATGCTATTGCTACTTTCGAAGGCAACCTTTTTCAGCTGATAAAGCGGTTCGACGAATTTATAACTCCCCATATTCGTGTATCTGCCAAGATCGTTGGTTTTAAAAGGATTGAAAAGACAGAATTCCCTATTGAGGCCCTTAGAGAGGCATTTATAAATGCATTGGCTCACAGAGATTATGGGTTTATCCAGGGCTCTATCGCCGTCAGAATTAGTGATAATTCCATAGAGATAGCCAGCCCCGGAGAGCTTCTTCGGCCACTTACTATCGACGATTTAAAAAGGGGAGAATTTGAACCTGTAACGCGTAATAAGGTAATTGTCAAGGCCTTAGTTGAAGAAGAACTGATGGAGGAGCGAGGGACTGGTTTTATCCGTATGAAGAAATTAGCTAAAGAATATGATTTAGAGAGATTCGATTTTTAGGAATATATGGGTTTTTTTAAAGTTACCTTCCAGTCAAGGCCGCTTTGGGGGAAAGAAATAGAGAAAAAGAAGATTCTGATACCCGACGAAACACTAAAGGCATTAGATAATGACCAATTAAAGATTCTTGAAGTATTGGAGGAAAAGGAAAAAGTAAAAGTAGTTGATTGTGTTAGTCAAATAAAAAAATCTCCTATTACTATTCGCAGGAAACTGAAGAATATGGTGCAGAAGAAGATATTGGAGGTAGTAGGAAAGAGCCCTACTGATCCTACAACTTATTACATTCTCCACCCCAGATTTACAAATAGGAAATGATAGAGTAGTGATAGAGTAGATGAACTTCGGAAGGATATCCAAACCTTCATTTGGATATAAAAGGTTATATAAACCTGTTCGCACGATAAGTGGGTGTAGAGGGAGGTAAATGAGATGTATAGGTATATACTCTGCATCGGTATTTGTGCAGTCATATGGATTATTAATGTAAGATGGATAATCCAGGCGGTCAGGGAACGCATAACCAGTGAAATTTATATCCATACGGGTTTAGGCATCTTCTTCACCTTGTTAATCATCGGTATATTTAAATTATGGACGCAATTTGATATTTTGTGGTTACAAGTCATTGGTTTCATTTTCTATGTCCCCTCGGCTATTTTAGTCTTTGGTTCGATGTTCGAACTGAAGCACAAAGGTAAAGCGGAAACTTCCGACCCCACCGCCACTACCGCCCTGGTCGATACTGGCGTGTATCGTATTGTTCGCCAGCCCATGACTTTGGGGATGGCAATTTGGTCTATTGCCATAATTTTAGTTTTTCAGTCAATTCTTTCAATAATTTTGGGCATATTATCATTTTTTTGTTTTTGGATGTCAGCCAGAAAAGAGGTCGAATACAATATGAGGAAATTTGGAGATGAATACAGAGAATATATGAAGAAAGTTCCTATGTGGAATATTTTCAAAAGATTAAGGAAATGAAGGTATTACATGAGAGGAAAAATATGAAAATTGATACTGAAAATCTGGGGGATGGGACAATTACATCCCTTCCCTCAGGCGAGGTGATATTTAAACTCGATTCATACATAGACAACCCCATCCTGGAGCCTGAAGACATCGGGCTTGTCTGGTATGAAGATGGTGTAAAAAGGGTGGGAGCTGTTTTTAATGGAGGTGCAGAGGTCTTCAATGGAAAGATTGTACTCGCACCAAGATGCCACAAAAACTACAAAGAGGGGACATTTGTTGATACAACGACCGGGATTGAGAGAAAATGTTTTGAGAATTATATATCCGAGATATGGTTATTTGAGAGTGCAGATGGAATGCATTTCAAACGACTTGATGGTCTGGTAATAAAAGGGGATGAAACTGACCACGAGGATTTTACATATGGTATTGAAGACATGAGAATTGTTAAGTTTGAGGATACCTATCTGCTCGTGGGATGTGGTAAAGTAGCCCCTCCGTTTAAGGGCAAAAACGCTGACAGGATAGCAATCTACTCAACAGAGGATTTTGCAAACATCACATATCACGGCATAATTGATGCCTTTGATTCCAGAAATGCTATCTTATTTCCTGAAAACATCAAAGGAAAACCATACATATTCTTAAGGATGTATCCTAATATACAGATCGCACCGCTTATGGGGAATATTGAGCAACTCCTCTTTCCCCAAAAACACAGAGAATACTGGGAGAAGATATATACCAACAGAGAAAAATATCTCCTCTTTCAAACAGGTAGCTATTCGCACGAAAAAGAGAAGATCGGTCCGGGAACACAACCAGTAAAAACGGAAAGAGGGTGGCTCTTTATATATCATTCGGTTGGAAAGATAGAAAAAGAGATTTTATCCTGTTATGGTGTGACCACACCTGTGGAAAGAGGATATTCTGTATGTGCCGCTCTACTTGATTTAGATGACCCTACAAAGGTTTTATGCCGAACAAGGCACCCTATATATATTCCCAATGCTCTATATGAACTCGCAGGTAACGAGGATCATCCGGTTGATGTCCCCAATGTGGTATTCCCTACTGGTGCTATCGTTTGTGGGGAGAAACTTCTCATCTACGCAGGTGTAGGCGATAAATACGAGATTTTACTCTCCTGCAATATAAACAACCTCGTAGACTATCTGTGGGAATACTGTAAGAGTTGAAACTTGGACGCCCCGCCGATGGCGGGGTCCCGCCAAAGGCGGTGACAGATACACACAGATTAACACAGGTTTTTTAAAATTAAATCACGGGAAAAATTCGATGTATGGGTTTGGAATTCACCCGTAAGGGTTTGGAATTCACCCGTAAGGGTTTGGAATTCACCCGTAAGGGTTTTATATAAAAGGCTAACGCCTTAATTCCAAAGGCTAACGCCTTAATTCCAAAGGCTAACGCCTTAATTCCAAAGGCTGATTCCAACAAATTTCTGTTATTTCTGTAAGGATTTAATTTATCTAATCCAAATTACTTTTAATCTAATCAGTACAATTAGTGGCTTCAGTTAACGCATTATTTGAAATTATCTTCTAAAAGTCTCTTACCCGCCTACCGTCAGGCAGGCAAGTCCCTGTTAAAATTTCTTAGGAAAATGGGAAAACAAAAAAACCCGGCAGCGTCCTACTCTCCCGTGCCGTTACCAGCACAGTACCATCGGCCTTCTGGGGCTTAACTTCTCTGTTCGGAATGGGAAGAGGTGTTTCCCCCAGGGTATAACCACCGGGCATAAAATATAGCAAAAATCCTTCAGCTAAAGGGGTGCTTCGAGGGACCATTTTTAAGGTGCTCAATAGGCACAAAAAAAGTTTCTCTCTGAAACACCCCTTTTGCTAATAAGCTAATCAAAAATGGATTGGTAGGGACATGATAAGACTCACGGCTTATTAGTACCGCTCGGCTAAATCCATTACTGGACTTACACCTGCGGCCTATCCCCCGACATAATGTCGGGGCGACCTTACGGTCGACCTTGTCATCTTCAAGGTGCCTTCAGTCCCGCCTTGCGGCAGGAGGGAGATTTAATCTTGGGGTGGGCTTCCCACTTAGATGCCTTCAGCGGTTATCCCTTCCGAACATAGCTACCCAGCGATGCAGCTGGCGCCACAACTGGTACACCAGAGGTTCGTCCATCCCGGTCTTCTCATACTGGGGACAGCTCCCCTCAAATCTCCTACGCCCGCGACGGATATGGACCGAACTGTCTCACGACGTTCTGAACCCAGCTCGCGTACCGCTTTAATGGGCGAACAGACCAACCCTTGGGACCTTCTCCAGCCCCAGGATGCGATGGGCCGACATCGAGGTGCCAAACCGGGCCGTCGATGTGAACTCTTGGGCCCGATCAGCCTGTTATCCCCGGAGTACCTTTTATCCGATGATCTTCAGTCCTTCCACACGGAACTGTCGGGTCATTAAGTCCGGGTTTCCCCTCTGCTCCTTGTGTCCAAGTCGCAGTCAGGCTGGCTTATGCCTTTACACTCAACGCACGATTACCGACCGTGCTGAGCCAACCTTTGAGCGCCTCCGTTACCTTTTAGGCAATTGTGTTTGCCTGGCACTTGGCAGTTTGTAACGCATATTATCTATCAAATAGGGCTCAATCAATTCTCGAAAACGCTCATAGGATTTACCTGAGATATAGATTTGATAGCCCTCTTTCTGCCTTCTACTTTTTGCGTGCAATCCAAAACGCTCTTCCAAGACGGATATTAAGAGCTCTACTTCGCCCAAGGTATAACCTTGCGTGTTGAAAATCACTCCCTTGGACTGCTTTGACTTTATTGAACCATCGTCCATAAACCAGTAAGATAAAGCATGCGGAGTTAACCAAAGATGAATGAGATGAGGGACACATTTCCGTCCTTTCCTGTAGAACTGATGGGCATAGAATCTTAATGTCCTGTGACTTACTGTCTGAAACCACCAGTTTCGACTCACATATCCCTGACAGCGCTTCTCCTTCGGTTGCGGTGGAGTAAGAACCCACTGTTTAAACACTTCATAGAGATGTTCTACATAGGCTTGATGAGCTTCGCTCTGCTCAATCTTAAGCCGATATGTCCGACCTCCATTTTGTGTCTCCAGATGAGCATCCCCTAAAAGCAACCCAATCAGTATTTCTCGTTGTTCTCTGGTTAACTTGAGCCCTTGCTTGTATTGCTCGATCGCTTTAGAATGCATATAGTTTCTCCTTAGCCAGGCCCCGAGTTGCCCCGGCTTCCGGTCGCCCGGAAGTTCAGGCTGTATCACCTCCGACATAAAGTCGGAGTCCGGCGTGCAGTCGTTGAGGGGTCCGACACAAGTCGGACTTCCCTGCTGATTGTCCGCAGTGGACGCATTTTCACCCAGCACTTATGTATAAGTGCAAGGTAGCGCCACATTCTACATCCCTTTACAAAAGCCCAGAGGCAAGCCTTTGTTAGGAAACGGAGTTCCCAGCATATAGCCGGATTTGCCTCCGATGTTACCACCGGAGCGCCCCACTATTGAGGCAACCGCCCCAGTTAAACTACCCACCAGACATTGTCCCCCTGCTTGCACAGCAAGAGTTAGAAGCTCAACAGAACAAGGGTGGTATTTCACTGTTGGCTCCCCCTCAACTAGCGTTGAAGGTTCAAAGCCTCCCACCTATCCTACACAAGTTCTACTAAGATCCAGTGCCAAGTTGCAGTAAAGGTTCCGGGGTCTATTTGTCCAGTCGCGGGTAGGCGGCATCTTCACCGCCACTACAATTTCACCGAGCCCCTCGTCGAGACAGCGCCCAAGTCGTTACACCATTCATGCAGGTCGGAACTTACCCGACAAGGAATTTCGCTATCTTAGGACGATTATAGTTATCGCCGCCGCTTGCCGGGGCTTCGGTTCAGAGCTTGCACCCCTCCCCTTAACCTTCCGGCGCCGGGCAGGTTTCAGCCCCTATACTTCCCCTTACAGGTTTGCAGAGGCCTGTGTTTTTGGTAAACAGTCGCTTGGGCCATTTCACTGCGACCCAGGAAAGCTCCGTCTGCAAGAGACTTCACCTTCCCAGGCACCCCTTCTCCCGAAGTTACGGGGTTAAATTGCCGAGTTCCTTAACGAGGGTTCACTCGCACACCTTAGGATACTCTCCTCACCTACCTGTGTCGGTTTACGGTACGGTCACCAGAAAAACTCCCTACGAGGCTTTTCTTGAGAGAACGGTCCTGCCAGTTTGTGGGCAAAGCCCTCCTCATCACCCCTCAGAGTTTACATCCCGGTGGATTTGCCTGCCGGGACCTCCTACGGGCTTGAATCCCAATCCAATAAGGGACTGGCACTTCCTTCTCTGTTCCCCCTTCGGTCAAACGTCTCTCTGGTGGTAGCCGAATATTTACGGCTTTCCCATCGCCTACGCCTTTCGGCCTCGGCTTAGGGACCGACTGACCCTGGGCGGACTAACCTTCCCCAGGAACCCTTAGGTTTACGGTGCCCCGCTTTCTCAGCGGAGTTATCGCTACTCATGCCGGCCTAATCTCTTCCATTCAGTCCACCTCACCTTACGGTAAAACTTCAACCCGAATGGAATGCTACCCTACCCCCATTAGTTTGTTAGGCTGTTAGTTTGTTAGTTTGCTGGACTAGCCAACTACCTAACTATCCAACCAGCCAACTAACGAGCCACAGCTTCGGTAAGAGACTTAAGCCCCGATCATTTTCGGCGCAAGACCCCTCGACTGGTGAGCTGTTACGCTTTCTTTAAAGGATGGCTGCTTCTAAGCCAACCTCCCAGCTGTTTTTGGAATCTCACATCCTTTACCACTTAGTCTCTATTTTGGGACCTTAGCTTGTGGTCTGGGTTGTTTCCCTCTTGGGCACGGAGCTTATCCCCCGCACCCTGACTCCCGGAAACCAAGAAACGGCATTCGGAGTTTGGTTGGATTCGGAACCCTTGCGGGCCCTAGTTCATCCAGTGCTCTACCTCCGTTTCTCTATTCCGAGGCTATACCTAAATATATTTCGGGCAGAACCAGCTATCACCGAGTTTGTTTAGCCTTTCACTCCTACCCACAGCTCATCCAAGCCTATTGCACGAGACACTGGTTCGGGCCTTCCTCCGCTGTTAAGCGGAGTTCACCCTGGCCATGGGTAGCTCACTCGGCTTCGGGTCTACTCCAACGAACATAGCTATAGATAGAAGGCATAAAACATTGAACAAAAGTAAACTTTTGTCCAACATCTGTTTGCCTGATACCTATTAGCCGACGCCCAGTTAAGACTCGGTTTCCCTACGCCTCCCCCTACACCTACCAAGTGCAGGGTTAAGCACGCTCGTTAGAGTAACTCGCCGGCTCATTATGCAAAAGGCACGCGGTCAGAGACCTATCGTAAGCACAAAGGCATACAACAGGTTTCCTCCCACTGCTTGTAGGTATATGGTTTCAGGTTCTATTTCACTCCCCGCCAGGGGTTCTTTTCACCTTTCCCTCACGGTACTGGTTCACTATCGGTCACGGAATAGTATTTAGCCTTACCCGGTGGTCCGGGTAGATTCCCGCAGGATTTCACGTGTCCCACGGTACTCGGGTTTGCCTCTCACAGAGATTCCTTACATTTTATCTACGGGGCTTTCACCCTCTATAGCTCCCCTTTCCAGAAGGATTCGACTATGCAGGAATTTTGTAACTCTCTGGATCCATCTGCGCTAGATCCCAGAGGCACCCCACTACCCTCTCCATGCAAAGCGCGCAGGCTGTGACACATGGATGAGTTTAGGCTCTTCCCCTTTCGCTCGCCGCTACTGAGGGAATCCCTTTCGGTTTCTTTTCCTCCAGGTACTGAGATGTTTCACTTCCCTGGGTTGTCTCCCCGCCTATACAGGTCATATGACCAGAGGCGGGGTATCCAGGCATTACCCTGGATGGGTTTCCCCATTCGGAAATCCCCGGCTCAAAGGTTACTTGCACCTCCCCGAGGCTTATCGCAGCTTGCCACGTCCTTCATCATCATCCCGTACCAAGGCATTCACCATATACCCTTAGTATCTTATCTTATAGCCGCCTACCAATCCATATATAATTGTCAAAGAACGTCCTTCATTATATTATAATACAAAAATGGTAATTTGTCAAGTAAAAAAATCTTTTAAAAAGTTTTTATACTATGGAGGTGAGGGGATTCGAACCCCTGACCCCCGGCTTGCAAAGCCGATGCTCTCCCAGCTGAGCTACACCCCCTACTTGGTTATCAGTTGGCGGTCATCGGTTATCAGGCACTGATTTCTGTTTTTTCAGCGGGTAAACCCCAAATTTTATGCATCAATTTATAAGTCAGCAGAGAATATCCTTAGAAAGGCTGGATGGTTTTAAATATCACCCAACTTTCTCTAAATTTCTCGCGTCGTCGGATACTAAAATAACAGGAGAAAGATGTTACGAAGCAGTATTTGTCCAGGCAAGAGTACTAAAAAGGCAAGAATTAATAATATAAAACAAAGCTATGGGCCCAAGTGGGGTCGAACCACTGACCTCCCGGTTATCGGCCGGGTGCTCTGCCAACTGAGCTATGAGCCCGTATAGATCGTCGGAAATTCATCTTTTTAACTACTTACATAGCCCAGATAGAAAAAAAGCGTGCATCACCTCGTCAGTCATAAGGGTTAAACAGCTTATCTAAATAGAAGATTGCTCTTCTATCTTTTTCTCTTTGAAAGGAGGTGATCCAGCCGCACGTTCCCGTACGGCTACCTTGTTATGACTTCACCCCAGTCACCAACCTTGCCTTCGGCCTCGCTAAAGCGGGGACTTCGGGCACTGCCGGCTTCCATGGTGTGACAGGCGGTGTGTACAACACCCGGGAACGTATTCACCGCGGCATACTTATCCGCGATTACTAGCGATTCCAGCTTCATGCAGTCGATTGCAGACTGCAATCCGAACTGAGCCCGGCTTTAAGGGATTAGCTCCACCTCGCGGTTTTGCAACCCGTTGTACCGAGCATTGTAGGACGTGTGCTGCCCCGGGCATAAAGGCCATGATGACTTGACGTCATCCCCACCTTCCTCCCCGTTATTCGGGGCAGTCCCCTTAGAGTGCCCCTCGCCGAAGCGAGGCTGGTAACTAAGGGCAGGGGTTGCGCTCGTTTAAGGACTTAACCCAACACCTCACGGCACGAGCTGACGACAGCCATGCAGCACCTGTGCTGGCTTTCTCCGTATGGGGAATCCCTTGCCTTTCGGTTCGGTACTACCAGCATGTCAAACCCGGGTAAGGTTTTTCGCGTAGCCTCGAATTGAGCCACATCCTCCACCGCTTGTGCGGGTACCCGTCAATTCCTTTGAGTTTCAGCCTTGCGACCGTACTCCCCAGGTGGTGAGCTTATCGCGTTAGCTGCGGCACCCCGAATATATTCCGGGACACCTAGCTCACATCGTTTAAGGCCAGGACTACCAGGGTATCTAATCCTGTTTGCTCCCCTGGCTTTCGGGCATGAGTGTCAGCAATAGTCCAGAAGGCCGCCTTCGCCACCGGTGTTCCCCCCAATATCTACGCATTCCACCGCTACACTGGGAGTTCCGCCTTCCTCTCCTATGCTCAATCCTGCCAGTTTTCCGCGCAATTCTTGGGTTGAGCCCAAGGATTTTACCCGAAACTTGGCAGGACACCTGCGCCCTCTTTACACCCAGTAATTCCGAACAACGCTTGCTCCCTCCGTATTACCGCGGCTGCTGGCACGGAGTTAGCCGGAGCTTCTTCTGGGGATACCGTCTCCCCGCCAGAGGCGGGGTTCTTCTCCCCTGAAAGAGGTTTACAACCCGAAGGCCTTCATCCCTCACGCGGCGTCGCTGGGTCAGGCTTTCGCCCATTGCCCAAATTTCTAGACTGCTGCCTCCCGTAGGAGTCAGGGCCGTGTCTCAGTCCCCATGTGGCCGGTCACCCTCTCAGGCCGGCTACCCGTCATAGGCTTGGTAGGCTATTACCCTACCAACTACCTGATAGGACGCAGACCCCTCCTCGGGCCCCCGAAGGGTTTACCCCAATTAACTCACGTCAAAAGGGGACTATGCGGGATTAGCCTCAATTTCTTGAGGTTATCCCCCACCTGAGGGCAGGTTGTCCGCGTGTTACTCACCCGTTCGCCACTCCCCGTCAAAGACGGGGCGTTCGACTTGCATGTCTAAGACACGCCGCCAGCGTTAGTTCTGAGCCAGGATCAAACCCTCCATAATTGACTTTAGAGGTAATGCACGCTATATAATTTTCAAAGAACTTCTGTACTTTTATATTATAACATAATTTTTATGTTTTGTCAAGAAAAAAATTAAAAAATTTTCGAGCTTGCAATAATAATTGCTATTATTGTCTTTGCATCACAAATTCTTCCTTCTTTTATCATATTGAGAGACTCACTCAAGGGTAAAAGTTTTAAACTTATACTCTCATCGTAATCCAAATTGGGAATCTCTTTCTTTAAATTGTATGCAAAATATAGATACAAAGCCTCGGTTGAATAACCCGGGCTGGTATAGAAATTCACAACATGTTCTATGTTGTTAGAAACATAACCTGTCTCCTCAAGGAGTTCTCTCCTGACAGCACGCTCAGGATTTTCCCCTTTCTCTATTATACCTGCTGGAATCTCATACATCTCCTTTTTCACTGGATACCTGTATTGTTTGACCAAGATAATTTCATTTCCACCTATAAAGGGAAGACAGGCTACTGCCCCTTTATGTTCAATGACCTCTCTTTCTGTTCTTCTCCCATTATCAAGGAGAACCTCATCCTTAAATAGGTTAATAATTCTCCCTCTGTATATATCTTTTCTGCAAAGTTGTTTTTCCATAATCACCCCTTCTTATGATCCAAAACCCACTGTAATTACATGTGATAATCCTAACTCCTGATGGGTGACCACTACATAAGCCAAGTCAATGTTACCAATTGCAAATGCTGTTCCTACTATGAAAGAGCGAGGTGATGTATTCATCCCGGCCCTTACAGTGAAAAACTCAGATAGATGGAATAGTCCAAAAACCTTGGTGCTGGTCGCAAATCCCTGTTGTTTCATTATCCGTACATCTATATCGAACCGATCCTCCGGAGAGATGTATATACCTCCCATGAGGTTACCTCCTACTGTCTCCTCTCCAATATTAGGACTCGTAAAATCTCTAAAAGAGAGCCAAACACTGCCCACATTGAGAACCGCCGTTACTCCAATGTCTCCAGATATTGCAAATGCGGTTCCGTATTCCTTTGTAGATACATAGAGCGTTTTAATAAATGTACCAAATCTCACGGATTTGTAATATTTCCCATACCCTATTGATATTTCATTTTCTCTATAAATCAGATTTCCAAAATTAGAGGCTCTAAAGGCAAACGACCCAATACCAGAAGGTATTACCACAGCTATCCTCTCCAGCGCAAGCTGAGTCATCCCAAACGGCAGTATGTAGTCAGCGGATATACCGAACCTATTATGGATAAAGGCGGGCGAGATATATACACCCTGTGTTGCCCAGATATTTCCTTCGCAGTCTGCAGGCTCAAAGAGTGGGTAGGCAGACGCAGGTATAATCACAATGAAATATAATAACCACTTCATGATGTTCTATTTTACGATATTTTTGTCCAAAAGTCAAGGAAAAAGACACCACGAATTACACAAATCAATCGAATGCACACAAATCTACCTATCGCCTGCCTGCCGGTAGGCAGGGTAGATAGATAATATAAAAACATCTCGAAAAGAAAAAATAAAAGAAATTCGTGCAATTTGTTAATTCCTGCCTACCGCAGGCAGGCGTGATATTCGTGTTTTATACCGGTATAATCAAGAAAAAAGTTGACTTACTCTCTTTTTTATGATATAATATAACTCAAATGAATTTACATTAGGAAGACTCAACCATATCTCCTCAATGATTGAATTTATTGATGTATCCTTACCCCCTGTTCTTGAAAACTTCAATTTCAGGGTAGATAAGGGAGAGTTTCTCTTCCTTGTGGGAAAAACTGGTGCGGGTAAAACTACAGCGCTTAAACTCGCTTGCTTCAAAACCTTGCCAAAGAGTGGAGAGGTAAAAGTAATGGGGGTATCATCAAAAAGGATTTCACCCCAAAATAGGCTCATTGTATTAAAAAAAACAGGTTTATTTTTAGAACAGCCTCTATTCTTCGAAGACGCTTCACTGGTTAATAATCTACTTTATGTTATAGGTAGTAATAGAAGCAGGGCATTGGAATCATTGAACATAGTTGGACTTCTTGATAAAAAGGATATCACACCCCCGAAACTCTCAAGGGGAGAAAGGGATTTACTACAAATTGCCATCCTGTATGCAAAAAAACCTATCTTAGCGCTGATTGACGAACCAACAGCATTTCTTGAAGATAGGAAATGGAAAATTATGGAACTTATTACAGAGTTGCATATACTTGGTACTACTGTCTTTATGACCACAAAGGATGAGGAAGTACTCAAACGGTATCCCTACAGGAGGATATACCTTCTATGAAGCATACAATAACAATGTTTTTGGCCTCCCTTCTACTTTTTTTGTGCCTGTTCTACTACTGGCAAAAGGAGATTGAGTTTCAGAAACAACTTGATGGAGTGGAGATGAGACTATTTATTGAACGAAAACAGGACAAAAATGAGACTGTGCAAACTATTACGAATATGGAGGGTGTTGCGAAAGTAGAAGAAATCGCTACAGCTGAGATTATCAAAATGCTAAAAGATAACATAGATGAGGAAATAACTCTTGAAGAGACTGTCCTCCCATATGTACTCAGTGTATATCCATCAAATAAGGGTGAGGAAGATCTGAAAAGGCTTGCCCTAAACCTTACAAAGGTAAATGGGGTAATAGATGTGCTATATGGTCAAGAGGCAGTTGCGGATATGTGGAGGGAGACAAGAGGAGTCAGAGTAGGGGTCGCTACAGCAAATATGTTTTTGCTTTTTATCTTTATCCTTTCGCTTTCCTTCTATATAAACTCTCTGCCTGAAATGAGACATTCACGAGTATTTCTGCTCCATGGGAGAAATCTTACCTCGCTACGTATAAGAGTGGTTTTTAGGGCAATATTCTTCAGTATGGTTGTTTCTTTACTCTCTGTCGGAATCACTTATTTCGCGTATCTATATGTTTCAAAACCACAGAATAGTGTCTTCTTACCCAAACATTGGGTATATTCTTTTATATTGGCTATGATGTTTGTTGGCCTTCTGACAGGTAGTTCCAAAAGATTTCCCATCTCAAAGTAGTATTCCAATTATTACTTCTTCTTCACTCCATAGAGCGATCTTGATTTCTTTCTGCCTTCAACACCCCCCGTATCAAGTACTCCCCTCACTATATGATATCTTACACCCGGCAGGTCCTTCACCCTCCCCCCCCTTACAAGTACTATAGAGTGCTCTTGAAGATTATGTCCTTCTCCGGGTATATAGCAGGTTACCTCGTATCCATTCGTCAATCTTACCCTTGAAACCTTTCTTAAGGCAGAGTTTGGCTTTTTAGGTGTAGTTGTATATACTCTTGTACATACCCCTCTCTTTTGGGGAGAGCCTTCAAGCGCAGGAGCCTTTGAGCGTGATGTCACTTTCTTTCTGGGTTTCCTTGCAAGCTGATTTATCGTTGGCATATAACCTCCTGTAAACTACTTAAAATATTCCAAAAAAATTGATATTATGTCTATACAGTGAATTCCCCAGTATCTACCCATTCACTCTTTAAGACTGACCAGAAGTCACAGGCAAGTCCAGATAGAACATAATCGTACGGTAGATAACCGTATCCGCCATCACCCCAGGCCGTACCCCAGGAGTTCCTTATAAGCAAAACACCCTTGTTATTTCTTATCTTCAGATTATTATCGTATCCCACGGCCATAACTGCGTGTCCACCAATTACCCGCTCTGTAGGCGATGGAAAGGGAATTTTGCCGTCTTCCTCTGCTTTGTAGATAGAATCGTATACTGTAAATCCAAACATAGACGGGATACCATCTGCAAGGTTCTCCTTTATCTTGCTGAGTAGTTTTATCCCGGATATGCCGGGGGGATCAAGCCTGAAATACTGAATAGACTGATACTCCTTCGCAAATGAGTAACAAAATGCTGGAGGTTCTCGGTCAAAATTATCTATTTCATATGGCCAGTATTCCTCTGGAGAAATACCAAACAATACCATCGCTCCCATTGTTGCCCTTATGGTTGCTCCCGTATCTCCTTCCCAGTGGAGGAGATTTCTTGTAGTCTTGTATAGAAATAACCTCGATGCATCAATGTGTCTGCCAGACGCCTGCATTTCGTAGTATTCAATAAGTGCAACTCCTGCCTGCGCAGTACAGGAACCGAGATATCCCTGGTCCTCAATAGGTGGACACCATCTTCTTAAATCAACAGACGAGGGAAGGGAGTTATGCTTTGATTTAATCTTTCCAAGCATAGGCGCTACCAGCTTGTGTGTAGTTGTATAATCCCTTATATCGGGATAATCTGGTATCCATCCCATTCCATGTGCTTTACCCATTCAGTCCTCCATTAAAATGCATCAGTATTATAAAAAATAACCATGTCTTGGCCTCTTATTATACCACGAAAATTAAAAAAAGTCAAGGGAAAAGTTAATCTCTGTAAGGATGGCAAGAAGGAACTTCTTATAATGATATCATCCTAACGGGGCAGGAGTGATTTCCTCAGTTTTTGTGAAAATACGATAAATCAAATAACCCATCACACCAGTAATACAGAGTGATAATATGCCTATTAATGTCTGTCCTAAAACCAGTTTCCCCATACCAATTAACGCTGAATACATAGCAATTACCGCAGCAATGAATCCTTTGAGATTGCTCCAGCCAACACGGTCATTTTCTGTACCTGGTATCTGGGCGCGTATTTTTTTCCAACCCGGTCCTCCCGGACGAACCTTTTTGTAGAATTCTATCAGTTTTTCATTACTTGCTGGTGGAGTGAGCAAGGTTACTGTTACCCATACCCCAACTGAGACAGGAATAATGTAGAGCAAAGTTAGAGGAAATTTTATTGATGTGAATATGGCTAAATAGGCACTCATCATTATTGAAGCAGTGATAGCGGACATTTCACTCCACGCATTGATTCGCCACCAGTACCAGCGTAAAAGATAGACCAAACCTATTCCTGCATTAACTGAAGTTATAATTGTCCAGGCAGCATAAATTGAAGTCATCATAAATGTAACTAACGCACCTATACCTGCGATAATTAAGGTGGCAATAATTGATGCTTTCACATAATGTTTCTCGGATGCATTTTTCACTAAAAATCGGCGATAGAAATCGTTAATCAAATAAGAGGCACCCCAGTTAAGTTGCGTATCAATGGTAGACAAAAATGCTGCTATAAAACCTGCCAATGCCAACCCCAATAAACCCGCTGGTAAAAATTCTACCATTACTTTGACGTAACCCATCTCCGGGTCTTTAAGATAAGGGAAAGTAACTATTGCTACCAAGCCCACCACTATCCAGGGCCAAGTCCGAATACAATAATGGGCAATATTACCCCAGAGAAATCCCAATTGTGCATGTCTTTCGTTTTTTGCTGATAGCATACGTTGTGCAAAATACGCCCCACCATCAGTATTACCTGTAGTCCACCATTGTAGCCCAATGTAGATGAAGAAAAATCCGATTGGCAATAGCGCTGAATACCAAGGAACAATAGAGGTTATATCTTTGGCTCCTTCTACACCATACATTGAAGTTAAGTTCGCTAAAATATTAGCCATACCACCTGATTTATTCACTGCAATTATAGCCAACAATATCGATGTAAACATAGCTGTACAAAACTCAACGAAATCGGTAATTACCACTCCCCAAAGGCCAGATAAAGATGTATAAACTACTGCAATAATAAAACAGAACCCCACTGCTTGCCATTTTGGTAATCCAAAGACGCCACCCAATATTTTTGCCATAGCTAACATAACCCATCCCATAACTATAGTATTGTAAACTAATGAGAAATATAATGCTCGAAATCCACGTAATGCACTCGCTGGTTTACCTGAGTAACGTAATTCTGCAAACTGTGTATCAGTAACAATTTTTGACCTACGCCAAAGCCGGGAATAGAAAAACACACCCAGCATACCTGCCGTTGCACCGCTCCACCAATACCAGTTACCAGCAATACCTTGAGTCCTTACCAATCCACTGACCGCTAAAGGTGTGTCTGCAGCAAAAGTTGTCGCTACAATAGATGTACCCAACAACCACCAAGGTAATTTTCTGCCTGCAACAAAATAACTTTCCATATTCTCTGTTCCTCTCTTAGAGAGATAAATCCCTAACCCGATAACTAATGCAATGTAACCAAAAATAATACCCCAATCAATCGGTGCTAAAAAACCCATAATTCTATTCTCCTTTTAGTATTTGGGCGAATAGCAATTCGCCCCTACAATTTTACAACGCCTTTGTCTGTGATGAAGCCTGTGATGAGGCTTGCTTCTGTTACATCAAACGCAGGATTAAAGACAGGTAAGCTGGGTGCAATCCTCTTACCCGCAATCTTTCTTACCTCATCTCCATCCCTCTCCTCTATAGGAATATCTTGTCCTGTCTCTATTTTCTCATCAAAGGTGCTCTTTGGTGCTGCCACCCAGAATGGAACTCCATTTTCTCTTGCAAG
>Ga0066637_10000552_pt1 | contig 22957 bp, 20 predicted proteins | sample CryGeyCG2014_020_FD_62737 | JGI IMG/M metagenome (GOLD analysis project Ga0066637, IMG submission 62737) | Groundwater microbial communities from aquifer - Crystal Geyser CG08_land_8/20/14_0.20 | ecosystem: Environmental > Aquatic > Deep subsurface > Groundwater | place: USA: Utah: Grand County...
AAAGTCCTGCTGGACTTTCCGAAAATCTCAAGGGCTGTTGTCCTTGAATTCTCGTGAAGTTGGCGCTTGGCATTCATCCCCGCCCGAAGGGCGGGGTATTCTGCCAACTTCACGATAAGTTCAATTGATTTGTGAAAACTTGGGCATTTTTAAAGGGTATTTACCCAACACTTAAGTGGTGACTCTATGCTGCTTTTCGGGACTGCTGGAATACCTATTTCCACTGAGAGGCCAGACACAGTTGAGGGCATAAAACGGGTGAAGGCGCTCGGCCTTGGGTGCATGGAGCTTGAGTTTGTCAGGAATGTCAATGTCTCTGCTGAAAAAATCCCCGGGGTGAGGAAAGCTACCGAAGAAAACGGGATTGCACTCACTGCCCACGGCTCCTATTACATCAACCTGAATGCCCATGATGAAGAAACCCGGAGAGCGAGTGTGAAAAGGCTCTATTCAGGGGCGAAAACGCTTGCTATGTGCGGGGGAAAATCAATTGTCTTCCATGCGGCCTATTACCTGAAGGATTCGCCCGCGCATGTCTATGGCATGGTGAAAAAAGGCATTGCCGAAGCACAGGAAATGCTAAAGTCGGACGGATTGAGCGGAAAAGTGACTATACGGCCTGAAATTAGCGGCAAGCCCGTGCAGTTTGGCAACCTTGGGGAGCTGATTAGGGTGTCACAGGAGATGGAGGGCGTGCTGCCGTGCATTGATTTCGCCCACATGCATGCAAGAACCAATGGGAAAAATAACACGCCAGGTGAGTTCCGCGGGATAATGGAAATGATAGAGAATGGGTTGGGCAATGAGGCATTGAAAAACATGCACATCCACATGTCAGGGATAAATTATGGTGAGAAGGGCGAGAAAAACCACCTCACACTGGGCGAATCTGATTTCAGGTATAAGGAATTGCTTGCTGTTTGGAAGGAGTTTGGCATTGGGGGATATGTGATAAGCGAAAGCCCTAATATTGAGGAGGATGCGCTCAGGATGAAAAAGTATTATGATGGGTTATGAAAAATCGTGCAACCGTAAGAACGCGCATATATAAAAATGATAATTCATACATTAAAACTTTCTGTTCCGAGCCTATCCCAATCGCAGCAAGCTGCGGGGCTTTACGGCTCGGTAAAGTCCACTAATCTCAACTGATCGCCTTTTCGCCCTTGTTTCTTGATATATTTTCTTATTATATCCGCATTTGCTCCTTCTCCTACTGCCCCAATATAGCCTCCATCATTCCAAAATTCTCCGCCCCATAATTCCTTTTTTATCTCTGGAAATTGAACAAACATTTCTCGCGCAGTTATACTTTTGATTATTTGAGCCACTCTTGATGGCGCATATCTTGGTGCCGACTGCACCAAAATATGAACGTGATCCAAATCAAATCCTATCGTCTCGGTTGTTATGTAATATCTCTCTGCTATCCCGTCCATTATTTTCTTCATATATGTTACATATTTCTCTCTTAGAAACATGTCTTTCCGGTATTTCACCGCAAACATCAGATGATATTTGATTACATATACTTTATGACATGCATGATTCAGTTTTGTCATGCTCTTTTATTCGTCTCCTCTCTTTTTTATTGCCATAGCAAGCTATGGGGATTTAGACCCAGACGGCTATTAAAGTGAATATCTGACCTAGTGTGGTATCCGATAAATGAAAAAAGTTTATGAGGGATTATAAAAAAAATTTTAAATCAGACTTATTTCAGCTTTTCACAACACTGCCGGAATGCGGCTTGCCTTCGATGCATTTTTTGAAATCGTCAAGGTTCCTGCCGCTTATGAAATGGATTTTGATATTGCTGCGCTGGGCGAGCTTGCAGGCGACCAGGTCGAACACGAAATGCTTCCCTGCCTTCCGGTCATCCTTGGTTTTTGCGAGCGAAACCAGGTCGGCATGGCTGAGCAGGCCGTATTTCCTGGCATCCTTGTTGTGCTTCGGGTCCTTGTTGTAAACGCCGTCCACATTGCTCAGGTTGATGACCGCCCGCGCACCGATTGCCTCGGCGAGGAGAACCGCATCGGCATCGGTGGTTATGCCCGGTATCGTGCCGCCCATGGCTAAAACATCATAATCTTTGGCAACTTCTTTTGCCTTTGAAAAGGTATTGATTACTTCAGGGAAAACGTTCAGCTTGCCGTTGCATGCAGAGATAAGGAGCTTGGCATTCTGCTTTGTGCTCATGATGGCGATTTCATCCGCTTCGAACTCGCTGTGGCAGAGCTTGCGCACTGCATCGGCATATTCGCGGGCAATCCTTCCGCCGCCAGCCACAATGCCGAACTTCACGCCCTTGTATTTTGACAGGATATTGCAAAAATCTGAGAGGTATTTTATGTTCACACCGCCAGACAGAATCATGCTTCCTCCGAGTGAGATTACAAGTGAGCTTTGTGTTGCCATGGTAACAATTTACCTTGAAGCATATATAAATGTTTTAGTTTTGCACATGCCCTGATTTTTTCAGAGATATTAGTTTATAAAAAATCTGTGTATAATAATTAATATGAAAGTGGATATTGGCACAGATAAAATAATAGCTGAATTGAAAAAAAAGGAGAGTGAACGCGAGGGATGCAACCAGGTGGCGCGCGCGATCGTGCGCGAATGCTCCCTTGCCATAAACCATATCCACTGCAAGGAGTTTGAAAAATCCCTTGAGAAAATTAAGGGCGCCAGGGAACTGCTTCAGAAAAACTCAGGCTCTAAATATATTGACCTGTTCAACCAGGCTAAGCAGGAATACTGCGAGGCATTTGCCCTCTACCAAATAGTGGTAAGAGGAAAATTGCCTGCGAAAGCAGAGATTGGCGTTGAAACCGAACCATATCTGACCGGCTTATGCGATTGCGCCGGCGAGCTCAGGAGGGAAATGCTCGCATCGCTCATGAAAAAGGAGTTGAAAAAAGCGCAATACTATTTTGACATGATGGATGCGCTTCACCAGGCGATGCTTCCCATCAGGTTCACAAATTCCGTGCTCCCGGGCTTCAGGGTGAAGCAGGATGTGCTCAGGAAGCAGCTTGAGCTTGCCAGGAGCGAACTATTCCAAGCGATGTTAACCTACGGGAAAACAGAAAAGCTGTAAACACAAATAATTGCACAATGAGCAGCTAAATGCTAAAGTTGATTTCATGGACAAAACTGACCGAACGCATTCACCGGCACGGGAGGCCATGGTATATGGAACTGGTTTCTCCGACAAGCTCGAGCCGCTTGAAGCGCTTGACCTGAGGAAATGCAATACGGTTTCTGATTTGGTAAATGGCATGGGCAAGACCGCATTCGGGGGCAGGTCAGTGGGCGAGGCGGCTGACCTTCTCTACGATATGGCGGCTGACAAGGACGTGTTCACTATAATGACCATGTCTGGTGCCATGACCATGGCCAAAATGGGGCTTGTCATCTGCGACATGATAGAAACTGGCATGATCCAGGCAGTGGTAAGCACCGGAGCGCTCATCACCCATGGGTTGATTGAGACTATGGGCATGAGGCATTTTAAATACAGGCCGGGGCAGATGAATGACGAGGAGCTGTATCTCAAGGGGTATGACCGGGTTTACGACACGCTGGAGCTTGAGAAAAACCTGGATGACACAGAGGAAGTGGTGCACGCCATCTTCAAGGAGGAGCAGCCGGAAAAAATGTGCTCGCGCAGCATCTGCGAATCCATTGGGAAATATTTGCACAAAAATGTGCCGGGCAGGGGCGCGCTGAAAACTGCTTATGAATACGGGGTGCCGGTGTACATACCGGCTTTCACTGACTCAGAGCTCGGGCTGGATGTCAGCATCTACAAACGGTTCCTGAGGATGAACAACGAAGCGGAGCCGCAATACGACCCATTTCTGGATTTGGATGATTTGACTGAAAGGTTCATTGGGTCACGGAAGCAGGGGATATTCACTATAGGGGGCGGGGTGCCAAGGAACTGGGCCCAGCAGATAGCGCCCTACCTTGAAATCAGGGATATGCGGCTTGGGATAAAGCTGCCCGTCAAAAGATACCAATTCGGCATAAGGATTTGCCCTGAGCCTGTCCATTTGGGCGGCCTTTCAGGGTGCACATATAGTGAAGGGGTTTCCTGGGGTAAATTCGTGCCTGCTTCAAGGGGGGGCAGGTTCGTGGAGGTCATAAGCGATGCAACCATCGCCTGGCCGATGATAGTCAGGGCAGTGATGGAACGAATGGAAAAAAATGGAATCAAATCAAAAAACAAACTGAAACCAGGTGATGGTAAATGAAACTTGCTATGTTAGGGACATTGTTCATATTTGCGCTTCTATTGGCATGCACGAGCCCAGACCAGCCGCCAAACCCCGGGAACACAACCACCCCGCCACCCGTGTCAAACAACAGCACAGGCACTGTAAATGACAGCAACGGGGGCACTGGCACAGGAGGCGGAATAACCATACCTCCTGAGATAAACACCACCCAGCCGGGCAATAACTCAACCGGCACTTCGGGCAGCGGGCAGAATACCACCATTGACCTGGTCAACGAAAGGATACTCGGCCAGAAACTGATTTTTGCGCAAACGCCATCATCACCGCTCGAGGCATATATCTATAATATCGGAATAGGGCAGGCAATCCTCATCAGGAAGGGGGATTTCAACATGCTGATAGACACTGGCAAGCCTGAGAGCGCGAACCAGGTGGTTGCAAACCTGAGATATTCCGGGATAGAGCGGATTGACGTGCTCGCGCTTACCAACAACAAGCCAGAGCACGCAGGCGGGCTTTCTGAAGTGCTGAATTCATTCTCAATAAGCGAAATCTGGACAAACAATGTGCAGCCTGCCGGCGATGCAAAGGATGCCTATGACAAATACATAACAGGCAGGATACCAGTAAAGCATCCGTGGCAGGGTGATTCGGTAAAACTGAACGGGATAAAATTGACTGTGCTGAACCCGCCAAATAGCACAATGTTCGTGGGCGAGGACGTGAATTCCATCGTGCTGAAAATAGAGGACAGGGGAACCTGCATGATGGTTATGAGCGATGTGACCTCGAGCATTGAAGACCGTTTTATTTCCAATAACATGAACCTGACGTGCAACCTGCTGGTGCTCGGCAACCACGGAAGCGGCCTATCCAGCGATTTATTATTCATAGAGAAGGTGTTCCCTGACTGGAACCAGCCGGCTGCCAAGAGAAAACCCGAGTTGGCGCTCATTTCTGCAGGCACTGAAGAAGCGAATTATCCGAATAGTGCGGTGCTTGAGAGACTGCGGCTCAAACATATACCATATGTGAGCACGACCACGAATGGCACGCTCAAGGTGGTAATTGACTCGGTTGGCTACAACGTGATAACCATGGCGGGCTAGAGGATTGGATGGATGCGCCAGGAGATGATTAATTGCCGCTGACACCTTTCCATTTCGGGCCAGCAGCCGGCACAGGGCTTGCCTTTCAAAAAATATTTGACCTGCCAACGTTGATTGTTGCTGTCGGCATAATTGATTTGGAGCCGCTGGCTGTGCTGCTATTCGGGCTGAATTATCCCTACCATGGGTTTTTCCATAGCTTTTTGGGTGCTGCGATTGCTGCTGTGGCTGTTGCACTTGTGATGTGGAAAATAAGGAAGGAAGTTGACTGGGTAATGGCAATATTCCGGCTTAAGCCCGAGGTGCTGCCATCATTCTCAAAAATATTGTTTTCCGCAGTCGCTGGGGCTGATATTTTCCACGTATTGGTAGATGCGCCGACCCACATCGACATGAGCCCGTTCTGGCCGTTTGTAAATGGGAATCCGCTTTATGAGACGGTGCCTGAGATTTGGGTGTATGCTTTTTGCACAGGCATGCTGGTGATTGCGGCTGTGCTTTATATTAAGAAGGATTTATTGCTCAGAGGTCCAGGAAATCCCTTGCCGTAGGCGGCTCGGGTTTCTCTCCTTTGCGCTCGCGGATTTTCTTCACGACCTGCACCTGCAAATCCTTTGGCAACGGCTCGTAGCCCGCGTACTCCTGATAGGGAATCGCACGGCCCTGAGTGGCGCTCCTCATTTCATTGCTCATGCCGAACATTTCAGCAACCGGTATCTTGAATTTCACATTGGTGACCTCGTCGTCCTGCTGGATGTCAATCAATTGGCCGCGCCTGCCCTGACAAAGGGTAATCACATTGTTCACATAATTAACCGGCACCTGCACTGTAAGGTAAATCTTTGGCTCTAGCAGGTAATCCCCGGCACCCAATATGCCTGCATATATTGCCCTCTTTGTAGCCGGGATGATTTGGGCTGGCCCACGGTGGACCGGATCCTCGTGAATAGTGGCATCGAGCAGGCAAATTTTCACGCCCATGACCTTTTCCTTTGCAAGCGGGCCGAGGTTCATGGCCTCCTCAAAGCCCTGGAACACAAGCTCCATGATTTCATTCAGGTATTGGACACCCTTGGTGTCATCCACAAGCATGTTCTTGTTATAGATATGGATGACGCGCTTGGCCTCTTCACGGGGCACGCCAAGCTTCACCAGGTCCTCGACTATTGCCTTGCCCTTGGGCTTTCCCTCCGGGAGGGTGCCCTCGTCAATGGCATTCTTTACTGCCGCTTCAAGGGGCTCAACTGCAAACACAATCTTCGTGTGCTTGTTGGGCGATTTTCCCTCGACCCGGCCCACACCGCCCGTTATGCACTCACGGTAAACCACTATGGGTGGAGATGTAACAATGTTGATGCCCTGCTCAACCTGGATCTTGTATTCTATGATTTCAAGGTGCAGCTCGCCCATGCCTGAGATGAGGTGCTCGCCCGTCTCGTGGTTAATTTCTACTTTGAGGGTCGGGTCCTCTTTGGCAATTGCCCTCAGTGCCATGATGAGCTTGGAAAGCTCTTTTGAATCCTTTGCTTCAATGGATTTGGTAACCACCGGCTCGCTGTAGTGCTTAATCTGCTCAAATGGCTGAATGGGCCTCTCGCTGATGGTTTCGCCCACATAAATATCCCTGAGGCCGATTATGCCTCCGATGTTGCCTGCGCTCACGGACGGCACAAGCACCTTGTCAGGACCCATGTAAATCGCCACCTGCTGGATTTTTTCAGTGGCATATCTGCTTGCAAGGTAAAGCTCCTTGCCTTTTTCGATTGTGCCTGAGAAAAGGCGGGCCACTGCAATCTCGCCAGCGTGCTCGTCGTTCACTACTCCAAACACCACACCTATGGTCTGGCCTTTCTTGTCGCACAAAACCATGGATTGGCCGTCCGGCGAGTTCATGTCGCCCTTCCAGATGGTCGGGACACGGTATTTTTGGGCGGTCAGTGGCGGCGGGTGGTGCTTTATGACCATCTCAAGCAGCACCTCATCAAGGGATGATTTTTCACAAAGGGCAACATGGTTGCCTGAAGAGCAGAAATCAATAATGTCCTTGAATGTGATGTTGAAGCGCTTCATGCTGGTAATACTGATTGCCCATTTGTTGAAGGCGCTGCCGAATGCAACGTTGCCCTTTTCCACTGAGATTGCCCATTCGGACTTGAACTCGGGCGGGGCATACATGGCTATAAGTTTATTTATGCTGGTGATGATTTTCACGAGCCTCTGCTGAAGGGCTTCCGGAGTGAGCTTCAGCTCGTTTATGAGACGGTCAATTTTGTTGATGAATAAACAGGGCTTTGCCTTTTCCTTGAGCGCCTGCCTCAAAACGGTTTCTGTCTGGGGCATGATGCCCTCAACACTGTCAATAACTAAAACCACGCCGTCAACTGCGCGCATGGCGCGGGTGACATGGCCGCCGAAATCAACGTGGCCAGGCGTGTCAATAAGATTGATAAGATAGTCCTGACCATCGAATGCAAACCCGAGGGAAATATATGCCGCCTTGATGGTGATGCCGCGGGCCTGCTCCTGGACATCAAAGTCCATCATCCTCTGCTCGCCTGCAAGCTGCTTGTTGATTAGGCCTGCGCGGGCAACCAGCGAGTCGGTGAGCGTGGTTTTGCCATGGTCAACGTGGGCTACAATAGCGATATTCCTCACGTTCTTCACATTGTCCATGATTTTCAGGACTTCATCAACGACATATTCTTTTTTTACCATAACCATTACCTCGGCGCGCTAAAACAAGCAAAATGGTCTGGGGTTTGGAGACTTGGGTCTTCAGTTTTGGGTCTTGATTAGTGGGACTCTGGACTCTGAACCCTGGACCTTGAACCTTTGACCCTGAACCCTAGACCTTATCTTGCGCTTCGTGCCATGCGCTCAGTTTCGTTCTTCTTCTTGACTGCGAACGAATTGACAGCATCATCCTTTGCCGCGAATATGATTTCATCGGCAAGGGCATCTGCAAGGGTGCGCTTGTGGTTAAACGAGCCCATGATTGCTGCCAGCGCCATGTTTCTGAGCGCCATGTCAAGCCGTCTAAGGGCTGAAATGTCAACTGAGATCTGGTAGGAAACGCCTCCATGAGTCACCCGTGTGAAATCCTCGCGGGGCGCTGAATGCACAATTGCATGAATCAGCATCTGCAGCGGATTGGAATTTGTCTTCGCCTCCACCAGCTCAAATGCCTGTTTCACAACCCTAATGGCTTTTGTCTTCTTGCCCTGCATCCTGCCCTTGGTGCGGATGACGCGGCCAAGCGTCTTTTCGCCTGTGCCGCCCCGCATCAATTTATTTGCCAGGCGCTCAACGACATTCACAAACTGCTTGTCGAACTGCCTGCGGTTCCTGCCATGGGAATGGGGAATCCTCACTGGATCCATGCAAATATACCTAGAAAGTGAAGGGTCTTCCACCTTGATTTCAGAAAGGTTGTATTTGCCAAAGAGCTTGTAATCAAAATTAGCAAGCAGGGTTTTCTTGTCAATCACATGGCGCACGGTCTTTTGGGGGCCAATAGGCACATCATATTCACGCCTGCGCCTGAAACCCGGGCGGTTGAACCTTGTCCTGCCACCGCCTTCTGATTCACGGCCGCCGCTTTTGCCTCTTCCACGATTCTCTTCTGCCACATAAATCACCGTAAAGTTAAAGGTTTAAAGTCTAAGGTTGAATCCCATGAACTTTGAACTTTAAACTTTAGACATTTACCTCTTGGGCTTGCCCTTAAGCTTCAGCCTTACCATTTCAAGGCTAACACCGTTGACTGCCACGACCTTATAGCGCACGCCGGGAATTGAACCCATCTGGCCGCGCTGGGAGCCTCCCAGACCCTCAACAGCTACCTCATCGTGCTCATCAATGAAATTTATGGCACCATCCCTTGGCGCGAATACTGTAATCACTTTATTGTTCTTCACCAGCTGGACGCGGACGCACTTGATAAGGCCTGAATGGGGCTGCTTCTGCTCAAGCACACGCTTTTCGAGCACGATGCCCTTTGCCATGTTAGCACCCTCAAGCGGGTCGTACTTTTCCTTGAGCCTGAGCTTCGTTCGCTTCCACCATTTCTTTTTCCAGCGCTGCTTCTTCCTTTTCTTTTCAAGCACACCACCAGCATATTCTCCATAAGGCATAAATAGTCACCAGTCTTCAGTTGTCAATTGAATCCCATATTAGTTTTTAACATACAAACTAGCTGATTGGCACTAGGATTATAAAAGCGAACGGCCTACATTCAGATCATGGTATAATGCAGCATAAGGTCGTAACCGAATTTGTCTTTCAAAAGCTTTTTGCCGACCTTTATGCGATAGCCCCCCCTGCCAATGGCAAGGGACCTGTCCCGTTCAGCAACATTAACGTGAACCTGCTTCTGAGCAGGGTCAATGTTTATATTTAATAGATTGACGTTTTTAAAAAGGTTCCTTATGAATGTCTCGGGGTCGCTGCTGTCAAGAACAACTACGATATTCTTGTTTAGCCTCTTGCCAAGCTCTGCCACCTGTTGGGGGAACCTGCTGCCTTCGATGAGGAAAACATAATTGCCATCCGCTTCAAAGAAGAATTTGGGCATAATATGGGTGACCCGCTCAAACTCGTTCATTATGTAAAATTCATTCTCTCCAATTTCCATCATCAAATCGACCATAACAAAAAGCACTCAAAACATAATATAATAATAGAGAGGACAACATAGTAATAGATATCACTTTGATTTTTTCTTCTTTCGGCCGCTGGATGTGTCGGCTGATTTCTCAGCCTTGCCTGAAGCAGCCACGATTATCTTGGAATTGCCCTCCTCATAAACAATGAGCATTGAGACGGGGAATGGCTTGCCGCAGATGCTGCCAAGCTGGAGGCTTGTGCCCCCATATTGATAAACCGGAATTTCAGAGAGCCCGCTGAGCCGCTGGTATTCTGCCGCGTTTTCCAGCTTGAGGTTGGATGCCATGATTATGAGCTTGGGGCTTCCGACCAGCAACTCCTTTTCAGCGGTGCGGGAGCCGAACTTGACCTTGCCAGTGTCAACTGCAATCCTGATTTCCTTGTCAATGTCATATGCCATAATAGTCACCCAAAAAGGTCTTAACATGTCTTAACTGGTCTTAATGGTCTTCACTTATACTTTTTCTCTTCCTGAGGGTTCTCTTTTTTGTAAAAAGAGAAGGCTCGCCTTCCGTTGCCTTCTCCTCAGGCACTTCGAACCACTTCATCCTGAGCTTCACCATGCCAGTGCCGAGGGGAATCGGCTGGCCCACTATGATATTTTCAGCGACACCCTGAAGATGGTCGCTCTTTGCAGCAACGCTAGCATCGATTAGATGCTTGACTGTGACCTCGAATGCAGCCCTGGCAAGTATGCTGGCCTTCTCGCCGCTCAGCCCGTGCCTGCCTACCGACTTTATAACGCCATCGGAGGATACGGCATCTGCAATGACAATGATATGGCGTATGTCGACCGTGAGACCCTGAAGGTCAAGCACCTGCTTGATTTCGCGGATGAGCGCATTCCTCGCAGCCTCGATGCCGAGGATTTTTTCTATGTCTATGACGCTATTGGTGTAGACCTTGGTTAGGTCGATGTTTTCCAGCTTCAGCACTTCCGGCAGGTTGATGCCACTGACCCGTACAAAATAGTCATTGCCGTCCTTCACCACCACTGCCTTGCTCAGGCCGGAAATGCCCTTGATTTTGAGCGCCTTAAGGCGGTTAGTGAGCTTTCGAAGGTCCCGGAAGACCCTGCCCTTAGTTTCCTCCTTGTTGTAGACGGTGATGACGCCTTTCCTTCCGTCGTATTCCAGCTTCTGGCCCAACTCCTCAACCACTTTTTTAACATCCTGCCCGGAAACGCCGATGAATTCAAGCTCGTCCTTGTCAAGCACGAGATTTATGCATTTGTTCTCGAAACTCTCCTGAATCTTAGCAATGTCATAGAGCTTGATGCATTCGATGTTTTTTGCAACTGTTTTGACGGCCTCGTAATCCTTGGCCAGAGCCTTGCTCACCAACACGTCCATGAACACTTTCTTTGGCACGCGCTTGGCATCCACCAGCTCAATAAGCCTGGGAAGGCCCAACGGCACGTGCTCTGCCACACCGGCATAGTGGAAGGTTCTCATAGTCATCTGGGTGCCTGGCTCGCCTATGCTCTGGGCAGCTACCACGCCGACCGCTTCGCCATAATCAATGTTTTTTTTCATAAAGTCACCAACATTAGTTTCTGGTTCCAGGTTTCGAGTTTCCAGTCTTACAATTTTACCTTTTCTCTTCCCAGGGGTCCGAATGCGCGAAGCGCATTCAATCGGCGACAACAGCCGGCGAGATTTTTGCCAACTGGCGAAAAGCCAGCAGGCGATCGATGCCAGCAGCCGGCGAGATTTTCACCCGCAGGTGAAAAGCCAGCAGGCGATCGCTGGCAGCAGCCGGCGAGATTTTCACCCGCAGGTGAAAAGCCAGCAGGCGAAATCAAAGAAAATGCTCGTTCCGAGCTCAGTGCCCGGAACCCGATGCTCGAAACTCGCAACTCATTAACCTTCATCTTCAACTGCAATCTTTTTTTCCAATAATTCTGCAGGGTTTGAATAGAAATCAAGCCCGCCTCCGCCGTACTTGAACTGGACGATGATGTCGCGCGCATCACGCACGGTGCCATCCTTGCGCACCACCACGTCCTGGAAGGCATTGACCAGCCTGCGCTGCATATAACCTGAGCGGGCTGTCCTGATGGCTGTGTTGACCAGCGATTCCCTGCCGCCCATGCTGTGCTGGAAATATTCATAGGGCTTGAGCCCGGTCTTGAAAGAGCCGGTGATGAAACCGCGCTCCATTCCACCAATAACACCCCGCTTGAAGTGGGGCAGCAGCCTCTTGCGGTAGCCGCGCTTCAGGCGCTTGCCCCGCACAGCCTGCTGGCCAAGCATGGCAGACATCTGCACTGCATTGAGCAATGAGCCGCGGGCTCCGATTTTCGCCATGAGGATTGCGGTATTGACCTTTCCAAATGATTTTTCTACAAGTGCGCCTGACGCGTCCCTTGCCTTGGAGGTGATTTCCATTATTTTCTCCTCCAGCGTTTCCCTGGGCGTAAGGCCCGGATTTTTCTGCAGTGTCTTATTCTTGAATTGCAAAATGTATGCATCAATCTCGCGGTTGGTCTTGTCCAGGAGTGAGTTCAGATGGGTGTGCGCCTCTCCTTCCACTGAATAGTTGCGCAACGAAACAGAGAGGCCGTGCCTGGTGAGCACCTCAAGGGTTATTCGCGTGGCTGAATCCAGGAACCATTTTGCCCGCTCATAGCCCACCTGTTCAACGATACGCTCGAGAATCTGGTTTTCAAACGCCTTGCTCTCGATGCTGCCTTTTATGAGCAGGCCATTCTCAATCACCAATTCCTCGCCGAGCTTGGTTCTCATCTTGAGGCTGAGCTCTGCCGGAAGAAGCAATGAAAAAAGTAGCCTGCCAGAGTATTTGTCACTGCGGTCCGGCTTGGGAAGCTTGGTGATGCCTGCGATGGCAAGCAGGTCGCTTGCCTCGCTCTTGGTAAATTCGCAATCGTCATTTGTCATATAGAAGGCGCCTGTGACATGGTCCTCCTGGGGCTTGATGATGGCCTTGCCGTGCCTCGGCGAGAGAATCTGCCTGTGCACCTTCATGAGCACGTCTGCCTCGACCTGAGCTTCCTCAGTCTGGATGGCGTGGAGGTTCATTTCATCTCCGTCAAAGTCGGCATTGTAAGGCGGGCAGTCAAGCGGGTTGAGCCTCAATGTTTTGCCTGGCATCACGCGCACCTCGTGGCACATGATGGATATCCTGTGAAGGCTGGGCTGCCTGTTGAAAAGCACAAGGTCGCCATCTATCAATTGCCTGTCAATAATCCATCCCGGGGCAAGCTGGCTGGAGACTTCCACCCTATTTGTTTCGTTCACACGGACCCTCTTGCCGTCCGGCCTTACGATGTAATCTGCATGGGGATAAGTGAGATTAAGGATGAATTGCCTGCATCTCTCAAGGTTCCATTGGGTTATCCGCATGGGCACGGTGAGCTCCTTAGCAATTGCCATGGGCACGCCCACCTCATCAAGGCTGATATTGGGGTCTGGAGAAATAACTGTGCGGGCTGAGAAATTGACACGCTTGCCCGAGAGGTTGTACCTGAACCTGCCTTCCTTGCCCTTGAGGCGCTGGGAGAGTGTTTTCAGTGCCCTGCCACTCCTGTGCCTGGCAGGCGGAATGTTAGACATCTCGTTGTTGAAATAGGTAGTTATATGATATTGGAGCAGCTCCCAGAGGTCTTCAATAATCAGCTGTGGCGCGCCTGCATTGATGTTTGCATCCAGCCTCTGGTTTGTCCTGATGACATCCACCAGCTTGTGGGTCAGGTCGTCCTCGCTGCGCTCACCGGTTTCCAGGGTGATGGAGGGCCTCACATTCACAGGAGGCACTAGCAGCACAGTAAGCACCATCCACTCAGGCCGCGCATAGAGCGGGTCAAAGCCGAGCAGCCTCAGGTCGTCGTTGGAGATGCCTTCGAGCCAATTTCTTATTTCAGTGGGAAGCATGACCGACTTGTCCTTGAAGAATGTGGTGGGGCGCATGAGCGTGAGCTCAGGGATTGCCTCGCCGCAGTGGGGGCAGTTCTTTCTCTTGATTTGGGGCTTGAGAACTGTCTCGCCCTCTTCCTCAATGAGCTTGATGAGGTCGTTCTTTTCATCGGCATCCAACAAGAGGAGCTTGCAACTCCTGCAAGTGGCCTTCATTATATAGAGCAGGTATTTGGCAAACTCCGGATGGATGACCGGGCGCACGAGCTCAATGTGGCCGAAGTGGCCCGGGCAGGTGCCCACGCCGCCCCCGCAGGTCTTGCACTTAAGGCCGGGGTCAATGACTCCGAGCCGCTGGTCCACGAGACCTCCGTCTATTGGATAGCTGTCCTCATCGTAGGTGTCGGGCACGGTGATTCTCTTGGCAGCCGAAACCTTGCGTATGATTTCCGGCGAGAAAATCGAGAATTTTACCGCACCGATTACCTTTGTCGTGAAATCTTCAGTCATAAATAATACCTCTGATACAATATACATGATTAACGATCAGGCCTTATCTTTCAATACCAGCCTCGGAAATAAATGCAAGCTCTTGATTTCATCCAGCAGCAGCTTGAACGCATAGCTTATTTCCACATATTCAAGGGTGCTGAACCCGCAGAGGTGGCAATAGCTCGTGTTTTTCACGAAATCGCGCACTGCCACCAGGCCGCAGTTGGTGCACACCAGCTCGTAGGTCTTGTCCGATTCCTCAAGCAGCCGCTCCATCAGCAGCATGCTTGCGCCATAGCCTATGAGACAGTCACGTTCCATTTCGCCGAACCTGAGGCCGCCCTCCCTTGCCCTGCCTTCAGTGGGCTGGTGGGTAAGCAATTGCACAGGGCCGCGGGAGCGCACATGCATCTTGTTGGAAACCAGGTGGTGCAACCTTTGGTAATAGATAACGCCGACGTAAATCTTAGTTTTTATCTGCTCTCCGGTTATGCCATCGTAGAGGGTTTCCTCACCGTATTCATCAAACCCATAGGACTTCATGGCTGCCTTGAGCGACTCCTCGCTGTCATGGTCAAACGGAGTGCCATCTACGAATTTGCCTGTTTGGCTGGAAACCTTTCCGCCCAACATCTCCAGTAAGTGACCGACGGTCATACGGCTGGGGATTGCATGGGCATTAATAATCAGGTCAGGCACTATGCCGCTTGAGGTGAATGGCATATCCTCCTGGGGAAGCATGAGACCGATTACGCCCTTCTGCCCGTGCCTTGAAGCGAACTTGTCACCGACTTCAGGCACCTTGTTGCTCCGAATTCTGATCTTCACGAGCTTGGTGCCGCCCAGTGTTTCTGTAATCAGGACATAGTCAACCGTGTCATTTTCATCGCTCCTTACAGCAAGTGAGTTTTCGCGCTTCTTCTCTTCAACAACGCCGAACACCGTCACTTCCTTCAGGAAACGGGGGGGTGAAGTTTTCCCAACCAGCACGTCCCTGCTTGAAAGCATGCATTCCGGATAAATTATCCCATCTTCGCCCAGATATTTATAGGCTTCCTCGCCACGATAGCCGGTGGTTGTGGCAGGCGGGATTTCCATCTTGTCGCACTGCCCGCCAGGGTAGCGCCTCTCTTCGGTCTCATAGGTTTTAAAGAATACGCTCCTGCCGAGGCCACGGTCAACAGAATTTCGGTTCATCACCACTGCGTCTGCCATGTTGTAGCCGCGATAGCTGGATATTGCAACCACGAAATTCTGGCCGGCAGAGCGCTCTGCGAGATTAAGAATTTTATAGGGCCTTGTCTGCACCAGCGGCTGCTGTGGATAATACATGATGTGGGCGCGGGTGTCAGCGCGCAAATTATAATTCAGGATATATGTGCCGAGTGACTGCTTTGTCATGGAGGCTGCCATGGTAATACGCGGCGATGAATTGTGATCGGAATAGGGCAATACAGATACGACTACCCCGTTGATGGACACAGGGTCTATCTCAAGATGGGTGTGATCTGGGGTGAGCTCATCCTCGCTTGCTGAGATATAGGAATGCTCCTCTTCTTCTGCGTCCAGAAATTCCACTATGCCGAGATTCACCAGCTTCTGCCAGTTGAACTCGCCGCTCTTGATCTGGCTGATAATAGGAGGAGTAAGCTTGCTCTTGCCTGCCTCGACTACTATGTAGGGCCTGCGGGCACGACCACTGTCACAGTTGATGGAAAGCTCAACTGCCCTGGTGTTCAGGTGAACATTGATTTCACTGCTGATTTCGCCGCGCCTGCGCGCACCAATAACCTGGCGCATGAGGCTAGGCAGATGCTCATGCCAGCCCACAAACGTGCCGTTTATGAACACCTTTCCGCCGCGTCTCTTTTTCTTCTTGTTTTCGGATTTCACCATCAGCAACACCTAACAGTTTTCAGTTTCGCATTTTCAGTCTTGCACGTTTACCTTTTCTTATTGAGTTTCGGGATTATTCCGTAATCATTTTTCAATTTTTATTTTGGATGGATTTTTTGCAAGGGAAACCCCCATGCACTTCACAACCTCAGACATTTCGTTCTCGTCACAGCCTATGGAAATTGCACTCAGCAGGGCCATGTTTTTCACGAGTGAGCAACTGGGGCCTTCCGGTGTCTCATCAGGGCAAATCTTGCCCCAATGGGTGCCATGCAGGTCCCGGGCTTCGAAGTGCGGGTGCCTCCGGTTGAGCGGAGAAATCACGCGCCTCAAATGGGAAAGCGTTGAAAGATAGCTGGTGCGGTCGAGCAACTGGCTCACGCCTGTCTGGCCTGCTATCCAGTTGCCTGTTGCCATTGCATAGCGTATCCTATCCGTAAGCGCATCTGGCCTTACAAGGGTTTGCACCACGAGCTTCCTGCCGCGGGCATCTGCCCTGCTTGCCTGATAGGAAATGTCCTTCACAAGAAATTGAAGTGCATACCTGAAGAGCTCATCCATGAGGTCTCCTGCCAGCCTTATGCGCTTGTTGCCATAGTGGTCCTTGTCATCATTGTTGAGCTCGCCGCTTGCCACCAGAATTGCCCGCTCAGCCATGGTGCATAGATAGACCGATTTCTCAAGCCGCTTGTCCGGCACCAATGAAATATGGGGAAGCAGGTAATTGTCAAGGATGTGCTCCACGCGCTTGATCCTGAACTCAATGGGTTGACCCGGCGCCACGCGCCTGCCTATGAAGTCGAGAGCCTCATCGCGGCTGGTTGTTTCATCAACTTCCAGGTTGAGAAGAATATCATTCCTGACTGTCTCACTGGCACCTGCAAACATGTCAATGATTTGCCTGTCTGTCTCGATGCCAAGGATTTTTAGGATGGGTATGAGGGGAAGATCCCTGGTGGATGCCGGGAATGTCAGGTGAAGCACGCCTGCCTTGTCCCTGCTGACCACGCAGCGCGCGCGAAAGCCGTGCCTTGTAGAAAACACCTTGGCAATCACGTCATCTTTTTCGCGGGTGGTGATGATTTTGTTTGGTGCCAAATCTTCTATGCTGATAAGCACGCGCTCGCTGCCATTTATAATAAAGTTGCCGCCCGGGTCGCTTGGGTCCTCGCCCGCCTCGATAAGCTCATCATCTGTCATGCCGTGGAGGTGGCAGTTCTTGGACTTCACCATGATAGGCATTTCGCCGATGTATACTTCAGCATGCATGCGCTTCTCCACTCCGTTGAAAATTGGAATGAGTTCAAGAAAGAGGGGGGCTGCATAGGTGAGGTTCCTGAGCCTGCATTCAGAAGGCTTGAGATAGCGCCTGGAACCGTCTGCCTCGATGATGGTGGGCTTGTCGAGCCTGACCCGGTCAAGCTTGAGCTCAAAACCCTCGACAGGCGGCTTGATGAGCCCGACACGGTCGATGGCCTCCTGAAGGCCGAAGTCAATGAACTTGTTATAGGAATCAAAATGCTGCCTTACCAGGCTGTTTTCCCTGAGATAAAGCTCCATCAGTTCGCGGCCTGCCATAACAATGCACCCAGATAAATGGTCTTGAGATCTTCACTTATACCTTTTACCTTTTCTTAAAAAATACCTTTTTATCCCCGTTGATGAAATCGACAGCTTTGCTGTCGAGCTTTTCGCTTTAGCGAAATCAAAGAAAAGGCTCTTCTACCTTTCTACAACTAGCCTGTAGAAAATATATTTGCCCACCGTCGGATCGTCCCTGGAAATTTTCACTAGGGCACCAGGCTTTGGCATTAGGTGGGCTATCGCAGGGTCGCTGCACAATATCAGCGAAAAGTTCTTCTCTGAGATAGAATATTGCTTCATGACTGCCAGCTTTTCCTCATCGCTGAGCACTTCATGCTTTGGGACTAGAAAATGTTCAAGGGCCATGTCGCGCTTCACAGTCCGCCTGGAGCTGGATTTTTTGCGTGAAACAACAGAGGATTTTTTGCCTTTAGCCAAACACTCACCAGGGAATCCGGAAATTTTGCCAAGAGGGCACTGCTTAATTTAACTTACTAATAATATATTAATTAAACTAGTAAACTTGCTACGACTTTATTACTTTATTTAGAAATGTTTATAAAGCTAACATGGTGGTTGAAAAAATTGGAAAAAATAAGAAAAGAAGAAATGCCCTATTTCACATGAATCTCATGGCCATTACCATCGCTTTTCAGCACCCGTTTGTGCGTAACCTCGAGAACTCCGTTCTTGTAGGATGCCACCACACCAGTGGGATCGACCTCGCAGGGCAGGCTCACCACCCGGTGGTAGCGCCTCTGCGGATTATTGACTGAGATGGTGAGCGATTCAGTGGTTGAATTCAATTTTATCTCGTGTTTCTCAACACCCGGGATTTCAGCAATCACTACCACTTCATTTTCCGTTGGGATGACATCCACAAGGGGCTCGCGCTCATCTGACGCAAGCGAGGACTGGGCAGGGTTTGCAGGATTTACAGAATTCGGCTTTATATTGCCGAACTCGCGCACCACGGGCTTGCCATCAGGGCCTACCCGGATAGAAAAACCATAGACACAGGTTTTCGGGTCAGCTGCCATCTTCTCCAGGTTCTTGGCATCCATTATGCTTTGCCTGACCATCTCGTTCATCATGCGCTCCATCTCCTGGCGCATACGCACAAATTCGTCAAACGGGTCGAGATACATGGGTTTTCCTGGGGGCATAACACTCACCTTGGACAGTTTTCGGTTTACGGTAAACTGAAACCCGTTAACTGTTAATATGGTATTGACAGGTATATTTGATGCTGAGGCCCTTTATAATTGTTACTGCTGCGCTTCAATTATCCTTTTTTCCGTCACAACCGCATGCATTGGCACGTCATGGGGCTCGCTGGGTATCTGGCTGAATAGTTGCAGCTCGAATGCCAGTGCTATGAACCGTGTGCTCTTTTTATCTGCAAGCGCCAGGAATTTGTCAAAATAGCCATGCCCCCGCCCTATGCGGCTGCACTTTTCATCAAATGCAAGGCCTGGCACTATGATGACATCAATCAGCTCGATGGGCACGCTGGCGCCCCTGGGCTCGGGAATGCCAAACTTATTGGGAACGAGCTCTTCAAAATCAGAAACTTTGCATGCAAGGATTTTAGTTAACGAACGTTCTCCATCCATTTTTGGAAGGAGCACGGTTTTGCCTGAATTCATGGCATCCACTATCATAGGGGGCGTGTGCACCTCGCCCTTTGTTGAGGCATAGAACATAACGGTCTTCGCGCGCTTGAAAACAGGCATGGAAAAAAGCTGGACGCGCACCTGCTCGCTCTTCTGCACAATCTCAGTGGGGCTGAGCGCACCCAAACGGTTTTTCACCATCTGCCTTAGTTCTGATTTGTCCATAAAATCAAGCCCGAGTCATTGGGTTATTATCGGCTCTTTGCTCAAAAATGCTGACAACAGGTAGAGCGAGCCGCAGACCACTACCAAATCGTTCTTCCCACAACGGCTTATTGCATCCCTTAACGCAACCTTCACATCTTTCTTTACCCTGGCCAAAAAATATTTTTTCACATGCCCCAGAAGCAGCTTGTTTGCTGCGCGGGTGTTATCCATAAGCGCAAATGACACATAGTTCAAGTGCGGGATTCTTTTTAATTGTTTAAGCATGGCAGGATAATCCTTGTCGGCCATGCACATGAAAACAACAATGCACTTGCCATAGTTTAGCGGTTTTATTTCTTCGACAAGCGCATTCATGCCATCAACATTATGCGCACCATCAAGAATAACCAGCGGTTTTGTGTTATATGCTTGAAACCTCCCAAAAAGTTTTGCCTTCGCAAACCCGTCAATAACATGTTTTTCAGCCATACCGAGATTCAATTCATCATTCAAAATTTTTATTGCAGCGCTGGCAAGCCCGACATTTTCCTTTTGATAGCTTCCCATTAATCCGGAGTTGAGTTCAATTACGCTACCCTCGCCAAATAATCCCCCGATTGAAAAAATATTTTTGTTTTCAAGGATGCTTGATTCGACTGATTTGCAATTCACAAGCTTGCGCGCCACAACCAGGTTCACGTTTTTCTTCCGGCAGGTTTCTGCCATCAGGCGCAGGATTTTTCCCTCGTTCACTCCTGTGAGCAGTGGCGCAGCTTTCACGATGCCCAATTTTTCAGCGGCAATCATTTCCAGGGAATCTCCGAGATATTTCGTGTGGTCGATGCCCATATGGGTGATTATGCTGAGGATGGGTTCGCATAGGTTGGTGGCATCAAGCCTGCCGCCCATGCCGGTTTCCAAAACAGCATAATCAACCTTCCTGCTTTTAAAATAAATGAATGCCATGGCAGTGAGCGTTTCAAAAAAGCTGAGGTCATATTTTATTTTCAGTGGCTTGACCAATTCGTAAAACCCGACAAGCTCCTGTTCGCTTGCAATTTTGCCGTTTATTTGAAATCTTTCGCGGAAGGTAACCACATGGGGCGAAAAATAGGAGCCAACGCGATATTTCTGGGAAAGAATTGAGGCGATATAGGCAGTGACCGAGCCTTTGCCGACAGTGCCTGCAATGTGGATGCACCTGAGGCCTTTTTGCGGATTGCCCAATTCCGCAAGGCAGCGCTCCACCTGCCTGAGGTCCCAGAAATCGCGCAATTTGGCAGTGGAATAGAGCTCGCCAAGCATTTGGGAATAGTTCATTGAATCAACAGCTATGATGTTGAGCTATGCGCCAACAGGCGCATTCAATCAGCCATAAGAATTAGTGAAACATTATATTAAATTTTGGTAGGGAGAACTGACCGCACGAGCCTGGCGCTTACCCTGGTGTCCCTCAAAGGATGGATATGCAATGGATTGGGGGCTGATGTGCCTTCCCTCACTCTCCTAAGAATAGCTTCTTTCAAGCTATCAGCGTCCATAGCGCTCAATCCTCCGTGCCTGTCATAACATCCATGCTCAATCGTATCTCTTTCATGTGGGTTCATGTCATAGCCAAATAAATCAACTGAATTGCCGTCTTTATCATCCACAACCGTAACCAGCAATGCGTTATCAGCGACTGCTGCTGGCAACCTTGCCGAATAAGTATGATACAACCCGTTGGTAACTTCCGTTGGCACGTCTATTGCCTCGTATTGCGGATGTTGCATGCTATCGCCTGCGCCCACTGATTCGCCCTTTATCAAGGGCTCCACCAGCAATCCGTTAGTGGGTTCGGACGGCGCTGTCTTCTCAAGCAAAACTACCGTAGATTTTCCTGAAACCTTCCTTGCCAGCCTGCGCTGGTCTTCAGCAGATCTTGCAGAACTGCCTGTTGTTGCCAGCCCCAAACTTGCCGAAGTCTCGCGCTCGCCGCTTTCAACCTGCGAAAACCCTGCACGCGCAACCTGCTCATAGAACAACTCATGCAGTTCATAATCTGCCGGAAAGGTTAGTGCCAGCCTGCCGCTTAGCATCAGCACACGCCCAAGCTCTGAAAACACTCTCCCGAGCAAATCTGCCGACTTCAGCCTGTGAACTGCCGACAACAGGACTGCGCATGGAACTGATTGATCAGCGTAATGAATTCCGCCCTCGCCATTTATTGCAACATCCCGAATGTCAAACCAATCAGACTCAATCGGCTTGCCAGTGAATGCCTGGGCGTGCGCGATTACCGCAGGATAATAGCTCAATTCCAACAGCCACGGCGCATTCTTAAACAGAAGCCCCCTGAATTGCAATATCGCCAATGCCTCGAGGAAGACGCTCAAATGCTCCAACCGGCGCTCAATACTTTCCTTCAATGCAGGCGAGCCCCTCTGGCGCTCAACCGCCAAGCTCAATGCCTGGTCCTCGGTTAAGCCTTTTTTTGTATAATACGCACACCATAACTCTATGTTTTCGTTTATCCGTTTCTGAACTGCATTAAAACTATACGGTAATCCGTTTTCTTCAAGCTTCCTTGGGATAGCCGATGCTGTCGGTACATCATTCATTCCTTCAATCGCTCTCAGAATGCTAGCATCTACTCGCTGATAAACCAGTTCCTGGGCATACATGAGAAGATGGCTCATCCACCCACGCGAAGAAGTACGCCCAAACAAATCAGCTTCGGATAAACCTGAGAGATACTCCTTGCCACGAGCTCTCATCGCTTCTTCGATCTTTTGGGTGGCTGCTATCCTCTTCTGAACTGACGTATTAGAATATGACAGACCTTCTGCTGATAATGCCCTCGAGACACCAAGAGCAGCAGGAACATTATCTATCCCTGCGATAACTACCAAAAGCTTTGCATCTACACGTTCATCTACCAACTCAGATGCGTAAGCAGGCAATCCCCTCTTCCAACCCATATTGTTTACTCTTCTAAATAGTTCTGGGTCATCAGATAAACCTTCCAAATACGCTCTGCCTCTCTTCTCCATTGCCTCCCCTATCAATGGGTTTGCTTCAATCCGGCTCCGAACTGAGATATTAGAATATGACAGACCTTCTGCTGATAATGCCCTCGAGACACCATTACCAGCAGGAACGTTATCTATCCCTGCGATAACTACCAAAAGCTTTGCATCTACACGTTCATCTACCAACTCAGATGCGTAAGCAGGCAATCTACTCTTCCAACCCATATTGTTTACTCTTCTAAATAGTTCTGGGTC
>Ga0066637_10000553_pt1 | contig 22948 bp, 28 predicted proteins | sample CryGeyCG2014_020_FD_62737 | JGI IMG/M metagenome (GOLD analysis project Ga0066637, IMG submission 62737) | Groundwater microbial communities from aquifer - Crystal Geyser CG08_land_8/20/14_0.20 | ecosystem: Environmental > Aquatic > Deep subsurface > Groundwater | place: USA: Utah: Grand County...
GAAACTTTGTTGATAAATGGTGTGTCTACAAGCAACGTAGTAGTTGAAGTTGATCAACCATTTACAATAGATTTCAATTTTGCAAACAGAGGAGATTATAACGGTAATGGAACAGCCTATGTAATGTTTGATTATAATGGTGGCACTGATGAAAATACTCAAACAGATCCCAGCTTTGATATTAATGCAGTAAATGCTGTTCCTCAGGTGAGCATAACACCAACAGCAGTTGGCACTTTAGTTGATATGAATGTAGATGTAAATTACACAACAACAACTGGTGCTGTTGATTATGATACATCAAACCAGAGATTGTCAAGAGATATAAATGTTGGATCTGTTGATTTGAATGCAATATCAGTAGCGTTAAGTGCATCAAGTGTAACTGTTAATAATAGTGTAACTGTAACATTAACATTTGAAAATAATGGCGTTGTTGATGGTTTAGAAGATGTAACAGCTACTTTGTCTGATGGAACAACAACAACATCATCAACAATATCTGCTGGTGGGTTTGATATTGATGAAAGCAAAACAGTAGCTTTCACATACACTCCTACAACAACAGGCACAAAAACATTAACTGTATCTTTGAGTTACGCAGGTACTGAAACAGATAAAACACAGAATTCTGCAAGCGGAACTTTGACAGTGAATGCAGCACCACCAAGAGGTAAAACTGGCGGACCAACAGCAGGAATACCAAAAGCAAATCTTGATGGTTCAAGAACATTTACTTTTAACACAGGATCTAGTGAAAGTCCATTGTACATTAATACTGTTGAAACTCATTTCAAAACAGGGCAAACAGACAGTTCAATATTGAAAGTTGTAATAACACCAATTTTGAAGGATTCTGAAAAAATAAAAGATTCTGCAATGAAAATAATAAAATATTTAGAATTAAAATATTACGGTGACCTAACAAAATTAGACTTTGCAAATGTAGTTTTCACTTTAAAGAAATCAGAAGTAACTGATCCTGCATTGATTAAATTAGGTAGATTGAAAGATGGTGTTTGGAATTATTTCACACCAACAAAAATAGAAGACAAAGGTACATTCTATTCTTTTACTGTGACAGTTCCTGGATTTTCATTCTTTGCAATTGTTTCTGTTCCTGTTTCTGCAAAAGAAGTAACTCCACAGAAAGAAACTGAAGAAGGGAAAGGAGTAACAGAAGACAAAACAACAGAAGGGGAAACAGAAGGAACAACAACTGTCGAAGAAGAGAAAGGAGCAACAACTTCTGAAGAAGTATCTGAAGGAATTGCTTGGTGGATGTGGGTTATTATAGGCGTTGTAATTGTTGTTATAATTGCAATAATAGTCTATACTAGAAAAAGGTAAAAAATCCTTTTTCTCTTTTTTTATTTTTCTTTAAACTTATTCCTCAATATTTATCTGATAACAATTAGAATTCTTTGTTGCTATTTGTATTTTACTGTTTTTTTAATATGATATTGTAAAGCAATCATAGCTAAGATTCTTTTCATACTTTTTTTAATTTGCATTTCGGGTTTGCAATAGGATGAGTAAGGCAATCAAGCTCTTTACCAAGAAGAAGATTCTCATAGAATCTTCTTGCTTTTTTGTTTTTTATGAGTTGATTTTTTGAGACTTAGGGATAAATTCTTCAAAGGTACAAACAAGAAAGAAGTAATTTCTTGGGCATTTTTAATTTTCTGGAAAATTAAAGAATAAGATATTAAAGAATAAATTAAGAATTATGCTACATGTTACTTAGTGAAAATTAAGATAAAAATAAAGTTAATACACACTGCATTTTAATTTTGACAAAAATCGTGAGCTAAAGCTAACAAAAGATCTACATAAAGAGTATACTGTCATAACCATACACTTTCCATCTAACTTGTAAGGTTATAACCGTATATGTTTAAAAGATGTTTGTTTTAGTTATAAGTATGGATAAATCTGTTATTAAAGAATTGATAAAAGAAGGTCAAGAAATAAATGTTACTTTGTTTGAAAGGCCTTTTGAGGATATATCTATAAAAAGAATTAGAACTATTATAGGTGTAAGAAGATCTGGCAAGTCTTATTTACAATATCAAATTATGTCAAAAATTAAAGATAAATCCCAAATATTGTACATAAACTTTGAAGATGATAGATTAATTAAAACTGCATTTCTTTTTGATGAAATACTTGATTGTTATTTTGAAATGTATCCTGAAAATACTAACAAAAAAACATATATTTTCTTTGATGAGATTCAAAATTTGGATAATTGGGCCAAAAAGCTTATAAGATTAAATAATACTCTTAATGCAGATATTTATGTTACAGGTTCTTCCTCAAAATTGATGAGTAAGGAAATATATACTGGTTTAAGAGGAAAATCATTTCCAATATACTGGTATCCATTGTCTTTTTCAGAATTTTTGAATTTTAAAGGTATTGGTAAAGAGGACAATGCGATTTTTGGCAAAGTAAAATACAAATATAAGAAATTGGTAGATGAATATTTAAATTATGGTGGCTTTCCCGAGATAGTATTAGAAAAAAGCAAAAAGAAGAAAAGAGAACTAATTTCAGACTATATAAAGGTTATAATTTACAAGGATATTATCGAGAGATATAATATTAGAAGGGCAGACTTTATAAACGACTTGTTTAGATATTTAGCAAATACCACAAGTAAATATTTTTCGCAGAATAAGTATTATAATTCTGTAGCCAAAGAAAAAGATGTTGCAAGAGAAGTAGTTTATAATTATGTAAATTACCTTATAGATTCTGGATTGTTGTATTTAGTTCCTAACTTTTCATTTAGCACAAAGAAAAGCCAAGTCAACCCCAAAAAGCCATATTTAATTGATTTAGGCATTTATACTACTTTTGGTTATCCCTATTCAAAAGGAATAGATAGAGTAATGGAAAATGCAGTATTTTTAAAATTAATCAGGACAAATGAAAACATATTTTATTATAATAATAACAATTATGAGATAGATTTTATTACTAGCAATTCAAATAAGATAAATGCTTTATATCAAGTGAGTTATGATATTTCTAATAAAGAAACTAGAGAAAGGGAGATTAGTGGACTATTAAACGGAATGAAAGAATTCAAATTGAATAAATCTTACTTAATTACATATGATTCTGAGGAAACAATGAGCATTGAAAAGAAGCAAATTTTTGTTATTCCATTATGGAAATGGTTATTGCAAAAATAACTCAATAGAGAACTTCAGATAGTTATGCTGTTATACTCAAATAACTTAACAATTCAGTTCTAACAAACCTTTAAATATCTTCTTTTTATTTTTTTTAAATTAATTAAAACTGGCATAACCTCTATTTTTAAACTTTAATGTTTATTACTAATATGCGTTTGAGAAGATTTTTTAGTTTTCTTAGAAAATACAAAAATGAGAAAGATGTAACACAAATGGAGCAACCTAAACTTACTTTAAGTCAAAAAGCATCAGACTTTATTACTAATCTGATAGGGTCTTGGTGGTTTATCATTTTGGTGATAATTTTTATTATTTTTTGGGTTCTTATTAATGTTTATGCTTGGATTAATTCATGGGATCCGTATCCATTTATTATTTTAAATTTATGTCTCTCTTGTATTGCAGCTCTTCAAGCACCTGTAATTCTAATGAGCCAAAATAGGCAGGCAGAAAACGATAGAATAAGAGCAGAATACGATTACCAGGTAAACATTAAGGCAGAAAAAGAAATTCAGGATATGCAAAGGGATTTAGAGCAAATTAAAACTATGATTAAAGATTTGTAAAATAAGAGATAGTTATTTAAATTAATGTAAATTTATTATATAAACAAAGGAGTGATGTTTATGCCTGGACCTAGAAAACCACAAGAACCAAGAAAACCTAAAAGAACAGCAGTTCCTACATAAATCTTAAATAAAAATTACTTAAATAAAATATTATCTCGTGTTGTTGATTTAGATAGAAGGCTTGAAAGAAGATATCCGGATGAATTAACTACTATTGAACCAAGAAGAAATTTTGTAGGAAAAAGTTTTCTAGCTAGAAAACCTGTAGCTCCTAAAACATTCGAAGAACGGGTATTGGCAAGTATCGTTAAAAACTCGGATGAATATTTATTAGTTGGAGGATATACCAAAGCAAGATTACAGCAAAATGGTGTTAGATTAGTTAGATTAGTTCCATTTGTTCGTAGAGACATATCATTGAAATTAGGTTATACGCCGTCAGAAATATCTGTGGCAGAAGCTTTAAGAAAAAAAGAAAGAGAAAAACAACGCAAAAGGTATTAGATTTTTAAACATAACTTTTTGCAGATAGGCTTTATAAACCTTTACTGCCCCTGTATATATACTACTTATTCTAATTAAGTTGGCTTATGACTTTAGAAGGAGGAATGATTATGCCACAGTTGATAATTTCTCAAGTAAATATCGAAATTGATCAACAGATAGCATAACATTGAAAAGGAGGAATGATTATGCCACAATATGTTAAATATTCGGTTCCTGAAGAAACAACAAAGAAGATTGTTGATCTTTTGGGTAAGATTGCAAAAACAGGTAAAATTAGAGCTGGTATTAACGAAGTAACAAAAATGGTTGAAAGGGGTAATGCAAAGCTGGTTGTTATGGCAGAGGATGTAAGCCCTGAAGAATTATTATACCATTTGCCTGTTCTATGTAATGAAAAGAAAATACCTTTTACTTATTTCTCCCAGAGAAAAGAATTAGGCAAGGTTTCTGGTTTAAATATTAGTACTTCTTGTATTGCAATTGTTAATGAAGGTGTTGCAAAAAAAGAGCTTGAAGATGTTTTAAAGCAGATTAAAGAATTGATAAAGTAGAAAAGTGGGTGATACAGAATGGCAGAATATGAAGAAGCAGGTACACCTGCTGAGGTAGTTAATGTTATCAAAAGAACAGGAGTTTCTGGGGAAGTTACTCAAGTTCTTTGCAAAATACTTGAAGGCCCTGAAAAAGGGAGAGTAAAAAGAAGAAACGTTAAAGGAAGAATAAAGAAAGGCGATGTATTGGTTTTAGTAAACACACAGAAAGAAGCAAAAGATATTAGCCCAAGGTGATTTTATGAAATGTAACTTTTGCAATAAAGATATTAAAGAAGGCACAGGAATCCTTTATGTTAAAAGGGATGGTACTGCATATAACTTTTGCTCAGGAAAATGTCAATTGAACATGTTAAAATTACGCAGAAAATCCTCTAATATGAAATGGGTTACAAAATCTAAAGCACACAAAGATTTGCAAAGTTCTTCTTCTAAAAAGAAGAAACAAGAAGCCAAAGTATAAAGAGTGATGGTGATGATCAGTGATAAGAGCACCTATTGTTGTTGTTGGAGGACACATTGACCATGGAAAAACCACTTTACTTGATTACCTACGTGGCACAGCAATAGCTGAAAGAGAAGCAGGCAGAATAACTCAGCATATAGGTGCAACAGAAATTCCTTTGGAGCTTATTAGAAAACAATCAGGAAAATTAATTGAGAAATTTGGTTTTAATTTAGCAATTCCTGGTTTGCTTTTTATTGATACTCCTGGCCATGAGGCTTTTACTACTTTAAGAGAAAGAGGGTGCAGTATAGCAGATATTGGGATATTAGTTGTTGATATTTTGCAGGGTGTTCAACCCCAAACTGTTGAGGTTATAAACCATTTAAAAACAAATAAAACCCCTTTTGTTGTAGGTGTGACTAAAATAGATAAAATAAAGGGTTATAATCAAAATCTTTCATTGACAGATTTGTTAAAAGAAGTAGATGAAGGAAGAACACTTTATGCCCAGGAATTTAATGAGAAATTTTACAAAATTATGAGTAAATTGTCAGAATTAGGTTTTGACTCTGAGCGTTTTGATAATGTTCAAGATTTCACAAAAAAATTGTTACTTGTTCCTTTGAGTTCTAAAACAGGTATAGGCATACCTGAATTGCTATTGTTTTTAGGGGGTTTATCCCAGAAATATTTGGAAAATAGTTTAGCTCTTAATGTTGAAGGTCAAGGAAAAGCTGTTGTTTTGGAAATAAATGAAACAAAAGGCTTTGGGAAAACATGCGACATAATCCTTTATGATGGCAAATTAGAGAAGAATGATTGGATTAAGGTTGATTCCAAAGACAATTTTTATGTTACAAGAATAAAGCAACTTCTTAGACCCAAAGCCTTGACTGATTTGAGAACAGTTAAATCTAGGTTGCAGGTTGTTGATTTTGTAGGTGCAGCTTCAGGTCTGAAGATAGTTTGTTCTGATCCTGAGCTGATAAGCCCTGGCGATGAGCTAATTGTTGTTACACAAGAAGAAGCAGATACATTAGTTGATACAAAGAAAGCCATAGTCACAATGAAGGAAAAAGGCATAATAGTTAAGGCAGATACCCAAGGATCTTTAGATGCAATATCTGCTTTAGCTAAAAAGTCAGGAGTGAGCATAGGCAAAATAAGCACAGGCAACTTAGTGAAAGAAGATGTTTTAGAAGCAAAATTGTTTGCAAGAGAGGATTTTTTGTATGGTTGTGTTTTCCTTTTTAATCAGAAAATAAGTCCCGAGGTTGAACAGTTTGCTAAGCAACAAGGAATTGTTGTTTTTTCATCAAATGTTGTTTATAAGCTGTTTGATGACTATGAAAAATGGTCTAAAGATCAATTAGCTAGAAAAAAAGAGGAAGAACTTAAAAATGCAAAATATCCTGCCAAATTTGAGGTTATTAAAGACTGCATTTTTAGGAAGTCTAAGCCTTGTATTTTTGGCATAAGGGTTTTAGATGGGTTGTTGAAGCCAAATACCAAATTGATATATAATGGAAAACAAAGGGGGACAATAAAGCAAATACAACTAAATAATAAAACAGTTAGTCAGGCAAAAAAAGGGGATGAAGTAGCAGTTTCTTCAGAGGATATAAACTTCGAAAAAGATATAGATTTAAATGTGAGCACATTATTTTATACATATATTCCTTCTTCACAAAGAGGAATAATAAAAAAGTATCTATTTTCAGAATATCCTGATTTAATAGAAAAACTATTTAATCTTTATGATGATAATGACTTGTAATTGATGACTTATAGTTAATATATTTCTGAAAGAAATATTTTAGGAGATGTTTTAATGATTGTAAATTTAGCAAATCCAAAAACAAAAAAAACATATAATGTAAAAACAGAAGGCCTAGTTTTCATAGGTAGAAAGCTTGGAGAAACTGTTGATTTAAATGTAATAAATCTTAAGGGTGAGGGTCAAATAACTGGTGGCTCAACAAAAACAGGTTCTCCTATGGTACCTTTTGTTACAGGTAGTATACAAAAAAAGGTTCTTTTGTCAAAAGGTTTAGCTTTTAAATCTAGGTTTAAAGGTGAAAAGAAAAGAAGAACAGTTTTTGGTAACACTATCAACGAGAAAGTTGAACAAGTTAACATGAAAATAGTGAAAATAGATCATAGTGTGAATTTAGATGAATTGTTTCCTCAAAAAAAGAAAGAGGAAAAGAAATAACACACTAGACATACAGTGTAGAATATTTTATGTCTATCGACACAAATATTTTACAAAGTGTCACAAGATCTTTGGAATACAAAGCCTTAATGACACAAATTTTATATAGTGCAGGATGTAATTATACTGCAATATGTAATAATAAATATTAAATGTTTAAATATTAATTAAAAAAAGGACATGTGATTAAATGGGAATACCTGGGCAATCAGAAATAAATATTGGAGTTATTGGCCATGTTGATCATGGCAAGACTTCTTTGACAAAAATGCTTACAGGTAAATGGACTGATACACATTCTGAAGAATTGAAAAGAGGAATATCAATTAGATTAGGATATGCGGATATTGTTTTTAAGAAATGTTCTAAATGTAATTTTGAAGGCTATACAAATAATGATAAGTGTCCAAAATGCAAAGGAAAAACAGAACCTTATAAAAGAGTTTCATTTGTTGATTCTCCTGGCCATGAAAGTTTGATGGCAACAATGTTAAGTGGTGTTGCAATAATAAATGGCGCGATTCTTGTTATTGCAGCAAATGAGCCTTGCCCTCAGCCTCGCACTGTTGAACATTTGTTAGCTGCAAAGTATTCCAATATAGGAAAACTTGTTGTTGTTCAAAATAAAATTGATTTGGTAACAGAAGATCAGGCCAAACAAAACTATACAGAAATAAAGAAATTTTTAGTTGAGATAGGATACGAAAATGTTCCAATAATTCCTGTTTCTGCAAATCACAATATTAACAAAGATGTTTTGATTTATGCAATTACAAATTATTTTGATTCACCACAGCAGGATTTAAACAAAAATTTGAAAATGTATGTTGTTAGATCTTTTGATGTTAATAAACCAGGACAAGAAATTGATAAATTGGTTGGTGGCGTAATTGGTGGTTCAATTGTTTCTGGCAAATTAAAACTAGGTGACAATATTGAAATTGCACCAGGCATACAAAACAAAAATATATTAGCAAAAGTTTTAAGTCTAAATACTGAATTTGGGAAATTGGATGAAGCAGGGCCCGGTGGATTAATAGCAATAAGTACATCATTAGATCCTAGTATTGCGCAAAATGATAAATTAAAAGGTCAAGTTGTTGGGCATTGCGGTGAATTGCCAAACCCAAGGACAGATCTAAATATAGAATTACATATTATTGATAGGCTTTTGGTTGATGATTTGAAAAAGTCATTGACTGTCAAAGAACCAGTAATTGTAACTGCTGGTACAGGAATGGTAGTAGGTGTTGTTACCTCTGTAAAAGGGGATATAATTAGGTTTATGTTAAAATCTCCTGTTGTTGTTGAAGAGGATCAAAAGGTTTCTTTGAGTAGACGCTCAATTAATGGCTGGCGATTGTATGGTTATGGGTTTATCAGAAAATAAACACCCCAAAATAATTGTTGATACAAGTGCTTTGCTCAGTTTGTGCGATGGTTTTGATTTCTTCACAAGTGTTGAAAATGAATTTGGCAAAGTTAAATATGTTATTCCAACAAGTGTAATGGATGAACTAAAGAGATTGGCAGAAACAAGTCCAAAGTATGACAGATGTTTAAAACTTTTGTCAAAGATAATGACTATAAATAATGTTTCAATAATATATACTGGCAGTAAGAAAATAATTGCAGATGATGATTTGTTGGAAATGAGTGGAGATTTGTTTGTGACAAATGATATGGAGTTGGCACAAAAATTAAGTAAACAAAATAAAAAAGTTTTTATATTAAAGAAAAATAGGTATTATGATTTTTATCATTAAGGATGGTGAATGGATGTTTCATATTGTTGAAGTTGAAGATGTTGTTGGAATTCCTCCTAGCATGCTGGGTTCTGATTTGAATATGGTTTTGAAGGATATTTTAAATGAAGATAAAATAGGAAAAATAGACAAAGAAGTAGGTGTTGTTTTAGGGGTTGTAAAAATAAATAATACTGGCTCTGCAAAAGTTATTCCTGGTGACAGTTTTGCATATGTTGATGTTGCATATTCTTTGTTATCTTTTAAACCAGATTTGCAGAATGTTTACGAAGGGCAGATAAAAGAAGTTGCTGAGTTTGGTGCTTTTATGGGCTTAGGACCATTCGATGCTTTGATACACGTTTCCCAATTAATGAATGATTTTGTAAGTTTTGATCCTAAGAATAAACATTTTGTTGGCAAAGAATCAAATAATATTTTAGCTAAAGGAGATTCTGTTTTTAGTCGTGTTGTAACTGTTAGCTACAAAGGAAATTCTGTTCAAAGTAAAATAGGATTAACAATGAGACAAGGTGGTTTAGGTAAATTAGAATGGTTCGAACCTGCCATTGCAAAAGGGGCATCTGCCAAAACAATAGAAAAGAAACAAGGTCTTCACAGTTCTTCTTTGAACAAAGAAGAAACAAGAAATGAGAAGAAGAAAATAGAAGAAGTTAAAGAAAAGAAAGTAAAAGAAAAAAAGGTCAAGAAATAGGTGTAGTTATGGTATTGAAAGAACAAGCATGCAAGAAATGTGGATATGTTTTAGAAGATCCTAATACAACAGATTGTCCAATTTGCCAGAATAAAAAGTTCACAACTTTTTGGAAAGGTTCTGTTGTTATTACTGATCCTGAAAATTCAGAAGTTGCAAAGAAATTAAATATAACACAAAAAGGCAGGTTTGCATTAAGAATTAATTAATATTTAACCAATACATTACAGGGGTAAATGTGTTAACCAACACATAGCCCAATACAGAATCAACACATAAAAGTCACGTATAAATTATACTGTTTAGAGGTGTAAAGATGAAGTTCGAAATATTGAAAGAAGAAGACAATAGATTGCTCAACAGGAAGCAATTTTTAGTTAAAGTAACAGATGTTAGTGTTACTCCAAAAAGGCAGGATGTTTGGAAAGCATTTAGTGTAAAGCAAGGTTTGGACGAAAATAAACTTGTAGTTGATAAAATAGAAAATCAAACTGGTTTGCGTGACCTGACTGTTTATTTCAAATATTATGATGATGAAGCAAGTTTGAAAAGAATAGAATTAAAAAGTAATTTAAAGAATTGGCAGAAACTCACAGGTAAGGAAGAGAAACCTAAGGAGGAGAAGCCAAAAGAAGAAAAGGAAGAGGAAAAACCAGAGATTAAGAAAGTTGTAAAGAAAGAAGATGCTCCTGAGGCAAAGTAGGTGATATTAAATGGTTGAAAAAAAAGAAAAAACAGGTAAAAGACAACACAAGAAAACTAAAAGAATAAAGAAATCCTCTTTTTACAAAGTGGAAGGCAATAATGTTATAAGAACAAGAAAAACTTGTTTGAAATGTGGTGCTGGTGTTTTTATGGCTGAACATAAGAACAGATATTCTTGTGGCAAATGCGGTTATACTGAAATGAAGAAATAATTTCTTCATTTTTACTATTTTTATTTTCTTTAAATCATAGATCATTACTTCTTGAACGAATATTTATAAATCCTCAGAATATATATATTTTAACATCCATTTATAAACTATTTTTGTTATTAAATACTTATGAAACAAACTTATTTTGCAAATAGTATTGTAACTATAAAAAAAGAATTATTAGATGAATTATTATTGGGTTGTAATAATGCATATCCTAACGAGTTCTTTGCTTTATTGGCATCTGATTCAAAAAAAGCAATTGATGCATATGTTGTTGTTCCTCTTTTTTACCAGACAGAAAATAGTGTATCTTACAGAACAGACTTATTGCCTTTAGGATTCAGTATAGCTGGTTCAATACATTCTCATCCTGGTGCATCAAACAGGCCCAGCAATGCTGATTTGCACAGCTTCTCAAAGCAAGGCTCTTGTCATTTTATTGTTGGTTATCCCTATAAACTAGAAAATATTGCCTGTTATGATGGCTATGGCAAAAGAGTTCAAATATCTGTAGTATGAATTATATATAAATTAACCTTAATGTACGCCTCTGTTTTATATGAAATTGTAATGTCTAGTGTGTTGATTACACCCTTGCCGCATAGAAAATTAGCCTGTCTAGTGTCTAAAGTGAAGATTTAAAAATCCCCCTTTATTATATATAACTATGAATGGCATTATCTTAGAGCTTAGTTTGATTGTTGTTTTAGGCGCTGTTTTATCCTATTTATTTAGCAAGTTTAAGCAGCCTATGATTATTGGTTATATTCTGACTGGTTTTATTATTGGTCCTAGTGTTTTTGGTTTAGTTAAAGATTATGCAACTATTCAGGGGCTTTCAGAGTTAGGTATTGCCTTTTTATTATATGCAATTGGTGCAGAACTCAGTATAGATAAGATAAAAAGCATAAAGAAAAGTATTTTTTTAGTAACGATTATTGAAGTTTTTGGGATATTTGGAATTGGCTTATTGTTGTCTAAATATCTTTTGGGTTTAAGTTGGATGATTTCTGTTTTTATTGGTGTTATTGTTAGTTTAAGTAGTACTGCTGTTGTAATGAAGTACCTGTCTGACCAGAAGCTAGTCAATACTTTGAAGTCAAGGATTATACTTGGTATTCTTCTTATTCAGGATTTGATAATTCTTTTGTTTTTGCCACTTTTGATAGATTTTAATGCAGGTTTTACTTATGCATCAATACCTTTAGTAATAGGAAAGATTATTTTATTGGTTGTTGTTGCTTTAGCAATCAATTTTGTTTTTGCAGATGTTTTAAAAGAATCTTTTAAGCGCAAAGATCTGCTCTTTTTGATTTCTTTAGCATCTTGTTTTGCTTTTATAGGATTATCTGCATTAATGGACTTTTCAATAATTATTGGTGCTTTTATTGGGGGTTTAATTTTAACTAATTACCCTTACAAATTAGAGATAATTGAGCAAATAGATGAAACCAAATCTTTTTTCTCAATGTTGTTTTTTGTTTCTTTAGGTCTTCAGATAACTGCAATTAATTCAATTAATTGGTGGTTGATGTTATTGCTTTTTGCTTTGGCTGTTATATTGAAGCCATTAATTCTTTTCATAGGATCATTGTTGTCAGGATATGATGAGAAAATATCTTTTTATGTTTCTTCAAGTCTTTTTCAGATATCTGAGTTTTCATTGGTATTAGTGCAGTTTGCTACTTTGCAAGGATTATTCAATGAATCTTTGACTACTACTTTAATTTTGTTTATTTCATTGTCTTTGATTTTCACACCATATGTTTTATCTAAAAACAATTTTTTGGAGAAATTGTTTTATCCAATCAACAAATATATTGTTAAAATAACGTACAAGAGAAAGAAAGATGAGTTAGACAATACTGAAGAGAAAGACTTTACAAATCACATTGTTTTGTTTGGTTTGGGTAGAATGGGTATGGGTGTTTTAGATGGTCTTTTGAAGAGTAAGTTTGTTGAGCCTAAAGATATTGTTGTTGTTGATGATGACCCAGATTCCATTTCAAAAGTAATGGAAAAAAACATTTTTTGTATTTGTGGCCAGGCAGACAATCCAGAAATTCTAGATAAATTAGCTTTAAATCATGCAAGAGCAATAGTTATAACAATACCTTATTATGATGTTAATGAAACCATTCTAAAACATATAAATTTGAAGAAAGTACCTGTTTTTGTTCGTGCATACTTTGTGCAGGAAGCTATTGATTATTATAAAAAAGGAATAAGACATGTTGTTATTCCTCAAGTAATGGCGACAAATGAATTAATCCGAGGAATCTTTGATGAACTAAACAATGTAAAGCAAGGATCTTTGTTTAATGAGCTATTGGTAGATACAATGAAGCATTATTCCAAAGAAGAAACCTTTTTAAAAAGGCATCACAGATATTCTGCCGAGTAGTGCCCATTAGACAGACCAATTTATATGTTAAAAAATATGTATTAATTGTATATTGGTGATTAAGTGTTAGATAAAAGTAAATTTGTAAAACAAACAGAAAATGCAATTAAAGATTATTTTTCTGAAAATGTAAATGAGCAAAGCCTTCTCAGAGCTTTGGCAAATTTTGATTTGTATCAAAAGCAATACAACACATTTTTTGAATATTTTAAAGATTGGTTTTGCTTGCACAATTCTAAACTATATAATGAAAAGAAAGACAATTATCAATATGTAAAATACATTGCAGAAACAGAGTTAGAAAAACTACAAAAGGATACTTATTTGAGTTCTGGTTTGCCCAGAGAGGATTTGAATGTAATAAAAAATATAGCCTCTTTAATAATCTCTGTTTATTCAAATACCTCAAAACTAGAAGCACATATTACTAAAAGAGCAAAAGAATTGTATCCAAATTTAGTAAATATTTTAGGTCCTCTTCTTACAGTACGGTTTCTTAACCAAGCACATAGTTTGAAAAGATTATCAAGTTTGCCAGCATCTACTTTACAATTATTTGGTGCTGAAAATGCAATGTTTAAGCATTTGAAATTTGGCAAATCTTGCCCAAAGTATGGTTTATTGTATTTACATCCTTTAATGAGTGGTTTAAATCCAAAACAAAAAGGCAAATTAGCAAGATGTATGGCAGATAAAATATCTTTAGCAAGTAGATATGATTATGCAAAGAAATCTTTGCACAAAGAATTATTAGAATATATTGAAAAAAAGAAAGCCAGTATATGTTTAGAATCTAAAAAATATTCAAAACACATACAGGTAGTTAGAAGCTCATCTCAAAAAGATGCCGTTCTAACGCAAACAAAATTAAATTTAAGAGAATCAAATCCTAAAGATAAGAAAAGATTTGATAAACGAAGATGATATTATGCAATTTAAAGAATCAGAAACTATTGAATTAAAGAAATCTTTAACACAATTAAAAGATGGAATTATTTCTATTTCTGCTATTTTAAATAAACACAATAAAGGGAAATTATATTTTGGTATTGATAATAGTGGTAAAATTGTGGGGCAAACAATAAATGAAAAAACAGTAAGAGATATTGAAAAATCTATTTCAGATAGCATTGAACCAAAGATTTTCCCTAAAATAGAAAAGAAGATTCTAGAGAATAAAGAATTTATTGAAATTGATTTTCAAGGGGATAAAGGGCCGTATTCTGCATATGGGAGATATTTTATTAGAGTTGCAGATTCTGATAAACAAATGACTAAAAATGAGCTCCAAAAACAATTTAGTGATATTAATTCAAGTAGATGGGGTGCATTGGTTTGTGAAAATGCTACTATTGAAGACATTTCCGAAAAGAAACTGATGGAGTTTTGTAAATTATCTGATTTAATTTATGATTCTAAAATAAATGTATTAAATAAATTGAATTTATTGAAAAATGAAATACCTTTGAATGCTGCAATTTTATTTTTTGCTACTGCTCCTGAGAAATATATTCCTAATGCTAGATTAAGATGTGCTACATTTGCAACAACAGATACTGTAAGCCCTATTGATATGCAAGATTATTCTGGAGATTTATTTGAATTAATACAAAAAGCAGAAACATATATTTTAAGTCATATTAATGTAGGTATGCGTTTAGAGGGTATGCGAAGAATAGATGTTCCTGAAATAGATAAAGACGCTTTTAGAGAGGCTATAATAAATGCTTTTTGTCATAGAGATTATACTCAGTATGATTCTGTAAATATAGCTGTTTTTAGAGATAGAGTAGAAATAAGAAACCCAGGGAATCTTTATAGAGGTCTAACTATTAAAGATATTATAAAAAGAAGTGTTTCTGAGAGGCGTAATGAATTAATAGCAGATATATTTCATAGGGTTCATTTTGTTGAAAACTGGGGAACAGGTATAAAGAAAATACTTAAACTGGAACCTACAGCTAAATTTGAACTCATAGTAGATTTTGAATTTAGATCTATATTTACAAGGTCGCAAAAACAGAACTATTTAGATAATATTCCTTCTTGGCCCCCGAAGGTGACAGAAAAGGTGACAGAAAACCAAGATAAAATTATATCTCTAATATTAAAGAACTCAAAAATTACAATTAAAGAATTATCTATAACTTTGAATATTAGTCCTAAAAATGTAAAAGAAAACCTTTCAAAGTTAAAACAAAAAGAAATGTTAGAAAGAGTAGGCCCAGATAAAGGTGGCTACTGGAAGATAATTAAAAAGATTAAAGAGTGATATCTATGGAATTAATTATTTTAGGGTCTGGGGGTTGTCAACCAATACCTAGGCCTTGTTGTGAATGTAAAGTGTGTAAAGAAGCGAGAATAAAAGGAGTCCCCTATTCTAGAGATGGTCCTGCATTATTTTTAAATGATATAAATGCGTTATTTGATACTCCTGAAGAGATAGGATTAGAATTAAATAGAGAAAGAATAAAAAAGATTAATCTTGTTTTTTATACTCATTGGCATCCAGATCATACTGCGGGGATGCGAGTATTTGAACAATTAAATTTAGATTGGTTAAATAAATCTATAGGTAAATCACCTAAATATTGTGTCCCTGTTTATGCAAATAAAATTGTTTGGGACGAATTAAATGCATTAAAAAATAAATTTGGATCATATTTTGATTATTATAAATCTCAAAAATTAATTATTAAAAAATGTTTAAAAAATAATGTGCCTGTTAAATTAAATAACCTGGAGATTACAGGTGTATTTAGATCTGCAGCAGGTTGTTCAGATAATGTTTTAATTTATGTTATAAAAGAAAAGAAGAAGAAAGTAATTTATGCGCCCTGTGATTGTAAACCATTTCCAGATAGTAAATTATTTCTAAATTCAGATATTTTAATAATTTGGGCTCCATTTTTTGAAGGTTATTTGAAAGATAAATTCAAATTAGAAAAAGATAACCCTATAAGAAAAGAATTGTTTTCTATGGCTGAGATTATAGCTATAATTGAAAAAATAAAACCAAAGAAAACAATAATTACGCATATTGAAGAATTAATGGGTAAATCATATGCTGATTTTAAAAAGCTTGAAAAAGTATATAAGAAATATAATATTCAGTTTGCCTATGATGGGCTGAAAATAAAGTTGTGATATCTATGAATTTAAATTTAGTCTACATCAAGGACAAACTTTACACAAAATGTAAAGATGGTTTAAAGTGGTATGGCGAACAAGTAATTAAACAGGATAATTATTATTTAAGAGAATGGTCTCCTTTTAGTTCAAAGATTTCTGCAGCAATAAAAAAAGGATTTGTTTTGCCAGATCTTCAGAATAAAGAAATATTATATTTAGGAGCATCAACAGGAACAACAGTTTCACATTTATCAGATTTACAAGCTAAGGCAATTATTGGTGTTGATATTTCCTCTTTTACTATGTTGCCATTTTTGGAATTATCCCAAAAAAGAGATAATATATTTCCTTTGTTATTTGATGCAGGTCATTTAGAGGATTGTCTTCTTCTTCATACTGTGAAGTTCGATTTTGTTTTTCAAGATATTGCCCAAAAGAATATGGTAGAAACTTTTATTGATAACATAAAACTGTTTGCAAAGCCAGGAATACATGCTATTGCTTTGAAAACAAACAGTATTGACACAACAAAAACACCAAAACAGGTTCTAGATTTATCTTTGAGGAAATTGCAAGATGCAAAAATTAAAGTTGATAAGATAATTGACTTAAATCCATTTGAAAAGAATCATTATTTTATTGTTGTGAGGATTTAAATGATAAGACCAAAAAAACCAAGAGAACTAATTAAACGAAAAAGAGGAAGACCCTCGTTTTTTGGGGTTGCAAAAACTAGATTGGAAACAGATGGTAAAATGAGGCAATTAAATGAATTAGTTATTCACTTAAGGCAATTAAACGAAAGTGTAGTAATTTATCTTTTAAAAGCCAAATTAAATGCTATCAAATTAAAGAAAAAAGGATTTTTAAGACGAGATTTAAAAGCAGTAGGATTAAGTAATAGGGAATTGAGATTAATAGGATTTACTCTTGAAGATTATATTGACGAATTATTATTACAATATCCTTGTAGTACTGGGCTGTTATCAACCTTTGACTTAACTGAGTTTTATGGTGAAGGATTTACAAAAGAGGAATTGGAAAAATCTAATAAATTTGGTGTTTTTTTTAAAAATTATTTTGATCTTTCTGAAGCATTAAGATTTGGATTTTCTAAAGAATTTATAAAGAACTGGTTTGGCAAGTAAAGCTTTTTATATGTTTATTATATTATTATATAAGGGGATTGTATCATGTTTGCTAAAGTATCTATTTTTGTTATAGGTATCTTTTTAATTGGAATTATTTTGTTCTCCGGTTGTGTTGCTCCAGAAAGTGATAATTTAGGAACAACAAAATCTGCTTTAACTAATTCTGGGGATCCTAAAGCACCAAATAATGGTGGTCCAAGTGAAGTTGATAATGTAATTCCTATAAATAATCCACCCTCTGGAGAAGACACTGAAAAGCAACCTACTGATTCTACTCTTGATTATTCTAATGCAACACCACAACAGCTTTTGGATGCTTTGGGTTTAGCACAATTGTTGGGATTGCCAACTGATGAGATTGATGCTGCTACTAAAGCTAAGATAAAGCAGTGGGCTGAAGGTATTATTAATGATCCTAATTCTACAAATTCTATGTTAGTTAATGCATTACAATTACTTCAAAGTATTGGTTTGATGCCCAATTTAGATAAAGTAGTTTTAGATATAATTAAAAATAGATTAACAGAAGAAATAAACGATCAATATACTTGCAAAAATAGATTAAAAGAAATTGTTATTTTGTGTGATCAATTAGGTTTTGATGATTTAAAAAAATTAGCTGAGCAAAAACAAAGTGGTGCAGGCAATCAATGTAGTAGAATAAAATATGAATATTTAACTGAAGCAAAAGATACTTATTATTTTACAAAAATAGATATTGTTGGCGGTACATTAAAAAGATACAGTGTTTTAGGTCAAACTTTAGGAACGAGGAGTTATTATTTTGAAGATGGGAAATTTATTTGGAATTATAAAATGGTTGTAGATAATGGTTGTGTTATTATAAATAAAGAAGGTAGTGGAACTGTTTCTATGGAATCAGAGAATCAGAGTTTAATGGGTTTTGATGAAAATAATCATTATGGTGGGGCGGCATTTATTTCAGCAGAACTAAAGGTAACTAAATCAGTATCGCCTACAAGGGTGGAGTATTGTGATGAGGTTCCAGATAATAAACTGGGCACAAGCAAAGAATATGAGAATTTACAAATACACTTTGAAGGATATGCTAAAATGGATAGAGCTGTAGGTCAGAAAAGTCAATCATGGAAACCACCTGAAGATCAAGAAAGTGGTTATGAGTATACATGCTGGGATTTGAGTATAGGTGAGTAAGGAGGAATAGATTATGTTAGAAGATAAATCAGATTCTAATAGTTATGGTATTGCTAGTTTGGTTTTAGGAATTGTAAGTATTGTGCTTTGTTGGGTTCCTGTTTTGGGGTTAGCATCTGGAATAGTAGGTATAATTATGGCGGTAAAACAAAGAAAAATATCCTCAAATGGAATTACAACTGCAGGATTGATAACTAGTATTGTGGGTACTGCTTTATCTGCAATTTATATGATAATAACAATTTTGCTTGTAATGGTTGGTGTTATTGGTGGGGGTATGTTTGGTGGTTTATTAAAATGATATTGTACTAAACATAGCTTTGGTGAAAGCAACCTTTATATAGTGGGATATCTCCAATATAATTAGGGTTTTAAACCCAATGTACAAAATTTTACTGTTTAGTGTGAAGGAAGAGGTGATGATATGGTTGAATTAAATGCTGTAAATACAAGAAGTGATCAACTTCATCACCCAAACTTCGGAAGTTATGACAAAGTCTTCTAAAGCTGTTGTTTCCACAACTCGTTTAGATGCCATCACCTATGTAATAGCTTTGGATTCTAAGGCTAGGCTAGTTTTACCTTTAGAAATAAGAGATTCTTTAGGGCTTGATAAGAGCAATTGCAGAGTAATTCTAAAGCTTTTTAAGGATAATGATTCTTTATTGTTAAAGTTTGAGAAACCTAGTTTAGACATACAAACAACTTTGTGTTCTAAAAACGTAGGCTTAGTTAATAACATTTAGTTTTGCAAGCAAAGTGTATTGCAGAATGCAATCCACCAAGTTTTTGGCAAACCTAGGCTTTTTGTGAAAAAGCTTGGTATGACTTGGATCGTCCAGTGGTTAGGATAGAAGACTGTGGATCTTCTGACCCGGGTTCAAATCCCGGTCCAGGTCCTTGATGTGGAATGAGAATTCCACAGCCCTTTTGGGTTATATTTAAATCAATAATGAATCAAAAACAGAGCATATTTAAATCATTTGCTTCTAATTATATAAGTGATTTATTATGAATGTAGTATTAAGAGGAGTAACTAAAGAGTATTTAGATATTATGGTTGAAGATGGTTATGCAAATACCCAATCTGAAGCAATAAGAATGGCCATAGTTTACTTTGGAAAAGAACATTTAAATAAAGAAATAGAGTTAGTTAATAAGAAATTAGATTATATAGATGCAGAAGCAAAAGCTGGTAGAAGAAAAGTTTTGAATTCTAAAGAAGCGTTAGGAGAATATGAGAAATATCTTAAATAATATGTTTTATGTCAGAATATATTGCTACTTATGATGATGATTGGAACAAGTATTTTAACAAGCAATTTCATGAATTAAAAATTCGTATTGTGAAGAAAATCTTAAAAATTTTAGAATATCCTCAAAAATTACGACATAGTTCTTACCATATTTCTTTGCACATTTGGGGCAAGTAGTATAATAATAATAAACTTTAATTGGATCTTTGCCTGTTTTTCTTTTTGTGTAATCAACAATATCTTTGTACCAATTACCCACGTCTTTAAATAGTCCTTCAAAAACTTTTGTTAAGAATTTTCCAGATAAAGTAATATTTTCAGCATTAGGTATAGTTCTATCAACAGCTAAATACAAATCCATATTCCACATAGATGTGTGATCAGATAAACACAAGTATTCTGGGTTAGTTGCTTTTGCAGCATCTATTTTTTTATGTAATTTAACAATTACACTTCCAAAGTTAATTGGTACATAAAAAAGAGTAAACACTTTATCTTTTACAAATCTTTTATTTTTCCATAAATTAGTTTTATTATCCCAAGGAGCAGGATCAAATCTAGGACAACACACTTTATCACTTTCTATCATAATATTACCCAATTATACCCAAAATCCAACAAAATAAGGTCCGCCTTCACAACTTGTTGCTGATCTATCAAAAGGAAACCAACTTATGATATAATCACAAATTAATTTTCATGTATTTTTATCAATAGTGCCATCAATAGACCCTTTTTCTTGCATGATTTTATCATGTACATTTTGATTGTTCATCCAAGGTGCCCAACCAAGAACTATTATTGCGACAATTATAATTATTATTCCTAATATTGTATATTTGTTCATAAAATCACTTCTTTTCTAATTTTTTTTGTTTTCTTTCTTCTAAGCTCAAATAATTTTCATTTGACATTACGGGTTTGCCAATTTTTCTTTCAGTATCTTTTCTAGCATTCTTTGCAACTTGTCCGCCTTGCTTAGCTGCTTTCTTTAATTCTGGAAACTTTTTTGCATTTTTGTTTTTGGTTATCTCTGTTGTTACTTTTTCACCTAGCATATTAAAAATTAATTCTAAATCATTCATATGGTCTCTTAAATTAGTATTCTTCTTATTGGGTAAGCCTTTGAATTTTTTATATTCCTCAACAGTTTTATCAAAAGTTGCTTTGCTTATTTCATTAGTTAAGATAGCAAAATCTTTATCTTCTTTTATTCCTCTATTTTTCCATTCATCAGTTAACTCTTGTCTAATTGCAATGCCTCTTACTCTTTTATCAATCCAATCTTTCGGATAACCTTTTAATTCATAATATTCTTTAGCCCTATCTTGCGCAAGCTCTGGATCCTCTATTTCTTGTATTCGCTCATAGCCTACTTGTGCTAACCATCTTTTAAGAGGTTCGGCTTTGGGTGATGGGACGGATTGTATTATTCTAAACATTGTTTCAACATTAGCACAGTCTGTTTCATATTTCTTGCCATCAGAAGACTTTAATTTCAGTTGTCGACAAATTGTCGATAACTCAATTCCACTAGACTCTTTTTCTCTTTTTTTCAATTTATACCAATAATCTTTAGGATCTAAACTATCTGTTAATGCAAAAATAACATCCACAACAGAAAAGTACCATTCATTATTATACCACGTTTTTCGAAAGTTTTTTCCTTCAAACACAACTAAAGCAGTTTCTTTATTAGACATTAACATCACTTCTTGAAAGCAGAAGCTGTTTTACCTGCATCCCATGTTGTTCTTGGGCGTGTTCTGACCATCCAGAGTTTCTCAGAATTATCATCTAAAATTAGGGCATATCCTTTTGCTCTGGGCATTGTTCCAAAATATTTGTCCATATCTTCATGCAAATATGTTGGTCTCAGTGTTGATACACTATCAATATCCATTTTTGCTGTTAGTCTCATACTTATAAAAAGGTCACACTGTGATATTGCATCAGGATGTAATCTCTCTGGACGCTGTGTTGCTAAGAGCAAACTCAAACCAGGCTGGCGACCTACTCTAACCCATTCAAGCAGGACCTCTAATGCCATTGAAGACCTGTCTTTAGGCATAAACATATGTGCTTCATCAATTAGCATCCAGACCATAGGCAGATCGCTTTGCTTTTCTCCGCCCTCAATCAATGTAATTTCTTCTCTTTTTCTTTCCAATTCTCTTTGCTCAAACAATCTTTTGCCCAAAATAGCAACAATAATCTCTCGAACACTTTCCATTCCCAAAACCTGACCATAAGTAGAAACATCAATTACAGTTACAAATCCTGGTTTAGCGATGTCAGTTATGGGGCTGCCTTCTTTTGAAAAAATACCCCATGATTCTCCAATTTTGAATCTATTCTTCAAGCTTGTTCTGTCTTTTGCATCATATTGTTCTAAAGAATCTATTACAGAGTAAATCTCAGGTATTCCAAAATAGGTGCCAAAAGTAGCTTTTGCTTTTTCAATGGTATCTAACAATATTGCAGTTTCAACATCTTGCCAATTTAAATGAAACATTGAAAGCCATTCCAGAACATCAATATCTGCAGTTTTGATATTGAAAGCACCATCAACTGGCAAATTATTTTTTTTATAAAAATCAAACTTGCCCATAGGTACTAATACCCTCATATTTGTTATACCTTCAGGTTGTAATCCCCAATCATAAAGAGAATCTGCTTCTAAAGTATTTGGCAACTTCAAACTCCAAAATATGCCCACTGTATCTATAACAAGTATTGACATTCTATTGCGGATATCAGGGGATAGTTGTGCAAAATTTTCTAAAAAAATAGCAATCGAATATGACTTTCCGGCTCCGCGTTTGCCACTTAAAAGTATAACGTGTGGTTTAGCTAAATCAACTAGAATCTTTCTGCCTAAAACTGGATTCTCGCCAGAGCTCATTACTACTTTTGCAAGAAGACCAGTTCCTTTCTTGCCATACTTTTTAAT
>Ga0066637_10000555_pt1 | contig 22923 bp, 20 predicted proteins | sample CryGeyCG2014_020_FD_62737 | JGI IMG/M metagenome (GOLD analysis project Ga0066637, IMG submission 62737) | Groundwater microbial communities from aquifer - Crystal Geyser CG08_land_8/20/14_0.20 | ecosystem: Environmental > Aquatic > Deep subsurface > Groundwater | place: USA: Utah: Grand County...
TTTCGTTTAAGGTAGGGATTTTACTTTCAATATACGCTTCTGGTACCAATTCAATGCCAGTATCAGATTTATCTAGCAAACATATCTTTTTAAATTCCGGTACATCTTTAAGGTTTAAATTTTGATTCGCCAAAAATCCCTTTAGCTCGCCCTCTACTTCTTTGAGTGTATTTTCACTATTCTCAACCACGATTCTTTTACCTTTCTTTTTACGAAATCCATCAAAAATTGCTCTTGCAAAATAAACTTTCTGACTATCAAAATTATGGGGAATGCCCTTTTTAAGGAAAACGCCGATTGTCCCAACGCTTATAGGATAAAAAAGGTCTTCTGGAAATGTTACAACAGATAGCACGGTATTATTCTCTAATAGATTTTTCCTCCAATTTTTGCCAGAACTCTCAACCATAATGGAAATAGGAACAACAACAAAAAGAATACCGACGTCTTGCATTTGCGACAAAGCATAATCTATAAATTGACTTTCTTTTTGATCGCCTTGTTTAAGCGCAAAGGGCGGATTCATTAAAACTTTTGTAATAATAGGATTTCGAGGCAAATTATTATTTCTGGAATCAAATTTACCAGTTGTAACGCTTTCTTTAATTGTTTTCTCAATATTTTTTTGAAAACAATTCCCTTCACTCATATTATTTTTTCCGTCACCCCTAAAAATCATATTTACCAAAGCCAAAGCTACAACTTCATCATCTTGCTCTATTCCAAAGATATGATGATTTTTAAATTCATCAACTTGCTTTTCTGTTGCGTTATTCCGCACATGGTCAAAAGCTGATACCAGAAAACCACCCGTTCCACAGGTAGGGTCTAAAACATAGTCGTTTGACTTAACATCTAAAACCTCAACTGCAAATTTAGTTATATGTCTTGGTGTTAATACGATACCTATTTCTTTTGCTCCATTTCCGTATTTCAAAAATTTTTCATAAAATTCGCCTAAAACATCTTTCCCAGAAGCCATTGCATTTCTAATGTCTAATGTTTGGAGCTCTTTAAGTGTTTCTATTATGGCTTGCCTGTACTTAATATGATTTTCGGCACTTGGCGGTAATTCTAGCTTTAGAAAATCAATAAAATTTTCTTTTTTTACTTCCCTTAATTTTTGCTTTATAAGGGTGTTTATGTTTTCTACTAAAACACTAGTCGTACCCGTCTTTAAGTTAACTTCTTCGTCAACCGAGAGCGAGAGCACGAGTCCGGCAATAAATCTCGCACGCTTATTTTTGTTTATCCCGGCATTATGAAGAATTTCGTTTATTTCCACCGCAGCACTAATGTATTTTGTCTCTGGAAGATCAGGAAATTCAAGCCAGTTGATTGTATCGTGTTCTAAAATATACCTTGCTTGATTTTTTGAAAGCAAAATATTTTTAGTCTTTCCATTGAAAAGGATCGCTCCCCACTTCCCATTTTTTAAGTATTTGTTGATTACTTTATATCCGTCTGTATCGTTGCCAGCTACACCAGAAGCAATAACACATTTTATTTTCCCGCTTTGATTGATTTTTTTAGCATATTGATCAATCGCTTCATTTAAAGCGCTATCAATATCTTTTTTGTCCCTTTTACTTTCTATCGCCCAAAACTCGTTTTCGTTCAACTTAACAACCGCTTCAGGCATATCTCTGACGAGATATTTTTTTAGTTCCTTATGCGCCAAAACTTCATTTTGTTTATAAACTTCGCCGTCAGAAACACGGGCTGGATTTTTTACATTCCAACCAAGCTTTTCCAATTCCTCTTTTATATAAGTGTAGGCATCAACTTCACTATTTTTTGGTTTGTTTGAGTGCATATTTTATTTTCCGTTTAATAAACTATCCACGGTAACACCAAGGGCTTTTGCAATAAGCCTTAATGTATCAACCCGTGGATTTAATGTTGCGCCGGATTCAATTTTGATAATTGTATTATAAGTTACTCCAGCAAGTTTAGAAAGTTTATCCTGCGAAATGCCCTTTTTCTTGCGATATTTTTTTATATTTTGGGCTATCATATTAAAATATTCTTTGTGGATAGTAATTATTTACTATTAAATTATGATGTAGTATAATTGAAATATGTTATCCACACCTATATACAGAATATCATATTGTATAAAATTATCCAAAATCACCTAAGGTAGAGGAGCGCCATTGTTGTCTGTGCACCATGTATACAGCAGGGCTGATTTTATGACACGGCGGGCTGCGCCTGGGACCTGAAGTGAGCAAGTAAAAAAGCGCGCTCTCGAAAGGTGAACGGCGTATACATGCGTGGCTGGGAGAATAGGATTCGGACCTATATTAGCGGAGCCAGAGTCCGCCGTCCTACCGTTAGACGATCTCCCAAAAAAGTTGCGAAATGAATATGAATTTCAATGGGGGGACTACCGTTTCCGCCAAAGGCGGATCCGCCTCTGGCGGAAGACGATCCCGGAATAGTTAGACTTCAAAAGCATTAACAATCTGATCCCAAAGCTGGTCGCCTGAAGTCGGCTTATTGGCTGGTTTTGGTGTAGCGAACTCAACCGAGCTGGAATTTTGAGGTTTTTGCACAGAGCTGTCAAGTTTAAGATTTGGATCGAATTTGATTGTGATTTTTGCGTCTTTGCCAATTGTTTCTTGCGCAGCTGAATCCAAAACCTCTCTGGCTTTTGGAGTAGAAAGCCTTTCAACATGCAAAGTAAAAGGGCAAATAATGGTTAAATTTTTTTCAGCTATTGCTTGAGGCCTGACCATTTTTAGTGATAAGGCCAAAGCCGGCGCGGCTTGGCTGACCTGATCAAAAATTTGCGCCCAGAGGTTCATTAAATTGTCCTGGTTTGGCTTTTCATCTTTCACTTTTTTAGTTTTTGGCTCGACTGGATCTTTTAAGGGATTGTCTGTTGCAGGCTTTGTGGCTTCCAGATTCATCTGATTAGAGGTTGATTCAATAATGGCGATTTCCAAAGGTAATTGCGGTAAGGGACTTACGGGAATATATTGTTGGATCAACAGAAAGTTTTCCAATATTTTTACAATCCTGGCCGCGGTCAGGCCAGTTATTTTTTCAGACAAAATTTCGGGTATTTGCGGCCGCAGATTTATGGTAACAACTCTGAACATCAAACAATCCCGCAGGGTTCGGATAATGTCATTGCGATAAGCTTCAAGATCGATCCCGTTTTCAACCTGGTCTTCGATGTTCTGCATTGCTTCAGCCCGGTTGTCGTTAAAAATTGCCGCAAGCAACTGATTGACCGAGGCTCGGTTTGACCTTGGCAGAACCAGGTCGGCTTGCTCTAGAGTTATTTTTTTCTCGCCTAAAGAAAAAACCTGGCCAAGGATGCTCTCGGCGTCGCGGCTTGAACCGTCAGCAAGCCGCACAATTTCCTGAATAACATTGTCGTCAACCGCAGTGCCTTCTTCTTTGGCTATCCATCTTAGTTTTTTGGCAATCACTTCAGGGCCGATGCGGTGAAAGTTAAATTTTTGGCAGCGGGATTGGATTGTCTCCGGGACTTTATGAATTTCCGTGGTGGCCAAGATAAACATGGCGTGCGCCGGCGGCTCTTCCAGGGTTTTTAACAAAGCGTTAAAAGCCGCAGTGGAGAGCATGTGGACTTCATCAACGATAAAGACTTTGAATTTCAGGCTGGAAGGGGTAAAACGGCTGTGTTCAATGACTTCGCGGATATTATCAACGCCGGTGTAGGAAGCGGCATCGATTTCGATTACATCTAAGGCCCGGCTCTCTGTAATGCTTTTGCAGGCTTCGCAAGAATTATCCGGCTCGCCGTTTTTTGGATGTTGGCAATTGACTGCTTTTGCCAAAAGCCTGGCCGTGGTGGTTTTGCCAATTCCCCGGGGGCCGGAGAACAGATAGGCATGGGCGAATTGATTTTTTTGCAGTTCATTCAACAAAGTGTGCGCCACATGATCCTGGCCAATCAAGTCGCCAAAAGTCTGCGGGCGGTATTTCCGATACAAAGTATTGGAGCTCATAGTGCGTATATCTTACCCCATCTTTTTTGGCTAGTAAATGGTTTTGGCCTTTTATTTTAGGCTTTGTCAGGTTAGACTGAAACTATGCTAAAAAAGACGAAAATAATCAGGATTTTGCGAACTTGCGATGATCCGGAATTAGGCATCAACATTGTTGATCTAGGCCTGATTTACGGGATTAAAATTTCCAGAGACAATGTCGTGAAAATAACCATGACTTTGACCACGCCGGGCTGTCCGCTCCTGGATTATTTCGTGGACATGACGGCCAGCAAAGTCAGGGGATTGAAAGGCGTGAAAGATGCTTTGGTGGAAATTACATTCGATCCGCCCTGGGATAAAAGCAAAATGAGCAAGGCGGCCAGAAGCCATCTGGGTTTAAACTAGAATTTTCAATTTCAATAAAAAAACCAAAAAGGCTGGAGCCGGATATGGTATAATTCTTTCATGGGCAAAGTTTGGATTTTTTCAATAGTCAGCGTTTTTGCGGTCAGCCTTATTTCTTTAATCGGGGTTTTTACTCTGTCAATTCAGGCCAATAAATTTAAGAAATGGCTTTTGTATATGGTCAGTTTTGCCGCCGGTGCCATGTTGGGCGACGGCTTTATCCATTTACTGCCGGAAAGCATTGCCAAGAATCGTTCAGTTGAATCGATTTCTTTCTCAATCCTGGCTGGTATTGTGATTTTTTTCATCTTGGAAAAAATCATTTTCTGGCGGCACTGTCATCAGCCCACCAGTGAAAATCATATCCATCCGGTCGGGCCGATTAATCTGATCGGCGATGGTTTTCATAATTTTATTGACGGAATTATTATTGCTGCCAGCTATATTGTCAGTATTCCTTTGGGAGTGGCCACGACTGTGGCGGTTTTGATGCATGAGATCCCCCAGGAGATTGGGGATTTTGGCGTGCTCTTGCACGCGGGCTACACCCGAAAGCAGGCCATTGGCTTTAACTTTTTGTCAGCGTCAGCCGCAACCTTGGGCACGATAATTACCCTGCTTGTCGGCGAGAAAGCAGGTGGTATAGTTGATTTTCTGCTACCCTTTACCATTGGCGGTTTTATTTATATTGCCGCCGCGGATTTAATTCCAGAAGTGCATCACGAAAGACACACCAGTCAGTCTTTCCTGCAACTGTTTTATTTTTTGCTGGGAATTGGTTTAATGGCTCTGCTTCTGCTTATAGGCTGACATTAAGACAAATTACTTAGCAACGGCTTTAATAAAATTTAAGACTTTTTTTAGTTTCGTTTCCATAATTTCCTTGGTATTGCCTTCAACAGTTATTCTTAAAAGCGGTTCAGTGTTGGAAGGCCTGACATTTAGCCACCAGTCTTTATATTCGATGGTTACGCCGTCCAATTCATCTTGATGGCCATCGCTGAATTTATTTTTAACCGCCAGGATTACTTCGGGAATGTTTTTGACTTCAATATTTGTTTCATCAGCGCGGAAATACGGGTTTAGGCCTTCAATAATTTCCGAAAGCTTTTTGTTGTGTTCAGAGATGAGCATTAATAAAATGACAAAAGCGATAAATCCAGAGTCAGAATAATAATTGTCCCGGAAGGAGTAATGTGCAGAAACTTCACCACCCATAATGCCGTTGTTATCTTTAATGCCTTTAGCGACATTAACAAATCCCACTGGTGTCCGGATGGGTCGTCCGCCCCATTCTTTTATTCTTTGCGGCACGGCCTTGCTGCAAATGACATTGTAGGCCACGGCAGCACCAGGATTTCGTTCAAGAAAAAATTTAGCCAAAATTAACAAAGTTGTGTCTGCCCTGATGAAGTCGCCTTTTTCGGTAACGAAAAATAACCGGTCTGTGTCGCCGTCCATAATTATTCCAAAATCAGCTTTTTCTTCCAGAATTTTTTTCCGAATTTGGACTTGCGATTCAGGCAAAAGGGGATTAGAAGGGTGGGCCGGGAAATTGCCGTCAAGTTCAAAATTTAAGGGAATTAACTGGCAGGGTAATTTTTCAAAGATTAAAGGCATAACTTTTCCAGCCATACCATTGCCAGCATCAACTACTATTTTAAACGGTTTTATTTTAGCAATGTCTGTGAAAGAAAAAATATGATTAAGGTAATCTTGCCAGAAGTCTTTTTTAGAAACGCTGCCCGGTTTGTCAGCCGGCGAAAATTTTTTATCTTTAATAAACTCGTAAATTTTTTGGCCACTGATCATGTTTAGGCCGTTATTAAAAACCGTCATTTTGACGCCGTTGTATTCTTTGGGGTTATGCGAGGCCGTAATCATGAGGCCCCCGTCGTATTTGAAAAATCCAGTGGAAAAATAAACCATGTCAATCGGCACTTGCCCGATGTCATCAACTGCCACGCCCTGACTGGCCGCGCCCTCAATGAATTTTTTAGTCAATTCCGGCGAGCCTATCCTCATATCCCGGCCAACCACGATTTTTTTCACGCCGGTCAGCCGTGCGTATCCCTGGCCGACCAAAAAGGCCGTTTCTCCATTTAAGTCAGTTGGGTAAATTCCACGGATGTCATAGGACTTAAAAATTTTTGGGTTTAACATTTGCGCGGAGATTATTTAATAAGTAAAATAATTGTATCATCTTAAAAAAAATTCGAAAAGTAAAGAATAAAACTATGTTAAGATTTAAACTTAAAATAAGATGAAATCAATGTGATCGACTTTGAAAGAAAAGAATGTAATCCTATGTACTTAATAAATGCTTAATGTTGAAGTGTTGGGTTTATTATTAAATTGTTTATGAAAAGGTATAAAACCTACTTAGTCAATAGCCGTTTTATTTCAGCTAGAGTATTAGAGCTTTCAGTGGCCAGAAGCAATAGTCGGTCATTCCCGGATTTTTTACCTGGCCAATACGCGACCTTGAGTTTTCCGCTTCATCAAAAATTAAGAGGCGAGCGTTCATTCTCAATTGCCAGCTCTCCGACTGATTCTTCAGTCTGGCGTTTTGGCATTAAGATTTTTGGGCGCTATACTTCGGCTTTGCAAGATTTAAGACCCGGCGAACCAGTCATGGTCGGCGGACCTTTTGGCAAGTTCAGCTTTGATCAATTTAAGGATCAATCCGCGGTTTTTTTGGCTGGTGGAATCGGCATTACGCCTTTTGTCAGTATGATTCGCTGGGCGACTAATAAAAAATTGTCCAATGATTTAACGCTTTTTTACAGCGTGCGTTCTTTGGCTGATGCGCCTTATCGGGAAGATTTTTACGCTTTGGAAATGCTTAGTCCGCATTTAAAAGTTATATATGTCACTTCTGACCTGGCGGGTAATGATCCGTCAGCAAGAATTATATCCGGCCGGATAAATGCTGATTTGATTGCGCGGTTTTTATTAAAAAAACTTGAAGACAAATCATATTTTATCTGCGGGCCGCTGCCCTTTATGAAGGCTATGGAAAAAATAATTGGCGGTTTTGGGGTGCCCAAGCAGTTTATCAAAACTGAAAAATTCGGCATTGGCTCTAAAGCCTTTATTGAAACAGGCAGTCCAATGCCAAAAATCGCTTTTGCTGCCTGGGGCTTGGCCGCGGCAGTGGTGTTTGGAGTTGTGGTCAGAATGGAGCAAGCCAGGCGTTCCAATGCCGCCACTCAAAATTTAGTAAATTCGCCATCGATTGAAGCTACGAACAACAATGCGCCCGGTAGTGCAGTCCCTTCTATGAACAATGTTAATCAGGCTGCGCCTATAACCAACACCAGCCAGCCTTCAGTCTCCAATAACAATTCTCAAAATCAATCCTCGGGGACTATAACCCAGCCATCACAGCCGTTCCAATCACCCCGGGCAGCGCCTTTTGTGCCAAGAACGAGGATGTCCTAAAATTGTAAAATTTTTTGTATTAAAAGTGTGAAAACTATCAATGACAGATTTTACGCATTAGGCACGACTATTGAAGGCGGCTTTCGGGCCGATCAGGTTTTGGCCGAAAAGCTCTGTGAAAAAATCCGCCTGCGGATAGCTGAATTTGAAAATCATTTTAGTCGTTTTTTGCCTACTTCGGAACTAAGTTACTTGAATGCCAATCCCAATCGCGAAATTACTGTAAGCCCGCAGATGATTGAAATTATGCTTGCGGCCAGAAAAATTTGGAGCTTAACCGATGGTTTGGTTGACCCGACTATAGGCCAGTCTTTAATCGCGGCTGGCTATGATGTTTCCTTTGAATTGCTGAATAATTCCGATGGTCAGCCTGCGCCAGCACGGGTTGTCAGGCGTACTTTGCGGGATGTTAAGATTGATGAAAAATTAAATACGGTTAAAATTCCTGAAGGTACGACCCTGGATTTCGGCGGCATTGGCAAAGGCTATATTTTGGATCAATTAATTAATTATATTGAACCGTTGACCCAAGATTACTGGCTGTCTTTGGGCGGAGATTTGGTTGTTTCGGGCAGGGACGGAACTAACCAGCACTGGCCGATTGGCGTGCAAAACCCTCAAGCTTTAGATCAGGATATTGCCGAATTAAAACTTCCCTCGGATCGCTGGGCAGTGGCAACATCCGGCATAACTCATCGCCGCGGGGTGAAGGCTGGGGTTAATTGGCACCATTTAATTAACCCCAGGACTGGCCAGCCAGCCATGAATGATGTTTTGAGTGTGACAGTCGTGGCTAAATCAGCACTTTTGGCTGATGCCTTTGCCAAGACTATTTTATTTCAGGGTTCAAAAGACGGAATTGAATGGGCAAACCGTCAAAAAGACTTGGAAGCTTTAGTGATTACTGATACCCAGGAATTCGTATTTTCAGACAACATGAAAAAATATCTAAAATTTTTATGAAAGTCAAAATTTTATTGTTTTTGGCGGTGTTGGCAATTTGCCTGCCTTTAAGAGTCCGGGCTGTAACCACAATTCAGAATCCAGCTGCAGCCAAGCAGGCGGTTTTGCTAGCCGATTCAGAAGAGCAGGAAAATGAAATTGAGAATCAGCAGGATAAAGTTGAAAATTTTGTTCCGTCCAGTACTATTAACTCCGGGCAAAACCAGAACAATGTTATTCAACCAGTTCAGCCTTTGGGTACCGCCAACACGAATTCCGAGGCTAATGTTGACAATGCTCAACCTGAAGCTGTTCAAAATAATACTTCAGCTGCGCCGGTAGTTCAGCCAGTCAACCCATTTCCCTGGGCGTGGCTGATTGCCAGGGCTGCCGGAATTGCCTCGTTTATTTTATTGGGCTTTTTGACTATGACTGGTTTGTTGCTGACCACTGGTGCTTTTTTTAGGCTGCTTTCGCCGGCCCATGCCTGGTCATTGCACAGGGCCATTGCCTCGATGCTGCTGGTGTCGGTCGTAACCCATGTTGCTTCTTTGTTGTTTGATCATTTTATAAATTTACGCTTGCAGGATCTCCTGGTTCCTTTTGTCTCATTTTATCGGCCGGCCTTACTGGCTTTAGGAATTCTGGGTTTTTATATTTTATTGTTAGTCTTAGCAACTTCGCTTTATACCATGACAAATCACCCGCGTTTTTGGCGGTTAGTGCATTATTTAGCTTTTCCCATGTTTGTTCTGTTATTTCTGCACGGTATATTATTGGGCACAGATACTAAACAAATTTGGATGCAGGTTATTTATTGGGCGACTGGCAGCCTGGTTGGCTTAACAATTATTTACAGAATATTGTGGCGTTATTACCGCCGCCAAATGCCGGTTGTGGAGGCAACAGGGGGACTAATTCGCAAATAATTTCGGTGCCTCATCCCTCACGGCTACCGCGGGGTCTATTTTTGCCGTATAGACGCAATTGTTGACTGGCACGTCTTTCGTTGAAATTTGGCTCGCGGCTGGAAGGTCTCCTTTTACGGCCGCATCGCCAAAAATATTTTTGGCCGCGGTTTCCGTTAAAACATCGCAAGCAACCACATCTATTATGGCATTACTGCCGGTCTTTACTTCGGTAGATTGGCCGGTCTTGACGTCAGTTGCAGTGGTATTCTTAGCGTCATTATTGCGGATAATTAATACCGCCGATGCGCCTCCCACAACAATCACGAGACTGATTATCAAAATTGTTTGCTTATTAATATTTAACCTTATTTAAAGTAACTACTGTATCATTTTGACGTTTTTATGAAAATGCTATGCTGTCGTCTCGCCGTTTGGGGTAAGCCCCGGCGAAACGGACGCGACTCGTGCGCTGTAGTTTTTGTGAAGGCGGGGTCAACCGCACCCGGATTTTCAAAATATTTAATTAGCCTCCACCGCTTAAAGTTGATTTCGCTCAGCCAAGGCGGTACCAGCAAAAAACGTAAAGTTTTTAAATAGAGTGTTTGGCATCTCACCTATTACGCGGTGAACGCCGCACCACCAAAATGTCAATCAGCAACCCCCTAAGCGTTAATTGTACTTGGGGTTTACTGAAGTTGATTAAGGTAGTACAATTTAATTATGAAAAACAGCAAACTTGTTTTAATAATAGTTATCGTAGCGGTCGCGTTACTGGCGGTAGCGCTAGTCGCAAAACAGAGAAGTAATGTAAGTAAAGTTGGGGTTGCTACGCCGTTAAATACGGCGAGCACGGCAAAAAATATTGCTGCCCAGCCGCCCGCAACGGAATCAGCGAGTACTGCCCAAAAAAATATCAGTCCCTGCTCTTTGCTTACCAAGGGCGAAGTGGAAGCCGTATTGGGCCAGCCAGCAAAGGAGCCGGAGCTTCACGGCGGCACCTGTACCTATGACACCGTGGGAGGGGCAAAATATTTTTATCTTCATTTGGGAAGTTCGGCAAACTGGGCGGATTTGTGCAAAGAAGGCGCTAAGTTGATTTCCGATTTGGGTGATGCGGCCTGCGTCGACGCCAGAAATGTAATCTGGGTGCTGAAAAAGGATGTCTATATGTCGATAGATTCATACCGCACCATAGATCAGGATACGCTTATGAGTCTGGCCGGGAAAGCGGTGAATAGAGTTCCTTAGATATTTAGATAAATAAGCTTTGTCGTTTTGACCGGTGGGTTAGAGGTTTATACCCATCAAATAAATTTTATTTCAGGCAGTTCTAACGGCGTGTTTTTTGTTTTTTTTGTCCGGCGGCATGGCCGGTTGATCCGGTGGAGAGCGAATATGAAATTTGGCTGAGCGTTACCAATAATTCCATCAAAGTCTTTATTCCTCCCCCGTCTAAAATAAGATAATTATCCGTTAAGTCAATTTAATCGGATTACTTTGTTTTTAGACTGAAATACGAAACAATCAAATTAAAAGCCGGATTGAGTAAATATCAACCTACGAAATTCAGGTTATTTGCGCCTAGCCTTCGCTCTTGCCATGCCGGATGATAATGATGCTTTCCGGCAGGAAGGCACGGCCTGGAATTTAATCAATTGGACATACTTACGGCAAAATGGGAGCGGGAAATGATGCTCCAGCCGCCAGCCAAGGTTTGCAACCAATCCGGTCGATGTAATGATATTGGGTTTATTCTCATATTTTTTTATTATACCTTTATTTGCGTCAACTTCCACTAAATCACCGTTCTTCAAAATATTAGTAATTTTTTCAATACCAATAACGCTCGGCACCCCTAGCTCCAGCTAAACACGGAAACATGGGCAGTGATGACGCCTTCATCGGCGATGATAGCCGCAGCCTTGTGCATGGGGCCAAGACAAAATCCGGTGTCGTGTTATTAACTACCATTATTTCCCCCTGGCGGAATTTATGTAAATCGGCAAAACCGTGGACAACGCGTAGCGGCCGGTGGCCAGCCCGGGTGATGTGGAGCGCACGACTCCATACCAGAGGCTTCGCCGTTCGGTGCGGGGGAGGAGCACGCATTCGTGGGGAGAGCGGCACGCTTGCGGAACCTCGAGCAGAACCAAAACTTTGGTTATGTGTAAGGTGAAGCAAGTGATGACGCATGGTCGGGGTGTGCGCCTGTCTGCCGGCAGGCAGGGATTTGTCCCGCCATGGGGCGGTCACCGCAACCTATAATAAATTATGTGCGGGATTCCGCACTGCGGAAGATGCCGCCCACCTTCCATGATTTCATTGGATAACGGCAAACCGGGGACCTCTCGCACCCGAAGCGAGCTTTCTGGCCCCCGCCAGAGGCGGGTCCGCCTATGGCGGAAACTGAAATGATAAAAATTTTTCCAGCAGGGGTCGGGGTGCCCGGACTCGAACCGGGGACCTCTCGCACCCGAAGCGAGCGTTCTAGCCAACTGAACTACACCCCGACCCCTGCTGGCAATAAAAAACTATTAAATTCTAACACTACACTTCGCTAGAAACTTTGAGATAATTCTTAATAATCATTACGATACTAAATCGAGATTAACTGGATATTGACTTAATGTCAAAGTCAGCGTAACTTAAATTCTATGCAAAATAAAGATCAAATGGCCATCCCAAACCACATTGGTTTTATTATGGACGGCAATCGAAGGTGGGCCAGGGAGAATAATCAAAATTACCTAACCGCTTATCAGAAGGGAGCTGATGTTTTGCAGAATTCCGTGGAACAGGCAAAAAAGTGGGGGGTTAAATTTGTTACTGCCTTTGCCTTTTCGCACGAGAACTGGAACAGACCAAAAAACGAACTGGAAATTTTAATGACTTTATTTGATAGATATTTAACCGAAAAGATAAAAATTTTTCACGAAAAAAATGTGAAGTTTAATGTCATCGGCAGGATAAAGAATTTTTCCGAAAATCTTCAGCAAAAAATTCAAAACTTGCTTGCTTTGACCAAAAATAATAACGGCATAACCCTGACTTTGGCTTTAAGTTATGGCGGCAAAGTTGAAATAATCGATGCGATTAATAAAATTCCAAAAAATTCGCTTTCAACGGAGATAGCCTTGGAAGATTTCGAAAAAAATTTGTATGATCCGAATTTGCCGCCGGTTGATTTGATTATCCGGACTTCAGGCGAAGAAAGGACTTCGGGTTTTATGCTGTGGGAATCGGATTATGCCGAACTATACTTTTTGAAAAAGAACTGGCCTGAAGTAGTGCCCGAAGATATAGATTTGGCTATAAAAGATTTTAGCCAGCGCAAGCGCAATTTTGGCGCATAAGTTAAAAAGTTTGAAATGAAGAGTTTGGATTAATCCAGGCTTTTGTTATAATTCATGAGTAAATATGATTTCCCACCCATTACTCCAACCCAAAAAAACTGATTTACAAACCAAAATCAAGAATTTTGCGCAGGAAATGGCCACTCGGGAGCCTTATGAACTGAACAAGCCAATCAGTATTTATAATAAAGGCTGGGTAATGGTTATGGCAGTTTTCGCTTTAATCGCGGTTTTGGCGTTTATGCTGGTGCCGGTCATTAGTCTGACTTTCGGCGACATGACCACCAATTTTCTGGAGAATGTGAAGGATTTGGTGAATTTCGGCGCGCCGACTTTGCTGACCGTGGCCATATTAGTCGGCACCACGGGTTATTATGGCTTCACTAAAATTGCCTGGTGGTTGAGTTTTGGTTTTTGGGTCAGCATTGTGGTTTTGATTATTAATATAACTACCAGCGTCAATTGGCTGAACTTCGGCATTTTTTGGATTATTATCGGCACTTTGGTTGGTCTGTTTTTCGGCTCGCTCTTTGAATTAATAACCGCCTTCCGCCATCACCAGCAAAAATTTATTATTGTTTTATTGGTTATCGGTCTGCTGGCCACGGCCGGAGCAAGTTTTGTTTCAATTCAAAATAGCGGCAAGCAAAAAGTTTCCGCCCTTACCATCCAGGAAGCCCAGGGCAAAATAGATTTTATTTTATACACGCCCAAAAAAGTTCCGGAAAGGTTTTCTTATTTTCAGCCTTTTGTTTATGTTTCCAAGGAAAAATTTCACATGTACTTTGGCGACGACCCCTACCCGCCGCCGCCTGTCATTGAATTTTTAAAAGGCCTGGAAGTTGTGGAAACTAAAGGTGTTGGTCAGTTGCCTGAAGAATATGTCAGCAATTACGCAAAAGTCATGATCGACGGCGTTGAAGGTCGTTATCGTGAAGACCGCGGCAGAACAATAGTGGAATGGCAGCAGGATAACACTTACATAATTATAGCCAGCTATAGCCCGATTAATGGCAAGGAACTTTTGGACTTTGCCCGTTCTTTCACGCCTTTGGTAAGTAAGCTGTAATTTTATGCGATTGAGAGATGTCATGAAGCATAAAGTCTTTACCCTAAAGCCTGATCAGGATGTCCGTTCGGCCATACATTTTTTCTCAAGCCATGATATTACCGGCGCACCTGTGGTGGAAAAGGGCAAGCTGGTTGGCGTACTTTCGGAAAAAGATATTTTTCGCGCTTTGTATCCCAGCGTGATGGAATTTTTTGATAATCCGGAATTATGGCTGGAAGAATCTGAACTGGAAAATAACGCCAAATTAATTTTAGAAAAACCCGTCTGCGAATTTATGTCAAAAAATGTGATTTGCGCGCCGCCAGATACCCCAATCATGCAAGCTGGTTCCATGATGCTGGCTCATCGGGTTCACCGGATAGTGGTTGAAGAATCCGGTAAATTAGTCGGTATCGTCACCCGTTCAGAGATATTCCGCAATATATTTAAAAAGTTTTCTTAAGTTATATGCCAGAACTGCCAGAAGTGGAAACCGTGGTCAGCGGTTTGAGAAAACTAATCGGTAAAAAAATTAAAAGTCTGGAAATAACCAAGCCCAAGCTGGTTTCAGTCGGGCCAGGAGTTTTAAGTCCTAAAAGAATCCACGACCAAAGCCATGTCAGAAAATTCAAACAGGCTTTGCAAGGCCGAAAGATATTGGCCGTTCAAAGGCGCGCCAAACTGATTCAGATAAGGCTGGATAAGGACTGGTGGATTTTAGTGCATTTAAAAATGACCGGCCAGATTATTATTCAGAACAGGGGGCAGAAAGAAGTTCGGGTTAGATTAATGAACACCCCGAATTCTCCAATAGAAAAACTACCTTGCAAACACACGCATATCATAATAAGTTTTTATGATGGAGCCAGGCTTTATTACAATGATGTCAGAGTTTTTGGCACCTGGCGCGCGGTTAAGAACCGGGATTTAAAGCTGGCTAAGGATTTACAGGATTTCGGGCCAGAGCCACTGGATAAAAATTTTACCTGGCGGGATTTCAAAAACCAATTAAGCCAACGGCCGAATTTAAAAATTAAACAGGCTTTAACCGAGCAAAAATTAATTGCCGGAATCGGTAATATCTATTCGGACGAAATTTTATTTTGGACGAAAATTCTGCCGACCAGGCTGGTAAAAAAAATTAATCCAGAAGAGTGGTTAAAGCTTTTTGGAGTTATGAAAAAGGTTTTGAAAAAAGCCGTTAAAGAGTGCGGCTCATCAGTCGGTGATTTCATTCAAACCAATGGCAAAATCGGCAATTATGGCAATTACCACATGGTTTATGATAGAAAGGGTCTAGCCTGTAAAATTTGTAAAAGTCCGATAAAACGAATTGTTATTGGCGGGCGCAGTTCGCACTATTGCCCGCATTGCCAAAGATAGGCGTCGTTTTAGGTTTAGGTGTGGAAATCGGTATCGTCTTGGGTTTAGTTTTTTTTGGGGGGGGGGAGAGAGAAATTAAAATAGTTGGACGATAATACCCGCGCCAATACCGATTAAGGAACCAACTATGATTTGCGCTGGTGTATGGCCCCAGCGCTCGGAAAGATGAGGATAAGTTTTCGCCTCTTCTGAAGGGTGAGCCTTTACTAAACGGTTTAAAATTTTACTGTGAACGCCGATTTCATAGCGAAAGCCTATGGCGTCCCTGACAGTCAATATCGCCAGCACCAGGGCGATGGAAAAGGCAGTCGAGCCCCAGCCTTCCTGAAAACCAACCATGGTTGCCAAACAAGCAACAAAGGCCGCGTGGGAAGAGGGCATGCCGCCGTAAGAATCCCACATTCTTTTCAAATCCAGGTTGCCTTTTACTTTATCAACTGCTAATTTTAGAGCCTGCACACCGATGGCGGTTAAAATTGGTATAATTACAATTCCCATAAATTCTTAATTATAATATGGATATTATACATGCTTTTATCCTAGGTGTCGTGCAGGGCTTGGCGGAATTTTTGCCAGTTTCCAGTACTGGGCATTTGCTGGCCTTTCACGAAATTTTAAAGTTTGATATTGCCAATTCTTTAAGTTTTGACGCGGCACTGCATTTAGGCACGCTATTGGCTTTGCTGGCTTTTTTCTGGAGAGATGTCATTACTTTATTAAAAGGTTTTTTTCAGTCCTTGCGTCATTGGCAAGTTAAAACTGATGAAGGACAGAAATTGGCCTGGCTGGTCATTGTGGGCGCAATTCCAGCTGGGATAGTCGGTATCGCTTTAGACAATTTTATAGAAAATAATACTCGGAGTTTGATTTTAGTGGCAGTCGCTTTGGTTTTTGGGTCAATAATTATTTGGTGGGCCGAAGCTTGGTCCAGGCACCAGTGGCAGAATAACCAAATAACTTTTAAAACTGCTTGGTTGGTTGGCCTGGCGCAAATCATTGCTTTAATTCCTGGCATTTCCCGCTCCGGCGCCACCATTGTCGGCGGTATGTTCAAAAAATTAGATCGCGCGACCGCGGCTAGGTATGCTTTTTTAATTTCTCTACCAGTAGTTGGTGGCGCCGGCTTGCTTAAACTTTTTGATTTAGTGAAAAGCCATCCCCAAGGCGGTGAATTAACCCAGGTTTTCATTGGCATTATTACTTCCGCGATTGTCGGGTATGTAGTAGTTAAATATTTTTTGAAATTCGTGCAAAAGCATTCACTTTCAGTTTTTGCCTGGTACCGGATCATCGTGGCTTTAGCCCTGCTTGGTTTCATTATTTTTTTCAAATAAAATAAAAACACTCCTGGAGATTCCCGGAGTGTTTTTTTGTAATTTTAGGCTTTTGTATCACCAGGTGGCGCTCCATCGTGCAATCCCAGCCTTTGGTAATATACACTGATAAAGATTACTGAAATACCCAAAGTCGTCCAGGGCCACCAGAGATAAGTATTATCGCAGAAGAGCTGGGAATAGATTATCAATAAAACCGCGGTTAGCACAACTGGGGCTATCCACCAAAGCCGCATGGGCTTTTTCAGCTGCCAGGTGAAATAGGTGGTTAAGGCGACAACCTGCAATAGTATTAAGATGATAACCCAAGGGTGGGCGATATTTTTGCATTCAGAACTTTCAGTTTTTTCAGTGTTCAAGTTTCCCTGCTCCTGAACAGGAACTTTTTCAACTTCTTCAGCCGCAACTCGAGGATTTTTTTCCGGTTGGTTGGGTTTTTGGACAGAAACTATGTCAGTGGTCTGGTTGGTTATCGCTGTTTCGCCGCTGACCAGAATCGGTACAACAGCCTGGACTCCGTCAGCTTCGGCAATAACATTGGTCTGGCCGGTTTTTCCAGCGGTTAATTTTCCGGTTTTGGTAATCTTGGCAACTTTGTTATTGCTGGTTTTCCATTCAACATTGGAAGTAACTTGGTTGCCTTTGGCATCAAGGCCTTTGGCTACATAATTAACCTCATCGCCTGGATCAGCGGTTAAGGCCGTTTCTGGCTCGATTGTCAAAGTTTTTAACATGCCTGGGGTTATATCCGCGGTAAAACTGCCGCTAAAGCCCTGGTAGGCGGCAGAAACAATCCAGGAGCCGGCAGTGTGCGGGGTATAGCCATCAGCGGTAACAGTGCCAGTTGGGTCGGTTGTGGAAAAGCTGGCTTCTGGGGTCACATCCCAGCCATTGCCATTAGCGTCCACGGCAAAAGCCCTGATTGGCAAAAAACCGTCCGCGGTTAGATCAGCCTGGGTCGGTAGGAAATTCAGCTTAACCGCCGGGCCATGGGTAATGGTTATGCTGGCTGTGGCAGTTAAATTTTCGAACAAGACGGTTAAAGTCCATTTTCCCTGGGCATTGGCCTCAAATTCGCCCTTTTTGCTTGGCATACCGGTAAAACCGCCGCCATCAAGCTTGAATGTGCTATCTTCGGTGACAATCGAGCTTGTGCCATTGCTGTAGCTGGCTGTAACCGTAAAAACAGAGGTTTTGCCAGCTTCAATAGTCAGTTGAGCAGGGGAAAGGCTTAAACCCGTTAATTCAGCCGCAAAAAGCGGTTTAAAAGGCAGAAACAGGAAGGCTAAAGCAATTATAGAAAAGCCAACGGTTTTTTTGATATTTGGCATGGATTTAGTTAATTAAAAAAGGCTAGTAGTCCTTAAAAATCTTTGGAAAATTCCTAAATCACCCTTAAAACGGGCGATAAATTTTCGAATGATTTCTATTTGCTACTAGCCTATTTGATTTTGAGGCTTTTTGGGGATTTTGCCTTGGTTTAAAGGCAAATGGTTTTAGTGAATAATGTGTAGTTCTATATTTTGAAAAGAAAGTGTTTTTGTGTCAAGTTTATCCTCCTTCATCCCGTTATTCAACGGGACTTCAGCTGATTCCGCCAAAATTTATTGGTTTTAACAAGGCGGATTTATTTTTGAAATTTTGGCTATAGAAGAGGATATCAGCAATATGGCTTCATTTTTAAAACATTTCGAAGTGACTTTGCCCCTCCTTAAGCAATGTGCGGATATTATTGGTGTTTGTTTGGTGAAAATAGATTAGCAAAAAACAGGGCTGTGGTCAAAATTACCGCAGCTAGCCAATAAGTTTAGATAATACCTACTATTTGGCCCAAAACCTTAACAACCGGAGCGATTTTTTGCAGGAAGTGGAATTTGAAGAACAGGAAACCAGCGGCAATGGCAATAACTGTTAAAGTTTGACCAATGACATGGGCGTGTTGGATGCGGATTTTGACGAATACATTAATTGCCAAGGCAATTATCAGGAAAAACAGGATACCCAGGTAAAAGTTATCCACAAAGCCAAGAATTTTGGTGACCACATCATTTGGCGCGTGTCCAACTATTTCTTTGGCAATAATTTGCGGCTGACTGGCGGTTTCCGGTGAGGTTGGCTCGTTAGCCTGGGTTTGAGTGGGGACAGTCTTGGTCTGGGCTAAAGTAGCCGGGGTAATAACATTTATGGAGAAAATTGTCGGGTTTTCAATAATAGTCTTGCCATTGGCGTCAATTAAAGTAAAACTTTCCGAAGTGGAAGCAACTTCTTTAGGCGCTTTGATTTTCCATTCAAACCTGGCAATATCGCTTGGCTTGGTGTCATTTTCAAGGCTGGCCACGGTTGTTGCGTCGTTCCAGCTGGAATCCGTGAAAATAGAATTGTGTTTGATGGGATTAGCTGTAACTAGACTGACCTCTCCGGCTTTCCAAGTGGTATTGCCCGAGTTTTTAAATTCAGCCCAGACATTAATCACTGCTTCTGGCAATAAAGTAAACTTATTCAAATTTTGCTGAACCAGCTGGGCTTGGATCAAATCAGTCTGATCAGCTTTAACTTTTGGCACTGTCTTGGGTTTGGTTGAAGGTTTAATCGCTACCTTGGTCGGAGTTTTGGCTTTAGGCGTTGTAACCTTGGCAACTTGAGTTTTTTTCGGCACCTGGGTGCCAAACATTTCAACCAGCACAGTAGTTTCCTGTCCGTCCATTTTACCGGTGACGACTGCCACGCCGATTTCTTTGTAGTTTTTATTAATGATATTTTCTTTGTGAGTCGGGCTGGCCATTAAAGCACTGTGAGCTGATTCCGGGGTAGTGAAATCGATTGCCAGATTTTCTCCGGCAGTGGTGTAGTCATAACTCGTGGCGTCTATCCAGGTCCAAAACCGCTTGCCATCAGGAGTGGTGTGAGCAAAATAATCCCTGGCCAGCATGTCCTTGGCTTTGTTTTGCGCGGCCAAAGTCAGCAGGGAATTTGAAGTCAAAGAATTAAGATTGTATTCCCGTCTGGATTCGTTGGTTAAAGAAATAATGGTGTTGGCTGTGTAGGCCGCGTATTTAGCCTGGTTAGGATAAGCGGCAAACAAAAAAACCGCGCTGGCAATCTTGGCAGCAAGCAGAATGTAGGCATAAGTCTTTAAGGCCCGGGGTCTTAAAGCGTGCGGTTGGTGATTATTGCCTTCGTGAGGAATAAACCAATGCTTGGCATGATGAACAACATGATGCGCAATCCGGTGACGCAGAGGTTTTTTGTCGAGAGTTTTTTGGCCACTCATAACGATTGATTTAGCGAGTTGGCGAGTTGGCTAGATAGTTAGTTGGGGAGGAAGAAAAGTAATAAATAATAATATCACAAAATCGCCTGCAAGTCAAGTATATTGGGAGGTTGGGGAGATGGCAAGATGGCTGATTAGCAAGATAGCGAGTTGGCGAGAGGAGAGACAAAAGATTCGGTTAGGGTTTGGTTTTAGGTGTAGACATCAGTATCGTTATAGTTTTACGGTTTTGGTTTAAAAGCAAAATTTTGCCATAAGTATCTGCGAAGGCGTCCCGCCGAGCGATCAATATGTAGCCGCAGAGCTTGTTTACCCCGCTATTGGCGGTGGCCCTGCCCGTTGCTTAGAAAATATTAGGTCGAAAAAAAGATTAGTTATTTTAAGGAAATAAATTGGGTGCTTGCTCGGCGGGACGCCTTCGCGGCAACCTTTTTGCCTCGCGCTTTCGCAAGACGCTTTTTGATTTATTAAATTATTTCTCCAATTACAACTAGCCTTTCCTTTGTAGAAAATAATGGGTGGCATGTGGTGATAGTAATAATCGGTTCAACTGTCGGCTGGGCAACATCAGTCTGTTCTTTTGGCACAATTTCAGTTTCCGAAATTTTATAATCATATTCTTTGCCTTGCCAGTAAACAATTATAAAATCTCCGGGCCTGACTTGGTCCAATAAATATAAAGTCAGATTGGAGGGTGGGCGGTAACGAAAGCGGTGGCCGGATAAAACCATATTGCCGCCGTCAATCGGGTTAGATGAGCCTGGAATATGCCAGACGCCTTTCCACAAGGCCTTTTCCTCATCAGCGCCTTCAGTTATGGGAACATTGACTCCGATTTTTGGAATAACCAAGCGGTTATCAGCGGGCTTGGTTTTTTTTAAAACTTGAACCGGAATTTTCTTAGTAGCGGCTGGAGTTTGGGAATTAACATTGCCTGATAAGTTGTCAGTTCCTGCTACTGAAGCAATTAATGATCCATCCGGCCCAATCAACTTGCTTTCATATGGAAAGACCGGTTGCTCTGGCGTGCTGGGCGGGCCTATGACTTTATATCTCAAGATTGGCCAAAGGGGATAAGTTAAAATTATTGCGCCAATGGCAATCAGAAGAAAGCCCGCCAGCCTCGCGAGCCGAGGCCGAACGGGCAGGCCCGCCCCCAGCAAATGCCACCGCCGCCCCGCAGATGAGCGGGGCGGCGTGGTAGATGTATCGTTTTTGTCTGATTGATTAAAATCAACCATTCAATTCAGTTTAATTATAGCTTTCAGCTTTGCCTCGGTGGCGGATTAGGGTATAGCCAAGCATAATCATGCCAAGTCCGAACGCGGCAATGCCAACATCAGTCAAACCCGCTCCGGTTTCGGGCAAGGTTTCACCTAAGACCCGACCGCGTTTTACGGTTACAGGCACGCTGGCCGTTACTTTGCCGTGATTGTCCGCGGTAGCAATAGCCAGGTTTTCAAATTCTCCGGCTGGCATGCTCAAGCTAACCTGGACCTTATAAGACACTTTAGTGGTTTCGCCGGCTTTCAAATCGTCCAGCTTCCAGCTTTTTGAAGTGTCTTTGGTGCCGTCAAAGGTAAAGCCTGGCGGCAAAATGTCCTGCAATTCAAGATTTATTGCCGAACCACTGCCCGTATTTTTGATTTCCACGGTGTAAGTAAGTTTGTCGCCAGGAGCGGCAGTGGTTTTATTCACGGTTTTGCGAATCTGCAGAACTGGTTTGGTTTCTTCGCCCAAAACTCTTGGAATGCGAACTTCAATAGTGGCTTTGGTGGAAACTTCGGCAGCGTTGTCAGCTCTGGCCTTGGCTAGGTTGTCGTAAAAGCCAGCAGTTGTATCGTGGGAGCTAATGACCACATAAGTCGTAGTGATTTCTGCGCCCACGGCCATGTCGCCAAGCCCAAAGGTTTTTGTCGAGCCGCCGCCATCAACAAAAGTAAAGCCGGTTGGCAGGGTATCAATCAAAATAACATTCCTGGCTGTGTCAGTCCCGATATTTTTCACTTTAACCGTATAAGTTATGGGATCGCCCGGGTTTATGTAAGTGGCATTCACGGTCTTGGTGATTTGCAATGCCGGCGCTGTCGCGGTTTTAACATCTGCCGCGGCAAAGAACGGGTCAATGCCTTCAGCGCTGATCTTAGCCGTGTTTGGAATCACCGTGCCGTTTGGCACGGAAATATCCGTCTTAACAACCAAGGTTACCGTACCGGTTTCACCAGGCAAGCGGTTACCCAAATCCCAGATAACCGAATTTACTGGCGAGCCAGTAGCCGTAATACTGCAAGTTCCGGTTGTGCCCACGCAACTTGAGCTGACATAAGTGGTGTCAATCGGCATTGGGGTTTCAGTGATTTTTACGGCCGTGGCTTGCGAATTGCCGGAAACTGACCAGGTAATGGTGTAAATAACATTCTGATTGCCGCCGACAATTAACGGGTCTGCGGTTTTGGATAAACCGATTTTTGGTGCGGCGTGAACAGTGGTAGTGACTGAACCATCAGCGCATTTATAGCGAATCAGGTTATTTTCGGAATTCAACGGCGTGCCGTCGATTATTTCTCCGTAGCCGCAAACTTGCGCTGTATTGCTGATAGTTTTTTCAACTTTTTCTGGGTAGGGGGTATTTACCTTTACAGTGAAATAAACAAAACCTTCAGCTGCCGGGGTTTTGGTGCCCAAATCCCATTTTACGGTTGAACCATCAAGAATCCCTCTTTCAGTTGCTGAAACAAAAGTTGTATTGGCTGGCAGGGCATCAAAGATTTTGACTTGAGCAGGCGTGTTGCCGGTTAAAGTCCATTTCAATTTATAGGTCAGATTGTCTCCGGCTTCCACTACTTCTTTGTCAACAGTTT
>Ga0066637_10000568_pt1 | contig 22744 bp, 23 predicted proteins | sample CryGeyCG2014_020_FD_62737 | JGI IMG/M metagenome (GOLD analysis project Ga0066637, IMG submission 62737) | Groundwater microbial communities from aquifer - Crystal Geyser CG08_land_8/20/14_0.20 | ecosystem: Environmental > Aquatic > Deep subsurface > Groundwater | place: USA: Utah: Grand County...
CTGCATACCTCAACTTTTGGAGGGAATCCTTTAGCCTGTGCCGGGGTCATCGCTACATTAAATAAAATAGACAGTCAGTTACTCAAACATATAATAGAAATGGGCTCATATTTTATAAAAAAGTTAAAATCAATCAAATCTTCGTCTATTGCCGACGTCAGGGGTCAGGGTTTGATGATTGGTGTTGAGGTAAAAGAAGATCGGAACGGTTTATTAAAAAAATTACAGGGAGAAAAAATATTAGCCATTCCTGCAGGAGATATGGTAGTCCGATTTTTACCACCTTTTATAGTTGGGAAAAAACATATTGACGAAACAGTTAATAAATTGAGACAAATTTTATCTTAAAATAATATGTGCCGTTTTCTTTTGTGTAAATCAAAACAACTCATAAATCCAAAAAAAATACTAAGTTCATTTGCTAAAATGGCCCAAAATAGTAAAGCTTTTGACGGAGATTGGCAAGGTGACGGTTGGGGAATAGCCTGGCTTAAAGATAATAAATGGCAAGAATATCGATCGTTAAAACCTATTTGGGAAGAAAAAGAAAAATTTTTGAAATTTCCCCAGTCTTATATTTTTTCCATACACGCACGGAGCGCTTCTTTTCCGCAACATAAAAATAATATTGAGTATAATCAACCTTATATAAATGAGTTTTATTCTTATGTATTTAATGGACTTCTACGAGGCGTCACTCTTTCTCTTTCTGGGGATATAGGAGCACAGAAAATATGGTTGCTTTTAAATGATTATCTTAAAAAGATGAATCTGACTCAGGCCTTATATAAAACAACCGATATATTGAAAAAAAATTCTCGAAGTATTCAGGCTTTGAATATTGGCATAGCCGGAAAAAATACTATTTCTGCATATTGTCACTATACAAAACACCCAAATTATTATTCTCTCCAATACTCAGACAGTTCCGATGTAAAAATTATTTGTTCAGAAGTAATTGATGGGTTTAGTTTTAAATCTCTCCCAACAAATTCACTAATTACGTTGTAAAATATATTATGCCTACATCAGATAATTTAAAAAATGATCGATTAGAAAAGCTTAGAAAAATTTATGAAAAGGGGATTAACCCATACCCTTCTTCTTTTGATAAAAAAAATAGCATAAATGAATGTACAAAAAATGAAGGAAAAGTTGTTAAAACTGCCGGAAAAATATTTTCTTTTCGAACTCATGGCAATATTGCTTTTGCCAATTTAAAAGATGAAACTGGAAAAATCCAAATTTTGTTTCAAAAAAAACTATTGGGAGAAAATTATAAAAACATAGATTTTCTTGACATCGGTGACTATATAGGTGTTGAGGGCCTCGTCACAAAGACTATAGCTGGTGAAATTTCTATCGTCCCAACTTATTTTGTACTTTTAAGTAAATCATTAAAACAACTACCTCATGAATGGTTTGGGGTTAAAGATATAGAAATTCGTTATCGTCAAAGATATTTAGATTTACTTTTAAATCCAGAAATCAGACAAAGATTTAATATTAGAACAAAATTGATAAGATCTTTAAGAAAATATTTGGATGAACTTGGGTTTTGGGAAGTAGAAACGCCTGTTTTACAACCGTTATATGGGGGAGCCAACGCAAAGCCTTTTATTACCAAAATCAATGCACTTGATCAAAAAATGTATTTGAGAATTGCCGATGAACTTTATCTCAAGAGGTTAATTATTGGTGGTTACGAACGGGTTTATGAAATTGCTAAAGATTTTCGTAATGAAGGAATTGACAGATCACATAATCCTGAATTTACCATGATTGAATATTATGAAGCTTATGCTGATTATCATCGAATTATGAATGTTACCGAAGGACTTTTCAAACATTTAGCTAAAGAATTAAATGGTCATACCAAAATGAAAATAGAGGATAAGAATATTGATATTGGTGGTAAATGGCCCAGAATTGAAATGAATAAAATAATAAAACAAGAACTTAATTTGGATGTAGAAAAAGAAACTTTAGAATCACTTTTGAAATATTGCAAAAAAGAAAATATTGGATTAATAGGTGGTGAAACTAAAGGTCAACTTATCTTTATGATTTTTGAACATAAAATTACAAAGCTTTTAATTGAGCCTACTTGGATTATTGACTATCCAGAAGATGTCAGTCCATTATCAAAAAGTCATCCAACAAAAAAAGGTTGGGTTGAACGATTTGAAGGATATATTGGCGGTAAAGAAATTTGCGATGGTTGGTCAGAGCTGACAGACCCTCAGGAACAAAGAAAAAGATTTACACAAGACGTAAAAGCGGCTCGAAAAGACAAACAAGAAGCTCAACAAGTCGATGAAGATTTCATTGAAGCCATGGAATATGGAATGCCTCCTTTAGGCGGAATTGGTATTGGGATGGATAGATTAACTATGTTTTTTACTAACACCTGGTCGATAAAAGAAGTAATTCTTTATCCAACTCTAAGAAAGTGATTCTTCTGGAATTAAATAAAATATATAATATGGAAAGTGAAAAAGATTTTAATTGCGTCAACAAATCCAGGTAAAATTACCGAAATAAAAATTGGTCTACAAGAATTAGAAAAACAAGAAATTAAAGTCCTTACATTAAACGACGTAAGAGTAGGGGATTAACAAAAAAAGTTAAAAATCTGATATTATAATAACTATGTTATCACTCGACTATATTCGTAACAATAAGGCTCAAGTAATAGAAGCAGCCAAAAACAAAAACCGTAAAGTTGATATTGATAAGATCTTAAAACTCGATAATCAAAGACGGGAGTTAATTCAAAAAATTCAAACTCTTCGAGAAGAGAGAAACAAGACTACTCACCAAAAACCTGATAAAAAAACGATTATCCGGGGCAAGGAAGTTAAAACAGAGCTTAAAAAGCTTGAAGATAATCTTTCAAAAATTACTATCGAATTAGACTCATTAGTCTCATACGTCCCAAATGTTCCATTACCAGAAGTTCCCGTCGGAAAAGATGAAACCGGTAACCTCGAAGTCAAAAAATGGGGGAAAATTCCGGTATTTGACTTTGAACTAAAATCTCATCTTGATCTTGGTCTATCGCTTGATCTTTTTGACCTGGAACGGGGTTCTAAAGTTTCCGGTTTCCGTGGATATTTTTTGAAAAATCAAGCCGCTCAACTGCAATTTGCAATTCTTTTTTATGTCTTTCAAAAGTTAATCAAAAAGGGCTATACACCAATAATTGCTCCGTCAATCGTCAAAGGTTTTACCCTCTTTGGGTCAGGTCAGTTTCCCTGGAGCGAACAAGACACTTATAAACTTAACGACGAAGGCGCATATTTGGCTGGAACAGCTGAACAACCAGTCACTGCTTATTATTCAGGAGAAATTTTAAACGAAAAAGACTTACCAAAAAAATTTGTCGCTTTTTCTCCTTGTTTTAGAAAAGAGGCCGGCGCTTATGGAAAAGACACTAAAGGTTTGTACCGTGTCCACGAATTCTGGAAAGTTGAACAGGTCATTATTAGCAAAAACGATGTTGACGGAGCAAAAAGACTCCACGAAGAACTACAAACAAACTGCGAGGAAATCCTTCAAGACTTAAAACTACCTTATCGAGTTTTATTGATGTGCACCGGCGATATGGGTGAACCACAGATAAAAAAATATGACACTGAAACCTGGATGCCATCCCGTCAGGCTTATGGCGAAACAATGTCTAACTCAATTATGGGCGATTTTCAAACGAGAAGATTAAAAATTAAGTATCGAAAAAAAGACGGTTCAACCGAATATTGTTTTTCTTTAAACAATACCGCTTTGGCCTCACCCAGAATTTTAATTGCCATTTTGGAAAATTATCAACAAAAAGATGGAAGCATTAAAGTGCCGGACGTGCTTCAGCAATTGGTAGGATTCGATAAAATAATCAAATAAGCAAATACTACAAATAAACAAATGAATAAATTAAATAATAAAATGATTTAATTTTTTTTATTTTCTCATTTTTACATTTATTTGATTATTAGATTATTTATTTATTTGGATATTTTTTCATGGCGTCGGTGTTGGACTGGCCAGAGAAGCCTGACTACAGTTAGCGCTATTTTCTGTTCCGCGAACAAAATACTCTTTTCGTCCGTAATAACAAATTTTTTCCACGACATTATACGGCTTTTCATACCATCTATTTCCGGTTCCATAATTTTTCAATAAATAAGTCATTACCCTATTCCAAATTGGCGCCGCCCCGGTAATCCCTGATGTTAGGTACGGATTCATTGGCGTATTATCATTATTTCCTACCCAAACGGTCACTAAAAATTCCGGAGTATATCCAACTGTCCAGTTATCTTTTTTATCATTGGTCGTTCCTGTTTTTACGGCAACTCGATAACCAGGAATTTCTAAAGATGACCTGTTTCCAAAAGCTGAGGTTCGGGCAAAATTATCGGATAGAATATCATTGATAATAAAAGCAATGGCCGGATCTATTTCTTTTATTTTAAAAGGTGTCATCTCACGCAAAACATTACCATTACTATCTTTTATTTTTTGAAAATAATTAATCGGTATTTTATACCCTAAATTGGCGAGGGCACCAAAAGCTTCCGCCATATCAACCATGGTTACTTCCCCACCGCCTAAAGTTAAAGATAAACCATATCGAGACTTATCCTTCCAAGTGCTTATGCCCATTTTTGTGGCAAAATCAATAAAATTATCGACACCAATATTATTTAAAGTTTTGACAGCTGGAATATTATAAGAATTTGCTAGGGCATAGCGCAAAGGTACTTTACCATGAAACTGGCCATCATAGTTCACCGGACGGTAGGACTCTGATCCGGCGATGTTGAAAACAACCGGCGAATCGTCAAGAATTGAGGCGGCCGTATAACCTTTTTGTAAGGCTAAAGAATACATAATTGGTTTAATTGAGGAACCCGGCTGACGTAAAGCTGTCGTCACATTAAAAGCCCCAGACGATTGAGTAAAATAATCATATGAACCCACCATCGCCAATATCTCACCGGTTGAAGGACGGGTGACTAATATCGCCCCGTTGCTAACATTTAAATAACTGATTTTATCCAGTTCTTCTTTGAGAATTTTTTCCGCTTCCTGCTGAATATTATTATCTAAAGTAGTTGTTACTTTTAAACCGCTTTCTTCAACAGTTTTAATTCCGTAATAATCTTCCAGTTGATTTTTAGTATAAAAAACAAAGTGCGGTGCCCGAATAGATGTCTTTGGCGGCAACACTTCCATTTTTGACTTTTGACTTTTCACTTTCGACTCTTCGCTAATGAATTCCTGCTGCCTCATCGCTGACAGTACTTGATTTCTTCTTTCTGTAGTTGCTTCCGGATTGCTATAAGGCGAATAGATTGAAGGAGCTTGCGGTAATCCGGCCAGTAAAGCCGCTTCGTCAATTGTTAGCTGTTGAGCTTTCTTTCCAAAATAAGTTTTGGCCGCCTCTTCAATCCCGTAAGAAGAACCTCCATACGGGACTTGATTTAAATACATTTCAAGAATTTTATCCTTACTATAAATTTTTTCTGTCCATAAAGCCAAAATCACTTCTTTAATTTTCCGCGTTATTGTTCTTTCCGGAGAAAGTAATGCCGTCTTAACTAACTGTTGAGTAATCGTTGATCCACCTTGCAAATTTTTGTTAATAACCATTTCCTTAACGGCCCGGATAATTCCAGAAAAAAGAGCTACCCCCTGATGACGATAAAAATCTCTATCTTCAATAGCAATCGTCGCCTGGGTTACATAAATAGGCAATTCTTTTAAAGTCACCGGCGTTCTATTCTGTTCTCGATATATTTCATAAAGTAATTTATTGTTTCTATCATAGATATGAGTCGATAATGGATAGTTAATCTTTCCAATACTATAAGGTGAAGGTAGTTCTTTAATAAATAAATATGATTGAACGGTAAAAACTATCCCAAGGGTAATTAAGCCACCAAGGAAAAAAAATTTAATTTTTTCAGAAATAAAACCGAAGGAAATTTCTACCTTAGGTAATCTTATTTTTGGTAGCTTAATCGGCTTTAACTTAATCTTAATTATCAGGTGATAAGCGTCTAAAAAAAAATTTCTTAGTAAATTACCAATAAATAATATTGAGGATAAGACTATTTTTTGGGCAATTTCACCAATAAAAATAAAGAAATTAACTAAATGATATAGTTGTTTGAATATAAATTTCATGAGGCCAATTCTACCATATATTATAGGTTTATTCAATCATAAATACTACCTATAATGATACTAGTTTAGCCGTTACTACTAATCTTTCCCAGTAAGTACCAGGTGGTGTACAAGTTATCAAAGTTAAATAAGAAGCGTCTTTTTTTTGCTCTAAAACCGAGATTTCACTTGGTTTAACAATAAAACTAGTAGTTACTTCGTACTGATATTCTAACTCTCCAATATTGATATAAATTTTATCGCCTTTGTCTAAAGAAGAGAGATAGGTAAAAATCGTTTTATAGTCCTTGGGATTATATAACTGCGGTAAAGTCGAATGACCAAAAATGGCTACATTACCATACTCGCCCGGTAATGATTGAGGTAAATAATGAACTAAACTTTTAGTTAGATCTTCTCCGCCAACCACCACCCGCGCTTTTTTAATATTTAGTTTAGGAATCGAAAGATTATATTCTTTAACGGTCAATTGAGAAAGTTGATTAGGTTTTGGTGAAGCGGGAAACCAAATACTAGCCCGGGTATAATCTCTTAGATTATTGGAAAAAACACTAAAAGACCCTAAGATCGAACTGGCTTCATTCAAGGCTGACGTTCCGATTTGTGCCGATACCGGTGTATTAATATTATTTTTTAAAAATAAACTGGAATAAATCATCGAAGATAAAATTGGATAAAAGGACCAAAATAAAAGTAATGAACCAGCAATCAAAAATATATAAGAGAAAAAATTAATCGTTTTTTTTTTGGATGTGTGGTGTTTTTTTTTCAAGTAAACATGAATAGACATACTTATAAACTGGAATTTTTCAAAATAATATTTTTTAAGAAAAAAGGCAGATAGTTCTTTAGCAACGGTAAAGGTTCTTTTATGATTAGATTATATCCGTCAATTTCATATTGGCTTTTCAAGATCTCCTTTAATTTTGATTGATTTTTTCCGAGAACGGCTTTTTTGATTTCCGTACCTGATACTTTTATAACTGCCTTCGCTTTAATCTTTGCCTCCATAATTAGCTGATTATCTTTCTTATTAATGTTATTTATCGTATAAGAAATATTTTCTTTTTCCAACTGATACTCTTTTTTCACTTCCGGTTTAAGTAAAACTAAAGCTTTATCAATAAAACTATTTTTATCATATAAAAAATGGGTGGCTGCTACCGTTGCTTTCAGACTTAATTTGTTACTTTCTTCCCCTAGTTCTTTGGAAAAATCCGTTTTGCTAAAATCAACTCTTGACAAAGATGAGGCGACTATTTCAGCGGACGAAACTTTTATCGAGGGAATTTCTTTTTTGGCTTTATTTAAAATTGTTACTTTTAAATTTTCCTGATCTTTTTTGGCCACCGTCTGAATCTGTTTTTTACTGCCGCCTGTTAGAGCGGTCTCATTTTTAGCTAATAAATTTTTTGATTTCCCTTCAATGGTAAACTTTGTGTTTGCGCTCAAATTATATTCTTCACCAATCCCTTCAGCAACTACCGATATCTTAGCTGTTGCCGGCTGAGAAGAAGAAGCGTCCCCGGTAGCAGAAGCAATTTTTACTTCGTTTTCTAAAACAAACTTCAGATTATTTGGTGAAATAATTAATGTCTTTTGGGCAAGAGTTTCGGCCGAGGATAGATTGCTGTTATAAATAGTCACCTGTCCACGGGCTTTATCACCCACCTCTTGCTTACCTGAAGTATTAATAGTTTCAGAAAAATCAGCTGAAGCACTGGACACGCGGTAATTAATCTCTATCTTGGTGGTTTTTTCTAATTTTTGTGTCGGCAAATAAACCGTTAACTCGGCCAGGTGGAAGAAATACTCATTGATAAAAAAACTAATAATAATTATCAAAATGCCAATAATTGGAAAGATCTTTCCGGAAAAATTGGGCAGATTTTTTTTAGGAAGAAAGGCGATCAATTTATTTTTCCAAGAAACCCATGGCTGGGATTTTTCGGCCAGAGGCCGATCGTCCCTTGGGCGATTTTCTTCAACTATTGGTTTTTCTCCTACATCCTCGTTAAGAAAAAAGCCAAGAGTTTCTCTTTTTTCTCTTTCTTTGTTATCTTCTCTCTTTACCTGAATTTGATTCTTTATCTGTTCCCCGAAAATACCCATTAATCCATTAATTACTTCGTCTTCGGACAAGATATCCACCTTGGGAATTTGAACAAAATAGTCACTACTCCAGCGATGGCTTAATATTTTTGTGGCCGTATCATCAAGGTTGCCGGAATCATACAAGATTATCCGTGCCGGTAAAATCGTTTTTTTCTTAATCTCTTCAAACCCTTCACTTAAATCGGAAATAATATCATCGGTCCTGGCCATGATTTTTTTTGAGTCAATCTTGCCGCCTTTGTAAACAAATATTCCTAACTGAGTTTTGTCAATCTCTATTAGAATAGCTGTTAAAGAAATCTGTTCATTTTTTTCCAGGTAAAAATTAATCGCCTCAAAACATTCGACATAGCCCATTGCCTGCAGTTCCAAGGCTTTAACCAACTGTTTAATTTTTTGTAGATAAACTGGTTTAATATCGCCAATTTTTTCATCAATCAAATGCGAATAAACAAAAACAATTGTCTTTTTTATCTCAACCTCAAGATTTTTTTCTAATTTATAAAGAGTTTCATCAACATCGTCAGTTAGATTCTCCCAACCATTGGTGTAGGTAAACTTTTTTCGATCAACCAGTTCTAATCTACCGCTTTCTTTTAAAAAAGTCATCAATACACCCTGATCTTCTTTTAAAAATATTCCTAAATAAAATTCTTTTTGCTCTTTTTTTGAAAAAAAAGGTATTCTCATATTTAATTAATGCTGTATTTCGTAAAAACCTGATCAATTCCTTTTTTAGCCTCTCCTAAAGCTTCTTTGTAGGATACTCCTTGAATCGTGCTATTAATGGCATTCTCCAAATATTTAATTATCTCATCATTCAAGCCATTATCAAAGGTCCGCGAAACTAAAGGTTGAGACGCAAAATTATTAGCTTGTTTAATCACCGCACCCAGATAAGGATTTTGAGCTAGTAAGGGCGCCAAATCAACCCTGGAGTAAGGTTCGCCAAAAGGTCTTATTTTGCTTTGAATTTCATAAAGTTTAGTCATATTTTCTTTCTCGGTCAAAAATCTCAAAAATTTCCAAGATTCGAGTTGATTATTACTAAATTTTGACACACCCTCAACCCAGTAAGAAGCAATTGATATCAAAGCTGTCCCGGGAACGACCGGCACCGGAACGACTTTCATATCGAGATCAGGATTAGCCGATTTGATTGATAAGACTTCCCAGGAAGGGATAATAATCATAGCCACTTTCTCTTGAATAAAAGCCGTCGTCGAATTAGTCATACTTTCAGTCCAATACCCTTGCGGTGGTTCGCTGAATTTTCTAAAGATTTCTAAAGCTCCGGCCGCTTCTTCCTGATCCAGCTTATTTAGAGATCCGCCATTTTGTAGCAAAAGTAGTCCAAAAATATCAGAAAAATGGTCAACGTTGGAAGCGGTGCCCATGGCGATTCCTGAAGTGATTAACTGGCCCGATCGATCTTTAACCGTCAGTTTTGGCACTATTTCCGTAATATCATCCCAAGTGACCGGAACCGTGGCTATACCGGCTTTCTTAAAAAGGCTTTGATTATAAACTAAGACCAAGCCGTCAATCGCAAGAGGTAGTCCATAATAATAATTACCCACTTTAAGGTCTTTTTTATGAATCGGGTAAAAAGTCTTGTCAAACTCCTCGCTGCTCATGACAGTTGGAGGAAGCGGAGAAACAATATCTTTTATTTCCGGCAACCAAGTATTGTGAAATCTGAAGATGTCTGGTTTTTCAATCTCACGATTTTTACTACGACTAACTAATTTTTCCCGGTAACTTTGCGGGTTCATTTTTTGATAAGTAATCTTGATATGGGGATTTTTTTGTTGATACGCCGCAATCAAAGGCTCAATTACTTCTTTATCTTCCCATAAACCCCAGTAAATTAAATTAGCCGGCTTATTAGCAGGCTTTCCAAAAAATAAAGCTCTAAAAATAACCACCAGAATAATTAAAAAAACTATCCCACCTGCCACGATCAATACATATTGATTTTTATTTTCTTCATAAATTGGAAGCGGCCCGTCGACCGAAGGTGGTAATGATTCGACTTCGGGGGTAGTTAGGTCCTGGGGTGCTTCTTCGACCGCCGGAATTTCGACAGGAACTGTTTCTGATTGATTTTCTTGGGGAATTATTTTATCATCATCCATAATATTATGATATCAAATAAAAGGAACTTTGGCAGTCATTTCGTCTTGATTTTAATGACCGCATTTGGCCTAATTTTTGTCGGATTAACAGTCTTTATTTTTTTCAGTAAAGAAAAAAAAATTGAAAACAGAATTTATCCAAATGTCTACTTGGATAATAAAAATTTCGGTAATAAAAGTAAAGAAGCCGTAATTAATTATTATAAAAAAAAATCAGCTGGGCTAAATAGAATTTCTTTTACTGTTATTTTTAAACAAGAACTGATCGCCACTTTTTCCGCTCAAACCCTTGAATTAAAATATGACGGTAAGACAGCGGCTGAGCGAGTTTTTCTTATTGGCCGCTCCAGTAATCTTCCTTCCCGATATTATCAAAAATTAGTCAGTCTTTTTAATCTGCAAAGGTTCGATTTTAAAAGTCAGATTGAATATGACGATAGTGACCTTAAAGATTTTTTAACCTTATCCGAAGAAAAATATAACTTGCCGGCAAAAAATGCCCTGTTTAAATTTGAAAAAGGAAAAGTGATTGATTTTAGAAAAGAAACCGACGGCTTGAAAATCAATTCCGATCAGTTTTTAAAAGAATTTGATAAGGCGGTTGAGAGTTTAAGATTAAATAATGTAAACCAAAAAGTCGTTTTAAATTCAGAAGTTATTAAACCGGAAATAAAGTTATCTGAGATCAATGATTATGGAATTGAAGAGTTTATTGCCGAAGGTAAATCTGATTTTACTCACTCGATTCCCCAAAGAGTTCATAATTTAACTTTAGCCGCCTCTAAATTTAACGGCGTTTTGATTCCTAAGGGAAAAGAGTTTTCTTTTAATGAAATTGTTGGCGATATTTCCTCACTAACCGGATATCAACCGGCCTATATTATTAAGGAGGGAAAAACTGTCTTGGGCGACGGCGGCGGTGTCTGTCAGGTTTCAACTACTTTGTTTAGAGCGGCTTTAAATGCCGGTCTGCCGATTGTTGAACGGACTGCCCATGCTTACCGGGTCAGTTATTATGAAAATGATTCCCAGCCGGGATTTGACGCCACAGTCTACGCTCCTTCAGTTGATTTAAAAATAAAAAACAATACACCAGGCCATATTCTAATTGAAACGGAAATTGATACGGAAAATAATCTGTTGTATTTTAGACTGTATGGAAAAAAAGATAGCCGCCGGGTAGAAATTTCCAAAGCCACCGTCTATGACATTGTCCCACCACTGGAGCCAAAATATCAAGATGATCCTACCCTTAAAAAAGGGGTAGTTAAACAGGTTGATTTTTCCGCTTGGGGAAGCAAGGCTTTTTTTACTTATAAAGTTTTTCAAGGAGAAAAGCTTGTGACTGATAATAAATTTTTTTCTAACTTTCGCCCCTGGGCAGCCGTGTATTTGGTGGAACAGCAGACTAATTACCTAAACCATCTCGCCCTTCCCAGTTTATAATGAAGATCCTTATTGCGTCTTTCCCCGATAATTTTGGCGGGAACGCCCCCGACGATTGCATATGGCGGAACATCTTTAGTGACGACGGCCGCGGCTGAGACTATTGCTCCCCTGCCAATGGTCACTCCGGCTAAAATAATGACTCTTGGTCCGATAAAAACATAGTCTTCGATTTTAACCGGGGCGGTTGTGGCGGAAAAACTTTCATTATTAATGTCATGTTCACTGTTATAGATCATTACTTCGGAGGCAATGTCAACATGATTGCCTATTGACAACTTATCCCGTCCATCAAGAACTATTCCCTCGCCAATGATTGAGTCTTCGCCAATCGAAATATTTCTTGGATCATAAAATCGTGCTTTAGTATGAATCGTCGACCCTTTGCCGATTTTTATGCCGGCTAATCTATAAAAAAATCTACGACAACAATGCGAAGGGAACAAACCAACCAAGTGAAGTAAAAATACCTCAAATTCAAGAAAGAGATTTTTTATCCGGTTAATAACTTTTCCGAAAACCTCATTCATTGTCAGCGTTTTTCCATTCTTATCTTTTATCATTATGTTTTGATTATAGCAAAAGTTTTAAAAACCCGAAGTCAAATTTTGAAGATTACACCTTTGAGGCAGAAGTTCTTCTTGATATTAGATTTTAATTTTTTGATACAATATTGATTGTGAAATTAATCGATAAAATTATCACAATTAGTCAACTAAAAAAAATGTCTTCAAAAATGTTTGGAGGTATAGTAAAAGCTGTAATTGATATTAAAAAAGAAATAATGGTAGTTGACGGAGCCTTGCATTCTGATGAAGAGAAACATTTATTAGACTCGGGATCAAATCAAAACGATCTATGGGGTATTAATCTTTATCCTGATGAAAAAGACGAAGACTTTATTGAATATGATTCAATCATCAACGTCAGACCGAGACTAAATAACTTATCTCGGGAAGTTGAGGATAAATTGATAAGAAAAAAAATAATTTTTATTGTTAATAAATTAGTTAAAAAATGAATCTCCATCATACTGATTTAATTTCTCGTTGGAATAAATTTTCTATCTTTGAACAAATGGCTAATATCGGCGCCGAAGTAGGACGGACAATTAATTGGCGAAAAAAAGGTAAACAAGATATAAGCAAAAATGCTTTATATCGAGCATTAGAGCTAATTGATTTTACCGTCGACGATCCAAAAAACAAAAATTCTCTTAAAGAAATTTTACGGGTCAGAGAATTTTTGGTTGATTACTTTATGGGAGATAATATTTATCGGTCAACCGACCAAAGTTGGGAAAAATATTTTTACTACTTTGCTTTCGCTGCCCGCAACCCGGTTCGTATACGGATTAAGTCTTGAAGATTACGCTTCAGGGGCGGAAATAAACCTTGAAGGAGTCGAATACCCCTGCTGGCCAAAGATGAATCTTTTCCTCGTGTTGGTGATGTAAAGAGATTTTTTTGCCCGGGTGATGCCCACGTAAAAAAGCCGGCGTTCTTCTTCAAGTTGGAACTGATCGTCAATTGACCTTGAATGCGGGAGCAATCCCTCTTCAACGCCAACGATGAAAACATGGTCAAATTCCAGCCCCTTGGCCTGGTGAAGGGTCATCAAAACCAACTGGCGGTTGTTGTTGTTGTCCTTGGTCTGTTTTTCATGCTGCGAATACTCTGATTCAACTAAGGCCACCTGCTCCAAAAAATCCATCAGTTTGGAAAAGCTCAGGGCGACCGATTTTAATTCTTTAATATTTTCCAATCGACTGAAATCATCTGTATCCTCAACGTCGTATAATTTTAAATAGTCAACGTTTTTAAAAAGTTTTTCAATGATTTCATCGGTTGAATAAGTTTCCAATCTATCTTTAATTTCCTTATAAAGTTTTTTAAATTTCTCAAAGCGATTCTTCCCCAATTTTTTAATCCTTTCCAACGACACCGACTCATTAGGATTAATTAATAATTTTAAATAGGCTAAAACGTCTTTAATTTCTTTACGCTCATAAAATCTCGTGCCTCCGACCAAAATATAAGGAATCCCGTAGTGAAGAAAAACTTCCTCAAGAACTCGCGACTGAGCATTAGTCCGGTACAATATGGCAAAGGTCGGCGGTTCAACAACTTTACTGCCGTTATTCAAACGGGTAATTTCTTCTGCAATATAAACGGCTTCCGCCTGTTCATTGTCCGCCTGATAAAAAGCCACTTCTTCGCCTGGCTTGTTATCCGTAAAAAGATGAAGAATCGGATGAGTTGAGTTTTTGGAAATGACACTGAAGGCAAAGTCTAAGATTTTTTGGGTAGACCGGTAATTTTCTTCCAGATAAAAAGTCCTGGTGCCTTTAAAATCATTTTCAAATTTTTTGAGATTGGTAATATCGGCTCCCCGCCACGAATATATACTTTGGGAAAAATCGCCGACGACGGTAATATTTTTTGATTTTTCCGCCAGTAATTTGGTCAACAGATACTGAACATAGTTGGTGTCCTGAAATTCATCAACAAGAAAATATTTATATCTATTATGGTAATAGTCTAAGATGTCATCACTTTTTTGCAGTAGATAAACGGTTTTTATCAGCAGATCATCAAAATCAACACCTTTATTTTTCTCCAGTTTTTTCTGGTAATGATAGTAAACATCGGCAACCAAAGCCGCCTGATGAAATTTAAAATTTTCTAAAAATTTTTCCGGAGTAATCATTTGGTTTTTGGCTAAGGAAATGTAGTATAAAAAATAACCGGGAGTTTTCTTCTCCAGTTTTTTCTCCTGAATTATCTGTTTGATCAGTGATTTTTGATCATCGTCATCGTAGATAATAAAATTTTTATCAAGTAAGGCCTGTTCCCAAAAAACCCGCAGAACCCGGACACAAAAAGAGTGATAAGTCCCTACATATCCCAATTTGACCATTTCCACAAGCTGCCGGTTGATTCTCTCCTTCATCTCGGCGGCGGCTTTGTTGGTAAAAGTCATCATGACAATTGAGGAAGGGCTTATGTCTTTTTCCTTTATCAAATAAATTACTTTGGCGACCAACACCCGTGTTTTGCCAGATCCGGCTCCAGCCAAAATCATGGCCGGACCGCTATAATTAATCACCGATTCTTTTTGTTTTGTATTTAAATGTCGAAGAATATCAGTATCCATAAAGTATAATTATAAATTATTTATGACTATTAAAACAAAGCTCTTTATATTTATTTTTGTTATTTTAACAATACTGGTAATTCTTCTCCGTCCTTATTATATTTTCGTCACCCAAACTCTCAAAGTCTCCCCTCTTAAAACTTTATTTTCTATCGACGGCCTCAAAACTTATAACAATCATGTTAATATTCTTTTTCTTGGCATTGCCGGAGAAGACCGTGACGGTCCGAATCTTTCCGATTCAATCGTCGTTGTCAGCTATAACCTGAAAACTAATCATCTAACGACTATTTCTATTCCCCGCGATGTTTGGAGTGAGGCTTTGCGTGATAAAATTAACTCTGCCTATGCTTATGGTGAGGCCAGAAAAAAAGGGGTCGGTGGATTTATTTTAGCTAAAGCTGAGGTGGAAAGTATTATCGGTCAACCGATTCATTATGCAGCCGCCATTGATTTTGACCAGTTTGAAGAATTAATTAACTTCCTTGGTGGAGTTGAGGTTAATGTTGAAAATTCATTTGTTGATAAAGAATTTCCTATTGCCGGAAAAGAAAATGATCTTTGTAATAACGATCCGGACTATAAATGCCGTTACGAAACAATCTCTTTTACCAAAGGCTTAACTCATATGGATGGGGAAATCGCTCTAAAATTCGTCCGTTCCCGTCATGCTGTAGGTTCTGAAGGCACCGATTTTGCCCGGGAAAAAAGACAACAAAAAACTATCGAAGCCATCAAAAATAAATTAATTGCTTTTGCCAAAAAACCTCATTTAGATAATTACCAAAAACTCTATGACCTTTTGGATAAATTAGTCAAAAGAGACATTAATAACCAACAGGTAGCCATTATTCTAAAAAATATTATTTTAAAGAGAAACCTTAAACAAGAAAAAATTATTCTTTCCGAAGACTTTTTTGTCAACCCGGAAATTAATCTGGAAAAATATGACGGAAAATGGGTTTTGATCCCAAAAAGTGACAACATTAAATTCGTCCAGGATTATATCAGTTGTCGATTAAGCGAAAAAACAAACTGTGATCCATTAAAACCAAAAGGAGAAAAAGATCGCTGAAATAGCCACTCCAATGATAAGAAGACCTTTTCCAATACTCCCTGTCTCCGGAAGAGTCCGCAGTTTGCTGTTGGTAGCTCCTTGAGTAGGTGAAGTGTTGTTTAAACTTTTGGTTGGTGTTAGACTAGGCGCTTGTGTCAAAATAATTTCGGTTGGTGACACTGTAGGGGACAGATTTATCTGTCCCCTAGTTGGAGATGTTAATAAAACAGCGGTTGGTGATGGTGACAGGGAAACAGTTGGCGATGGTGACAAAGCTACGGTTGGCCCAACGGTTGGTGTCACTGTAGATGGCAAGATAATTGCTGGCTTGAAAGCTGGTGTTGGTGAAACGATAATAGTGGGACTGACTGACGCCTCATTGCGTACAGAACTATTTTGCTTTATTAAGGTTAAAACAAAAATAATGACCATTATTGTCAACAAAGAAATAATCAAAAAAACTAATTTAGAATAATTAGCTTGTTTATTGTCTTTTTTAATTAAAGAACCAGGTAAACTAGTGTAGTTAACAACTTCATTTGCTTTGACTTTATCTTTAAAATTCGGGATAGACGGAGCTTGTTCTTTGGTCTTTTCTTTTTTTAGAACATAGATCTGATAGCCAACCACTAAGGTCGTGACAAAAAAGGCCAATAAACTAACTTTGTTAATATAGGACAACAAAATAAATATATCCATAAAATCATTTTAACGAAAATTTGTTTCAGAAAGCAAGAAGAATTCCCCCACCAATAATAATTAACGACAGACTGCTAAAAATGGTCCAGGAAAAATTATTACCGCTGACCGGTGGAGTCGTGGTTATGTTGAGAGGGGTCGTAGGAATAGGAGGAATAGGGGTGGTGGTAAAAATAATTGTCGGCTCACCGGTAGCTGTTCCCAATACTCTTCCTTCGTTGCCTTGCAGAGCAACAATAGTGAAATTTCTTTTTATCGTCACTTCTTTCCCTTCTTTATCTTTTGTTTTTATCACAATTGTATGTGGTCCCAATTCCAGATCTTCCGGAAGAAGATAACTCCAATTACCATTGACGTCACTGGTTGTAACCGCCGAATAAGTTTTTTTAGAATTAACCGTAATTTCCATTACCGTTTTTGGCAATCCAACTCCTTTGATTAAAGGAATTTTCCCGGGAATCAGCTTTCCTTCTTCTGGATATTTAATATCTATTTGATTATTGGTTGAAGTAGTTAAATCCGTTGAAGCTGATAAAACATTTTCTTCTTCAACAAAAGAAAAGTTCTTATCTTTTACAAAAACAGTCGTTTGAGGTAAAGGAGAAACTTTTGATTTAACTGTGGTAATAGTTGATACTTCACCTTCACTTGTTATAATTTCTATGATAATTTTGTCTTTGAGAGCTATGGTTAAAATGCTTTGACTATCTTTGCTATATATCTGACTTAAAGGAATAAGCCAGCTACCATCACCCTCTGATTTTATTTGGGTTAAAAGCGGATAACCACCGGGAACATTTAAAAGAATATAAGAATTAATTAATGGATCAATAGAATTAGACTGCAATACTTTACCAAAAGCCGGGCCAATATTCTGTAAACTGTTGAGGTTGCTTTGAGGAGTGATAAAACTAAAGGAATTGCCGTTTGGTTGAACAATAATTTGATTATTGTCACTGACCATCTTAAAAAAATATTTTTTGCCTGGTGCCAACTCTTTTAGTGTTGCCAAATGTATTTTATATTTACCCTTTTTTTGACCGATATTATTAAGATCTTTTTCATCTAAGACGATTTTGTTCTCATTTCTTTCCCCTTCTCCATAGGCAATCCAACCGGACTCTGCTTTGTCTGTCTGCCAAAAAATACTGACCTGCCCCGGTGATAAGTTGACTATTTCAACTCTTTTGGCTACTTTTAGCGACGCTTTAGACGAACCGGCTGACCCTAAAAAAAATCTTGAAAAAACAACTGTAATAAAAATTACCAATAAAAAACCAATCACTGTCGGTAATTTTATTTTTTGTTTCAAATAAAGTTCGGAATATATCATAATTACTCTGTTCTATTTTTTAGTGTTTCCAAAATATCTTTGTTAATTTTATACCGATAGACTTGAGGCAAACTAATTTTTGATTTTATTTTATCTTCGGTTGATGCATGATAAATATCGGTAATCAACCAGGCAACTACTGTCAAAAAAACTCCTATTGATAATAGCAATATTTCTTTTTTATTCATAAATAAAATCCGTCAATTGTTAAAACCACTTTAAGATCACCGGAACTAGTTGACTCCTTGTCACGATTAATAATTACATTATCAATAATTTTTAAACGGCGTTGTGAAAAAAGATCAGTCATAAACCGTTTTAAGTTGTCAAAACTAACACCAACTTCCATTATTAGCTTAACATCCTGTAATTCTTGATTAGTCGAAGAGAGGTTAATATCAACAATGCTGGCTTTATTGATAGTCAACGAATTTTTATCAGCCGTTTTTTTAATATCTTCAATAATTTTATTTACCTCCGGATGTTCTGAAATTGATTGACTAAGTAAAGGCAAATTGTCTCTATTTTCTTCTATCTGCATCTGAATTGAGGTAATACTATTGATTTTCTCTTCATAAATTCTATCAACTCTTTTTAAATCTAATTCTTCTTTTTTTAAAGAAAAAGCCGTTGTTAATGAAGGTTTTATTGCAAAAATAATAAAAATGGAAAAAATAAGAAGAAAAAAGATTATGAAAATATAATCGCTGGTCTTTTTTACAAAAATTGATTTTGATATTTTGCCTGTATCCATGATTTTCTAGGTATTGCTAAACTTATTTAAAAGCAAAATAAAATTGTAACCTGTCTCTGTCTTTTTTATATTCTGAAACGTTACTTCTTTAAATTTTTTATCTTTTTTTAAAAGAAGATAAAAAGCCTGAAGATGCTTTGGATTGTTAGCATCGCCTGTAACTTTTATTGATTCGCCTTTTATTTCCATATTCGTCAAAGTAATCGTCTCGGGAAAAGAAGAAATAAAATATTCAAACATCGTACTAAAGTTTTTTTGCTTAATAATAGTTTTTTCAATGATCAAAGTTTTTTTGTCAATCTTAACTGCTTCATTAAGAAGTGGTAAAACTATTTGAGCGATTTCTTTTTTTTGATTCACTCCTTCTTTGAGATCAATAATGCTTTGATCAATCTTAAACCGATAAAAAAATACTCCAATAACCACCAATTGAGTAATGACAATAATATATCGTAAATAATTAAGACCAAAAAAAGTTAATTTATCCAACAAACCAGCGTCTTTTTTTTCCAGTAAATTTATTTTGTATTTCATCTCTTTTTTGATAATTTTTTACTGACTCTTGATTTTAATCTAATGGCTTTATTTTTATGAATTGCTTTATGTTTAACGGCTTTATCAATCTGAGAGTAGAATAAGTTAATTAATTTTTTTACATCACTACCCCCCTTTTTAATCTTTTTTAAAGTCCCAAGGTAAGCCTTGATATAAAGACTATTAACTACAGTTCTTTTTTTATCTTTACGAACTTTTTTTATAGCTGATTTGATGATTGGCATGAATTAGAAACACCCCCCTCAAAATATTAAATATTAAATGTTAAATAGTTTATAAAACATATTCCTTCGTAAAATATTTGTCTCCGTTATTTCCTTTGAAAACAAGTTCTACTTTTATTTTACCCTTAATATTATGATAAACACACGTTCCTGATGAACAAGTTCCTAAAGTAATTTTTTTCTCAAAATCACTATCCGTTATTTCCGCCGTACTGTTAACACCTTGCAATCCACCTTCTATAGTCTCATAAGACAGTATGTATTCCAAACTGTCAGTGTTTTTTGGCATATTCTTTATTGAAAGCATGACCTCTTTTCTTCCCGTTAATGAAGTGAGACTAATCTTAACTGAACCGTCAATCGTTGGAATAACCGCATCAGTTGGAATTATCTGTTCATTTTTGTTATTAACAGTTGCTTTTCTGCCTATTAATAACCAATAACCGGAAAAAATAAATAACACTAAAAAAAAACCACCAAGAACCATCATTGTTTTTTGATTAAGTTTCATATTTCTTTATTTATTATTACGAGTTAACGAGTTATTTATTTAACTCGCTAAACCCGCTAAACTGATAAATATTTTAATAAGTAATTTCTTAATTGGTTAATATTAATTCTTTCCTGTTTCATTGTATCTCTGTCTCTGATTGTTACCGTTTCATCTTCTACCGTCTGATAATCTATTGTAACACAAAATGGTGTACCGATTTCATCCTGACGCCTGTACATTTGACCGATATTTCCTGAGTCGTCAAATTCGCAAACATAGGTTTTTTTCAGATCAGAGACCAGGTCAGAAGCTTTCTTTTTTAACTTCTCGTCCTTTTGTAAAGGAAACACAGCCACTTTGACCGGTGATAACTTAGGTTTTAATTTCAAAACGATTCTTTTTTTACCATTTACTTCTTCTTCATGATAGGCATTAATAAGAATTGTAATTAATAATCTCGATAGTCCAAAAGTCGGTTCAATTACGTGGGGAATAAATTTTTCATTGGTTTTGGGATCGCGATAGTTCAAATCAACTCCGGAGTTTTTCATATGATTTTTCAGATCAAAATCAGTCCGGTAAGCTAATCCCCACATTTCTTTCCAACCGAAAGGAAACTGATATTCAATATCCATGGTTTTTTTAGAATAATGGGATCGTTCAAAATCTTCGTGTTCCCGGAAGCGGATCTTTTCCTTTGATAAACCGAGTTCCAAAGCCCAGTTCCACATTTCTTTTTTCCAGGTTTCAAAAGTTTTTTCCCAGTCCTCTGATTTTATAAAATATTCAAACTCCATTAGATCAAATTGGAGAGTCCGAAAAACTCCCTGACCCAAAGTAATTTCGTTTCTAAAACAAATTCCCTGAGAGGCAATTCCAAAAGGTAGTTTTACCCTCATCGAATCTATTACATTTTTGAAGTTCATGAAGATTCCTTGAGCCAATTCTCCTCTTAGATATGCTTTTGCTTTGTTATCTTCAACCATGCCGATTTTTGTCTCAAAGAGAAGATTAAACTTCCTGACATCGGTTAAATCGCTTGACCCGCAGTGTGGACACTTTAATTTATTAGTTTTGATTATTTCTGTCAACTTCTCAACAGGCAAGCCCTCAACCTTAACGTTTTTTAATTTAGCTTCGATTAAATGATCGGCACGAGTTCGATATTTACAGTTTTTGCAATCAACCAAGGCGTCATTAAAACCTGTTACATGACCGGAGGCTTCCCAGACTTTGGGATTTAAGATGACTGAAGCATCAACCATGACTATATCTTTTCGCTCTATTACAAACCGTTTTAGCCACAGATCACGAAGATTATTTTTAAGTAACACGCCATAATGACCAAAGTCCCAGGTATTAGCTAATCCTCCGTAAATTTCCGAAGAAGGATAAAAAAATCCCCGTCTTTTTGCCAAAGCAATGATGTTATCCATAAATATTATTATAACGGAAGCGAGGGAATTTTTTCATTAATAATTTCTTCTATAAAAAATTTTAATTCATTGAAGTTTTTATCTTCATGAAGATAACCTAAAATATTCATCAGTTTGTTCAAATAATATAATAACCCAAGCCTATTGGTTTTTGAGGGATGTGATAAGTCAATTAAAAATCTTTTTGTCAGATTGTAGACTCGTTCTTCTTTTTGTTGTTCCGGTAATAATCGATCCAAAACAAATAAAAATGAATACAGTTGCCTGACTTTATCTTCGTCTTTTTTAAGTTCGGAAAAACCAGAGATTAGCTGGCTTTCTTGAAGATAAAACCGGTCACTTTTATGACTCAACAAAACATTAATCAAATTACCGGTCTGAAGATGGGGCGAGCGCCGACTGGTAATCTTTTTGACTCCTTTAGCAAAAACCGTCAACCTACCTAGATTTTGACTAAAAAAACTTATTAAAACGTCCCGATTCAAAAGATCCTTTTTTCTTAAAACAATCGCCTCGGTTTTTAATGTTCTTGGCATTTTAAAAAGTTTGCAACGGTTTAATTAACACATCTTTTAAATACTTATTCTTAAAGTCAGTTTCTTCGCCAATTTTGGCTTTTCCGTCAGAAACGAAACGGGCGGACAATGGTTTTTCATCTATTCCTATCGGATAAGTATCTATACCCACCCCAGAATGTAAAGATAAGTAAATATTTTTTTCAATACTAAAGTTTTCTTTTTCATATTCTTCAGTCAGTTCAAAATCTTCAAGACAAGGAAACATCAAACCGCAAAGTCCAACCGGTTTTGGATTTTCTTTTTTAATAAACGAGGTTATTTCTGTATAAATATTAGATGTTGTTGATTTTTCGAAGCTTCCCGATATTTTTTTAATAAAATTGATAAAACTTCCCTTATATTCAGAAAAAGGTGCTATTGAAGAGTCAATACCTAAAAACTCATTATTGCTTTTCACTAAATCATTAATTTCCCACCAAACTTGTTTTATTTTTTCCAACCATTGTCTTAAATTATTACAATCTTCGGCTAAATCAGTCGGTTGTAAGCCGATTGAAAACCCATCTTTTCCGTAATTTGCTGATGGAAAGTAAGGAGTTGACATTGGATTATTAAAAATAAAAGCAAAATT
>Ga0066637_10000579_pt1 | contig 22479 bp, 25 predicted proteins | sample CryGeyCG2014_020_FD_62737 | JGI IMG/M metagenome (GOLD analysis project Ga0066637, IMG submission 62737) | Groundwater microbial communities from aquifer - Crystal Geyser CG08_land_8/20/14_0.20 | ecosystem: Environmental > Aquatic > Deep subsurface > Groundwater | place: USA: Utah: Grand County...
CCAAGGATTGCATGGAGACAAAGGATTTATCTGCAACAAAAGAGGAAGGGAAGAACATTTGGGGAGTTAATTTAAAAAAGAATGCAGCATACGGCTTTGTTTTATATTCCCCATACTTTTTAGGAAATACAAATATGAGCAATGAATTGATATTTACCAAAAAACCATCTAGTGGAACAGGCCTGACAATATTTAAGACTCCTTATATGGGTGAGATTGGAATTTCAGCATTAGGTGCTGAGAATCAATTCGGGTTTAAACAAAGCAACACAGCCAGAACCTTAGATGAAGCAGTTACGGCAGTAAGGGAAGGAAGGGCCTGCATACAAAAAGATGCTTCAGGTGATGAAAGGATTATCTGGAATGAGAACGCATTATTAAAGCAGCTTTATTATGTGGTTTATCCGACAATGATAGTTGGTTTTGCTAATTATGTCCAGTGCTTTAATTTTAACCAGTAACTCTTTAAGATATTAATTACAAGCTGCATTTTTCTCCTCAGTAAAGAGAAAAGAAAGGCCATTCAGCGGAAATCTACTCTTCAGAAAGCTTATTCTATTGATATAAAACACTTAGTTTATGAAAGTTTTTGTAGATACCAATATTTTTTAAGATTATTATCTTGACCGGAAAGATAATATTAGGCCACTTGGAGAATTTGCATTTAATTTCATAAATGAGTCGATTAAATGCAAATATGATGTGCTAATTTGTGAAATCTCAATTATTGAGCTTAAGAATTATTTAGGGCTAGATAGAAAACAGGTTTTTGACAGAATTTTAAAGGCCCTTATAGAAAAAGATAAGCTTACTGTTTTGGATTATTCAGAAAACCAATTTAAGGAATCGCTGCATTTTAGCAAGAAGTATGGAATACCTAAAGCAGATGCATTGTTTGCAATATTAGCTAGGGATAGTAATGCTATTTTACTGACTCGCGATTATCACTTTGAAATTTTTAATAAAATCATAAAGATTTCAAAACCAGAAGAACTGTGATATCTCACAAGAGCTTTTTGGATTTAGCTGATTCTATAAATGCATTTTCCCTGATTTTTTCAAATTCATTAGTGCTTAATTCCTTTATGCCCTCTCTTCTGCCTTTGCCATAATTTGATTTTGCAGTCAAAAGTGCTTTTTTTGTTTTATAATAATCAACAGATTTTCTTAATGAATCTTTAATAAATTCACTGCGATTGCTAAAAAAGTTGTCTTTTGATAGTGAATCCATTTCTTTTAACATGTTTTGGTTTAATCTTAAGCTAATTAGTTTTTCCATACATCATTTGTAATACAAATGATATTTAAAGGTATTTGTTTCTATTTTTTTGTCATTTTCATTAAACGCAATAGTTATCATTTTTGATAACTATTGCACATATATTTATAAATGGTTTTATTTAGTATTCTAATATGGTAAATGCTATTAAGTTACTTAAAGAACTTGATGTTTATCCGGTATTTGATGTGAACATAGTTTCAGCATTAACTGGCAAAAGTACACAATATTCCAAGCTTCTGCTTAATAGGCTGAAAAATAAAAAATACATATCTCATTTAGGGAGAAATAAATATACTGTAAGAACAGATCCTTTTGTTTTTGCTAGCCGAATTTATTGGCCTTCTTATATCTCCACTTGGAGTGCTATTCGATATTATAATATAAGCGAACATCTTCCACAAACAATAGATGTTGTAACTGCAAGAAGGCCAAGAAAAAAAACAATAAAATTTATGAATTCAACAATTAATTTTGTGAGCGTAAAGCCAAAAGTTATGTTTGCATATAAGAAAATCACCAGTGAAGGATCGGAACTTTTTATTGCAGAATTGGAAAAAGCAATTGCTGACGGGGTAGCATTTAAGAGAATTTCAATGCCTGAAGCAATAGATTTATGTAGGAATAAAAAGGTTGATTCAAATAAAGTAAAGCGTTATTTGTCCATTATTGGAAATAGGTCTCTTAAGCAGAAAATTGATATTTTATTTAAGGAATTGGTCGATTAATATGATTGCCAAAAATCAGTTAGCAAAACTAGCAGAAGCAAAAAAATTGACATTAAAAAATGCAGAAAAAGATTATTTGCAAGAACTTATCTTGTTTAATTTGTATAGGGAAGTAGGCAATAAGCTAGTATTTAAAGGAGGTACAGCACTTTACAAAACCCAAGGATTGAATAGGTTTAGTGAGGATTTGGATTTTACCCAAATGGCAAGACGGTTGGATATCCAATCTATCCTATTGAAGATATTGAGATCTTTGACCTTTTTGGGGATAGAAGGTAAAATTAAAGAATTCAAAGAATTTTCGAATGAATTGAATGTACGATTAACATTTAAGGGGCCATTATATACCGGTAATCCGAATAGTTTAGCTTTTATCTCTTTAAATATTAGCAAGAGGGAAAGAGTTTTATCTGATGTAGATAAAGTGTTGATTGTAACGAATTATCCAGAGATTGTTTCATTTGAGGTATTTACTATGAATTGTGAGGAGATTTTAGCAGAGAAGATCCGTGCAATATTAAGTAGGGATAAGGCAAGGGATGTTTATGATCTGTGGTTTTTGTTGAAAAAAGGAGTAAAATTGAATCAGAACCTCATTTTGAGAAAGCTTAAGAAAAAGGATATTGAATTTACTACAAAGTTACTCTTTAAAGAAATTGATTTAAAGAAACAACAATGGAATGCCGATTTAAAGCCGTTTATAATAGGGGAACTCCCAAAATTTGAATCGGTTTTCATAGAGCTTAGGCAAAAGTTGTCTTTTTCTTAAATCATTCTGCCCAATGCCATAATCTTGGGCAATAAATTATCTGAATTAATTGCATCTGATTTATTCTGAGCAATCTATCAAGTAGATTTTTATTAATTGTGCCTTATTTCTTCAGCAAATTCTTCTCAATTAGATTCTTTATTTTTTCAGCTTCAAAACCCAATTTTATCACTTGAGTATTGCCCCTAATTCCTTTACCTGATGCGGTTGTTGTTATTAGGCCATACATTTCCAATTCATTGATATATTCCCTATACCATCTGCTTGATACTGCCTCTTCCTTAAATATTTTGGCTATTTCTGAATAGCAATCATAAACCTCGCCAGATAATAAAATGTTTTCTTCAGAATTACTGCCAATTCTTCTTACTCCTTTTTTCTCGGATGTTAGTTTTGCAATAGAATAAAGAACAAGCTGCTGCTGTTCTGGCAGGGTAGAAATCATATCATACATTATTTCCTCTTCAACCTTGCTTTTTGCCTTTTTTACCTCAACATCAGTTACTTTGTTAGATTTTTCTTTTTCAGCCAATTCCCCTGCCCTTAAAAGCAGCATAACTGCAGTCCTTGCATCCCCGGATTCCTGTGCTGCGATTGCTGCTGCAAGATTTATTGCAGACTCATCAACAGTATTTTCATAGAATGCTTCCTTTACTCTCTGCTCCAAAATTGCTTTCAATTCATTTGCATTATACGGGGGAAACAGAAGCTCTTTCTCACAAAGGGAACTTTTACTTCTCGGATCCAAGCGTTCCTTAAATGTCAATTTATTGCTTATTCCAATAATGCTAATGCCTGATTTTTTCAATTCATCATTTGTCCTTACCAAAGAATAAATTAATTCATCCAAATCCTTTATTTTGTCAACTTCATCAAGAACAACAATTAATTGTGTTGAATTATTTTCCAAAAATTCAGTCATTTTTTCATAAATAAAAGTAGAGCTATACCCCAAATAATCCTGTTCAGTATAAAATTTCTTTACTATATGCCCTATCACCTTGTATTTGCTGTTGTAATTTCTGCAGTTCAGGTAAACATCACGTACAGGGGCTTTTGCTTCATTTTTATATTCCAAAAGCTGATTTAGGACATATTTTGCAGTGCTTGTTTTTCCTGTTCCTGTTTTTCCATAAATAAAAACATTATCAGCTTTTTTCCCCTTTATTGTTACCCCTAATGAATCAACAAGTTCATCAATCTGTTTTTTTCTGAAAAGAATTTTTTCAGGGATATAATGCGGGCCAATTACATCCCGGTTTTTGAATATTTTTGATTTATTTTCAATGCCCTTAAAAAGATTTTCTGACATGTTTCCACTTTTTTAGAAATAGCAACTGAGTGTATATACCCTACTGTGGCAGGTAAGAATTAAAAAAGTGATTATGCTTGCCAGAATGAGCGCAAATTACGAATAATGGCACAATAATTGCATTGTTGCATCTATGGGTGTTTTCAATAGTTTTATAAACATTTTAAAGATAATTTATAAAATGGACGGAAATGATTTGATAAGGATTGGCTCAGAAACAGCTAAAGGCGGTTTTGCTAATGAAAGAGCCATAGCTGAAAAGTTTAACAATTGGGAACAAGATAAGAAAGCTAAAAAATGGCTTACAATAATGGGTTATACCTTAAAAGAAATAGAAAAAGTTGAAGCTGTTATTTTACATGGTTATAAAACAGATGTTCAAATAAAATTTACATGGTTATAAAACAGATGTTCAAATAAAAGTTACAATTACTCTTAAAGATGCTATTTCAGTTCAAAATTTGTCAATAAAGAAAGCAAATAATAATGCAGATTATAACCAAGTAGACAAAAGATGGGTAAGAAATTATGTTGAAATGTGGAGTATTCCAGAAAATATTGTTAATCTTTTAGAGATTTTTTGCGGCAAAATTTCTCCAAAACAATTATTAGAAGAGGGAAAGATAACCAAACAGAAATATGAAAGTTTGCGAGATAAAAGAAGATTTTTTATGGATGAATTTGAGAATAAAGATAAAAAGTTGTTGATAGATTTTTTCAAGAAAAATAAATTATTGATTATTACTGATATATTAAAGGGTAGAGAACAATTTGCGGCTGATTGGATGTTAGTAACCAAATACGATAGAAGAAAAGATGAGACATCATGGGTTTTAGCGGATATAAACAAAGCTATGAGTATTTTTGGAGAAGGTGAAGTTAGGGTAAGCCCAAGAGGCAGTATATTTATTGGTAGAATAACTTTACAAAGAAAGGGCGGAGATGGTGGCAGAGAAACAGGAGATATGTTGCAGTTTAAAATAAGACCTTGTGATTTATTTAGATATTAATGCTTTCACTTTTTCATTAAGACTTCAAATTTTATATCATTTGTTAATTTGCTTTGTTTCATTCCGACTTTTTCTTCTATGATTTTAAGAAATTCTGGATTAATATCTATCCCAACAGAATTTCTACCTAAATCTAAAGCGGCTTTTGTTGTTGAGCCACTACCTACAAAAGGATCAAGAACAAAATCACCAACAAATGTAAACATTTTGATAAATCTTGCTGGCAATTCTATGGGATAAGCCGCTGCATGCTTATCATTTACACCATTAATATCCCATATTGCATCTCTAAATTGTCTAAATTCTTCTAATGTAACTTTTGATTTTTCTTTAATGTCTTGAGGCACTTCTCTTTTTCCGACTTTTCTAAAAACCTGAATTGGCTCAACTGCTGAAGAAATCATAAAGTTTGATGGATAAGGATAACTGCCAAATAAAACTGCGCCACTTCTTGATGTCGTTTTTCTCCAATAAACTGTCCCCATAAATCTTAATTCTTTAAAATTATCTAATTGTTTCCACAATAAGTAAGATAAGTTTGCGGTTGTTCTTCTATTCTCATTTGGTTCTGAATAATAAATATTCCCAATATTCAGAGCTATCTTTCCATCTGGCATTAATGTTCTTACAACTTCTTTCCAAATTTCATTTAATTTATCAAGATATTCTTGTAAAGTATCGTTTAGGCCAATTTGATTAGGATGCCCATAGTCTCTAACATTCCAATATGGTGGAGAAGTTACCATTAATTGAAAAGTGTTATCTGGGAATGTCTTTAACACTTTTGCACTATCTCCGAAGATTATTTTATGTGTTGTTTTCATTTTATCACATTACTTTTTGTTATTTAATAGTTTATCCCAATAAGGTGATTTACATTTTGGGCATACTATCGGAGCTTCTTCTGTTCTTGTTATCCATTCATGCTTACATCTTCCGCATTTACACTCGTAAACCCTAATTTCTTTTTTACTCATAATTATCTAATTGACTTAATACTTTAAATACTTTACTATGGTAATAGAGCATAACCGTTTTTTATTTAATCCAGTACCCAACAACGTAACAATGCACATAATACAGTTAATATTTAAAGCATATATGCGCCAGAATAAATAACAAACATACTTTTAAGGAGGGGTGATTAGTTTGGCTTTTTTAGAAAAACTCATGAAAAGAGACGATGACTTGGACATTCAAGACTTTTTGAATAATTTGGATGTGGAAAAGGAAGCAATTGCAGAGGATGCAGATGCTTTAGTAAAGTCAATGACTTTGACTGATGAGGCAGATTGTCAGGTAGTAGTAAAGGAGATAAAGGACGGAAATCTTGTTTTATTAAACATCGAAGGATTAGTAAAGAGAAATGCCATGAAGTTAAAGGAATTGGTTACTTTGATAAGATCCGGGGTTCAGTCCATAGATGGGGATGTTGCAAGAATATCCCAGGATAAGATTTTGGTAACTCCAAGCAAGGTTAAGATTGTTAAAAGAAGGGCAGCTTAATCTTAGCTTCCTTTATTTTTTACAATTTTGCATTGCATATTTATTTATTGTCTTTATTATGCCAAAATTAAGTAGTCCAATAATTGCTCCAGTAATTTCTTCAGCTGATTTGGAAGAAAAGTTAAAGCCAATAATTAGTTTGAAGAACTGGGGCGCTTTTTCTATACTTTCAAAAAAACTAATCTTAACCCCGGTTTATTCCTTCTCTTATGAAGCATTTAAGGAAGAAGAACAGAAAGGGCATAAGATTGTTACCGCTTCTTTTAAAGGAAAAGCATTTTTTAATGCACATACATCAAAATTTGAATTAGATAAAACAATTAATTTAAGCAAAGCAAGCGATGATCTGCCGAAAGATATTCCTTTTGAGATTTTGGAAGCGCATACTGACAATTCACATATTGATAAAATTCTTGCGTTAAATCTTTCAAAAGAATTAAAGGTTCAGAAGGAAAATATAATTGTTTCAAATTTAAAAAGTGCCTATCTTTCAGAATTAATTGCTACTATCTCTGTTGATGGTGCCCAGCATACAATAAAAGTAGATTCTTTAACAGGAACTATTTCAGAAAATATTCCAACAAGGGAGAAAACATTTTCTGAATTAGCAAAGGAAACTGTTTCAGAATTGAAAGAACCTAAAGCTTGGGCTGATTATTCTAAATCAATTATCAAAGATACGTATAAAGGGGAATCTTTCAAAGGAATTAATCCATTATATTTTCAATTAGGCCTTTTGCTTCTAATTTTCATAATTTTGATATGGGTTGCATTATTGAAATAGTCATTTTTAGGCAAAATCTGCTGATTTTGCAACAGTAAAAAATCCAAAGATTTTTCACTTTTTATAGATATTATCATGATGATCAAAGTCAATAAATAGAATAAATTTATTTTGTTTATCAACTCTAAAAATTAGTACAAAACTTTTATCAATGTGAACTCTTTTTCTATCGCTTAGATCATATCTTAGATTTTTATAATGTTCAATTGTGAGCTCATCACAATTTATTATCTCTTTTATTTTTTTATATATTATCTCTGCCCGTATTTTATCCTTCTTCAACAGTTTTTCAATTATGCTTTTCAATTTGTCAGAAATAGAATATTGGAAAGTCATTGATTCACTTTCCAAACAGTTTGTCTAGTTCCTTATCCTTCATTGTTTTATGCCCATATTTCTCAAAATGTTTTTCTTCTATGCTTAGCATTTTTTTAACATACTCTTCGTTTACTTTAGGCTCTACTTCTGCTTTACCATATATCTGAATGAATTTAGCAATAGCTTCACTTTTATCCTTTAGGTCGTATTTGGCTTTTATAACATTTAATACCCTATTAGAATAATCATCTATCTCAATTCTAGCATATACCATTTAATACCACCATATACATTCCATATACATCTGATATGCACATCTTTATTTAAATATGTTGTTCGGGTTAGAGGAAATCAATTAGGCTTTTTTGTGCTGGCTTATCATGCCTAAATACAGAATTAATTTCTTTTTCCACCAAATCCATTCGTTGTTTTAAATAATCGCTTAGGGCATATTTTGCAATAATCCTTTTTGCTATATCCACATATTTAATCACAGAGCCCTCAGAGATTGTTAATATTAAATTTCCATTACTGCACTGAGCGCATTTTCCCGAAAGAGGTATCCTCCTGTATTTTGCATTACAGCTTGTGCATCTTACTTTTTGCCTGCTAAATGATCTAATATTGCCAATGCAATCTGGCAGGAAATGGCTTACCAAGACACGTTCAATTGAATCCTTTGTTTCTACTGCCCTTATTTTGCTTTGTAATTCAATCTGTTTGTTTATCTTGTCTTCCATTGTTTTCAATTGCACATACCTTGATTTTGAAGGGCCATCATCAAACCTTGTTGCATTATGCGAAAATTTAAATCCAGAATATTGTTTTACTGTTCCTAATCTGTTTTGCACTGTTTCAATTCCTTCAACATCTGGAGGGCACATCTGTAATGTTTTTTCATAGAAATCTAAAGGATATTTATCAGTAACTTCCAGATTGTATACTTCATCATCTATCTCTAACGGATTTATGATCGCAGTATATACTAAAGGGGCATCCATTCTTCCCCCCCTAGTTTCTGGAAGGTAATGGTTTGAGAAATTCAACAAAGCATCAATAATTAACGTAATTGAATCCTGCTCCCCATCACAACGTGGTTGTAAAATACCATTACCCCATAATATAATTTTTTCTAAAATATTTTTTCCTTCAATTTCAATACAATAGGAAGGTACTGTTTCTTCTATTTTTTTAACAGAAACAATCTTGTCTGTGTAACAATCGCCTATTTTCTTTTTGGCTTTTTTTTCTTTCAATGCCTTGGTTAGTATGCGATCATTTATTCTTATCTGTCTTGCTTCTTTTATTTTTATTTTATTATTTGGGTTTAAAAAAGCAAATCTGTGTTCCGGCGTCATAATGAATGTTTTATTTGAAGATGTCTTTATTTTAACCCAGTATTTTGGAGCGGGATTTTTTAAAAAATATTTGATTTTTTTCTTTTCTAACCTATAATTTGTAGGATTTAATGCATAGACCGAAAGTGGTTCTATGTTCTCAATATAGTAATTTATTATGTGCCTATTTTGCATTGATGATTTTTTTATTGCTCTCTCAACAACATTTTTTATTTTTTTTATTTCTTTCTTCTTTGTCGTTTCATTATAAATAACAATTTTGGTATTGGGGTGAACGCAGTTCCTTCTTTTAGCCTGGTGGAAATAAGGATGGGCAAAGCAGCCCCTTGATTTATTATACCCTAAAATTCTGCCAACAACTGCAGCAGAGGTGTGCGGAGCTAATGCCAGAATCAAGTGCCCAATTAAATCTTCTTTTGTTTGCGCCTTGTAATAAGGTTCTTTATGGTATAATCTTTCCAGTTCTTCATCCAAAAAATTTGCTAATGCTAATAAATGAGAACCCGCATCTTCGCAAATTACTATGTCTTGCGGCATTAATTCAATTATTTGGTCCTCATTTACTACTTCATTTCCTAAATAATCTTTCAAATAGCCTAATTCGTGCAATTTTGAAATGCTTACATTTATTTCTTTTGGTTTGAAATGAGTTAATGTGTTATTTATCATTTCATACCTGACTGTTCCGTCCCTGAAAATGTGTAAATTATACTTAGCTCGAAGTATTGCTTTTTCAAGCGGTTCTGCTGTTCTTGTTTTATTCATTACTCCCCTAACGCCTTTTACTATTGTGGGCATTTTTATTTTCAGATTCTCAGTAGCTTTTCTTAATTCAGTGTCAATCTCAAGTATTTTTGAAGTATAACCCACACTAGAATCTTTTTTACACGCATTGCATCTTTCATTTAAGGTTTCCCTGCCGCAATGTTTGCATTTGTAAACTTCAACAGTTCTTACCTTACAATCTTCACAAAGATAATGGTGGCTCTCTTTTTTGCATTTTGGGCATCTTTTAATTGCTATATCAATAGTAATCCTTCCTTTCTCCGCAGCTTTATTGATGCTTCTGGTGCTTCCACCATAATTCCCAATAGGGAATAACCCATGCGGATTGCCTTTCATTTCCCTGGGGCAGCTAGATTCAGGCCTGCCCATCCTAGCACCAATAAATGTTCCTGCTTTATCCCTTATTTTTATTGGGCTTATTGCATTTATTATCTGTAAAGCATCTTCTTTTTCTTCAAGTGCAGCATAATCTATGCGCGCATCAGAATAACCCAATGTTTTTAGGAAAGGGTATGCATAATTTTCTTCAATCAAAATTTTATTTTCCCTTAATTTATGTTCAAGCAGTATTTTTTCTAAAATATTTTTTATTTTAACATCATTTGGCAGTAATGCACCAAGAATCCTATTGCCTTCTTTCACAAGCTCAGCATTTTTAACTGCCTTTATTAAATCAATTGTTTCATTTTTGCTCATCAAGGAATAATATGCGATGAAATCAGGATGCAGAGGAATGGAAAATTTTTCACTTAATTCAATTGCTTTATGGTAGTCAATATTTTCAAGATCAATCTTTAAAGAATCAAGCTCTTCTTTTGGAATATTCTTATTTGCTTCCTGAATCCACCATTCTTTGCAATAGCCTGCTGGCAGTAATGGATGGGCTAATTTTCTAAAATCACCGTAACATACAAGGATATCCCCCAAGGAAAGAATTTCATAAATTTCATTCACAATTTTTTTTGCTTCACCCGAACTTTTTAATTGTACAACATCAGCATTTTTCAGCTTTACAAAAGGGCCTTCAAGTGAGTCGCAGGCATAAACACAGGTAGCTTTCCCGGGTTTTTCATTCTTCAATTGCGTTCCTATGGCGATGAACTCATCCAAAACATACATTGTTGCCGGATGGATTGTTGTACTCATTATGCCACCGGTCCTTGATCTCCCGTACCTTAACCTGAAACCGCCGGGAGCAGAAGGATAGGAAAATATTGGCCTGCCTGCAGCCAATCCTTCCAAATATTTCCAATTAGCTTGGCTGCTTGATTTTCCATCAGCATGCTTTCCTACTTTAATTATGCCTTCGAGCCAGCTCCAGTCCAAATTTAGCATTTTTGAATAAGTAAGAATCTTTTTTGCTTTCAAGGCAATTCCTTCACTAATTACCAAACAAGCCCCTCCCCTGATTCTGTTTGAAGGAATTCTTTCTAAATCCCTGTGCACCTCAACCTCTTTTTCTTCAGTCGGTTCACCATTTATGCATACCGGGCATCCCCTAATTATTCTTCTTACCTCTTCAGGCTTCAATTTGTATTGCCTGCTTACAATATTTTCATATAACTGTGTTTCTTCAGCATATCTCTCAATCTCCTCTTCTGTTGGCTTATATATGTCAAGCCCCAAAATTTTTCTTCCATAATCCCCAAGGATTAATGGGAATACTGCTGATGTTCCACCTGCTGCCCTAATCGGCCCGGCATAATAAATATCAACATAGCTTGTGCCATCAAAGTTTTTGCTTATTGTTACTTTTGGCACCCCCTCAATCGGTGCAATTACCACCCCTTCTGTATTTAACATTAATGAAGTTTTAATCGCTAGTTCCAATCTTTTTGATCTGTCAGCCACATTTCCAAGTTTTCCTTCAAGGATTTCTTCAAATATTCTAAAAATTACTTTTATCCTGTTGCCTTTTAATTCTTCAAACAATGTTCTGTATCTGCTTGCCAATCCTTCAAGTTTTATAATTCTCTCAGTTCTTTCAGCCAAGTCCAATGCCGGATGTGTTTCTGCTTCCGGTTCAGGATCTATGCCAATTTTTTTGGCATCATTTGCCAAAGCCTGAATCCCATTTACTTGGTTAAGTATCTTTGAATAATATTCTTTAATATGGGATTCAGCAATTATTTCCTGCATTTTATTTCCTCTTCAAAATAAATATTTTAAGCATTAAATTTCATTTAGATTTACCTGTTCTAATTTTCTTGTTTTTAAATTAATGACCGAAACAATTCCTGGGGTAGGAATATGCCCTAATCCAAACTGATATGCTGTTTGCGCCTGGAAAGTGCTGTTATTTACTACAGTTATTCCCCTATATGTGTCAATATCAAACCTGTGATGTTCGCCCATAAATACAATATCTGGTTCTTCCCTCATTAACATATAATCCTTGCTTTCAGGGACATAAGGCCTTGATAAACCATAGCCGCACATCAAGTCCCTTCTTTTTAATAAAGAAGCCATTCCTTTTGCAGGTTTAGATGCATTAAGGTAGCTTATTTGTGAAAATAAATCGTGCAATGCAGGCCCATGGTAAAGCAGTATCTTTAACCCCTCAATAGCCACCCAGCCAGGTGAGCTTAAGAAATGGATATTCTTCTTTTTAGCAAGTTCTGGAACCATTTCTTCAGGAATTTGAGGCTGGGGATCCGCCCATCGCACAGCATCATGCTGCCCGGGTATAATAAAAATTTCAATATATTCCGGAATTTGCAAAATTAATTCGCTGAATAATTCATACTGTTTTGAAATGCTTTTTATTGCTAGTTCATCAAATTGGCTAGGATAAATGCCTATTCCATCAACATTGTCGCCGGTAATCACAAGGTATTTTACTTTTTCAGCTAATTTTGAAGATTCTCCGGCTTTTCTATTTATCCATTTCAAAAAATTCTCAAAGGTTTTTTCCTGGAATAATTTGCTTCCAATATGCATATCTGAGATTCCCGCAATGCTAACATCTTTAGCAATAGTTCTCTCGCCCTTTATCTGCACATCAGGGAAAAGGATTGCCTTTACAATAATTAAGTCATTGCTTAATTTTGTCCCCTTTATTGCAATTACACTGTCAGGAATTGCCAATTCAGCTTCCCTTAACAATGCCTCATCCTTTTTCATTACCAAGCCGATGCATTTCCCCTCAAAATCCTCTAATTCCATTGCAAGATGCCCATTTTTAGAAGTCCATTTTTTTGAGACCATTCCAATAACATCAACATCTGTTTTGTTAGGGATTGTTTTCAAGCGAGAAGTCTCTTTTGCATTTATCTGGTGTTTTCTTAACAAGCTATCCAAGAATTTAAACTTGTCTTGGAAATAAACCAAAAAATCATCAATCTTTCCTTTCGAGAAACTGTCCTTGTTTATGTTGTATTCCTCAAGGATTTTGTAATTAGCCTGAATGTTTTTTGCTTCAGCATTCCAAGATTTTTTTATTTCAACATTTAACGGTTCTTTATGTTTTATTTTTTTATTCTTTTCAACAAAAATAGCATCAATTACAAAAGCATTTTCTAATTTTGCCTTATCAATAATTTCTTTCCATTCTTCGAGATTTTTAAGCAGATCTAATGCATCTTTGTTTACAAGCACTTTTTTATCATTAGAATATGCCAAAATATCTTCCAAAATCCCACCAGTAATTGAATAGTAAGCAGTAAATCAATATGAACCAAAACATATATAGTTCTGATCTTGATTGGTTTAGGTTATGTATATATTAATTGAATTAAACAATTAACATTTTAAAAATAAGATTTATTTTAATTCTTCCTTTATTCTTTCCATTTCACTTATAATTTCCCAGATGGATGTTCTGGTATAAGCAGGCATATTGATATTGTTGCTTATATCATCCAAGGCATAGATGGCGCTTGAAAAATCTTCACTAGCTGGCTTTTCCGAACTTATCTTGCTTTTTACATTTTCTATTATTGCTCTTATATTTTTAGGTATGCCCCGATCTTTCAATACCTCTTCAATCATTGATTTAAGGCTTTCAATTTGTTGAGTCAAATCTTTAGTCATATTACCACCCGAGTAAAAAGCAAATCGTTATGCGTCTGTACCTTAATTAACTTAATAGTTAGCTTTTTTATTGTTTGCTTATACCATATGTTAATTAAAAAACCAAAAATAAGCGGATTTTTAGGGTCCTTTCTGTTAGTTGATAGCATGTCTGAAAAGAAATCAATTCTGCCAAATATTTACAAAGGCAATTACTGGAAATATTCAATAATTCCAACAATTTTATTTTTTGTATTTCTATTTATGGCATTGGTTTACCCCGGGATTCCTCAAGGTATTGACCTAAAAGGAGGAAATATGCTTTTGATAAAAACAGCAAAAGCACATGATGCTAAAACTATTGAAGCAGCTTTAACAAGCAAGTTTGAGCTTGAAGATATTTCAGTTACAACAATTACCTCCCCAACAAGCCCTGGTGTAATGATTCAATTTAGTAAGAATAAATTCTTTTTTGATAATGATCTTATTTACAAAGAAGGGGCTGTTTTATTAAAAGCAGGAGATGAGGCTGGGGCAATATCTAAATTTGAAACAGTTTTAACGGCATTATCCAGCAAAATTTCTATTGATAATAAACCAAAAACAGCACAAGACTTGCAGGAATTTACTGCCCTAAAAATTGATGAAGCAAAACAGGTATTCTATAATGATGTTCAAGAATTTATGAGAGCACAATTGAATGAGGCTAATTTAGCATTTCAGATAAAGGAGGTTGCACCAACGATTGGCGCCATTTTTTGGGACAATGCTTTGTTCGTTGCATTTATTGCACTTATTTGTATTTTTATTGTAATTTTCTTATTCTTTAGGGAATTAATTCCAACATTGGCAATTGTGCAAGCAGCTACTTTTGATGTCGCAACAGCTTTGGGCGGAATGGCTTTATTTGGCATTCCATTAGGCATTGCCACAATTCCAGCGTTGCTTATGATCGTTGGTTATTCAATCGATACTGATATTTTGCTTACCACGAGGATTTTGAAACATAGGGAATTGAATGCAAGGGATCAAGCGTATAAGAGCATGGCAACAGGTTTAACCATGACAGGGACAGCAATAGCTGCTGCATTTATTATGTGTATTTTATCTTATTTCTTCCAGATGTTTGCCATCTTTGATATTGCTTTTGTTTTATTCTTCGGGCTTATTGGCGACCTAATTTCAACCTGGTTGATGAACGCCCAAATCTTAATTTGGTATGCTGAAAGAACAATTAATAAAGTGAGAAAATGAATTCTTTGTTTAAAAGTTATAAACTTTGGCTTGTCCTGATTGTTTTGTTTATCGCTACTTTACTGCTTTTATTCAATGGAATAAATTATGGGATTGAATTTGCTGGTGGAACCTTATTCCAGATACATTTTGCTGAAAAGGTAAAATCGACAACAGAGATGGAAAAGGTTTCAAATATTATTGAACAAAGATTGAACTGGACAGGATTAAAGGATGTTAAAGTATATAGCGTGGGGAATGAATTTGTTATTGCACAATTGCCAGAAACTGATCCCGCAAAGGTGCAACAGATAGAATCCTTGCTTAGAAAACAAGGTAAGTTTGAGGTAATGATTGAGGGTAAAATAGCCTTTATAGGGGATGATATAATTCAAGTTGATCAGGAAACCACTATGCCTGCAGTGCAGCCCTCAAGCTCAACATTCAGGTGGAATCTGCCATTTGTCCTAAAAAATACTGCAGCAAAAAATTTCAGGGATTTATCTTTTCATAAATGTAATTTGATTGGTTATGGGGAAGATCCTGAAGGCAATTATGAATGCCAGAATACTTATTTCTTTATTGATAGGCCAAATGCGGTAGTTCTTATTACTGAAGAGCAATTTTTGATTGATAAAGATTTATTGATTGCAGGAAATAATCTGAAAGGAATTCCCTCAAATCTTTCAATTGATGAAGTGCTTTCAAATAGTGCCCTGCCTTATATTCAGTTGGATGGCAACGGATTATCAGCAGAAGTAATTTCCCAGCTTAAAGAATATGCAAAAACATACCCTGAAATTGTATTGCAGTCAAATATTTCCCAAGAAATTAAAGATAAAGTAAAAGCCATGGAATTTAAGATAAAAGAAATTCCGGTTGAACAGAATATGGCCTGGATATGGTCTGCTTTGGGCATAAAATCAGTTGTAAGATTGCAGCCATCAGTTACTGGTGATGAACCTTATGTTGAATCAAAAGAACAAGCTAAAGTAATTACTGATTTAATAATAACTGGGACAGCACAAACACAAGAAGATGCATTTGCTGAAAGAAGTTATACTAAAATTTTATTGGAATCAGGATCCTTGCCTGTTGCAGTTGATAGCATAAACAAGGAAACAATTTCTCCGTTATTGGGGGAGAATTTCGTATTTGCTGCAGGCATAATAGGGCTTTTAGTAATATTATCTGTTGCAGCAGTTCTTTATTTTAGGTATAAAGAATGGAAACTTTCATTGGCAATCCTTACAATGTCAATAAGTGAAGCTTATTTAGCCCTTGTATTTACTTCACAATTTGGCAGCATTACCTTAGCAGCGATAGCAGGTGTTTTGGCTGCTGTTGGTACTGGTGTGAATGACCAAATTGTAATTACAGATGAATTAACAACAAGCGAAAGCAAGGAAAGTGTTTCTTTAGCAAGGAAGATTAAAAATGCATTTTTCATCGTGTTTGCCGCAGCCGCTACTTCAATGTCAACAATGCTTCCTGTTATTATATTTGGTTCAGCAATGATTTCCTTAATGGGATTTGCAATTGCAACAGTAATTGGTGTAGCTGCAGGAATCTTTATCACAAGGCCGTTCTATGCTGAATTTGCAAAATACATGCTTGAAAATAAAAAAGATTAAATTAGTTCTTCAAGCTTGTTTTTTTCTAATTCTTTTTTACTCATTACATACCAAGCAGCAAATATTACTGCAGTTGTGAAGAACCAGCTTATCGTATGTGAAATATCCACTAAAGTATAATCGATTTTTGCTATTCCCACAATTGCAAGAATCCTTAACATATTTGCAATTATTAAAAAAGCGCCAGCTAATGCTAAACTATAAATTTTTTTGCTGAATTCCGGTTTTTTTAATGAAAAAATTATTGCCCCCAGCAGAATAACGGACTCTAATCCTATGCACATATTTGTGATTATCAATGGATTACTATTTACTAGCAAGGTATTGCCCTGAACCGAAACACCGCTTAAATATGCAACAAATTTTGCAATTGAATTAGTAAGAAAATTCAAATCAAGTAATGGCAGTATTATTGTTCCTGCCAAAGATATTGCAAAGAATTTAGCAACAAAAGGAATGAATTTTTTATAGTCAACCTTCTTAGGTTTTATATTTATATCCGCCTGCTTTTCTTTATGATGCGGATGGTGAATTCTTGCATATTTTTTCATATTTACCACGGATGTTTTTTAAGCTTTGCATTGTATGCAAATACATTTGCTAGTTTGTGAATTAATGGAGTAGCGATTATTATTATTAATATCTCAATGAAAGACAATTGAATAAAAGGCATTGTTAAAATTATGCCACCAGCGACAAAATCAAGCTGGTCTAAAAATAAAACAGGCTTGCCTCTTTCTAACCCAAATCGTCTTTTTATAAAAGCGCCACACATATCCCCAATAATTGCCCCAGTTGCTAGCATAAATCCAATAAAAAGATAATTATTTGATAAGGATAGTGTCATCTGAGGAATTAAAAGATATAAAAGAACAGCAGCTAATGCCCCAAACAAAATACCAAAAAAAGCACCCTTTATGGTTTTTCCTTCCCCTAAAATTGGATGCCCATCAATGAATTTTTTATGAAAATCAATCGGGGTTTTTCCATGAAACACAACAGCAGCAGAGTTTGCAATATAAAGCGGGCAGACAAAAAGCAAAATCCTAGCAGCCAAATCAAATCCTACAACCATTTTATTCCCTAAAAATCCAAATAATATTTATATATGCAAATAAATTGTATTTAAAATTATACTGCCCTTCTAGTATTTAACCAATACGTTAAATACATAGGTTTAATGTGCTGTTTATTATGGATAATAAAAAGATATTTTTGATAATTGTTGTCGCAGTATTCATGCTTATAGGGTTAGCAGTAATTCTTTCAGCCCTATTTTTTCCTGGTACTGCTGATTCAATTAGTTTATTCCTTGGTAATAACATAGCTTTAGTAAAGATAGATAGCGAAATTTCAAATTATGGTTCCACTTTTTTTCCCGCAAAAAGCGCTTTTGATATTGTTTCTGAAATAGAAAAGGCGGATAAGGATTCAAGTGTTTCTGCAATCCTTCTTGAGATTAATTCTCCGGGTGGTTCAGTAGTTGCATCAAAACAAATTGTTGAAGCAGTGCAAAATGCAAAAAAACCAGTAATTTCCTGGATTTCCGATGAAGGGGCTAGCGGGGCCTATTTAATTGCAGCATCATCTGATTACATAATGGCTGATTCCTCTTCCCTTACCGGAAGTATTGGGGTAATTTCAATTCTGCCAAATTATGAAGGATTGATGGAAAAGCTAGGATTAAAATTTGAGGTTTTGAAACAGGGAAAATATAAGGATATTGGAAATCCTTTCAGAGAAATGACTGCAGAAGAGAAAAAAATGTTTTATGATGCAATGGGCGATATCTTTGTTGAATTTAAAGATTTAGTGAAAGAATTCAGAAAGGATAAATTGAATTTGAAAGAATTTACTGAGATTGCAGATGGAAGATTTTTGACAGGAAAGCAGGCTTTAGATATCGGTTTGATTGATGCATTAGGGTCAAGAAAAGAAGCAATAGAAAAAGCAGCAGATTTGGCAGGCATAAAAGGGGAAGCAGCCTTAAAAGATTTTTCAGAATCTGATTTTAAACTCGGAAATTTATTTTCTGAAGCAGGATATTTTATCTCACAGGGTTTTATTTCTGGTTTGAATAAAAGCAATCTTAGTTTGCAGAATGTTAAGATACAATAGGCTCTTTTAATCACTTATCTATTTTCTGCTCAAATGTTAATTCCCAATAAAGAGCAAGCTATTAAAGATAAAGTAGCGCCGCATAAAGAACCCAGGAAATTAACCTGCGTGTTGTTTAATTGCCCCTTTATTTCAAACCTTGCACCAAGGATAGAATCGAATAAAGAGCCTAAAACACCGGAAACAATCAATATTACGGCAAGATAGGCATTAGGAAATGCATAAAATGCACTTAAAGCTATCAAAGAAGCCCCTACAACCGCTGCTAAGATGCCCAGAATAGTTACTCCGCCATCTGTCCCTGGTTCTACTTCTTTCTTTAAATTAGTGATTAAAACAGGCTTTTTTTTGATAAAATGCCTATTTCTGAGGAAAGAGTGTCCGCCAAGGCAGCTGCTACAGCCCCAAAGAAGGCTATTTTGAAGCCAAAAAGAATAGCTAAGGCAGCAGGCCCTCCATTACCTAAGATATTCCACTCATTTCTTTGTTCATGCTTCTTTTTTGCTTTAGGATAAATTGTTGCAATTTCTGCAACCATAAAAAACAACAAGAGAGTAGAAAAAGCATGCAGCCCCCCATTTAAAAAAACAATTAGGCCAATGATATTTCCAATCATTATTCCATCAAAACTAAGAAGCCTTTTCTTGTGGCTTATTATTGAAAATAGTCCTAATGTAATTAGTAAAAAAGCCACTTCAAGTATTGAAGTCATATTTACCCATAATAGTATTGCATAATAAAATAACTAGGTAAATCAGATTAATTAACTTAATCTGACTCTTTTTTATTGGAAGTTAAGATTTTTGATTTTGTAATCTCAATTCTCTTGATTGGTGCAAGGTCTTTTACTTTTTTGAAAATATCTGAAGCCAGGTTTCCAAAAACCATTTCCTGCACAAAGTTATCATATGCGCAGTGTTTCGCTTTTTCTATAATAGCTTCTTTCATTAGTTTTCTTATTCTGGTTTCTTTATTTCTTTCAACCTTTACCCCAGTTAAAGTTAATGCGCTTACCTTTACTTTTTTATTGTCTGCAGTTTCAACTGTTAAAGTATCTGAAATTTTGCTCTTTCTTCTGCTTACTAATCTGTGAATATATCCTGGATTAATTTTATGGCCCTCAATATCAGTATATGCATTAGTTCCTTTTACAGAATTTACTTTGAAAAGCATTATTATGTGCTTGAAATTTTTCTGCCCAGTAATCATTCCAAGGTTTATAAGAATGACTCTGTTAATCAAATTTACGTCCTTTACTGCAGGAGTTTCCCCTATCTCCCGTAAATCAAATGATTTTGGTGCTAAAATAGTAAACCAAATCTTTCTTTTCCACTTATCAACAACTGCTTGCATTTTAGCCATATAATCACTTTCTCATAAGTAAAATTTCATCATCAATTATTTTTAATATTCTTTTTAAAGGTTCATCGCCCTTTTTCAATATCTTCTTTTTTCCCTTTAACGCAATTTCATATTTCATGCTTATGCAATTATGCTATTTACTTTACCAACAATTGACCTTTCTCAATTGTGAAATACCAATCCTTTGGCAATACCTTCTTTTTCTTGTAATAATCAACCAATCTTTTTATTTTTGAGGTAGTATTAATATATCCGTGTTTTGCACTATAATCTTTTTTGTTTCCATTATAGTGCCTGTCAATATTTACGACTTTTGTAATCAGATTCATTAAATCTTCTGGCAATTCTCCCTCAAGTTTGTTTTCTTTTAAAATATCGCCAATCTTCTTGCTTGTAGCTTTCTTTACAGAGGGAATGCCATGCTGATCTCTAAGTATCATCCCGATTTCGCTTTTTGAATGCCCGGCATTAGCTAGCTGAACAATTAAGTCTTCAACTTCCTTTGGGTTTGATTCAACCCATTCTTCAGATTTTTCTTTGTTTTCTTTTTTAGCCAAAATTTTCACCCTTTATTGGTATGAAAAAGCTTATTATTATAGCGCAAAACAGTGTTCCGCCTATTAGAATAAGACTATCAAATACTTCTGGGAAATATTTATAAACCATCGCTTTACAGCCAAAAACTTCAACTTTGGATTACTTATACCTGGCTCTTTTTTCTATCTCTTCGAGCTTTATAAGCACATTTTGCCCTAATTTATAGTTCTTGCAATATTCTTTAGTTATGGTTCTCCACCCTTCCTTGATGCTAGAATGAGTTGCCAGAAATGTCTTTTTAAGATTTAATAAATCAGTGGCTTTATCCTCTATTTTTGGGCTTATCTGCCCTAACCCAAAATCCAAAATTACCGGCCCATTTTTATTATTTATAATAAAATTGCTGGTGGTTAGATCTCCTTGGATTATATTGCTTTTATGTAGACGAGCAATGCTTTTACCGACTTTTTTACACGCACTCAATTTATTTTTTCCTTTGTTTAGATAATCTTTCAATCGCAATCCGTCAATAAATTCCATAAGGAGAGAACCATTTTTTACATCAAGTGAATAAGTAAGAGGAACTCTTACCCCATAATTATTTGCCTTATTGAGCAATGAATACTCCTGCCGGGTTCTTTTCTTTATTAATGAATTATCCAATACTTTGTTTCTGTACCTTTTATTTACCCTCTTTTTGAGTACTGCTTTTCTGCCTTCAAAATCTGTGAGAAAAAGTTTTGCTTCAGCCCCTTCTTTTATTACTTTCATGCTAACCATTACTTGTTGTTAGAATATTAGGAAACTGTTAGTTTATTAAAATCAATTCAGTGAAATTCAAAACACAAACTAGCAATTTTCGTTTAAAACTTGTTTTTGATTTCCAATCCCTTGTTTCATTCCAACCATGCTATCTTTCAAATTATTTAAGTAAGAATCATTTTTATATTGTGCAAAGTCTTTTTCGAATTTTGATACCATCTTTGTTATTGAATCCAATTCTGCTCCCCAAGAATCATATGCCGCAATCAAATCAGTAAAGTAAATACTTTTACAATCAGCATCCGCCGCGTTCAATAATTTATATTTTGAATCAACATCCTTTTGTGCATCTATTAATTCTATTGTTTTTAATCGCATATCAATAAGTGCATTTATTGCATTTTTCTCTGCAGAAGGGCCTTTGAAAGTATATTCATTTTTTAATTTCCCCAATTCAGTCTTGTACTCATTCAGTTTTTCTTCAATAGGCATTACACCATTAAGATATTTTCCATCAAGTGTTTTAAGTTTTTGATTTGCCGCACCGAAATCAGTATTCCAATAGAAGAAATAAACTGCAGCAATAATTATTACCAGTAAAATGATTTTTTTCAGCTTCATAGTATCATGTTTCCTTAACCTTTATTTAATATTATCTCGGGCTTTTTATCGGCCTTACTCCTCAATTAATAACGCTATTTGCTTATTAATTTCTATTATTGCCCCCTTAGCTTTTCCTACCTCAATTTCCAAAGATTGTATCTTACAAGTTTTACTGATGGTTCCTTTAACAGGTTCTAAATATTCCTTAAGTTTCCCATCTTCTAAATAAATTATTACTTTCTTTAATTCCTTATTCAGAGCCATTCCTTTTGAATTCTTATATTTTCTAATGCTGCTTATGATTTCCATTTTAAGCTCTCCCATTTTTTCATAGAATTCATTTATTAAAGAAGAGTCTGTTTTCGGGTA
>Ga0066637_10000581_pt1 | contig 22457 bp, 17 predicted proteins | sample CryGeyCG2014_020_FD_62737 | JGI IMG/M metagenome (GOLD analysis project Ga0066637, IMG submission 62737) | Groundwater microbial communities from aquifer - Crystal Geyser CG08_land_8/20/14_0.20 | ecosystem: Environmental > Aquatic > Deep subsurface > Groundwater | place: USA: Utah: Grand County...
GGCTTATCAGGATTCGGTCCCGAAGCTTCGGGAAAAGCCGAAGAGTGCCTGAAGACCGTGACGTACATGTTCCCGCAAGTTCTGTCTCCGCATCTTCTGCTGGCACAATTGTATCACAGAACCGGATTTGTATCCAAAGCCGTCAGCGAACTGCAATTTATCATCGAAGCAGAGCCGAAAATTATGTCCGAAGAGGTGATAACGGTTAAACAGAACGCTCAACGAATGTTATCCCGAAGCTTCGGGACGCAGATAGGTTTTCTCTTGCATGGGTTTTAAAAAACGTGGGGGTGGTCAAAGAATTCATGAAAAGTGTTTGACATTCAGGCGAAATATGTTGAAATTTGACCCGGTTTTTTCATAGGAGAGAGAAATGTCGAAAGTTTGCGAAATATGTGGTAAAAAGCCGATGTACGGCAACAACGTTAGTCACGCCAATAATAAAACCAGACGGCGCTGGGGCCCGAATTTACAGAAGATCAAGATCGTTGAGAATGGAACTGTGAAGTCTATTAGAATTTGTACATCTTGCATCAAAAAAGGCGGTTTCCAAAAAGCTTAGTTATTTTTTACTGTCACGGATTTAATAAAAGAGCCTCTCGTTTGAGAGGCTCTTCGTTTTATACTGAATGAGTTTGTCGGTTAGGCGATTTCGCTCTTTTTCTGGTTTTCCATTCCTTTTCGAATGAATGTAGGAATGTCCCGGCTCGTATTCTTTCCTTCCGTTTTTGGGGATGGCTCTTTGGCCCAAAATAATGTTTCCTGATCGACTGATTTGAGATCTTCAACTGGTTCTAAACCTTCAATCGTTTTCCAATCGCGGGGCCCTTCGATGAGCGTCATCGGTCTTTCCAGAATATTAATTGAGGTCGGGTTAACCGGTTTTTGTCCTTTTTCCCTTGAAAAACCGGTTGCGATAACTGTGATAACAATCTCGTCCCCTAAGTTCTCATCGATAATTGCGCCAACGATGATATTAGCATCCTGACCGACTTCTTCGGTAATGATCTGGCAGGCTTCGTTGAATTCACTGAGCGAGAGAGTTTTTCCAGAAGTTACATTGATTAGAAGACCCGTTGCGTTCTTGATTGAAATATCGTCGAGGAAGGGGCAAGAGATTGCTTGCTGAGCGGCGAGAATCGCACGTTCGTCGCCTGATGCCATGCCGGTCCCCATGATCGCGTCGCCCATGTCTTTCATGACGGTCTTTATATCGGCAAAGTCCAAATTAATGATGCCGTGTTTGTTGATAACGTCAGAAATTCCTTTTGTTGCCTGAAGAAGAATGCTGTCGGCGGTTTTAAAAGCCTCTTCAAGTTGGGTTTTTCTTTGGACAATATCGACCAGCCGGTTATTTGGAATGACGATCAGTGTATCTACATTACCTTTTATTGTTTTGATGCCTTCTTCGGCGTTTCGCATTCTTTTGGTACCTTCAAACAGAAATGGTTTTGTTACGATACCGACGGTCAGACATCCGATTTCCCGTGCGATCTGTGCAACGATCGGCGAAGCGCCGGTTCCTGTTCCTCCGCCCATTCCCGCCGTGATAAAAACCATATCGGCGCCGCGAATCGCGTTCGTAATCGGCAAGCGGTCCGCCTCGATTGCCTTTCTACCGATTTCAGGACAAGCGCCGGTGCCCAGTCCGCGCGTTAGTTCTTTTCCAATTTGAATTTTGATCGGAGCGAGGTTATTCTCTAAATCTTGAATATCCGTGTTGATAGCGATAAAATCAACGCCGGTTAATCCCGATTCGATCATGCGGTTAATTGCATTTCCACCGCCGCCTCCGATACCGATAACTTTTAATTTCGCTTTATGATCCGGAAAATCTGCAAACTCAAACAGCATAAAATCCTCCCAATTATAGTTGATTACATTACATTTTCACTCAGATGTCTGACCCAATTCCACGCTTTGGAAAACGGATTTTTCGATGTCTTTCGAAAAGATCCGTTGTTATTGATGTCGTTGATGGCATATTTTAAAATTCCAACCGCGCACGCAAATGTCGGATCGCTTAATTCCTGCGTAAATCCCTGAAATCCTCTCGGATAACCGATGCGCGCCGGCGAGTTGAAAATCGATTCGGCTAATTCTTTTGTTTCACGAAGTAAAGCGCCGCCGCCGGTCAAAACAACCGATAGGGCATTGGAAATCTGGAAGTCGGCTTTTTTCGCTTCCAAGAAAGCCGTACGAATGATTTCGTCCATTCGCGGCTCAATATATTCCGCCAGCGTGCAGACCTGAATCTCACGATCGGGTCGTCCTGCTAAACCGGTGATTGTAAAGAACGCATCTCTGTCTGCTAAACCAGCGATCGCATGACCGTATTCACGTTTGATGCTCTCGGCTTTGTCGAGGGGAATTCTGAGGAGATATGCGATATCGTTCGTTACATTTACTCCGCCAAGATTCACGACGCCAGTATGATGTACGCCGCCGTTATTGAAAACGATGATGTCCAATACATTTGCGCCGATGTCGATCAACACCGTTCCGGTTTCCTTTTCGCTTTCTTCAAGCGTACTGAATGATGCCGCAAGCGATTGAAGCACGAAGGCTTCGACCCCAAGCCCGGCATTTTCGATGCAATGAGTTAGATTTGAAGCGATTGTGGTGTTATACGTCGTTAGGTGAACTTTTGCTTCCAATCGACGTCCGGAGAGTGCGATAGGGTTTTTAATTTCCTGCTGATTATCGACGATAAAATCCTGTGGCAAGACGTGAAGCAATTGGCGATCAATCGGCAGAGGAACGGCTTTGGTGTGATCAACCAATTTCTGAACATCTTCTTCGTCAATTTGTTGCGCTTCTCCCAATCCACCGCGTGAATCACGTGAAATAGCCATCCTTCCATTGGTATTCATACTCTGAATATGATCGCCGGATAAACCGACCCAGCATGAGTCGATCGTAACTTCAGCCATTTTTTCAGCGCGCGAAACCGAATCCTGAATGGATTCCGTCGCCAGTTCTATATCAGACACTAATCCTTTTTTGATTCCTTTGGATGGGACTTTTGAATATCCCCTGATGATCGGTTCCTGCCGTTCCTGGTCGATTTCGGCGATGAGTGTGCATATTTTGGAAGAACCGACGTCAATTGCACTGATTAGTTGATTTTTCGACTTCATGGTTTATCCTTGCGATGATCGTTCCTTAGCGATGACCTGTTTTTCCCATCGAAGATCCAAATATTGATAATCCCCAAACCGGCGTAAATTTTTTAAGGTCTGCTGAAAATGGGCGAGGGCGATTAATTTCCGTTTGATGTTTTGTCTGCCAAGCAGAATAGGTGTTCCGCCGCTCAGAGAATACAGGATTAATTCGCCGTTTTTTGTTTGGTTAATCTCGGATATTTCGGAAAAGAGTTCAGGCGCGCCGATAAGTGTCTGATCGAGCAATTTTACAACTTGGACAAGATCGGGATTGGAAACGCGATAACCGGAAGAACAAGACAGCGAATCGCCCGAGAAACCGGTGAGAATTGGAAGATTTCCTTTTAACTTGTTTTGGGGAATCGGCAAAATGATGCCGTCTTTGTCCAGCAAAATGAGGGTTGTCCCGCTCAAATAACAGAGAGGAATTCGTTCCTTGACATAAATTTCTAACTTGCTTGGAAATTGTTTGCTCACGACTGCGGCGTAAATATACGGAAACCTTTCAAGCCTGCTTTGCAGAGTTTCTGGATTCAGGTTGAATAAATCTGTGTGTTTTTGAATATCGGCGATTTCCAGAATTTCCTGCCCCGATAAAATGATATTTCCCTTGACGTCGATGGATTGAACGGAAAATAGATTTGTGTATTCGCACCAAACAATAGCGGCGTAGCCGATACCTGCTCCAAGTAGAAGAACAAGGAAGAGCCAGATCAATTTCCGATAGCGTCGTGATGATGGTTTTTCATCGGCTTTAATGATCGTCCGAACATGGAGAGACGCTGGCGCTGATTCGTTTGGTTTGAATAATTCTTCGTTTTCCATTGGCATCATTTTAAAAAGGAATCAGGGTTCTCATGGAATAATCACAGACCGATTTGGCGTTGCTAACGACGGTGTGAAATGGATAAGACTGAATCCGGCTTCGCCGAGAATTCGTGTACAGAGCCAGCAGATTACCCCCCAAAAAGATGAGAACCCTGAATTGTTGGTTACGTTTTGTGCTTTTTCTATTGTTCATTATGCTCAAACTTATTTGATAATCTTCTTGAAATCTCCGGATGAAACTGGTTGACGTCGCCCGCTCCCAATGAAATAATCATGTCGCCTTTTTGCGCGATGGATTCGACGACTTCCGGAACGCGGGTTTTATCTTCTACATAGTAAACTGCCGAATGCCCAAGCCGTTCAGCGGCTTCCGCGACGACTTTTCCGGTAATTCCTTCAATCGGTTTTTCGCGTGATGGATAAACATCTATAATGACGGCGACATCGGCAAGCATTAACGCCGAGGCAAAATCTTGATAAAAGTCTCGCGTCCGAGTGAAAAGGTGTGGCTGAAAAACGGCAACGATCCGGCGATTCCAACCGGTCTTCGCCGCATTTAGCGTTGCCCTGATTTCTGTCGGATGATGTCCGTAATCGTCAACGAGCATAAAAAGATCGTTTTCTTCGACGATTTCAAATCTCCGGCGAACGCCCCGGAATTTCGACAAACCGTCAGAAATGGCTTTGAAATTAATATCATTTTTCCAAGCAACGCCGATCGCCGCAAGCGCGTTCTTTACGTTGTGAATGCCGGGAACAAACAGGTGAATTCGTCCGAAAAGTTTATTTTGGATGATAACATCGAAGGAACTTTCTCCTTTTTCCATAATGATCTGGTCAGCCCGAATATCGGCATCGGCGTCGAGTCCGACGGTCACGACTGGTTTTTTCAAATCGGGAAGAATTTTCCTGACGGATTTTTCATCGATGTACGCGACGATCGAGCCGAAGAATGGTGTTTCATTAGCAAATTGTGTAAAAGTTCTTTCAATATCTTCAATGTTATCGTAACAGTCGAGATGTTCTGCTTCAATCGTCGTGATGACCGTATCGGTTGGATAAAGTTTGAGAAATGAGCGATCGAACTCGTCCGCTTCCACGATGATGACATCGCCTTTTCCAGAGCGCGTCGTCGTTCCGAGTGTTTCGACAATTCCTCCGGCGATAATGATCGGATCCTTTCCGGCTTCAATAAAGATTTGGCCAATCATTGACGTGGTTGTTGTTTTACCGTGTGTGCCGCTGATCGCGATGCGTGTCGGTTTGAGTTTAAATATTTCTCCGAGCATTTCGGCGCGGCGGATTATTGGAATTTTCCGTTCTAAAGCGGCTATCCGTTCCGGATTGTCGGGTTGAACAGCTGAAGAGTAAACAACAACATCACAGTTCGGGACGTTTTCTTTGCGATGTCCGATCAATGTCGGAATGCCGAGCGATTCGAGGCGACGAGTGTTTTCTGACGCGTTCGTGTCGGAACCAGTGATCTCGAAGCCCCAGTCTTTGAGCAATTCGGCTATCCCGCACATACCAATGCCGCCGATGCCGATAAAATGAATTTTTTGGGTTTTTCTAAAGATTGTGTTCAACATAATCTAAAATATCGTCAATAATTAGTTTCGCGGAATCCGGTCGAGCCAGCGAAAGAGCATTTTTCGCCATTTGATTTAGTTTTTCCGAATCTTGAAAAATAGTCTTTAACTGATCGCCAAGTTTCGTCGTGTTCAAATCGCGTTGAAGAACGACGATTGAGGCGCCTGCCGATTCGAAATTTCTGGCATTCATTTCTTGATGATTTCCCGCCGCGGTCGGTAAAGGAATAAGAATGGACGGTTTCCCATATAGGCAAAGTTCCGCCAGCGTCAATGCGCCGGCGCGGGAAACGACGACATCCGCCGCCGAGTAAGCAATGCCCATTTCGTGAATGAATGGCGTAATGTAAACCGATTGCAGATGACCAAATTCTGCCTTCATTTCTTCATAATCGCTCTGTCCGGTTTGCCAAATGATCTGAAAGTCGCTCGCTTCGAGATATTCAGAAATATGCTCAGTCCAATGTTTGTTAATTGCCCGTGATCCCTGACTTCCGCCAAAAATCAGCAATGTGCGTTTATTCGATTGCAATTCAAAAAACCGGACTGCCTGATCTTTGGGGATGTTTTTCAACGTACGGCGAAGCGGTGTTCCAAAATAACGAGCGCCTTCCAGTTTTTTTACCGTTTCTTCGAATGAAACATAAATCCGGCAAGCGTGTTTAGCCAACATCTGAGTGGTCGCACCCGGATAAACATTTTGCTCATGAATAAAAAACGGAATTTTCATCCAAGAAGCGACTCTCAACGGCGGTCCCGCCGTGAAACCGCCTGTGCCGATGGCGATGTCCGGTTGGAATTTTTTTAAGATAAAATAGGATTGAAACAGGCTTACGACCAACCTGACCGGAAACAGAAAATTGATGAAAATGTCCCGGAATGACAATCCGCGTTGAAATCCGCGAATCCAGATTGGCTTAAAGTCATATCCGGCATTTTGCAGAATCCGTGATTCGATACCGCGACGCGTGCCAATGAATAAAAATTCAATTTTGCCAATCTCTTCCTGGCGGGTTTTCAATTCTTGAACCAGCGCGATAGCAGGAAACAGATGCCCGCCGGTTCCGCCGCCGGTGACTATGATTTTTAGCGCGACATCGTTAAATTCATTACCCATTTAGTATCACCAGATTTGTCGGTTTTTTAGGGGGCAATGCCTGCCGTGAAATATTTAATAAGATTCCGATACAAATAAAGTTGAAGATCAGCGTGGAACCGCCATAGCTCAGAAATGGAAGCGGGAGACCTGTAACCGGAAAAACACCGCAGACAACCCCGATATTCGCCAACACATAAAAGAACATACTCATAGAAAGACCGATTCCAAGCAAATTTCCGAAAACGTCCGGCGCTTTTACGGCGATTCGGAGTCCCTGAAAAAACATAACCAGAAAAAGAATCAGGATAACTAACGTTCCGATAAATCCCAGTTCCTCGCCAACCACTGCAAAGACAAAATCGGTGTGCGGTTCCGGAAGAAATAGGTTCTTTTCAATACCGGAGCCCAAACCGCGTCCGAAGAAACCGCCATTTCCCAGCGATATTAGCGACTGATGCAACTGGTAACCCGCGTGCTGGAGATCTTGTTCGGGATTGAGGAATGTAAAAATTCGCTGGAGTTTATACGGCGAATGAATGATGATATAAACCGAAGCGACAACAGAGGCGGCTAATAATGGCGTTAGAAAAAGCAATCTCGTACCGCCGATAACCATGAGTATCAAACACAGTGAGCCGACAACTGCAGCTGTGCTGTAATTGGGTTCAATGACGATCAATAAAAGTGATACGCCGAGAATGCTAGTCACCGGCAAAAAACCTTGTTTAAAATCGTGCAATTCCTTCTGGTGCCGGTCGATAAATGATGCGATGTAGATAATGAGCGCCAATTTTGTGAATTCTGATGGCTGAAACCGGAAAGGTCCGATCGACAGCCAACGCGCGGCGTCCTGAATTCCTTTGACCTTGTAATAAACTATAACAGCGACCAAAAACGTCATCGACAGAATCGTCAACCAAAAGGCAATCTTCTTGAGCCATTGGTAGTTAAAGAACATAAACCCAACCCCGATTAATGCGCCAATGATCATTCGCTTAAGATGGGCGAAGAGATAAACATTCGGATTATTGTACTTTGCCGCCGCTAAAAACGAGCTGGCGCTGTATTGAACGATGATGCCAATTCCAAGCATGACGATGATCAGGATCAGATACGAACTATCGACTTTTTGACGTTTTTCGATCATGCGGATTTTGGTTCCTCTTCAAATCGGCGGACGATTTCTTTGAATGCTTTGCCGCGGTGTTCGTAGTTGTTGTACATATCAAAGCTTGCACAGGCGGGTGAGAGTACGACGACGTCTCCCGGATTTGCTTTCGTTTTCGCTATCCGAACTGCTTTTTCCATATTATATCCGGCATCGGTAAGCGGGAGGACTCCTTCCAATGCGGTGCGGATTTTCGCCGCGGCTTTTCCAACGAGAATTGCCTCTTTGGCATATTTCTTCAGATTTGGGATCAACAATGAAAAATCGGAATCTTTGTCCTTTCCGCCGAGAATGACGATAACAGGGCGCGCGAAGCTTTTCAACGCGTAATTTACCGAATCGACGTTCGTCGCCTTGGAATCGTTGTAAAAATCAACGCCGTTGATCGTCGTGATAAATTCCAACCGATGCTCGATGCCTTTGAAATTTTTCAGTACGTCCCTAAGATGTGCCTGTGAAATTCCGCAAATTAATGCGGCATTAAGCGACGCCAGAATATTGTACAGGTTGTGTTCGCCCAGCAAAAATAGTTCTGAGCGATCGATCAGTTTTTCTCCATTTTTCAAATAAATAGAATTTTTATCGGCATAAACCGGCTTTTCAGATTTAGAGAAAATGCCCGCAGGAATCGTCTGGCAATTCTTTGGAAGATTTTCGCACAATAGCCGATCGTCATCGTTGTAGATATAAAAATCGTTTCGGTTTTGGTTCATGGCAATGTGGAGTTTCGCCGCAAAATAATGCATCAGATTATGCTCGTAACGATCCATGTGATCTGGTGTGATGTTTAGCATGATTGAAATATTTGGATGAAAATGTACAATTCGCTCCAGCTGAAAACTGCTGAGTTCGAGGATAAAGACTTTATCGGGAGAATCGGATTTTTCCGCGTCAATCATCAATTGGCTCAGCGGTATGCCGATATTCCCACCGCAATATGTCTCGAAGTTTGTATCTTTGAACATCTCGTTTAAAAGCGTCGTTGTGGTAGTTTTTCCGTTAGAACCGGTCACGCCGATGATGGTTGAATTTTGGATAAACCACGAAGCGGCTTCGATTTCACTGACGATTGGAATTTCAGATTTTACCAATAACTGAATAATCGGCGCTGAATTGGGAATTCCCGGGCTGAGAATCGCCAATTCGGAATTGGTGACTTTGGATGTATGACCGCCTAACTCAACCTCCACGTTTAATCGGTTCAGTTCGGACAGAAGATTGCCTTCGATTTCGACGGTTCCGGAATCGGAAAGCAGAACCTTGCCGCCTTTTTTCGCGAAAAGAATCGACGCCATCACGCCGCTTCGCTTAGCACCCAGAACTGCGATTCGGACGTCCTTAAAATCGGTTGGTTTTGTTTTCAAATCCATCATAGTATTTTGAAACTGCTTAATCCTAAAATTGCCAACAAAATGCCAATAATCCAGAACCGGATCACGATCTTGCTTTCATCCTGCCCTTTCATCTCGAAATGATGATGAAGCGGCGCCATTAAAAAAATGCGTTTGCCGGTTCCGGTTCGCTTGCGCGTCCACCGAAAATAGGTTACCTGAATTACGACGGAGAGACCTTCGGCGATGAAAACGCCGCCAATTAATAAAAACAGGATTTCCTTTTTCAAAAGAATCGCCATTGTTCCCAGTGCGCAACCCATGCTGAGCGAACCGGTATCGCCCATAAAAACCTGTGCTGGATGGCCGTTGTACCAGAGAAATCCAAGAATAGCGCCGGCAAACGCCGTTGCGTAGATCGCTAGTTCGCCACTGCCAGGCAGATAGAGAATATTCAAATAATCACTGAAGTCGACACGTCCAGAAACGTATGCAATTACCGCAAAGGTCAACGCCGCGATTCCCATGAGTCCTGCCGCCAGTCCATCCAGTCCGTCTGTCAAATTCACCGCATTTGAGATGAATGTGACAAAAATGATGACGATCGGAATGTAAAAAAGGCCGAGGTCGATTTCAAAATCTTTGATGAAAGGGACTGTTGTCAGCGAATTCACGCTGGCAAATTCCGGAGAAAAGTAAATATAGGCGCCGATGATCAGTCCAAGCGAAATCTGTCCAAGCAATTTATAACGGGCGATCAATCCTTTTTTCATCTTCCGAACGACCTTCAGATAATCGTCTAAAAATCCGATCGCGCCCATCCAAATCGTTGCAAGGAGAATGAGATCGACATAAGTATTTTTCAGATTTGCCCAGAGAAGAACAGGGATGATAACGGAAATCAGAATAATGATTCCGCCCATTGTCGGCGTTCCCTTTTTGGCTAAATGTGTTTTTGGCCCGTCTTCACGAATCAACTCACCACACTGAAATTTTTTAAGCATTAACAGGATAAACGGACCCGCGATGAAAGCGATGAGCAAAGCTGTGATCGCCGCCATTGCCGCGCGGAACGTAATGTACTGGAAAAGATTGAATCCAGAAAAAATGCGTTTCAGTGGATATAAAAAATGGTAAAACATGCTACTCCGTTAATCCTTTGATGATTTCTTCCATCCGACTTCCGCGCGAACCTTTGACCAACACGATGTCGTTTGCGGAAACCGATTTTTTTATTTCGGATATGAGTTCGCTTTTTGTATTAAAGTAAGTTACGTCTGACAAGCCTGCGTTTCGAGCGGAGGCAATAGCAGATTTCGTGAATTCACCTGTTGCACAGAACTTGTCGATCTTCAGTTCCGCAGCGGTTTTTCCGACAATTGAATGTCCGGTTTGAGTGAATTCGCCCAGTTCCAGCATATTCCCGAAGATAAAAATTCGTTTGCCACTCGTCTTCATCAATGAGAGCGTTTTCAGCGCCGCAACCGTAGAATCCGGATTAGCATTGTACGTGTCGTTGATTATCAAAAAACCGTTATGACGAATAATCTTGAAGCGCTGATCGACCGGTTGAAAATTTTCCAATGCGTTCACAATTTTTTCTTCAGGTACGCCGAAATAAATTCCGACCGCGCACGCGGCTAATGCATTGACTGCGGCAGTTTTTCCGGGAATATTCAGTTGAACTTGCATCCGCCCGTCAATTTCTATTTTTGGAGAACCTTCGTCGGTATAGGAGAGAATTTTTCCAAAAATATCGCTGGATTTGGATTCAAAACCATAAGTGATTCTGTGTGCTGAACAGGGAATTTCGCGGATCAGAGCGTCGTCGGAATTGACGAATGCGATTCCAGTTGCCGGAAGCGATTGAAACATCTCGGTTTTTGCTTTTTGGACACCTGTCAAATCGCCAAAATATTCCACATGTCCGTGACCGATGTTGGTAATCAATCCGGCTGTTGGATGGGCAATTTTACAAAGTGCGGCGATTTCTCCAAAGTGATTGGTACCCATTTCCAGAATGCTGAATTCAAACTGGTCGTTGAGTTCCAGCAACGTCAGCGGTAATCCCAACTGGTTATTGAAATTTCCGACAGTCGAGTGAACGGCAAATTTTCTTTTCAGGATTTCTGTGCACATCGAGCGCGTGGTTGTCTTCCCATTCGTGCCGGTGATTCCCAAAACGGGAATATCGAATTGATTTCGCCATGCGGTTGCCAAATTTTGAAGAGCCGTTTCTGGAGAATCGACAATCCAAAGAGGAAGATTATCCGTCGGATTCTGGCTTGCCCATTCTTCAGAAACCACACAGAGCGCCGCACCTTTGTCAACCGATTCCCGAATAAAAGTGTGACCGTCTGCTTTTTCGCCTTTTAACGCAAAAAACAAAGTTCCGAGTCCGGCTTTTCGGCTATCGATGACCGTACCGGAAACATAGCCGTTCAGGTTTGTAACACGTCCATACTTCAGTGATTGGATAAATTCTGCGTTAATCTCTTTGACCATTGAAAAATTTCCTGATAACGTCCACGTCATAAAAAGGGTATCGGACGCCTTTGATTTCCTGATATGTTTCATGTCCTTTGCCGAGGACGGCGATGATGTCGTTTTCATTTGCGTTCCCGATCGCCGTTTGAATAGCGATTTTTCTGTCGGGAATGGTCTGATATTTTTTTGAAGAAGAAAAGCCTATGGACGCTTCTGCGATGATTGCTTCTGGATTCTCAAACCGTGGATTATCTGTTGTCAAAATGGCGTAATCAGCGAGCGATTCGACCGCCTTCGCCATCAACGGCCGTTTCTGGCGGTCGCGATTTCCGCCACAGCCAAAAACTGCGATCAGTTTTCCATCCGGCGGAGTAATCTTTCTTAAAGCCGTTAGCACATTGATAAGCGCATCCGGCGTATGCGCATAATCGACAAAAGTCCGTGGAAAGCCGGGCTTTGAGACTTCTTGTAATCTTCCCGGAACATAAGCGATTTGAGATAACGCTTCGGAGATGTCGGAAGAAGAAATCCTCAACAGGGAGGAGACAGCCGTTGCGCCCAGAATATTCTTTAAATTAAACTCACCGGATAACGGACACCGAATCGGAATGGAAACGTTCGGGGTATCAATGATTCCGTCAATTCCTTGAGTAAAAGTGACACCTTTCCGGAACGAAAAATCCATTTTGTGCTGAAGTGAAAAATCATAAACGCGGGCTTTTGCCGCTTGATGAAAAAGTTCTGAGTAAAAATCGTCGGCATTGCAGACGAGAAAACCGTTGGGTTCAACTTGCCGGAATAATTCGGTTTTGGTTTTTGCATAGGATTCGATTGTGTGGTGAAAATCCAGGTGATCCTGAGAAATATTGGTAAAAACGCCCGCATGATAATGAATGTCGTCCACGCGGTGAAGCGCGAGCGAGTGGGAAGAAACTTCCATAGCGACGTGTGTTACGCCTTTTTCCGCCATCTGAAGTAAAATTGATTGAAGTTGAAGACTATCGGGAGTCGTCAGGTTGGACGCGAACGATTCGTCTTCGATCGTATAACCGAGTGTTCCGATCGTTCCGCGCTTGAAGCCTGCTTGCTTAAAAATGTGATTCAGCAGGAAAACTGTTGTCGTTTTGCCGTTCGTGCCGGTCACGCCTACAACTTTCATCTTGTTGGAAGGTGAATCGAAAAAGGCATTGGCGATCTTCGACAATGCGATTTTTGTATCGCTGACAAGAATTTGCGGCATGTTGACTTTCGGTTGAAATTCCTCAACGACAATAGCCGAAGCGCCACGCCGAATGGCGTCGTTGATGTGGTGATGGCCATCCTCTTTAGCGCCGCGAATGGCAACGAACAGCCCGCCGGATTCTACTTTTCCAGAATTCAGCGCGAGTGTTGTAATGCTTTCAGGTAAAGCGCCCCGAACTTGATAAGAAATTCCTTCTAACAACTTATTTAAGTTCTTCGTCAATCTAAACCTTTCCGAGGCGCGAGTTTGAGCGAACATTTCATGTTGCGCAATACTGGCGTCCCTTTTGCGGGCGTCTGTGATATGACAATTCCTGAACCTTCCATTTCGACCGACAATCCCATTGCCTGAAGGACATAGAGCGCTTGTCGGGCGGTTCTACCGCTCAAATCAGGCATTTCCAGTGCAGATGAAGAAGAACCAACCGCTGGCATTGTCGAATATGAAACGGTCGACATTTGCGGCTGGCGCTGTTCGACCGGTTTCTCGGTTTGAGCAATCTGAGTGCGAACTGGTGGGTTGGTTTTTTCTTCATTAAAAAACAGATCATCCGAGTAATTCACGACTCGTTTAAAAATTTCGCTGACGACAGGAGCCGAAACCAAACCGCCTGTGTGCATTCCCTTCGGGTTATCTACGACAACGACACATAAAAGTTTAGGATCGTTGACCGGGAAAAATCCGGCAAATGTCGAAACATATTCCGATTGACTGTATCCGTATGGCGTTACCTTCTGGGATGTTCCAGTTTTCCCTGCGATCGCCATACCTCCGACATTTGCCCGAACGCCAGTTCCATGCTGAACCGCCAAACGTAAAAGTTCGCGCATTTGCGCCATAGTTTCCGGAGAAGCAACTTGCCGGATATATTTCGGCTTGCTTTCGAAAACAAGAACCCCGTCTTTTGTTGAGATGGTTTTAATTAACTGTGGTTCGAGCAAATACCCGCCGTTAGCGATAGACGCGTAAGCAAAAGCCAATTGCATGACAGTTACTCCAATTCCTTGCCCCATTGCGATTTGCGCCATCATAAGTTCCGTCCAATTTTTCAACGGATGTAAAATGCCATTAATTTCGCCTGGAAACTGGATGTTTGTCTTCAAGCCAAAACCAAACTTTCGACAGTAGTTGAAAACGGTCTCTTTTCCAATTTTTTGGGCGACTTTAATTGTACCGATATTACTGCTGTTTTTGATGACTTCCGCAAAAGTCAAAATCGTGTACGGATTGTGATCGTGAATAAATCGGTTAGCGACTTTAATGACCCCGCCTTCACAATTAATTTTGTCAGTCGGTTCGATGGCATTGAGCTCCATTGCGGCAGTTGCCGTTACGACTTTAAAGGTCGAACCCGGTTCGAAAATATCGGTGATGACTTGATTCTTTTGCGCAGAGACCGGATTTTCCGAAGGTTTGTTGGGATTGAACGGTGGTAGAGAAGCCATGGCGTAGATTTCGCCATTTTTCGGATTGATGATAATCCCCATTGCCTTTTCTGCATTCGTAGCATTATAAGACTTCATGAGCTCTTCATGAAGGATCGTTTGATATTCAGAGTCGATCGTCAAAGTGACGTCATTTCCGTTGACGCAAACTTTTTCGGGCAAATCGATGCGTGCGTTCAGTCTGCCCCAACCGTCCCGTTGGACGATTTTCCAGCCGGGTGTTCCGCCAATGACCGGCTCCATCTGCAATTCTAAGCCACAAATTCCGCGGTTATCTATATTGGTAAATCCGACAATCTGTCCAAAAATTTCGCCAAATGGGTATTGACGTTGAGAAATACGCTCAACGACTAAACCGGGTGTCTTTTCATATTTATCGACAAGTTTTTGAAATTGTGATTGAGGTGCATTTTTTTCCAACCAGACGAAAGTCTTTTTCGATTCAAAAAGATCAAGGTATTTCTGGCTCGGTTCGCCGGTGACGGAAGCAAGTTCTTTGGCGAGATCAATCCTAATCTTATTCTCGATTAAGTACGGATGCGCCGAAATTTGATATTGTATCATGTCGATAGTCAACGCTTTTCCGTTTCGGTCGAAAATTGTTCCGCGGGTTGGCTTTACGATCGTCTTGGTGTCGGATTGTTTCTTGCATCTTGCCTGATATTTTTCCGAGTTGACTACTTGAATGAAAAAAAGTCTTGTAACGATTACAACCCATATACCAACAAGAAGAACCTTGAAGAATTTCGTTCGTTTTCTAATTGAGTTGTATGGGTTGCTCATTTATTTATTTGTCAAAATTTCAGTATTGATGATAACGGCTACCGTTTCGGGAATCGGCGTGACCATTTCTAATTGTGTCGAGGCTATTTCTGTGATGCGGTCAGCGCGGGACAGACGGTCGATATCCATGGAAATCATACGATTCTCCGTAGTGAGCATGGCTTCTTTTCGCTTAAGGTCTTCCACTTTCCGAAACATGAGATTTGTATGGTTGAGAATCCAAAGATATAGAAGAGCCAAAAGGATGAACGAAACGAATCCGGTAAAAAGGATAATGTTTCTTGTTACTTTTTTCTTCGATTTCCGGTTGTTATTAGCCTTCATTGATGTCCTTTTTCCGTAATGCGCGAAGTTTGGCGCTTCTTGCCCGTGAATTCGTTTTAATTTCTACATCGGAAGGTTCCACTGGTTTCCGAGTCAATATTTCTACCGAAGCGTGATGATTACACTGACAAATCGGGAAATCCGGTGGACAAATACAATTTGTCGATTCCAGCTTCATGAAATTTTTTACAATTCGGTCTTCCAGTGAATGATAGGAAATGACAACCAGTCTGCCATTCGGTTCGAGAATTTCGATTGCTTGTTGAAGGGCAGATTCTAGAATTTCTAACTCGTGATCGATTTGAATCCGTATCGCCTGGAAAATTCTGCTGAGCGTTTTGTTCGGAAACGATGAATGAGAACTTTTGGTAACGATATTGGCGAGTTCGGCTGTTGTTTTGATCGGTTTTTGAGTTCGTGCAAATTCAATCGCCTTGGCGATTCTTTTCGCCGATCTTTCTACACCATAATTCCAAAAAGTTTTAGTCATTGTTTCAACAGAAGCCGAATTGATAAAGTCACTCGCGGAAATGGGAATTTCCGGTGAAAATCGCATATCTAATGGCCCGTCCGAATTGAACGAAAAGCCGCGTTTTGGATTATCAAGTGCAAATGAAGACATTCCTAAATCGAACAGAATTCCCGTGACTTTTGGAAATCCAGCCCGGTAGCAAATGCGTTTTATGTTGGAAAAATTGGAAATTTCCAGAGTGTGTTTTTGTGGGATGGAAAGAAAAGTGCGACAATGTTCAACCGCTGTCGGATCGGCATCCAGACCAATCAAAAATGCGTTGGGATTTAAACGACTGCTGATTCCCGAAAAATGCCCACCTGTCCCCAGCGTGCAATCAACGTAAACCCCATCTGGTTTTGTGATTAAATATTGCAGGCTAATTTCCAGTAGAACAGGTGCATGAATAGACGTCATGAAAATGGCTCCCGAATCAAGAACTTATCGTTCCTCCCAGACTCTCGAAATATTCATCATCCAAACTTCTTTGAGATTCAACGTGATTGGCTAGCGTTTCCGGATCCCAAAGTTCCAAACAGTTCAAAACGCCAACAATTACGACTTCTTTCTGAATGTTTGCAAGAGCGAGTAATTGTTGTGGGATTAGAATTCGACCCTGTTTATCACATTTAAGTCTCATTGCGTTTCGGGAAAATGCCCGAATGAACGCCCTGTTTATTTTATTGAATTCTGAGAGTTTGAGAAGTTTTTCGGATTTGATGTCCCATTCAGCGGAAGGGTATGCGACCAGACACGGATCGAGACCTTTGGTAACGACAAATGAATACTCGGCATCGTCCTCATTGAGCCAGCGTCTGAATTTCGCCGGGACGTTAAGGCGCCCTTTGTCGTCGAGTGAGTGTTTGGATTCGCCGGAAAAGGAACTGATCATGGTCTTCTACTGCATTATTTGGGAAAACTTGGGATTTCAATCCACTACCACCCACAAAAATACCTTTTCTAAAAGTCATAGGCAAGAAAATTTTTATGAAAATTGTGGGATTTTTTTTAAGAGGGAAAAGAGAAAATCACTACTTGGTGATAACCTGTTGTTTAATGATGCCACTTTTATCGATCAGAATCCGAACTGGACGGCTGTCTTGGCCGATTAATCCCAGATCCCGGTTGTTCAGTGAAAGCGAAATGGCCCAAGGCCTGCCAATTCGAAGATCATATGTCGTTTGAGCTTTCCATTCCCGGAGAACGTTGGGCGGTAGAATAACCTGTAATGAGTCTTTGTTGTCAATGATCACTCGCACCCAACAAGAGTCTTTTGATTGAAGAACCAACGAGAGACGCCCCGACTCCGGGACGATTTCTTTTGATTTCAAATCGTCTTTGGCTTCCGAAGGAAGAAAAGTCGAGTCTGGACTGCTTGTATTGACGGACATATTGGTTGGAAGTTGTGGCTGTGAAAGCATGTCGTTCTTGTCTTCTTCCGTCAAAACCTGTTTTAAAATGGAAATTAGGAATACGATGACGACAACGATAATTGTGATTGTCAAAAGGTTTCGTCTATTTTTAGAGGGAGGTTTTACGCCATTTCGTAAGTTGGTGCTTGTTTCTTTCTTTCTGACGATTTCAATGGAAGGCGGAACAGGTTGTCTTGATGTCAATTGCTCAAAAGCGGCGAGAATTTCGGTCGCATTCAAACCGATTTCATTTGCGTAAGAGCGGAGAAATAAGCGAATGTATGTTTTGGGCAAATTTGAAAAAATGCCCGATTCAAAGTCTTCGAGATAAGATTTATTCACTTTAATACGGTTTGCAATCTGCTCAATGCTATAGCCGAGTTTTTCCCGTTGATTTTTCAGATCTTCGTAAAACATCTTGCGCTCACTTAATTGATTCTCCACATCCGATTGAAAATATGAGAAATAATCTGCTGATTTTCAACATAAAGTTTACAGACAGTCCGAAAGATCATTAAGAATCTGATTGTAGAATTTTGACAGAGGGAAACCGACAACGTTGTAAAAACAACCGTTGATTCTTTCGAGAAAAACGGTGCTGAAATCCTGAATGGCATAAGAACCGGCTTTATCAAACGGATGGAAATGATCGACATAGTGCGCCGCCATTTCGTCGGAAATTTTCCTAAATGTGACTTCCGTCTTTTCAAAACCTTTCAGGTATTTGCCGTTATTCGAATTTAGAACGCAGTAACCAGTGAAGACGGAATGAGTCGCGCCGCTCAGGAATTTCAGCATCCGTAAGGCGTCATCGCGATCAACCGGTTTGCCGAGAACGATGTCATCTTTAACGACAACGGTGTCCGCGCCAATGATCCATGAATTTGGATGATCTCCAGATACGGATTTAGCCTTTTCAATCGCATGGTAAATCACCAATGGCGGCGGATCTGCATTGCAGTGGTTTTTCTCGACGTAATCCGATGGGTGAATGATGAAATCGGGGAGAATCATTTTAAGAATTTCTTCTCGTCGCGGTGAAACGGAGGCCAGCACGACGGATTTTTGGAACCAATCAAAATAAGGTGTCATTTCGCTTTTACCAATTTTCCGATGAATGTATCTTTTTGTTTGAAATCTGCTGAGATGACGCTGAGTTTGAAGATATAAATTCCACGTGATACGGTGTCTCCAAAATCATCATTCCCATCCCAATGTATCGTTTGAAATCCTGCAGGGAAAATCTCGGAAGGATCGATTGTTTTTACGAGCAATCCCCGAACTGTGTGGATCATTATTTTTACTTTAGCCGGTTGCGTGAGTGTAAATGTTAAATCTGTCTCGTCGCGGAAAGGATTTGGGAAGTTAAATACACGCTCGACCGACAATTTTTCTGCCAGCGAAAGCGTAAATGTGCTTGTCGCGGTTGCCGTGTTATTGGCGTTATCCCAGGCCATAACGGTGACAGAGTGTTCACCATGCTCAATATCCGGTAACGCAAGAACTAGTGATCCGGATGTATCGCTGTTTGTATCATATGAAAAATTCTCCGTCGCTTCGATGGTTTGATTTGGATCGGAGTCATATTCGACGAGAATATCATGTCCCATTTGTCCGGCGATATTTACGCCATGTTCGTCTTGAATACGGATTTGGAGCGACATGTTTGGAGTGATGACATCTCCATCTCGGAAATCGATATTTTGGAATCCGATGCTGATCCTTGGCGGGATCGTATCGACTACAGATTCGGAACCACGGAAGATCAACGAATCGTAAAACGCCGAAATTTCCCGACCGCTCGATTCCGACCAGGAATAAAGGTTAATGAAACCGAAGCGGTTTTCGTAGTTTAAGTCTTTAGGGACAAAAAATCTGGACGAAAAGGAACGGTTCTTAACCTGCACGAGCCCTTTAAACAGCAATTCTCCCGGCAAAACGTAAGACATTGACCGCGACTCTTTTCCTGCAGTCAGGTATGTTCTTGTCACTAACCGGTCGCTATCGAAGACTTTTAGAATTCCTTGTCCAGAAAAACCCGCGTCGTCGGGTACGACTGCTCCATTCAATGAAACGTTCGCAAGCGCTTTTAGCGAATTGGATGACAACGGATCGAACTCAGCCTGACCGGTTGGCAACGCCAGATATAGAGCAGGGTCTCCGAAAAGGACATATTTTTCGTTATTTTCGCTATTCCCGGAAAAGACGATTTGCAACAGTGTTCCCAAGCGAATCCGGTTGACTTTTCCATCAGAAAACCATCTTTGGAGAAGCGAGCTAATGAATGAGCGGTTGGAAGACGGGTAAGTCGGGCGTGTAGCTCCAAGCGCGGCAATCGCTCCGTCTTCTGCTTTCAACATAAGCGCTTCTGGCATGCAATTACCAGAAATATCGTCAAATTGTCCCCAACTGCATGTTGCCGCGATCCAAAAAGGAAGCTTCATGCCCGTTTGCAGAGCGGAAATATCCCGCTCCATATCTAATACGCGCTCCTGTGACCAAACGGTCGGACTTCCGTGTCCCATATAATTGATGATTGTCGTTCCTAATGACAATTGTTTGAAAATCGCCTCGGTTGCGGCAGGTTTTTTAACGCCATAAGTAGAGGCATCCTGCACTTCCGGAAATTCCAATAAGTATAACTTTTCTGTCGTGAAATTTTTCGGAATGTATCTTGCGATATAATCTTCTGTGTCGGTGATGTGATATTCTTCTCCGGTCAATGGTCGTTCGGGATCGTCCGCGACAAGTGTGATCCGGTTCCGCCAGTCTCCGTAAATAGGTTCGGTCAGATAAGATCGGATTTTATCGACGGCGTTTTGCGCGTCTTCTGCGGTTTTAGCGGGAATTCTGCCGATCGCCATATCCATTAACCGATCCGATCCACTGATATAGACAAACCGCGCATCAGAGGCGTATGAACTTGAAATGTCGATGACATCTGATTCACTCTCGACTTGATACGTCAGGACAAAATTCCCTTGATTACTTTTGATGCCGCGATAGTCGTAAGTTCCATCGCCTAAAAGCAGGACAAATTCTGGTTTGACGCTCCAATTCTCAAAAGCATATTTAAGGAAAAACCGGATTGCATTTGGGTCGGGAATATCTGCATTGAATTCGCGAAAGATTTGGCTCTGGAGCACGACTTTTGTCGAAAGCCTGTCCGTTTCCCGAAGATCGTTCGCGTATAAATCGGCAAGATCTTCTGCGGCAGATTGGAAGGCTTCGTCTGTGATAATTATGTATTTGGCGCCAGCGAATGTTCGAAGCGATGTTAAGTCGATTCTTCCGAGGTTTTCGATTTTTTGGGGGGATTTGTATCGATCCGGAGAAGTGATAAAATATGACCGGCGATTTTGGACAAACGATTCAGCGCGAAAGTGATAAGTATTTTCCGAATCAGTTTCAACGGTTTGTTTACTAACATTTTCCCAATCTGTCACGTCGAAAACTGTAAAGTTTTTCAACCGAACATCTGAGAGTCGGTATTCCGTCAACCCGTTAGAATTTGGCGCCCAGAAACGAAGCGATTCTGTTCCGGGTTGAAGGTTTCGATTATATTGAATTTCCATGAAGTCCAGATATGCCTGAGCCGACGCGGCGGAAGATGTAAATGTGATTCGAAAAATGTTCGTTCCTCCGACCATCGACATTGTCTGGATTTTATTTGTCGTGTTATAATTGGACGATGACCATGAGGCAATGGGTGTGGGTGAGGTGCTATAAAAAGAGGTGCTATAAAAAAGGGTAAAGAAGTTTGTAGTTTTATTGGTTGCGCCCGCTGTTCTGATTTTGACTTTGGCGGAATAAGCGGCTTCGCGTTCTGGCAATGGGAAAACCACGGAAATGCTGGTGCCGGAATTTGAAAATTTCTCGCCGTACCAATGCGTTCCGGAATGCATAAAATTGTTAATCTCAAGTTCGTGACGTTCAAGATATTCCGTTTCCGTAACTGTAGAATTTACCGCCAGCTGTGAAGATTCAAGCGTGCCGATATTTTTTGGTTCACCGGTTTGATCGGCTATCAAGAGCCAATAATAATTGTCGAAGGAGTAATAATTCCGGTCAAAATACAAATTCCCGGTGATATTGGTGGCGAGCCCGGAAGTTGCGCGTCCCCAAAAAATCAGTGTATCTGCTGAACCGAAAGTGGCATCCGTGCTGATGATCCAGTGGGCGATTTCAACAAGGTTTTCCGGAACCGGTGTGTTAATGACATCGCTCATCTTGAATCCACCGGTCGAGTTACTGTACAGAAAAATGCGATTCACATCGATTGCTGTTTCAGAAATTCCTTTAGCCGCGATCTGGTCAAATGGCAGAGAATAGATTCCATCTTCGTTAACAGTGAGTTTCAGCCAGATGCCGTCTGGAAGCGTGGTTGTTTTTTTTAACAATCGCTCCGTTTTCGTCTGCCAATTGCTAACTGAGGCCGGATTCACGTAAAGCAGATCCAAATTCGGTTTGCTGGCTTTCGATGTGGTTTTATGTGATGCTGTTACACTTTCTTTGGGGTAATTAACCGTTATGCGAAATTTTCTGAGAAGGAAAATTTGATTGGGTCGATCTGAGGCGCGAATGGGAAAAATACGTACAAGTGCTGAAGGGATGGTTCCCATCAAACCCCAATCAGAGATTTCGATTGTAGGATGACTTTTTAAACGTTGAAAATCTTCTGCCGTCAAAGATTTTTCGAGATTGACTGGCTCCAAATCGAGAATGTTAAGAACGACCTCCGGTTTTTGCGGAGATGGCAAAGCGATGGCGATTTGCCTAAATGGGAAAAGAAGATTTGAAGAGAGAGCATTAAGTTCAGCATCTCCTAACAGTAAAAAAGAGATAGAATCCGAATAATTATCAGAAAACCGCCACTCAACCTGCGACGTTTCCTCACATTCAAGAACGATAGAACTTGTCGATTCTTCGATGATCCGATACTCGAAACCGATACTTTGACCGTAAAAAACAATCAGAAAGAGAATGATAAGTAGAGGACAGTTTTGAGATTTCAAGTTGTTTGGGTTCATAAAAATCGGAGTGAATTTACATTGACTGAATTTGATATGCAAT
>Ga0066637_10000583_pt1 | contig 22434 bp, 36 predicted proteins | sample CryGeyCG2014_020_FD_62737 | JGI IMG/M metagenome (GOLD analysis project Ga0066637, IMG submission 62737) | Groundwater microbial communities from aquifer - Crystal Geyser CG08_land_8/20/14_0.20 | ecosystem: Environmental > Aquatic > Deep subsurface > Groundwater | place: USA: Utah: Grand County...
GTGGCTTGCTAGCCAAGATAATGTGGGATTTTCCGCCCCAAGCGCGCCTGTAGTTAATACAGCAAAACCACTTCCCGCGCTTCCAAAGAAATAGATCCTATACAACCCTCTTTAAAAGAGAGACTTGGTATGGAATAAGTTGGTGAACTAGATTATTCGCCGATTTTTTCTATACCACCGCCGTGAGCAAAGAAAGGAGAGCATGCCTTGGGGTTTTGTAACCGCATCTTACCCAAGGCAAAAGGTCAAAAAATTCAACAAAGACCTTTCAAGAAGATGGTTTCAATGGCGCGTGCCGAAAGGGGGATTCGTGTCACGGAGATACATTGACAAACAGGGTTTGCAGGTTACAGTTTCTCCGAAGTGTGGATCTTCTGGGTTTTTCCGGAATAGCATTCGTGATGCCTTCAGTGGTTTTCTTTGTCACAGCTACTGGAGGCAAACTCACGAACGCCGCCAATGTCGTCTTGGAGCGGGTGGTTAGATTATAGGTGTTATACTTGAACATGGCGTTTTGAGGAAATGGAAATCCTCCGCCAGGTTGTTTTTTGTTACATTATTAACATGTGAAAAACCACATTTGACGCGATGATATTTATGGAAAAAGTAGTAAAAGTTACAGCAACAGATAATCTCAAAGAATCAATTAAATCGGCTGTTGAAGGGCTTGGTGGGTTTAAGAAGTTTATCTCGGCTGGCGATGTGGTTTTTGTAAAACCAAACTGCAATACGACAGATCCATTTCCCGCTTCCTCCGATCTCGAATTTTTAAAAGCCCTTACGGATCTTCTATATAAAAATGGCGCTAAGCTTGTGGCTATCGGCGATTCTTCCACAATTACTTTAAATACCAGAAGGGTTATGGAACAAAAAGGACTTTTTAAACTTTTGGAAATGGAAGACCCTCCGCGGATTTGTGTTTTTGAAGAAGGAAAATGGATGGTAACAAAAATTAAAAATTCAAAGTTCAAATCTCAAGTATCCTTACCTGAAATTTTGACAAGGGTAGATAAGGTGATTTATGTACCGTGCTTAAAAACTCACAAGCAGGCACGGTTTACAGGAGCGTTAAAATTATCCGTTGGCTTTGTAAAGCCTTTTGAGCGGATATCCATGCATTTAAAAAATTTAGAGGAGAAAGTTGCAGAAATAAATTCAGTTATAAAATGCGATTTGGTGATAATGGATGCAAGAAAGTGTTTTTTTAATGGCGGTCCAAGTGAGGGTGAAGTGCGGGAACCAAATTTTATACTGGCTTCAAAGGGTCGTGTGGCAGTTGATATCGAGGGAATTAGAATAATTCAAGGTTTTAAGGGAAACTCGCTTTTGCATCTAAAAGATCCCAAAGATCTCCCTCAGATTAAAAGAGCTTTAGAAATGGGACTTAATTGAGAATGAAATCGGGTTCTACCTTTAAGGGTTTCACCCGAACCGTTTCTAAAGGCCTTTCGAATAAACATTGTTTAATGCAATTCCCACAGAAACTGCTAGGTTTAACGAATCAACTTTATCGGATTGCGGTATTTTTACTCGCGTTTTAAACCCCTTTTCAAGTTCTTCAAGACCGGATGATTCGTTTCCAAATACAAGGCTTGCGGGTTTTGCAAATTCGATTTTTGATAAATTTTCCGATCCAGTCGTTTGAAATGCGTAGAGGTTTCTTTCTGGAAAGAATTCTTTGTATTTTTTGAAACTTTCAAAAAGCTGAATGTTAAGACTAAATATCGCGCCCATAGACGCTCTTATGGTCTCTGGTTTAAAAATATCTACAGCAGGAGTTATTATTGCAAGGTCAGAAAAATTAAATGCCAGCATTGACCGCGCTATCGTTCCCAGATTTCCAGAATCTTTTGGATTAACTAAAACTATATGGTTACTCTGACCATCAAGAGACATAGTGTATTTTTTAAATACTCCAGCCACAAAGCAATTATCTTTAATGGAAATTTTTTGAATGAGTCTATCGTTTTGGTTAAGTTTTATTTTGTTTTCACCGGCTAATCTATGGATTATCTCAAAACCATTGCTACCTGATAATTTTGAATGAGTAATTATTTTAATAACAGATGTTGGCCTGTTTTTAATAAGCTCAATTGTTGGATAGGACCCAAAGGTAAAAGAGTAGTCAAATTTTTTGTTGTACCTCGAAAATTCCATAGTGACATTGTACCAAAGATGCGACATTTTGTAGTATGTGAATCTTAAATTGAGATCCTCCCTTTTTAATTTAAATCTTTTTTTGGAAGACGGGAGAGGAGGTGAGTGTACAAAAGAAGATTAGAAAGGACGGACAGGGGCACAGTCACAATTAATCCAACACCAAGTGCGAGAACTCCCAAGATATTAATCCCTAAAATAGCAAGACCAAAAAGAATAAGTTGCCATTTAATTCCTTGCGTCATTTTTCCGCTTAGATTAAAAGCCTCTTTTATTCCAATTTCTTTATCAATAAAAAGCAACTCGCTAAAACTATATTTGATTGCCCAGTAAATTCCGGGAACGACAAGAAGGATAAATCCAAAAGCCACAAGAAGCCCGTACAGAAAAGATACAGCAAAGTACCTAAGAAGATATTTAACAGTTAATTGGGGGAAAATTGTCTTCCACGAAAGTTTCTTCTCGCCTCGGACCAACGACAAAAGAGTCCGCATAAAGCCGATTTGAATAATACAGGATAGATAAATAGAAATTAAGACAAAACCGAATGACCAAAATCCAAAAAGGACTTTGCTTCCAACATTTCCGCTTTTGCTCACCTCTTCAACAATATTGGAGATAACGCTTAACCCAAATTGGATTCCGATAAGTATTAAGAAGAACTTAATAAGAAATTTCCAATTGGTCTTTAAAAGAATCCACGAATATGAAATTGTCTTTTTGACCTGTATTTTACGGTTTTTTGTGATTATGTCCTTGCATTATAATGCCATATCTGATAATAATGCAATACCCCTTTAAGGGAGTTTTTTATAACAAGATTTAGAGAAGACCACGGGCTTGCCCGTGGATAAATTTTCCAATAAATTTCTTTCGCCAAAGGCGAAAGGCGTTATATAGTACCACGCGTTCGCGTGTGGGAGTCTATTGCATATAGTATGGAAGACAAAGAATTTGGAGAAATTCCATTAGACAGAATTAGAAATATTGGTATTATTGCTCATATTGACGCCGGAAAAACTACAACTACCGAGGCGGTGCTTTTTCATACCGGAAAAACTCATAAAATTGGAAAAATTGACGCCGGTGATACGCAGATGGATTGGATGGAGCAGGAAAGAGAAAGAGGAATTACAATAACTTCTGCCGCGACCACTTGTTTTTGGCGCCGCCGTTTTGGTTCATATCACGAGGTTTTTCGTATTAATATCATAGATACCCCGGGTCATGTTGATTTTACCGCAGAAGTGGAGCGGTCATTACGCGTTTTAGATGGCGCGGTTGTAGTATTTGATGGAAAAATGGGAGTAGAGCCACAATCCGAAACAGTGTGGCGCCAAGCCAATAAATATCGTGTGCCAAGAATTTGTTTTATTAATAAAATAAACCAGATCGGTGGAGATTTTAATAAAAGTCTGGCTTCAATAAGAGATCGCTTAAGCCCCAAAGCTTTTCCGATAGTTTTGCCTATCGGTTTTGAAAAGGATCTTCATGGATTAATAGACCTTACTCGGATGAAGGCATATACATACAAAGACTATCTTCAGGACGATCTTGAAGAAGAGGATATTTCGGAAGATTTAATGGAAATAGCTAAAAAAGCTAGATTGGAAATGATAGAAACAATTGCCGAATTTGACGACGCGGTTTTAGAGAAATTTTTAAATGGTCAAGAAATAAATAATGAAGAAGTATTAAGAACTCTTAGAAAAGCAACTTTGTCCGGTCAGGTTTATCCGGTTTTTGGAGGAGATGGTCGTGGTGTTATTGTCAAAGCTCTTCTGGATTTTGTTGTAAACATTCTTCCTTCACCACTGGATCTTCCGCCTGTAAAGGGAATTAATCAAAAAACAGGGGCGGAAGAAATTAGGAAACCGGAAACTAACGAGCAGTTTTCGGCGCTTGCTTTTAAAGTGCAAACGGATCCTTATGTAGGCCGCTTAACTTTTTTTAGAGTTTATTCCGGAACATTGCAATCGGGATCTTATGTACTTAATGCAACAAGAGGGGAACGGGAAAGATTTAGCCGTATTGTTTTAATGCATGCAAATAACCGCGAGGATGTAACGCAGGTAAAGGCTGGGGAAATTGCCGCTGTAGTTGGACTTAAAAATACTTTTACCGGAGATTCCATCTGTAACGAAGAACACCCAATTCTACTTGAAGCGATCTCTTTTCCGGAACCAGTTATCTCTATGTCTATCGAACCAAAAACTAAACAAGATCAGGAAAAAATGGGGATGGCGCTTAAAAAGCTTTCGGAAGAAGATCCTACCTTTAAAATAAAATCAAATGCCGAAACCGGACAAACGCTTATTGCCGGAATGGGCGAGCTTCATCTTGAGATATTAGTTGATAGGATGAAAAGAGAATTTAAAGTAGAGGCCGCTACAGGCGCTCCGCAGGTGGCTTACAAAGAAACTATCAAAAAGACCGTGGAACAGGAAGGAAAATATATCAGACAATCCGGAGGTCGTGGTCAGTATGGTCATGTATGGTTAAGGCTGGAACCTAGAAATCCCGGAGAAGGTTTTATATTTGAAGACGAAATTGTTGGCGGATCCATTCCAAAGGAGTATATTCCAGCCGTGGAAAAAGGAGTAAAAGAGGCTTTGGAAAGTGGTGTAATTGCAGGTTACCCGGTAATTGATGTGCTGGTTGCGCTTTATGACGGATCTTTTCATGAAGTCGACTCATCGGAAATTGCTTTTAAAATTGCCGCGATAGAAGCTTTTAAAGATGGGGCGCGGAGGGCAGATCCGGTGTTACAGGAGCCTATTATGAAAGTGGAAGTAACGGTTCCGGATCAGTTTATGGGAGATGTCATTGGCGATTTAAGCTCAAAGCGTGGTAGAATAGAAGGAACTGAAAGCAAAGCAAATCTAACTGTGATAAAATCCCTCGTGCCGCTCGCGGAGCTTTTTGGGTATTCCACGATTTTACGGAGTATTACACAGGGGCGGGGAAGCTTTAATATGGAGCCAAGTCACTATCAGGAGGTTCCGGGAAATGTTGCTTTAAAGATAGCAGAAGGAAGGAAAAAGTAATCTACTTATTATAAGTTTTTAGTAAAAAGTTTTTGTGTTTTTTGTTTCAAGGGTCGATGTTCGCAATGACGCGCGTAAACACCGATTTTTGAACAAGATCTAAAAAATATGGCGGAATTTCAAAGAACAAAACCGCATGTAAATATTGGAACAATTGGTCATGTTGACCACGGGAAGACTACTCTTACCGCGGCAATAACCAAGGTCCTTTCTTCAAAAGGCCTTTCTCAATTTTATGCCTATGATCAAATTGATAAGGCACCCGAAGAAAAAGCCCGTGGAATTACTATTAATATTACCCATGTGGAATACGAGACCGAAAAAAGACACTACGCCCACATTGATGCTCCCGGTCACAGAGACTACATCAAAAACATGATTACCGGAGCCGCACAAATGGACGGAGCTATTTTGGTTGTGGCCGCAACAGATGGAGCAATGCCACAAACCAGAGAGCATGTTCTTTTGGCGCGTCAAGTTAATGTTCCGGCTCTTGTTGTATTTTTAAACAAAGTAGACGCATTGCCGGGATCCGACGCCGAAAAGAACGAAATGTGCGATCTTGTTGAAATGGAACTTAGGGACATGCTTAAAAAGTTTGAGTACCCCGGAGACGAAATTCCTATAATTCGCGGCTCCGCACTAAAAGCTTTAGAAGGGGATGCAACTTCCGTAAAGGCAATAGAAGATCTAATGAAAGCCGTTGATGACTATATTCCAACCCCTAAGCGCGATCTGGACAAGCCCTTCTTGATGCCAATTGAGGATGTGTTTAGCATAAAGGGTCGTGGTACTGTTGTTACAGGAAGAATTGATCGCGGTATTGTAAAAGTAAATGACGAGGTAGAAATTGTTGGTATAAAAGCCACATCAAAAACCGTGGTTACTGGTGTGGAGATGTTTAAGAAATCCCTTAACGAAGGGCAGGCCGGAGACAATGTTGGTATTCTCTTAAGAGGTGTGGAAAGAGATGGCGTAGAACGCGGGCAGGTTTTGGCAAAGCCCGGATCCATTACTCCTCACACAGAGTTTGAGGCCGGTGTTTATGTCCTCTCCAAAGAAGAAGGTGGAAGGCATACACCGTTCTTTACCGGATATAAACCGCAATTTTACATCCGAACTACCGATGTTACAGGAGAGACCGCGCTTCCAGAGGGTGTCGAAATGGCTATGCCTGGTGATAATGTAAAGCTTGTTATTAAACTTATTACTCCAGTTGCTATGGAAGAAGGTATAAGATTTGCTATTCGTGAAGGCGGTCAAACAGTTGGAGCAGGAGTGGTTTCTAAGGTTATTAAGTGATAAGAGGTTATAGTTAACGCGCGGGCTGTCGGCCCGCGCAAGTTTTTTGTCATGTCAAAAGGAAGAATAAGAGTAAAACTAAAATCGTACGATAGCCGAGTAGTTGATCAAAGCGCTACTAAGATTGTCGATACCGCAATAAGAACAGGCGCTAAAGTTTCTGGTCCTGTTCCTATGCCTACAAAAAGAGAGCGGATTACGGTACTGCGCGGTCCTCACATTGACGCTAGGTCTAGAGAACATTTTGATGTAAGAACACATGTACGGATTATTGATATTGACAACCCGACTCTAAGCACTATGGATCAGTTGTCTCATTTAACTCTCCCTGCCGGTGTCGGAATAGAGATAAAAGCGTAGGTCCCACCCCTTTTAAAAATATGAAGCAAATTAAAGGAATTAAAAAAGAAATGGGAAGTTTTTTTGATACGGCCGGAAATGTGGTTTCGTGTACCACTGTTTCCGTTTCGGTATGGCCGGAGTTTGAAATAGTGGAAGGAACCAAAGTAAAAATAGTTGGAAAATCAAAAGGACGGGGTTTTACTGGTGTTATGAAAAGATACGGACATAAAGGCGGCCCTGCTACACACGGACAATCAGATAGGCAACGAGCGATAGGTTCAACAGGACCTTCCACTCCGGGAAGGGTTTTTAAAGGTCTTAAAATGCCGGGGCGGTTTGGAGGAACACAGGTAACCGTGCTAGGTTCCAAAATTGTTGCAATGGACAAAGAGGCAGGTATAGTAAAAGTTTTGGGTGGAATCCCTGGGGCTTTTAATAGCAAAGTTTTGTTAAAAATATATGAGTCTTAGGGTTGATGTTATAAATACAAAAGGGGAAAAAGTGGGGGATCTTACTCTCCCCAAAGAGGTTTTTGGTGTAATACCTAACGAAACCGTTGTTTCGCAATATATTAGAGTTTATTTGACAAATCAAACTCAGGGAACGCATAAAACAAAAACAAAAAGTGAGGTATCTGGGGGTGGTCGTAAACCTTATGCTCAAAAACACACTGGTAGGGCGCGTCGCGGTTCTACCAGATCTCCGGTTGTAGTGGGTGGTGGTGTTTCTCATGGACCGCTCCCTTTTACCAAAAGGTTAAAGGTTACAAAATCACAAAGAAAAGCGGCGTTGGCTTCGGTGCTTTCCGCCAAGGCCATAAGTCACGATATTATGGTGTTGGATAATCTAGGACTTACTAAATTTAAAACTTCCGCAATGCGAAGCGTTGTATTGGATATAAAAGCCAAAGAGAAAAATCTGTTTATTCTGGATACCAAAAAAAGCAAAGACGAGACAAAGTTTGCATTAATTTCTTCTCGGAACATCCCGGGGGTAAAAGTGGTTGGCGTAAAAAATGTTAACACCTACGACATCTTAAACGCGCAGAGTGTAATTTTTGAAAAAGAGGCGGTGGGTCAGCTTAAAGAGATGTTTACGGCTTAATTATGAATACTATACTCATAAAACCAATTATCACAGAGAAATCGATGAGGCTTGCAAAGACTGGAGTATTTTGTTTTTTTGTGGCAAACAAGGCTACTAAAGGGGCAGTTTCTGACGCTATTCACACACAATTTGGAGTAGATGTTACAGAAGTCAGGACTTCTAAAACATACCCAAAAATAAAAAGAAGCATGACCAAAACCAAAAGATCGTTTAAGACGGCGCCTTACAAGAAAGCGCTCGTTATGATTAAAAAAGGACAAAAAATACCATTATTTGAACTTGGAGAGGACAAAGAGTCCAAGGCAAAAAAGAGTTAATTTGCTATGCCACTCATAAAACACCGTCCCTCAACGGCGGGTCTTAGAGGGAAAATTAGTTTTAAGAAAAAATACGCTAAAAGACAAAAGGTGCGTGGACTTATTGTTTCGCAAAAAGGCCCGGTTGCAAGATCTCGTGGGACGGTTAGTATGCGGCATCGCTCTAGGGGAGTAAAAAAATCCTATCGCGTAATTGACTTTAAAAGAGACAAATACGATATCGTGGGTAAGGTCGCAGGGATTGAATACGATCCAAATCGCGGTTCGTCCATTGCGCTTATTTTTTACAAAGATGGCGAAAAACGCTATATTTTGCACCCTAAGGGCTTGGAAATTGGGGATTTTGTGGTATCATCCAGAGGCGTTGTGGATCCAAAACCGGGAAATTCCGGTCCCCTTTCCAATTTGCCCCTTGGAGTTCAAGTTCATAATGTGGAATTACATCCGGGGCGCGGTGGAGAAATTGCGCGGGGAGCAGGAAACTTTGCTCTTATTACAGCAAAAGAAGGGAAATACTGTACGCTGAAACTTCCAAGTGGGGAGATTAAAAAATTGCAAGCGCATTGTCTTGCTACTGTTGGGGTATTGGATAACGAAGAGATAAAAAATATTAGCTATGGCAAGGCTGGAATTAAAAAATATTTAGGAAGAAGATCCAAAGTTCGTGGGGTAGCATACGGAAATCCAAGATCGCACCCACATGGTGGAAGTTACAAGACTTCCGGAGTGGGAAGAAAATCTCCGGTTTCTCCATGGGGACAGCCGGCGAAGGGATTTAAAACCAGAAGGCGTACGCACACCAATAAATACATTATTGAGCGGAGGAAAAAGTAACAAATTATGAGCAGATCACAAAAAAAAGGACCATATGTGGATCCAAAATTAGAAAAAAAAGTAAAAGCTTTACGATCAAGTACAGCAAACCGTCAGATAAAGACATGGAGTAGACGATCTACTATTAGCCCGGAAATGGTGGGATTTACTTTTGAAGTGCATAACGGAAAGATATTTATTCCCGTATTTGTTACGGAAAGCATGGTAGGGCATAAACTTGGGGAATTTTCTCCAACCCGGACCTTTAGAGCGCACAGCAAAAAAGGATTAAAGAAAGAGGGAAGCGCGGATGCCCTCGCAAAGGCAACCGTTCCAACAGCACCCGCAACGCCTACTAAAGGATCTCAGCCTAAAGGTAAATAATTATGAATGACGCAAAAGACAGTAAAAATAAAGATAGTAAAGATAAGATTATTACGGCGCGGCTTATGGGGGTTCGTACCGCCCCAAGGAAGGTTAGTCTTGTCGCAGATAGTATTCGGGGGATAGAGACTGGCGAGGCGGAAAGGCGGCTAAATTTTATGGTAAAAAGGTTTTCCGTTCCCATTTTAAAACTGTTAAAATCGGCCGTTTCTTCGGCAAGAAGTAAAGGTATTGGAGGACAATTAAAGATTTCAGAAATTCAGGTTGGGAAGGGGCAAACGCTTAAAAGATTTAGGGCGGGATCGCGCGGTTCGCCAAGATCAATATTAAAATACACATCAAATATTAAGCTTTCGTTAAAGGAATATGGGACAAAAGACTAATCCTACCGGAATGAGGGTGGGAATATACAAAAATTGGAGTTCTTTGTGGTTCGGCGGAAAGCGCGAAATTCCAAGGTATGTCGTAGAAGATAAAAAAATAAAGGATTTTCTAATGACTAGGCTTGCTCCTGCCGGAATTGAAAAGGCAATTTTGGAAAGGTCGTTTGGCAATATTAAAATTACAGTTTTAATTTCTAGACCCGGCGTTGTTATAGGAAAAGGTGGGGCAGGTATAGCCTCTTTAAGAGAGGAGTTAAAAACATATACTCTTTCCAAAATCGATTTGGCAGTTGAGGAAATTAAGGAATTGGAGAAATCAGCGTATCTTACCGCTCGTGGCATTGCGGATCAGATAGAAAGACGAATTCCTTATAAAAGGGCGGTTAACTCTGCTTTGCAAAAGGCGGTAGAAAGAAATGTTAAGGGGATAAAAATCGAAGTCTCGGGACTTTTGGGCGGAGCGTCGAGTATCGGAAGAGTGGAAAAATTTGCTAGAGGGTCAATTCCAACACAGACTTTAAGAATAGATATAGATTATGCAGTTATAGAAACAAAGCCAAAATACGGGAGTATTGGAATTAAAGTTTGGATTAACAAGGGTGGGTTTGAGTCTGGAAAGTAAAAAACCTATGCTAATGCCAAAGAGAATGAAATACAGAAGGTCACACAAGATTCCAATGAAGGGTCTAAGTATCCGCGGCAGTGTGGTTGATTTTGGCGATTTTGGAATTAAAGCGATGGAGAGGGGATTTTTAACTTCAAGACAAATAGAGGCGGCCCGGAAAGCTATTACGCATTTTACAAAAAGAAACGGAAGATTGTGGATTAGAATTTTCCCAGATAAATCCGTAACAAAGAAACCTGCCGAGACAAGAATGGGTGGGGGTAAGGGCCTAGTGGATCATTTTTCTGCCTTGGTTCGTCCCGGTAAAGTTCTTTTTGAAATTTCTGGAGTTTCCGAGATTGTTGCAAAACAGGCATTGGGCCGTGCGGCAAGAAAGCTTCCTTTAAAAAGTTCTTTTGTTAAAGCTTAACAATTTATGGCGACAATAAGAGAGTACCGTGAAAAAAATGATGATATCTTAACCGGAGATTTTAAAGCACTTGCCAAAAAGCTTCAGGATGCCAAATTTTCTCTTAATATGGGAAAGCTTAAGGACTTATCTCAGCTTTCAAAAATAAAAAAAGAAATGGCGCAGATACAAACAATTATAAGTGAAAGAAGAATTCTTAAAGGTTAAATTAAACTTATGGCAAGAAAATCATTTATTGGCAAAGTAATTTCAACAAAAATGGCGAAAACGGCGGTAGTTTCTGTGGAAATACCAAAGAAGGATCCGGTTTACGGAAAGAAAATCAGAAATACCGCCAAATTTAAAGCCCATAATGAAAATATTGCCAAAATGGGAGATATGGTTTTGATTGAAGAGTGTCGACCTATAAGCCGTGATAAAAGCTGGATTATTAAGGAAATTTTAAATAAGTAATATGGTGCAGGTAGGATCAAGATTAAAACTTGCGGATAATTGCGGAGCTAGGGAGCTTTTTCTAATAGGTATTCCCGGGGATTCGCGGCGCAGATTTGCCTTTATTGGCGATATGGTGACTTGCGTTGTAAAAGGAGCGGCAAGTGTTGGTGCGGTAAAAGATCATACGGTTGTTAAAGCGGTTATCGTACGATGCAAAAAGGAAACGGGTCGGAAAGATGGATCTTACATAAGATTTGATGATAATGCGGCCTGTGTGGTGGGAAAGGACAAGCTTCCCGTGGGAACGCGGGTTTTTGGTCCGGTGGCAAGAGAGCTTCGCGATGTGGGATATATGAAGATTATTTCGTTAGCCGAAGAAGTTTGGTAACAAATTATAGATTCTAGCCACATAAAATGTGTCTAGAATATATAACGCATTATAGATTCTAGCCACATAAAATGTGTCTAGAATATATAACGCATTTCGCCTTTGGCGAAATATAAATTTAGGATTTTTTCTTTAATCTTGTTATGAAAATAAACAAAGGGGATAATGTAAAAATATTGTCAGGAAAAGAGAAGGGGAAAACCGCAGTGGTGGAAAAATCGTTTCCCCGTGAAGGTCTTATTGTGGTTAAGGGTGTTAATGTTGTTAAAAGGCACACAAAAGCGCAAGGCAAAGGAAAGCCCGGAGGAATAATTATTAAAGAAATGCCAATTGCGGCATCCCGTGCCCTTTTGATTTGTCCTAGCTGTAACAAACCTTCAAGAATGGGTTTTAAAATAGTTTCTGGAAAGAAATACCGTCGTTGTACAAGATGCAACGAGGTTATTAAATAAATATGAATAGTCTTTTGGAAAGATATCACAAAGAAATAAGAGAAAAATTGCAAAAAGAAATGGGCGTCAAAAATATCTTGGCGGTTCCAGAGATTAAAAAAATTACAGTAAATATGGGTGTTGGGCGTTTTAAGGGCGAAAAGGCTTATCGTGAGCAGGCTATGATGGATTTAACTAATATTACTGGGCAAAAACCCAATTGGCGTCAGAGTAAAAAAGCAATTTCAAGCTTTAAACTTCGCAAGGGTGAAGATGTTGGATTGGCGGCAACTTTAAGAGGGGCTAGGATGTGGGATTTTATGCAAAATCTTGTTATGGTCGTGCTTCCCAGAATTAGAGATTTCCGCGGTCTTTCTCCGGATTCCTTTGACGGGTCAGGTAATTATAGTATAGGGATTAGAGAACATACGGTATTTCCTACGGTAGATACTGGAGAGGTAGATAAGATAAAAAGTTTGCAGGTTACAATTTGCACAACAGCAAAAGATGACAAGAAGGCCCACCTTCTGCTAAAATCCTTGGGCGTTCCCTTTAATAAAAGAAAAGAGGAGTTAAAAGAAAAAAAGTAACATGCCAAAAAAAGCGCTCATCTTAAAACAGAAAAAAACTCCAAAACATAATGTACAAAAGTACAACCGTTGCAAGCTCTGTGGACGGGACCGCGGGTATATTAGAAAGTATGGAATTTGCAGAATCTGTTTTAGGGAACTTGCATTAAACGGTAATTTGCCCGGGGTTACAAAAGTAGGTTAAAAATATGATATATAATTTCCTTTCACAACTTAAAAATGCGGCACTGGCAAAAAATGGATATTTTGAAGCCCCCTTTTCTACATTCTCAGAAGGTGTTTGCAGGCTTCTTAAAAAAACCGGTTTTGTTAGCGATTACAAAGTGTTTAAAGAATCTGGCGAAACACGCAAAGGTTTAAGAGTGGATTTGTCTTATGATACCGAAGGAGTCTCCAAGGTGAAAGATATAAAAATAATGTCAAGACCGGGTTTAAGAGTTTACTCTAAGGCTAAAAGGATATTTCCCGTTAAGGGAGGGCGGGGGATAGCGATAATATCTACCTCGCAAGGAATCATGGAGGGCCGCGATGCTAAAAAGAAATCATTAGGTGGTGAGGTTATTGCTTTTGTTTACTAATCTAATATATGAGTAAGATTGGAAAGGTTCCTATTATAATTCCAGAAGGTGTCCAAGTTGAAATTTTTGATGGCGTTGTAACCGCCCATGGTCCGTTAGGACAAGAATCGCGAAAGACTACTGATGAGGTTGTTGTAACTGTTAAGGAGGATAAGGTTTTCGTGTCCTTAAAAGAGGGAAGCGTAAATAACGCCTTTTGGGGGTTAGAAAGAGCGCTTATTTCTAACATTGTTATGGGGGTAAAAGAGGGATTTACCAAAAAATTGGAGATGGTTGGAGTGGGGTTTAGGACAAGGGTGGAAGGAAATACTCTGGTTCTTTTGGCGGGGTACTCCCATCCCGTAAAGATGGTGATTCCGGATGGTTTAAAGGTTACCGTAACAGACGATACAAAAATACAAGTTACTGGAACAGATAGACAAAAGGTTGGGCAATTTTCGGCGCTTGTCCGCAAGGTTCGTAAACCTGAGCCTTATAAGGGCAAAGGCATTAAATATTCAGGAGAAGTTGTAAGAAGAAAAGCAGGAAAAGCCGGAAAGGCTGGCGCTTCGGCTAAGTAAATCCTTAAAATATGAAAGTAAAACAAAGATCACAAAAGGATAAACTAAAAACAAAAATCAGAAGCCGTATTTCTGGTACCTCCGATGTCCCTAGAATATCGGTCTTTAGATCTAATAGATATGTGCTAATTCAAGCTATTGACGATCAAAAAGGGGTCACCATAGCTTCGGTTAACGATAGAAAAGGGGTTGAAGCAAAGGGAAAAACAGGAAAAGCGCAACTGGCTGGAAAAATGGTTGCGGAGGAACTTATTAAAAAAGGAGTAAAAAGGGCGGTTTTTGACCGTAACGGTTTTAAGTACCATGGGAGAGTAAAAGCCGTAGCCGAAGGGGCAAGAAGCGCTGGATTACAAATTTAGGTTTAAATTTTAGATATGCGAGATTTTGGACAAAAAAACGATTCTTTTGAAGAAAAGATAATTGATATAAAGAGAGTTTCCAAAAAAACTAAAGGGGGAAACAAGATTGCTTTTGCAGTTTTGACTGTTGTGGGAAATAGAAATGGAAAAATTGGTATTGCCGTTGGTAAGGCTGGGGATACTGCATCGGCTATTGCTAAATCCACAAGCAGAGCCAGAAAAAAAATGTTTCAAATCCCTTTTAAAGGATTGACGATTCCCTACGAGGTAACAAAAAAATTTGGCGCCTCTGTGGTTTTATTAAAACCTGTTCCAAAAGGAGCGGGAATTATTGCTGGAGGATCGGTACGGAAGGTAATTTATGTTTCTGGAATAAAAGATATCTCCGCTAAAATTTTAGGATCAAATAATAAAATTAATAATGTTTATGCAACGGTTAAAGCATTAAAAAGTTTAAGCGATTAAAAAATGGATCTTTCTAGCCTTAAAAAAATTAAAAGAAGAAGCGCCAAAAGAGTAGGTCGTGGTATTGGGTCTGGTAAAGGTGGTCATACTTCTGGTAAGGGTAACAAAGGTCAAAAGTCACGAACCGGAACCAATATCCCCTCGTTTTTTGAAGGAGGTCAGGTGCCAATTATAAAGAGACTCCCCCAAAAACGGGGTAAGGGAAATTCCCGTGTTTCAAAACAAGTTTCCATAATTAGTCTTAATTCTCTTGCGGAATTTAAAGATGGTGATAAGGTTACACCGCGATCACTTGGGTTTAAGTCAGCAAAGGTATTATCGGGAGGGGAATTATCCAGAAAATTGAATCTTATTGGATTTACCTATTCCAAAAAGGCAAAAGAAAAAATTGAAAAAGCTGGAGGAACTGCTTCATGAATTCTGCCTTGGATTCCATAAAAGTCCTTTTTTCGGCTCCAGAACTTAAGAAAAAAATCATTTTTACATTTGCAATTCTTTTTATCTTTAGACTTTTGGCTCATGTGCCTATACCGGGAGCAAATATTAAGGCTTTGCAGGAGCTTTTTTCCGGAAGTCAGATATTAGGATTTCTTAATGTTTTTACCGGCGGCGGAATGGAGAACTTTTCTCTTATTACCCTTGGTCTTGGGCCCTATATTAACGCTTCTATTATAATGCAACTTTTTACCAAGGTTATTCCAAAGCTTGAAGAAATGAGTAAGGAGGGGGAATTTGGCCGAGTAAAGATAAATCAATACACTAGAATGCTGGCTGTGCCTTTGTGCGCTCTTCAATCTTATGGAATGTATATTCTGTTACAAAAACAGGGAATAATTTTGCCTCTGGAGATTTTTGATACAATTCGCCTTGTTATTACAATGACCGCGGGTACGATAATTTTGATGTGGTTTGGGGAATTAATTTCGGAATACGGTATAGGTAATGGGGTTTCTCTTTTGATTTTTGCCGGAATCGTGGCAAAGCTCCCGCTTTCGTTTGGGCAAACTTTGGCAACGGTATCTTCTTCCGGAATAACCAATACTCTCTTGCTTGGAATTTTGGCAATAGGAGTAATTTCTGTTGTGGTTTACATTAATGAGGCGACGCGGAATGTGCAAATTCAATATGCTAGAAGACTCCGTGGCGGAAGAATCTACGGTGGCGGAAGCAATTTTTTGCCCTTGCGGGTTAACATGGCTGGCATGATTCCCATTATCTTTGCCGTTTCTTTGGTACTTGCGCCTTCTCTTGTTGGCGGAGCCTTGCAGGGTTCGCCAAATCCCGCGCTTGCGCAAGTTGCCGGAGTAATAAACTCTTATTTTTTGGTGGGCGGAACGGCTTATAACGCTTTTTATTTTATCTTGGTTTTTGCTTTTACTTATTTTTATACCGCCGTCGCTTTTAATCCAGAAGATGTGGCAGACAATCTTAAAAAACAAGGAGGGTTTATTCCCGGAATCCGTCCCGGACATGCGACCTCGGAGTATCTAAATGGTATCGTGACAAGAATTACTGCCGTGGGGGCGTTGTTTTTGGGTCTTGTTGCAGTTCTTCCTAACCTTGCGCAAAGCTTTACGGGAATTTCTACTCTAACTGTAGGTGGGGCGGGAATTTTGATTGTTGTTTCCGTGGTTTTGGAGACGGTAAAATCAATCCAATCACAGTTGATCATGAGAGATTACGAGGCGAATATTATTTAATAATTTTCAATTTTTAATTATATGGAACTGCCATTTGGAAATGTAAAAAAATTGTACGAGCTAAAAAAGAGGGCGGATGATATGAAGCGCCAGATGGAAGCTATTACTGTGGAAGTGGAAGAAAAGGGCGTAAGAATTGTACTGCGAGGGGATAACGCGGTGCAGGAAGTTTGGGTTGATGGGGTTTTGGATGTGCGCCTAAAGGAAGCTTTTAATAAAGCGGTCAAAGAGGCGCAAAAAAAGGTTGCCAAAAAAATGCAAGGCCAAATGGGAGATTTTGGGTTTTAAATCTCTGTACTAAACTCCACTTCTAAATTTGCTGTTTTAATATTTAAGTTAAAATTAATGCGAGTGAAACCCTTTAGGGTTTCACTCGATGTGTTTTCCCCTGTATAAAACTCTCACTTTTTTTGGTGTCTACAGGCGAATTGTGATAACATTTAGAAATGATTTCAAAGCAAAAACTAGAGAAAATAAAAAAAATTTGTCACAAAGAGCCAATTGAGTATTTGGGTCTTTTTGGTTCTATGGCAAGAAATGAGCAGACAAAAGGTAGCGATGTTGATCTTCTTATAAGATATAAAGGTGCCTTCCGCTTAAGTATCTCCGATCATATAAAAATAGAGGAGCAATTTAAAAGCGCCCTTAATAGGGATGTAGATTTAGTAACAGAAAAGTCCGTAAATGAAAGATTAAAGCCATATATTTACAAGGATTTAGTGACAATATATGGAAAAAGATGATGCGATATATGTAGAAGATATTGTTAAGGCGTGTCAAAAAATTATTGAGTACACCGAGGATTTCGACGCGGATGATTTTATTGGAGATTCCCTTACTCAAGATGCCGTTTTAAGAAATTTTGAAGTAATCGGCGAAGCCGCCAATAAATTACCGTGGAAATTTGTTAAGACCTATCCTAAATTTCCCATTAAAGACGCTATAGCGATGAGGAATAAAGTAATACACGAATACAAAAATGTGGATTTGGATATAGTTTGGGATACAGTAAAAAAAGATATCCCTCGGTTGCTTTTAATCTCAAAAAAAATACTTAAAGATTTGGATTCTCGCACAAAATAAATTTGCGACAAACGCAAGGTCAATTGGGCGATTTTGGGTTTGCATAGGCTGAGATAATGATATAATCAGCCTATCTGTTGGCAATATCTTAACAAAAAGGAGGTGTCCTGTGACAACATATGCGTTTGTTGGAGTTCCGCATATTCTTATTTCCCCTCCAGAATATGCCTTGGCCGAACACGAATTTTTTCCTGATGTTAATAGGAAGCCAGATGTTTTGATTTGTGGTTTTATTGGCACCGACGGCAAGGACTACAAGGATCTTGCCGAAGAACACGATGTCCGATTAGTTGTCGGTGATCACTTCGGTGTTGTGGTATGTTTTCCCGAACCGCCATCGGGCGAAACAGTTAGGGATCTGCTTTGTTATGTCAATAACCAGGCCATTTGTGACTTGGTGTGTGGCTGGGTATGGACCTTAACAAACACGCCTTGGATCTCAGGGATTGGGTTGCTAGGCATCCTTGCTAGGGAGATTTTTGTATCCGATGGGTTATGATTGATAAAGGAGCGACCATAGCCTTTTTGTTTTTTAGATAATATAATTACTTCCATGAACATTGTAATTATGGGGCCGCAAGGAAGTGGAAAAAGCACACAGGCGGAGATTTTGGCGAGTAATCTTGCAGTGCCACATATTTCCACAGGCGACATCTTTAGAAGGATAAAAGAAGAATCGGCGGGTTCCGAACTTTCTAGGCGAGTCAAAGACAGGTTAGAGAAGGGCCTATTAGTCGAGGATGTTGATGCACTAGGTGTGGTTGATGAAAGGCTTTCAAAGGATGATTGTAAAGGGGGATTTGTTCTGGATGGCGCACCGCGCGATATTTTTCAGGCGGAATCCATGAAGGCGGTTATCCATAAGGTGTTCTATGTCATGGTTTCCGATCCGGTATGTGTTAAAAGACTTGTACTAAGGGGGCGGGAAGACGATACAGAAGAACTTATTAATGTTCGTCTTGCTGAATATCACAAGCAAACGGAGTCGGTTCTGGGTTTTTACCGCAGTCAGAATAAATTAATTGAGGTTAATGGAGAGGCGAAGATTGGGGAGATTGCGGAGGAAATCTTAGAGAAAGTTAAGAATTAGAAATTTGATAATACTAAAATCATCGGAAGAAATTGAAGAAATAAAAAAAGCGGCACAGATCGCTAAAATTGTTATGGATCGGACCTTGGGTTGGATGCACCCCGGTCTAACAACTCTTCAAGTTGATAAATTTGTTAATTCTCAAATAAAAGCCTTTCACTCGTTGCCATCTTTTTTGGGCGTTGACGGTTATAAGTTTTCCACCTGCATAAGCATAAACAACGAAGTTGTTCACGGAATGCCTTCAAATAGAAAGATTAGGCGCGGTGATATTGTTTCTTTGGACCTTGGGGTAAAGCTTAATGGGTGGAATTCTGATATGTGTAGAACTAAAGTGGCAGACGGTAAGAAGAAAAGTGATTATGTTGATAAGTTTTTGGAAGTTGGGATAAAGGCCCTTGATGAAGCAATTACGCAAGTGGTTATTGGCAATCGGGTGGGGGACATATCATCCAGCATTCAAAAATCGGTTGAAACGGCAGGATTTAATGTAATCCGCGATCTAACCGGCCATGCGATAGGGCGGGAATTGCACGAAGATCCAATGATACCGTGTTTTGGTAAACGGGGAACCGGAGATGTACTCCAAGAAGGAATGGTTTTGTGTGTTGAGGTAATGTATGTTGCAGGATCGCCTTTATTAAAATCTGCCAAAGATGGTTGGACAGTAAGCACAATGGATGGGAAAATATCGGCTATGTTTGAGGATATGGTGGCAGTAGCCCCAGATGGGCCAAAAGTCTTGACGAGATAGGGATTATTTGTTTTAATAACGCCAGCCCTTTATAGGGTGGTGTTTTTTTGTTTAATAACAAATGGAAGATAAAGAAATAGAGCTTAAGGAAGGTGTTGTAATGGAATCTTTGCCCAACACAATGTTTAGGGTAAAGCTGGCGGGCGAAGATAGGGAGGTTATCGGTTTAATTTCCGGAAAGATGCGGTTGCATCATATTAGAATCCTTACCGGGGATAGGGTAAGAATGGAATTTACTAAATATGATTCTTCCAAGGGAAGAATAGTTTTTCGAGTTAAGTAACGCCTAGCATGAAAGTTCGGTCGTCCATTAAGAAAATTTGTCAAAAATGCAAGATTATTAAACGCGATGGGGTTCTCCGTGTTATTTGCGGTGCCAATCCTAAGCACAAACAGCGTCAGGGGTAGATAAATATGGCGAGAATTGCGGGTATCGAACTTCCAAATACAAAAAGAATAGAAGCGGCTTTGCCGTATCTTTATGGCGTAGGCTTCCCCCGCGCCAAAAAAATTCTTGAGACCGCAAGAGTAAACGGTAACACCCGAGTTAAAGATCTTACCGATGAAGAGGTTGCTCGGATTAGAGAATCTTTGGAGAAGCTAAAAATAATGGTAGAAGGGGAGTTACGGAGAGTTGTTTCACAAAATGTTAAAAGGCTTATTGATATAAGATGCTATAGAGGATTAAGGCATTTAAAAAAGCTTCCGGTGAGAGGTCAAAGAACAAAAACAAACGCTAGAACAAAAAGAGGAAAACGGCAAACAATCGGTGGTATGAAGAAAGTTTTAACAAAGACATAATATATGCCTAAAGAAAAGAAAATTTTAGAAACAGCAAGAATTAATGTTTTTGCGGGGTTTAATAACATTATTATCACGGTTTCTGATCCAAGCGGGGATGTAATTTGTTGGGGATCAAGCGGTGGTTCAAAATTTAAAGGCGCCCGTAAATCCACTCCGTACGCGGCAGGTGTTGTTGGATTTGATGTTGGTAAAAAAGCATACGATATGGGTGTAAGAACCGCCTCGGTTATAGTAAAAGGACCGGGATCAGGAAGAATTACCGCCATAAAATCGCTTAGAACAGCGGGAATTAACTTGAGTTCTATTGCGGACATGACACCCATTCCACATAATGGTTGCAGGCCCCGAAAAAGAAGAAGAGTTTAATAGATTATGGCTAGATACACAGGACCAAAATGTAGGCTTTGTAGAAGAGAAGGAACGAAATTGTTTCTTAAAGGTGTGCGGTGCGAATCGGAAAAATGCGGTTTAACAAGAAGACAAAGCGCCCCGGGGGTTCACGGAACTGCGCACAGAAGAAAGGCCAGCGATTTTGGTATTCAACTTAGAGAAAAGCAAAAGGTTAAAAGAATATATGGAGTTTTGGAAAGGCAATTTAGGAAGTACTTTGACGCCGCATCAAAAAAATCGGGGGTTACAGGAGAATTTCTACTTGTGACTTTGGAGCGGAGACTTGATAACGCCGTTTATCGTTCAAATTTGGCGGTTTCCCGGGCCCAAGCCAGAAAATATATTACGGAGAAAAAGATTATGGTTAATGGGAAAACTGTAAGCATTCCCTCTTTCTCGGTTAAAAAAGGAGACAAGATATCGTCCGATTATGCCAAGGTGCAATCGGAAAAGGAGCTTCCTGTTTGGATTACTGCCAAGGCAAAGGATTTTGAAATATTGGGTCTTCCCGTAAGAGAAGATATTAAGGAGGATATTCAGGAGCAATTAATAGTTGAGTTTTATAGCCGTTAAAAGGCTAAAAATACCATGAGATTAGAACCCGAAGATGTAAAGATAGTAGCTTTAGAAGAAACCGCGAATTTTGGTAGATACACCATAGAGCCGCTTCCAGCGGGATATGGATATACTTTGGGAAATTCTTTAAGGCGCGTCCTTTTGTCTTCTCTTAAAGGATGGGCGGTAACGCAGATGGAATTAGAGGGGGTTAATCATCAATTCTCTTTTGTAAAAGGTGTTAAAGAAGATGTGATTCAACTTGGACTTAATATTAAAAAGCTCCGCTTTAAAGTTTTTGATAAAGACTCCGTAGTGTGTGAAATTGATGAGGTTGGACCAAAAGTTGTCAAAGCCAAAGATATAAAACTTCCTTCCGGTGTATCCATTGTTAATGATGATATAGTAATTGCAACAATCTCCGACAAAAGCGCTAGACTTAAGATGTCACTTTTAGTAGAGCCGGGTTATGGCTATGCGCCATCTGAGGAGCGCAAGAGTAATAAAATTGGTGTTATTCCTTTGGATGCTATCTATTCTCCAATTATCAATGCCGCGTTTTCTGTACTACCTACGCGTATGGGGCAAAAGACTGGGCTTGATAAAGTGGTTTTAGAAATTAAGACTGATGGGACGACATCACCAAAAAAAGCTCTTACCGATTCTGCGGTAATTTTAAGAGGGTTTTTTGGCAGAATAGTAAATCCCAAAGAATCCTTAAAAGAAGAAATTGTCGAATCGGAGGTTAAAGTTGTTACTCCATCGTACAATCCCAGCGAAGTTTTGGTTGACGAGTTGCGTCTCCCCACAAGAACGATCAACGCTTTAAAGAAGGCAAAAATGAAAACTTTAGAAGACTTGGCAAAAATGACCGACGAAGATTTGCTAAAGGTTAGAAATCTTGGAGAAAAATCCATTAAAGAGATCGCCAAACTATTAAAGAAGGAAGGGTTAAAAGAGCAATAGAAAATGAGACATCGTGTTAAAAAGGTTAAAAAGTTAGGGAGGCCGCTTGGGGCTAGAAAAGCTTTGTATAAAGGACTTCTAATTAGTCTTATTGATAAAGGAGAGATAGAAACTACGATTGCCAAGGCTAAAGGCCTTAAACCGCAAATCGAAAGACTAGTTTGTATTGCTAAAAAGCAAGGCTTGTCCTCGTATAGAATTTTGATTGCCATTTTAGGATCATCAAAGATCGCCGCAAAGCTTGTCCGAGAGATTGCGCCAAAGTTTATGGACAGAAATAGAGGATTTGTAAGAATTCAAAGATCGGGAGTCCGCTCAGGAGACGCGGCCCAAATGGCAAGGATTGGTTGGGTTGTTAACATTAAGAAGGTAGAGGATGGAAAACAAGTGAAAAAAGAAG
>Ga0066637_10000585_pt1 | contig 22408 bp, 19 predicted proteins | sample CryGeyCG2014_020_FD_62737 | JGI IMG/M metagenome (GOLD analysis project Ga0066637, IMG submission 62737) | Groundwater microbial communities from aquifer - Crystal Geyser CG08_land_8/20/14_0.20 | ecosystem: Environmental > Aquatic > Deep subsurface > Groundwater | place: USA: Utah: Grand County...
TTTGATTTTGGTACCCCTGAGAGGAATCGGACCTCTATAACCAGCTTAGAAGGCTGGTGTTCTATCCATTGAACTACAGGGGCACTATCCACAGCGGACATGTGTATATGAAAGTTTTTGAATTTTTGAAAATAAACTGTGCAACCGTGTTAATATAAAGTTTGTCAGTTTAAGTTTAAATAAAGAATACACCACATTTAGAAATTTGACAAATTAAAAAATTCATGCTATTTTTATATTAATTATATTTTTTATCTAATATTGGCTAATAATATTAGATAATTATTTATCCACAGCCTGCCTTTATTTAGAATACTTAAAAAATGGTTATTTTGAGGCAGTTAGCTAAATCAAATACAAGATAATTATAGCACAATACTCGATTTTAAAATTAAAAAATGAAGCCGAGATATTTTGTGTTAATTTTTTTGTTATCCACTCAATTTTTTAGATAATTTAAAAGATATAAATAAATTCTAATTGACAATTATTTATATTTTTTTACGCTAAAATTTTTTTGTTAGAGCTATCCATTCTATGAATTAACTATTTATCATGTCTAACTTTGAGTCGCAAAATAACCACAAAAAAAATGAGAGATTTTATTATGGGAAAAAACACCAGATTTTAGATTTGCCAAATTTAATAGAAGTACAGACTAATTCATATAAGTGGTTTCTAGAAGAAGGATTGAAAGAATTATTTGAAGAAATCAATCCTATCACGGATTTTATTGGTAGAGATCTAGAACTGCACTTTGGCGAATATTCCCTTGACGAGCCTAAAATTGATGAAGTAACAGCCAAAGAGAGAAACGCAACTTATGAAGCCGCTTTGAGGGTTATGGTAAAGCTTTTAAACAAGCGCACAGGAGAAGTAAAAGAGCAGGAAATTTATTTGGTGGATTTTCCTTTAATGACCCCAAGGGGCACATTCATTGTCAATGGCATTGAAAGGGTTGTTGTCTCGCAGCTTATTAGGTCTGCGGGTGTTTTTTTTACTTCAGAATATATTTTGGGCAAGCGATATTATGGGGCGAAGATAATTCCAAATCGTGGAGCTTGGCTTGAAATTGAAACAGGACAAAATGGCATTATTACAGTTAAAATTGACAGAAAAAGAAAAGTGGCTATCACTTCTTTGTTGCGCGCTTTCGGATATTCAACGGATGTGGAAATAAAAGAGTTATTTAGAGATACTGATACTTTGCCGGATTTTAAATATATTGATCATACTCTTGAAAAAGATATTGCAAAAACGGAAGAAGATGGCTTGCGCGAAGTTTATAAAAGAATCAGACCTGGAGATTTGGCGACTACTGAAAACGCCCGTTCTTTGATACATTCAATGTTTTTTAATTTTGACAGATACGATTTTGGCAAAGTCGGCAGATACAAGCTTAATCAAAGATTCGCTAGAAACTATCCGTTAGATAAGGAAAACCGTGTATTAAAAAGAGAAGATTTAATTGATATTTTGGGAGAAATAATTAAATTGGACATCAGCCAAAAGGCAGGAGATGATATTGATCACCTTGGCAATAGACGCGTACGGGCAGTTGGAGAACTTATACAGAATAGATTTAGATTGGGTTTGGCAAGGATGGAAAGAGCCGTAGTAGACAAAATGAGCACAGCTGATATTAGTAGCGTTGTACCAGCTCAACTTGTCAATACAAGACCTGTTATGGGAGCTATCAAGGAATTTTTTATGTCATCTCAATTGTCGCAATTTATGGATCAGACTAATCCATTGGCGGAACTTGAGCATAAAAGAAGAATTTCCGCTATGGGGCCTGGCGGATTATCAAGAGAGAGAGCGGGTTTTGAAGTTAGAGATGTTCACAGAACACATTATGGAAGAATTTGTCCAATTGCTACGCCAGAAGGACCGAATATCGGGCTTGTTGGCCACTTGTCTTCTTATGCCAAAGTTAATAATTTCGGTTTTATAGAAACCCCATATAGAAAAGTTATTAAGGATAGAAATAATAAATCAAGAGTATCCGATGAGGTTGATTATTTAGACGCTTTTACTGATGAGAAATTTATTACAACTGCCGCCACTACTCCACTTGATGAAAATGGCTATTTCAGGGATGAAAGAGCTGCTATCAGAAAAGAAGGTGAGCCAATTTTGGGTAATGTGAGTGAAATAGATTATATGGACGTTTCACCAAATCAAATTATTTCTATTGCAACATCTTTAATCCCATTTCTAGAACACAATGATGCCGTAAGGGCGCTGATGGGAACAAACATGCAGAGACAAGCAGTACCTATTATCAAACCAAAAGCTCCAATTATAGCCACCGGAATAGAGGGAAGGGCAGCCGTTGATTCAGGACAGGTACTTTTGGCGGAAAAATCAGGTGAAATTTTGTCTGTACAGGCGAACAGAATAGAAATTGCTGAAGATGATGGCAATATAGCAACATACCGTCTTACAAAATTTTTGAGATCAAATGCGTCTACTTGTTTGAACCAAAGAGTAATCGTTGAAAAGGGCGAGCGCGTCAGTAAAGGAGATGTTCTTGCAGACGGCGCAGGCTGTGATCATGGCGAATTAGCCTTGGGCCAGAATCTTCTAGTCGCGTTTATGCCATGGGAAGGCGGAAACTATGAGGATGCCATTCTTCTTTCGGAGAAATTGGTGCACAATGACAAATATACGTCAATTCATATTGAAGACTACACTTTAAATATAAGAGAAACTAAGCTTGGGCCGGAGATTATTACAAGAGATATTCCGAATATCGGAGAAGAAAAGTTGAAAGATCTTGACGAAGACGGCATTATTAGAATTGGAGCAGAAGTTTTTTCGGGTGATATTTTGGTTGGTAAAATTACGCCCAAAGGGGAGACAGAATTAACGGCTGAAGAAAGATTGTTGAGAGCTATTTTTGGTGAAAAAGCAAAAGAAGTGCGTGATACATCTCTCTATCTTGAACATGGCGAGCATGGTAAAGTAATTGCCGTGAAAATATTTTCTAGAGTAAGTGGCGACAAATTGTCAGCCGGTGTTATCAGGCAAGTGCAGGTTACAGTCGCACAAATGCGTAAAATCCAAGTTGGCGACAAAATGGCAGGCAGACACGGCAACAAAGGAGTCATTTCCAGAATTGTTTCTGTTGAAGATTTACCATGTTTACCCGATGGGAGAACGGTTGATATTATTTTAAATCCTCTCGGTGTCGCTTCCAGGATGAATTTGGGCCAAATACTAGAGACCCATCTTGGTTTGGTTGCGAATACAAAGGGTATTAAAGTAGCTACGCCGCCTCTTGACGGTGTGCCGGAGGAGATAATAAAACAGGAGCTTGAAAAATTGGGTTTTAGTAAGACTGGCAAAATAAAACTTGTAGACGGCAGAACCGGCGAAGAATTTGAAATGCCAACAACGGTTGGATATATATATATGTTAAAGCTTGTCCACATGGTTGAGGATAAGATCCATCAAAGATCAATCGGACCATATTCTTTAGTCACGCAACAGCCGCTGGGAGGCAAAGCACAGTTCGGCGGGCAAAGATTTGGAGAGATGGAGGTCTGGGCGCTTGAAGCCTATGGCGCCGCTTACAGTCTGCAGGAAATTTTGACAATTAAATCAGATGATGTGCCTGGTCGTTCAAAGGCCTATGAGTCTATTATTAAGGGAGAAGTTATTAGTCGTCTCAATATACCTGAATCTTTTAATGTGCTTGTGCGTGAATTAAAAAGTTTGTGTCTTGACGTTGAACTTCTGAAAGAAGGGGAATTGATAAATAATAACGATGAAATGGAACAAGAAGAAATAATTGGCGAAAAAGATGATAAAAAAGCGATGAATAAGGAGTAATGCGCGATTATTCCATATAGAATTCATTATTGCGCATTATTCATTGTCGTTAAAAAATATGCAGCAAGAATTTCAAAAGAAGCCATTAGATTTTGATAGCATCAGGCTTAAAGTAGCTTCTCCAGACATAATCCACGGGTGGTCATTTGGAGAGGTGCTTAAACCGGAAACCATCAACTACAGGACACAGAAACCAGAGAAAGATGGTTTATTTTGTGAACGAATTTTTGGCCCTACCAAAGATTGGGAGTGCTATTGCGGAAAATATAAAAGGATCCGCTATAAAGGTATTATATGTGATAAATGCGGAGTTGAAGTAACGCGATCTTTGGTGCGCCGCGAAAGGATGGGTCACATTGATCTAGTCGTGCCTGTTTCTCATATATGGTTTTTGCGCGGTATACCATCTAAACTCGGCATCGTGCTTGATTTGCCGGCGCAATCGCTTGAAAAGGTGATTTATTTTGCAGATTATATCATTCTTAAAGTTGATGAAGATCTTAAACAAAACACTTTGGCACAAATTCAGGATGAATATAAAATCAAGAAAAAAAGAATTGAGGGCGATTTTGCAAACCGCATTAGGCAAAACAAAGAAATGAATAATGAAAACAGAGAAAGTGTCATAAAAAAGTTGAACGATGACAAGGCAGTAGAGCTTAAGGAACTGATTTCGGCTTTTGAAACAGCAAAAAGGGAACTTGCCGAAATCAAAAAATATAGAATTATTCCGGAAAGCCTTTACCAGGACTGGTCTTTGAAATACGGACATATTTTTGAAGTCGGCATAGGGGCTGAAAGTATTAGAAAACTTTTGGAGGAAGTTGATATAGAAGAAACCATAAAAAAAACGGAAAATAAAATTTTAAGGGCTAGTGGCGGAACATATAAAAAATTAGCCAAAAGATTAAAAGTTTTAAAAAATTTATTGAAAAATGGCATTCGGCCTGAATGGATGATTCTCAAAACTGTTCCCGTTATTCCGCCGGATCTTCGGCCCATGGTTCAGCTTGATGGAGGTCGATTTGCGACGTCTGATTTGAATGATCTATATAGACGGGTCATCAATCGTAATAATCGTTTAAAAAAATTGATAGATCTAAACGCGCCAGAAGTTATCTGTCGCAACGAGAAAAGAATGTTACAAGAGGCTGTTGACGCTCTGATTGATAATTCCGCCAGACATGGCAAGACGGTTACGGCATCAACCGGACAAAAAAGAATGCTCAAATCATTGGCTGATATTTTGAAAGGTAAACAAGGAAGATTTAGGCAGAATTTGCTTGGCAAGAGAGTTGATTATTCTGGCAGGAGTGTAATTATCGTTGGCCCTCACTTAAAATTTGGTGAATGCGGTCTTCCGAAAAGAATGGCCTTGGAGTTGTTTAGGCCTTTTATAATTGCTGAATTAATAAAAAAAGAGTATGTTCATAATGTACGTTCTGCTAATAGATTTATTGAATCGGCGAAAGACGAGGTTTGGGATATTTTAGAGAAAATTACTCAAAAATCATATGTATATTTGAATAGAGCGCCAACACTACATCGTTTGGGTATTCAGGCATTCAGGCCGATTCTTATTGAGGGGAAGGCGATTCAATTACATCCATTGGTTTGTCCGCCATTTAACGCTGATTTTGATGGTGACCAAATGGCAGTACACGTACCACTTACTGATGGCGCGAAAAAAGAAGCTTCAACGATAGCTTTTTCCGCTAATAATATTCTTAAACCAGCTACAGGCGATCCAGCTGTAACACCAGCGCAAGACTTTGTTTTAGGCTGTTATTTTTTGACCTCTGTTTTTGATAAAATTGATGACGACAAAGTTAGACAATTTTCTTCTATTTCCGAAGCAAGACAAGCCTATGATAATTGCATTATAAAACTGCATGATAGAATAAAGGTCAGAATAGATAAAAAAATAGTGGTTACTTCAACTGGCAGATTTATTTTTAACAGTATCGTTCCAAAAAAGTTGGGTTTTATCAATGAGGTAGTTGATAAAACAGGATTGAAAAATTTATCCAAGCAAGTCATGGAAATATATGGTATGAATGAAGCAGTTGAATTTTTAGACAACATTAAGGATTTATCAATGAAATATATTACTCAATCCGGAATATCATGGGGTATGGATGATTTGCCTAAATTGCCTGAAAAACATAATGTTTTCGTGAAAACCGAAGAAATGGCCAGTCAAGTTGAAGATCAATATGAACAAGGGTTTTTAACTAATGATGAACGGCATACTAAAGTAGTAGAGCTTTGGATAGAGGCCAAAGACAAAATTGTTGATTTATGCAAAGAAAAATTGCCTAAAGACGGTCCAGTTTTTTTTATGATGAATTCAGGGGCTCGCGGGTCGTGGGGGCAGACGACACAGATGATGGGTATGAGAGGCTTAATGGCTAATCCGAACGGCGAAACTATAGAGTTGCCCGTCAAGGCATCACTCAAAGAAGGCATGGATGTTCTTGAATACTTTATTACAACACACGGCGCCAGAAAAGGATTGTCTGATACAGCCCTGAGAACTGCCAATGCTGGATATTTAACGCGTCGTTTGATAGACGTTGCGCAAGAAGTTATTATAAGCGAGAATGATTGTGGTGATAAACAAGGTGTAGAAATTATCAATACTGATTTGACAGATTTTATAAGACAGATTAAGGGCAGAGTTGTGCTGGAAGACGTTAAAGACAAAAATGGTAAGATTATTGTCAAAAATAACGAAATTGTTGGAGAAGAAGCCGTAAGAAAAATTGAAAAAGATAATAATTTTAAAAAGTTAAAAATAAGATCTGTTTTTCAATGCCAAGCCAAGAGGGGTTTGTGCGCTAAATGTTATGGTTGGGATTTGGGGCAGAACAAACTTGTGGAAAAAGGAGTGGCGGCTGGCATTATAGCGGCTCAAAGTATTGGTGAACCCGGTACGCAGTTGACCATGAGGACATTTCATACTGGTGGTGTTGCAGGTGGCAGTGATATGACTCAAGGTTTGCCAAGAGTAGAAGAAATTTTTGAAGCACGGCCGGTCAAAAAACCAGCTTTCATTTCTCCGATTGACGGCAGGATAGAACTTAATTTTAATGAAGAAACAAAAGAAAAAATCGTCAAAATAATCGGTCGCGAAATAAAGCGGGAAAAAATATTTGTTTGGGCCAAATATATAAAAAATTTTAAAAAGAAAGATGGCAGTAAGGTTAAAAAGGGCGATCTGTTAATAGAAAAACCGAGAAGAATAAAGGCTCCATTTGATTGTGTTATTAAATTTGAACAAGTGACAGAATATTTATATGTTATTTGGATTGTTGAAGAGAAGGAAGTTGAAATATCAATAGTTATACCGAGAGGAAGAGAAATTTGGGTTGAAGACGGCGACTTAGTTTGGAAAGGCGAGCAATTAACGGAAGGCTCTATCAATTTGCAGGAGCTTTACAGTCTCAAGGGACAAAGGGCTGTTCAGGATTATATTATTAGGGAGATTCAATATGTATATTCCTCGCAAGGACAACCTTTGAACAGCAAACATATTGAAGTTGTTGTTAAACAGATGTTTTCAAAAATTTTAATAGAAGAGCCAGGCGAAACGATGTTTTCTCCGGGCGAAATTGTTGATAAGTATGATTTGTATGATGAAAATTTAAAAGCTGAAAAAGAAGGTTTGCAGCCAGCTTATGGCGCATCGATATTGTTGGGGATTACAAAATCATCATTATCAACGCAATCATTCTTAGCAGCGGCCTCATTCCAGGAGACAACTCGTGTCTTAATAGATGCCGCTATCACTGGCAAGGTTGATCATTTAAGAGGACTTAAAGAGAATGTTATTATCGGTAGACTTATTCCTTGTGGCACTGGATTTAAGGAGAAAAAGTAATTGTTGGCAAATTAGCAGCAGTCAGAAAAATTCAAAAATCTGGGATTATTGTCCCGGATTTTTGTTTTTGGTTGTTAATTATTCTTTTAAAATATGCGGCAATAATCTAAAAATTCTAGAAAAAATTGTAATTCGGAAATCGCAATGCAAGCTCACTACGCATTTGAGTTTGGCAGGGTAGCTTTTTTTATTTTATTATAAATGTTAAAATTAATTTGTGGAAATAGAATAAAAGATAGGAATTAAAAAATTATGTTTATAAACCCTACTTACAAAATTGAAAATAAATTGTTTAGGCAAGGTTTTAGAAATATTGCTGGACTTGACGAAGCCGGTCGCGGCGCTTGGGCAGGGCCAATCGTAGCTTCGGCTGTTATCTTGCCGCCAAAATTAAAGATTATTGGCTTGCGTGATTCTAAACTTTTGAGTCCCGGCAGACGCGAAGCACTTTATGTTAATATCAAAAAAAACGCCGTTGGAGTTGGCATTGGTATTGTCTCGGAAAAAATTATTGACAATCAAGGCATAATTTCGGCAACACGCCAAGCATTTTTGCAGGCCATAGATGGCTTAGTTGGACAGGCTGACTATCTACTCATAGATGGTATCAAAATTTTTGACCATAATCTTCCGTATGAATTTTTTGTTAATGGCGACAAGAAAATAATGTCTATTTCCGCGGCTAGCATTATCGCCAAGTTCACTCGCGACAATATTCTCAATGAATACCATAAACAGTATCCAGAATATTCATTTGATAAACACAAGGGTTATGGCACTAAGTTGCACCAGGAAAAAATTTTACAACATGGGGTGTGCGCTATACATAGAATTTCTTTTAAACCAATTGCATATATAGATTCCAAATGTTCAACAAAAAATAGATAATTTCCAAATTTGTTCATTGTATTTTTGTATGAGAAAATTTTTTCTTTTCGATTTAATTTGATTTTATAGTTCTTTTTGTGTATTATTAAAATAAAGAATAAAAATATGATTTTAAATAAGATTCCTGGTGGAGATGAACTTTTAAATCCACAAAAAATATTAAAAGACAATCTAAATATAACCGCTGGCTCAAAGATTGGAGATTGCGGTTGCGGAGGAATAGGTTATTTTACTTTCCAGGCCGCTCAAATCGTTGGGGAAACCGGTCAGGTTTACAGCATAGATATTTTAAAGACGGCTTTAAAGAATGTTGAACATAGAGCAAAAATGCTTGGGCTGAAAAATATCAAAACTATTTGGTCAAATCTTGAAGTATATGGAGGGGCCAGAATAAATGACAGTACTCTTGATTTTGCTTTTTTGATAAATATATTGTTTCAAAGTCAGTATCCTGAAAAAATTTTGCGCGAAACAGCTAGAATGCTTAGATCTAGCGGCCAATTGCTGGTGATTGAATGGCGGCCAGGCCGATTTCCTATTGGCCCGTCACCTGAAAAAAAAATCACTAAAGAAAAAATAGCGGATAGGGCTCTTGGGTCCGGATTGAAAAAAGTAAAGGAATTTGAAGCAGGCAGATTTCATTATGGGATAATACTCCAGAAAATCTGAATTTATTTATGTTTTAAAATTTACGTCTTAAGTTTTTAATATTAAAATTATCAGTCCGAATTATGAATAATTTATTAACATTATCATATTGGTTCAATTTAAACCCAGGACCATTTTTGGGTAGTTATTTAAGGATGATCTATTTTGCGATCATTTTATTTTTAATTGCAGGTGTTGTTTCGTGGATTTTCATTAAAAAAAATAATCAAGACGTCTTGACGCGACGTTTTTGGCAAAAAATTCAGACCTTTTGTTTCGCCATTGGAGCGATTGCGTGGATTTTGGTTTTTGCAAGACAGCAGGGAATAATTTTTATTGGAATGCCATTTTTTTTCATTTTATTTTTTATCTGCGCACTCATGTGGCTATTTTTTATTATAAAATACTTGGTTATAACTATTCCTCAACGAAAAAAAGAACAGCAAGCTAAAGCAGCTAAAGAAAAATATTTAAATAGATAATATGCAAAAAAAGGCCAAGGGCGATCTGGGAGAAAAATTAGCTGTTGAATATTTAAAACGTAATAAATTTAAAATTATCGGAAACAATTTTTACAGCCAATTCGGGGAAATAGATATTATCGCTTTTGACAAAAAGACCGATGAGACGGTTTTTCTTGAGGTTAAATCCCGCGCTACGAACAATTTTGGATATCCCGAGGAAGCAGTCAATAAGGCCAAACTTGTGAAAATGTATAAAACAGCTCAAGTCTATTTTGATAAGTATAAATTAATGCACAAATATAGATTTGATTGCTTGGCCATAGAGCTGGATTTTCACGAAAGAAAAGCGCGGCTAAGACATTACCGAGGTATAGTGTGTTAGAAAAATTGTTATTTTATTGAAATAATATTATTTTTTAAATTTTGTAAATAGAATTTTTTGCTTATGGAAAAATTTTTTACAAGAAAAAATTATATCTCCTGCACTTTGGATAAATTTGAGGGTCGTTTTGCCGTTTTGAAAACAGAAGATAATCAAACATTGAATTGCGCCATAGATAAATTACCTAGCGATGCTGATGAAGGCAGCCAAATTAAATTGGTTTTATTTTCCACCAAAAGCGAGAAAGAAGAAAGAGAAGCGACCGTTAAAGCCGTTTTGAACGAAATACTCAAGACGGAATAATAAGAGTAAGACTTGCGTTTTCCGGTGATTGATTATAACCCATTTTCACTTTTTCCCAAATGTTTCAAAAGATCATAAAAACGACAAAAAAAAAGATTGGCGATAAAATAAAAATCATCCCACAATGGCTACGAATTGCAATAGCCTTTTTTTTAATTGTTTCAAGTATATTAATCAATATCATTTTTTTATACCGATATTCATATAGAGACAAAATATATCGCAATGTTTATATAGGAGGGTTGTCATTATCCGGGAAAAATAGAGAACAGGCTGGCGCGCTTATCCAAGCAAAGATTGACAATCTAGCCAGCAAAGGAATAGCTTTTGAGTATAATGATGATATTTTCATTTTAAGTCCTATTATTTCCACTGGTTTGGAGACTGGCTTAGCTTATGAGCTATGGTCGTATGACAGCCAAAAAATTATAGAAGAATTGTATAGTTTTGGCAGAGGAAAAAATTGGCTCAATAATATTTTAGATCAATTGCGTCTCGTGTTCGTCAAATCTACGTTGACAGCGAATTTCCAGATAAATGAGCTTGCGATTAAAAAAGTTCTTGAAGAAAATTTTTCTGAATTGGCATCCCCTGCACAAAACGCGAAATTTGGTTTTTCAGATGGTACAATATCAATAATTCCCGAAGAGAAAGGTGAAATTTTTGATTATTTTTCGGCTATAAGCCTTTTGAAACAAAGACTTTCTAAAATAGAGAATTCCAAAATAACCCTGACTTTGATGAGCGATAATCCGAAGATCACGCTGATGGAAGCAGAAAATTTATTGCCGGAAGCGCAGGAACTCTTAAATCTCGCACCTTTAAAATTGTCGTTTTCTCCGCCAATTTTTTATACTGGCAGAAAACAATTTTACAAAAGTGAATGGCGGATTGATAGAAATTGTTTAGAAAAGTGGATTGAAATAAAATACTCCAATGAAAATATTGGAGATACTGGCATTAAAAAAATTTATTTGGGCATAAATAAAAAAATAGTTGGAGAATATCTTCTTGGTATTGCAAAGACAATAAATATTCCGGCGCAAGACGCGAAATTTGCAATGATTGATGGCAAAGTGGTAGAGTGGCAATCATCAGCAGATGGTTTTGTTTTGGATATCGCAGAAACATTGGATCACATTGAGATTGAATTTATTAAAAACAAAAACAATAACGTAGATTTGATTCTTGCGCAAGATAAATCAACAATCACCAATGAAAATGTTAATAATTTTGGGATTAATGAGTTTATTGGAACCGGAAAATCGAACTTTCAAGGTTCGCCTGAAAATCGTAGATACAATATTGCTCACGGAACGCGTTTTCTTAATGGAATACTCATCAAGCCGAACGAAGAATTTTCATTGCTTCGTGCGCTTGGTGCGATAGATGCTGAATCAGGGTACAAGCCAGAGTTGGTCATCAAAGAAGGCAAAACAGTATATGAATATGGCGGCGGTCTTTGCCAAATAGGCACAACTATGTTTCGTTTGGCAATTAATAGTGGCCTGCCAATCACCGAAAGACGCAACCATTCATATCGTGTTGGATATTATGAGCCAGCAGGTACCGATGCCGCTATTTATGACCCGTGGCCCGATTTAAAATTTATCAATGACACAAACAATTATCTATTGCTGCAAACTAGAATTGAAGGCGATAATTTAATTTTTGATTTTTTCGGGACAAGCGATAATAGGCGCGTCGAGATTACCGAGCCCGTCATCTATAACATCAAAACTCCGTTTTCAACTAAATATATTGAGACAGAAAATCTTGATCCAGGAGAAAAAAAATTATTAGAACACGCCCATAATGGCGCTGACGCTTATTTTATACGGACAATCATCTGGCCTGAACAAACAAATAAAGAAGTAGTTCAAGAAACATGGCAAGCGCATTATGTGCCGTGGCAAGAAGTTTATTTGATAGGCAAGATTCCAACTACGACAGATAAAAATTTTTGAATTTTAATTCCGCAGTTTTTATTTTTTATACAGATTGGATAATTTTCGCCAAACTATAGTTTTTTAGGGTTTAAAAATTTTGATTTAGAAATTATTTAAAATTAACGCCATGTCTAAAATTTTTTCATCTGCCATTATTGGCCTAGACTCACGTCTAATAGAGGTTGAATCAAACATCGGAGGAGGCATGGGTGGAATTTTTATCATAGTTGGTCTTCCAGACACAGCAGTGCAGGAATCAAAAGAAAGAATATGGTCGGCTATTAAAAATTCCGAGTTAGCTTTTCCGCGTTCAAAAATAGTTGTTAATCTTGCGCCGGCTGATATTCGGAAAGAGGGCCCAGCATATGATTTGCCTATCGCTCTCTCTATACTTCAGACAGCGGGCAAGATTATTTTGGCTGGCGATGACAAAGAGGCGATTTACGCAGGTGAACTTTCGCTTGATGGGCATTTAAGGAGTATAAATGGCGCATTGTCAATCGCTATTATGGCTAAAGAAAAAGGCATTAAAAAGATTTTTGTGCCTACGATAAACGCCCGCGAAGCATCTCTTGTCAATGGCGTCGAGGTCATACCCGCGGACAGTTTGATTGATTTAGTCAGGCATATTAAAGGAACAAACCCAATTAAATCATACGTTCCGTGTCCGGAGGATATTGATGATGTAACAGATTATGATATCGATATGGCTTTTATAAAAGGTCAAGAACAGGCCAAAAGAGCGCTTGAAATAGCGGCTAGCGCAGGTCATAATGTGCTTTTGTCAGGTCCGCCTGGTTCTGGTAAAACTCTTCTGGCGAGAACAGTCGCCACTATTTTACCCAAAATGACTTATGATGAAATTCTTGAAGTAACTAAAATCTATTCTGTCGCTGGTAAAATACCCATGGGCCAGTCTTTGATTACAAAGCGTCCATTTCGTTCTCCTCACCATACCGCTTCTAGTATTTCTCTTGTAGGCGGGGGTTCTTTTCCAAGACCAGGCGAGATAAGTTTGGCGCATAAGGGTGTTCTATTTCTGGATGAATTCTCTGAATTTCCGCGCGCTGTTTTGGAAAATTTACGTCAACCGCTTGAAGACGGATTGGTTACTGTATCAAGAGCTCAAGCGACTATAACCTTTCCCGCAAGATTCACATTGATCGCTTCTCAAAATCCATGTCCATGTGGATACTATTCTGACACAGATAAAAATTGTACCTGTACGCCCAGCCAGATTGTAAGATATCAAAAAAAAATTTCCGGACCGCTTTTAGATAGGATAGATTTGCACATTGAAGCTCCAAGAATTAAATTTGAAAAACTTGCTTCTGATGAATTGGCTGAAAAATCAGAACACATAAGAAGAAGAGTTGAAAACGCGCGCGAAAAACAAAGAATAAGATTTGCAAAATTAAATGTTCATACGAATGCGGAAATGAGCAATAGAGAAATAAGGAGATTTTGTATAATTGACAATCATAGCCAGGGGCTTTTAAAAAACGCAATGGAGTACATGCATTTGTCAGCGCGGAGTTATCAGCGCATTTTAAAAGTATCAAGAACAATTGCCGATTTGTCTGATTCAGAAAAAATAGAATCAGCGCATATTGCCGAAGCTCTGCAATATAGAACGAAGGTGGATTGAATATTATTTGTGGATATGTTTTTAAATGAGCAATTATTCAAGAATAAATTGTTTTTGTGCTGTGTCCATAGTAAATTTTCAAAAATAGTCAATTTGAATATTTGAGCTGTTTTCTTTATTGGTATATGATTATTGGCCATTTTTAAAATCTTTTTTTTCTTGCATAGCCATTTTTTAAATTGAATCTGCCAGCTTTGTTATTGAATGATTCTCTCGGTTTAATTGTTGGAGGAGTAATTTTTGTATAATCAAAATCAGTCTGTTTTAAGGATAGATTAACTCGATTTTGTTCGTCTATCCCCGTAACTTTTACTGGAATTTCATCGCCTATCTTAACAATATCTTCTGGCGTGTTGACACGGAAAGGTGCCATTTCAGAAATATGGATCAGACCTTCTTGTTTTGGTAAAAATTCCACCATAGCGCCAAAATCAAACATTCTGGTAACGGTTCCATTATATGTTTTACCAATTTCCGCTTCAGCGGTGATAAGTTCAATCCACTTTTTAGCCCTTTCCGAATCTCCATCAGGACCAGCGGTTATCATTACCAATCCGTCGTCTTCAATATCAATAGCCACATTTGTTTCATTAATGATTTTATTAATCATCTTTCCGCTTGGGCCGATAACGTCGCGAATTTTTTCAGGATTGATATGGAGAGTCGTTATGCGAGGAGCGTAAGGCGATAATTCTTTGCGCGGTTCTGCGATTGTTTTTGACATTACCTCTAGAATTCGTAAACGAGCTTTTTTCGCCTGTGCTAAAGTTTCTTTGATTATATCATCACTTAAGCCTTTGATTTTAGTGTCCATTTGTATGGCCGTAATGCCGTTTTTAGTGCCCGCGATTTTGAAATCCATATCGCCGAAATGATCCTCAAATCCTTGAATATCAGTCAATATTTTGTAGTTTTTTTCATTATTTTCGTCAACCACAAGACCCATGGCAATACCAGCGACATGATGTTTGATCGGTACGCCGGCATCCATTAATGATAAGGATGAGCCACAGACCGAAGCTTGAGAAGATGAACCATTTGAAGATAAAACCTCGGATACAACCCGAATTGCGTAAGGAAATTTTTCTTTTTCTGGCAATACGGGCAATAATGCTTTTTCAGCCAAAGCTCCATGGCCAATATCACGTCTGCCCGGGCCTCTCATCGGCGCCACTTCGCCGACAGAAAATGCTGGAAAATTATAATGATGCATATAGCGCTTCTTTCCGGATTTTTCCATGGTGTCTAGTGTCTGCTCGTCAGAAGGCGCCCCCAATGTTACAACGGATAAAACTTGCGTTTCGCCTCTTTGGAAAAGGCCAGTCCCATGAGTTCGTGGTAAAACGCCGATTTCTGCTTTTAATGCGCGTATTTCATCAAGCTTTCTCTTGTCGGGGCGTTCATTTTTTTCAAGAATTAATTTTCTCATTTTGTTATTGATTAATTCATCAATAAGAGCGACTCCTTTCTTTCGTTCTTCCTTCGATATCTCATTGTCTTTTTTGAGCATGGCATCCAGATCTTCTTTTATTTGCTCTATGTTCATTTTTAATTCTTCTTTGGTGGAATAATTGAAAATATTTGTAATTCTTTCAGACGACATGAAAGAGTCCACTTTCATGAGAATCTTTTCCTGATTGGCAGTTTCTCCGTCAGTAAATATCTGCGTAAAAGATATTTTTTTCTTGGCGTGCGCGCTCACAACCTCTTCTATAAGCTGGATTATATTATTTATGTGTTTACCTGCGAATTTGGTTGCTTTAAAAATAGTTTCTTCGTCAACTTCATTGGCCTCGGCTTCAATCATTATGACTTTTTCTTTATTTGCTGCGATAAAAATATCAAGTTCGCTTTTTTGTCTGGCGTCATACGATGGATTAAGCACCCATTCATTATTGATTTGTCCTATTCTGACAGCCGCAATTGGGCCGTCGAATGGGATGTCAGAGATTGATAGCGCGCAAGAAGCAGCGACAAGACTAATTACATCCGCATCGTTTTCATTATCAAATGATAAAACGGATATTACGACCTGGATGTCATTTTTTATGTTTTTCGGGAAAAGCGGCCTGATGGAACGATCAATGATTCTACCGGAAAGAATTGCTTCGTCAGTAGGACGGCCTTCACGTTTGATAAAACGGGAACCTTTTATTTTTCCAGCTGCATAAAGCTTTTCATCAAAATCTACCATCAAAGGAAAATAGTCTATTCCTTCTCTGATTGAAGTGCTGAGGCAGGCGGTTGCCAAAACGACTGTGTCGCCGTATTGGACAGTACAACTGCCATTTGTTTGGCCGGCAAATTTGCCGACTTCTATAATGAGTTTTTTACCCCCGATTTGAGAGCTAAAACTCTTTTGGGTTATGGTCATGTAATTTTTTCTTTTGATCAACAAACTGCAGGTTGTGAATGTTTATTGATGAACCTGATTGTTTGTCGGTCAAATTAATTGATTTACAAATGGGAAATAAACAAATCCAAAATATATAATAAATGCCATCATTTATTATGCCGTATTTGAATATTGGCATTGAAGCTTATTTAACCTTTATTCAATGTCAACATCAAGCGCGTCATTTTTCGTTTCTTTTTTATTTTCCCCACCCTCTTTAATTTTTGGCTCTTTAAGGAATGATCTTTTTTTTATCTTCAATTTTTTTATCAATTCTTCGTAAGCTACTGTGTCTTCTTTTTCCAAATATTTAAGAAGTTTTCTACGCAGATTCACCTTGCGCAATAAACCTCTGCGAGAAGAAAAATCTTTTTTATGTTTTTTCAAATGGTCGGCAAGTTCTTTTATTTCTTCCGTAAGAATAGCTATCTGCACCTGAGAAGAGCCAGTATCGCCATCATGCGTCTTGTATTTATTAATAATAATCAGTTTTTTCTTTTTATCCATCATACCTAATTTTTCTCGACATTCCAAGTACAAGGTTTGAATTCCTTGTACCGAGAGTATCGTTAATTTATATTTTTTATAGTTAATAATATATTATCATAATATATATAATAAATCAAGCCCTTGCTAAAAATATTTAATTATGGTAATATAGAAATAGTCGAAATTATTAAAGTTTTAGAATTTAATTTCAAAATAAGAAAAACAATAATTAGCGAATTAGTGGCAAAGAATTGGAAATTAAAATACCAAAGAAAAGATGATCCAGCAATTTATTCTCATGAACCGTTTAACAAATTTTTATTTAAACGAATCCTTTTTTGCAAAGGATATTACTACTCGTATTTTTGGCAGAAAAAATTTTTCTGCCGCTAGTTTGCTAGTGCTTGGGTAAAGGCCATTTTTCTTGTTTTTGATAGTCAAGGAACTCGTATGGAAGTTTTTATATTTTTAATTGTGTTTGGTATTGGTATTGTTACCGGATACTATTTTCGTCGTACTTTGGCGAAAAGAGAGGCTGGAACAGCAGAAGCAAACGCAGATAAAATTTTGAATGAAGCAAAAGATAAATATCGGGAAACAATCATTGAAGCGAAAGATAAGGCTTTGGGGGTGATAGAGAAAGCGAAAAAACAAGAGGATGAGAGAAGGGAAGAGATAACTAATATTCAGAAAAGAATTGAAAAAAGGGAAAATTTATTTGATAAAAAAATATTGGAATTTGAAGACAGAAAGCAGGAATTGATTGTTAAAGAAAAGGGAGTTGATGACTTGCGCGCGGGACTTTTGAAAATAAAGGAAAAAGGAATGGAAAAATTAGAAAAGATATCACGATTTAGCCAAGATCAAGCCAAAGAAGCTTTGTTGAATAATGTGGAATCATCTGTTAAAGAAGAGCTATACGCAAGAGTTAGAAAGTTGCAGAAAGAAAATACGGAAGAACTGGAAGAAAAATCAAAAGAAATATTGTCAAGAGTGATTGAACGTTGCGCGACCAATCATGCGGTTGACACAACTACAACGACAGTAATTTTGCGCGACGATGAAATGAAAGGGAGAATTATTGGCAAAGAGGGTCGCAATATTAAAGCAATTGAACAATTAACTGGTACTGAACTTATTATTGATGAAACTCCTGGTACTATTTGGATCTCCGGTTTTAGTCCAATTAGAAGACAAGTCGCGCGCATTGCTTTGGAAAAACTTATGGCTGACGGAAGAATCCATCCGGGCAGGATAGAGGAGGCTGTTGATGATGCTAAAAAAGAACTCGCTTTAGAGATAAAAAAAGCTGGAGAAGATGCAATGTATGCCGTTGGAATTGGCGGACTTGATCCAAAATTGGTGCAGATATTGGGTAGATTGAAATTCAGAACAAGTTATGGCCATAACGTATTACAACACTCGATTGAAGTTTCAATGCTTGCAGGCTTTTTAGCGGAAGAACTTGGAGCAGATGTTACAGTGGCAAAAAAGGGCGGACTTCTACATGATATTGGCAAAGCCGTTGACCATGAAATAAAAGGCGGTCATCCTGAAATTGGCTATGATATTATGAAGAAATTCAGTTTGCCGGAAGAGATTTCTAAAATTTCGTTGGAGCACCATATGGATCATCCGGAAACACTTGAGGGAGTTATCGTCAAAACAGCTGATGCGATTTCAGGCGCTCGGCCCGGCGCTAGAAAAGATACTTATGAGCAGTATGTGCAAAGACTTGAAGATCTTGAAAATACAGCCAAAAATGTTGAAGGCGTTGAAAAGGTTTATGCCATCCAGGCCGGTAGAGAACTGCGAGTATTTGTAGCGCCGAAGATAGTTGATGATTGGGGTTGCCAAAAAATGGCGCGCGAAATTGCAGGTAGAATTGAAGAGGAATTAAAATATCCGGGAGAAATTAAAGTTACTGTTATTAGGGAATCAAGGGTCGAGGAGTATGCGAGATGAGTAAGATAATTAAATTACTCATACTGCTTTTTTATTGCCAGCGCAGATGGGGAATGATATAATTTTAGTGGTTAATTAATAAATTAATAAAGGTCATTTTTAGAAATATATGAATAAAATTGAGTTAATTGAAAAAATATCCAATAAGACGAATTTAGACAAAAAAGCAGTAGCTCAAATACTTGAGAGTTTTGAAGATGTAGTTGTTGATGCTCTTGGAAAAGGGGAAGAGGTGACTTTGACTGGGTTTGGAACGTTTTTGGCGAAATTTAGGTCAGCTAGAGGCGGAGTGAATCCGCAAAATCCGAGCGTTAGGATTCAGATTCCCGCCGTTACTGTGCCGAAATTTAGAGCAGGTAAAACCTTGAAGGATGCGCTTAAGCAGATTCATATAGATAAAAAACCGGAAGTATAAGATAGCGTGTCAAAAAAATCAGGTAAATATGCAAGTATTTTAAATATTTTAAAATAACATGCAAATTTTTTGTTTAGCTATGCTAGACCAGTTGCGTAATAATTTTTTCTGCCGCAACTTAAAATTTTGGTTGCAAATTTTTTTACGAGCGAGTGAATCGATTGTATCTGGATATATTAGTCATATAAACCTCTACATTTTTTCGTTTCACCATGAAAAATTATTATGCAGATGGTCTTATCGTGGCCGTTTATTTTTTATTGGCAACAAAAAATTAATATAGTTTTTAAAATAATTTATTATAAACTTCAAAAATGTTTTTTAATATTTATATGATGGCATGCCACGACCCGAGCCCTTGTAGTGAAATGGATATCACGCTTGGCTTCGGACCAAGAATTTCAGGTTCGAGTCCTGACTAGGGTATTATCAATGACGACGTGGCTGGTTGTTATAGTATTTGAGGATTTGAATTTTTTTAGATAGAAATAGACTAAACTGGCATGAGGTTTGCTATTTTTTTATTTTTATTTTGCCTCGTTAGCTCAGTTGGTAGAGCAGCTCCCTCTTAAGGAGATGGTCGTGGGTTCGAATCCCTCACGAGGTAAAATAAAGATAAAAAATAGTTCTATTTAAATAGGCTGCCCGGAGTTTAGATATAATTTTTGTCGCACAATTAATTAGTTTGTCTCTAAATGTCGTTTTGGCTGAAAACTCATTTGATTATGCTAGGATCAACTGCATAAGCACGAGCGACATCTTTGCTAATCAGTTTTTGTTCAGCGAGCTGTTTTAAAGATTGATCCATTGAGATCATACCCTCATCTGATGAAGTTTGGATGATTGTTTTAATTTGCGGGATTTTGTTTTCCCGAATCAGGTTGGCTATGGCCGGAGTGTTAATCATTATTTCTCTCGCGGCAATGCGGCTGTCATTGTTTATGCCAGATATTAATTGCTGTGAAATAACACCAGCAAGAGAAAGCGAGAGTTGCATGCGAATCTGATCTTGCTGATATGGCGGGAAAATATCAATAATGCGATCGATTGTTTGCGCCGCGTTTTGCGTGTGCAGAGTAGCTAGTACTAAATGTCCCGTTTCGGCTAAAGTAATCGTAGTTGCTATTGTTTCCAGATCTCTCATCTCGCCGACCATAATAACGTTTGGATCTTGGCGCACAACATGCTTTAGGGCTTCGGGGAAAGAAAGAAAATCAAAGCCATATTGCCTTTGACGTATAATGCTTTTTTCCGAATTGAAAGTAAATTCAATAGGATCTTCCAATGTTACGATGTTACACGCTCTTTCTCTATTGATCAAATCAATAATAGCCGCGAGCGAAGTTGATTTTCCGCAGCCAGTCGGCCCGGTTAAAAGAATTAATCCTTGGTAAAGCCTAGCCAATGAATAAACGATATCTGGCATAGCGATTTTTTCCATATTGAGGATTTTGTTCTGAATAATCCTGGCTACCAAGCCCGGCATGCCTTTTTCAAAATGCAGATTAACTCTAAAGCGGCTTACATTGTCTATTTCATAAGCAAGATCAAGCTCTCTCTTTTTTATATATTTTTCTTTTTGGCTGGAGCTTAAAATTGACAGCACAAGCGTTTCAGCTTTAGTTTTTGTGAGAATATCCATTTTTTGCAATTCTACGAGTTTGCCGTGCACTCGCACAATCGGCGGTTTGCCGACCGCTAAATGAATGTCTGATGCGTTTTTTTCCACGCCTGCGGTAAAAATTTGATTAATCGTCATAGATGAGTTTGAAAATTATAAAGTTGTAAAGTTGTCAGTTGAAAATCCGTTTTTAACTGCGAAGATATTAGTCATTATACGAACAAGCAGTCAGCGATATTGCTTCTTATTTTTATTATAGCAAAATAATTGACTTATGCCAAAATAAATGTTAACATATATTTAATCATTGCTGTTGTTATACTATTTTATCATTTTATTTTTAATCTATATGCCACAATTGAAATCATCCGCAAAACGTTTGCGACAGTCTAAAAAACACGCCGCGCGCAACAAAAAAGTTAAAGATGGGTTGGGTTATCTTTTCTATCAGTTTAAAAAATCAATCGGAGAAAATGACAAGCAGAAGTCGTCAGAACTATCTAGAAAACTTATTAAGGCTATTGACAAAGCCGCTCGCAAAGGAGTTTTGAAGAAAAACAACGCGGCCAGGAAGAAGTCCCGCTTGATGAAAAAACTGAATAAACTCAAATAGTTATTTGCAGTCCGAAAATATTAACGTAAAAACTACTCTGGCGCAATGCCAAAGTAGTTTTAAAATAGAATTAATAATTATTGAAATCAGTTTATATTTTTACAACCATGTTTTCTATTATTGCTTTTTTATTTAGGTCGCTACTTTTTAATAATAGATCGGTTGCCAATAATTTTTCGTAGATTTTTTTTAATTTTTCCATGTTGTAGAGCCTGACTTGCGGCATAGCTTTTTGCACGACAAATGGATGAAATCCGAGTTTTTTGGCTATTTGCTGATTGTCCGCCAATCCGTTGAGCAGAGCTGTTTTGACACGAACAATAATACGAAATTGACGGACAATCATTGACAACAAATACATTTCATTCATGCCAGCTTCTAAATTATCGTCAATTGATCTTAGAGCTAATTTTTTATCTTGTTTGGCAATGGCGTCCGTAAGATTGAATATATTGTCAGCGATTTTTGCGAGAGGACTCTCTTCTATTTCTTTTTTTCCAATTTCTTCGTCTTTTTTTTGGGCGATCAATTTGTCTATTTCACTGGCGAGCGCCCACAAATTGCCATCTGATTTACTGGCCAAATAATCGGCGTTTTGTCCATTTATTTTTCCTCCTTTTTCAGATACTCTTTTTGTAATCCAGTTTATTAGGTTGTTGTTTTCCAGTTTTTTAAACTCCTCTTTAAATTTAGACGCGTTTAAATATTTGAAAAGGGCGGTTCTTTTATCCGGTTCAGCCTCAAAAAAAATGATGATATTTTCATCTCCGGACTTGTCTGGTTTTTTGCTTTTTAAAAATTCAAGCAGGTCGCCGTGCACTGCTTTTTTTGCCAAAAAAATATTACGGATGACGATCATTCTTCTTTTTGATAAAAATGACTGGGTGGAAACGGCTTTATTAAAATCA
>Ga0066637_10000586_pt1 | contig 22381 bp, 10 predicted proteins | sample CryGeyCG2014_020_FD_62737 | JGI IMG/M metagenome (GOLD analysis project Ga0066637, IMG submission 62737) | Groundwater microbial communities from aquifer - Crystal Geyser CG08_land_8/20/14_0.20 | ecosystem: Environmental > Aquatic > Deep subsurface > Groundwater | place: USA: Utah: Grand County...
GGCGAAAGCGAGGGCGGGGCGGGAATTCATTTCCCCCACACCCCCTTTTCTTCCCGCCCCGCCCGAGCGTTCCGTTTTGGTTTCTGCCGCGCGAAGCGCGGCAATCATTCGGGATTTTGCGCAAAAAAGGTTCGCACTTCGTTCAGTAATTGCGACCAAGTTAGACATTGAGAATTTCGTATTTCGCTTTGCGAAATGCGCCGCCAAAAAAATTTTGTTTGACCTTTTGTTAAAAATTTCATATACTAATAATAGCAAGTGGGAATGGTATCTGTAAAGTAATCATACTAAAACTATACTACAATGTCAAAAGAAATTTCTATCATAGCAAAGAACATAAAAAAATACCGAGCAAAACTGGGTATATCTCAAGACAAGTTATCAAAACTTGCCGGCATTACTTTACATACAATTACCAAGATTGAATCCGGCTCAACGCCCAATCCTACTATTGAAACTATGGCCAAAATCGCTAAAGGGTTAGGTGTTTCAATTGATGATTTAATGAGATAATTATGAACAAAAAAGATTTAGGTGCATTTTATACTCCGAAACACGCCGTCAATTATATGTTTGATTTGTTGTCGGGATTTAATGAAAAAAGCAAATTTCTTGAACCCTGCGGTGGAGATGGTGCTTTTGTGTCTGCTATTTTAGAAAAAAATTTATTGAAACCCAGCCAAATAACCGTGTGGGACATAAACCCAGAAATTAAAAATTATATTGAAAAATTTGGTGTCAAATTTGAACTTAAAGACACATTACTAAAAACAACCTTCCAAAAAGACGATTTATTTAATAAGATAAATAAATTTACGCATATTATTGGCAATCCACCATACTTAAATAAGCAGAGTAGTTATATTAAAAAAAATAAAAAGGAACTAAAAAAATTTTATGATGAAATTGGAGTAAATGATACTTATGCTCTTTTTATTTATCTTTGTTGCCATTTATTAGAAGACGAAGGGCAATTATGTTTTATTACGAGTGATACCTATCTAACATTAGGTATTCACAAAAAGTTAAGAAAATACCTATTGAAAAATTTTGTTATAAAAAATATTACATTATGTCCGCATAATTTATTTAAAGACACTGGTGCATTAGTAAATACTTGTATTATCAATTTAATTAACAAAAGGCCTACCAATAATGACGACATTATTTTTAACGATTGTCGCAGTTTGGAAGTAGGAAATTACGAAGGCAAAAGACATTTTGTAAAACAAAATAAAATTCTTAGTTATCCAGATTATGTTTTTGATTTTAACGGAAATGGGGAATTGATTGAAAAAATTAAAAAGGTTGGGAAGTTGGTTGATATTGTTGATGGTGGGTTGGGAATGCATACTACCGACAACGAAAAATTTCTAGGAATAGTTGATTATGAAGGCGTAAGATACGCCAAAAATGGAGTAAGAAAAACTGTGCCAATTGATGAAGTCAAAAAAAGCGGTTGGAAGTTTTATCACAAAAAAGGCGGGGACACAAAATATTATTTGCCAGCGGAGTATTGTATTAAATGGGACGACGAAGCAATAAAAAATTATAAAATGCCCAAAAATTATAATTTAAATGACGAAAGGCAAGGATTTTTAATTTCTGGCGTTTGTTCTACCTTATCAGCGAGGTTGGCGACTGTTGGCGCACTATGGGAAAGCAACAAAGCTATGTGTTTTTTTCCAAAAGAGCCGGAAAAATACTCACCGGAATTTTTTGTCGGCATACTTAATAGCGAGGCGTATAATAAAATTATTAAAATTTTAAATCACACAAATTCTATTCAAATTAGAGATATAAAAAAATTACCGTTTTTTGATTTTGATAACAAAGATATTAAACAGATTACTAAAACTGTTAAAAATATAATTGAAAAAAAGAAAAATAATTTAGATTATGATTTTTCTGTGGAACAAAAACAGATAAACCAAATTGTTAATAAATATATTTTATAAATTATGAAAAATAGAAAAGTAAAATCAAATAGGGCACAAGCAGATTATTTTGAGTTATTGGTTTGCCAGTATATTTGTCATCTGTATAACATCACCTTCTCTTACAGCAAAGATTTGGCCGAACTTTCTAACAAAATACTATCTTTGCCAAGCGGCACGGCAAGATTAAAATTACAAAATGACAATTTTATTAAAATTCAGCCAAAAATTAAAGAAATTTTAGATTATGAAATAGGCCAAAAAGGGAAAGTTATAAATGTTATTTGGGTGGGCAGAAATTTATTAATTGAAACCACTTCAGATGTTGATGCCGAACATATCAGCAGACAGAAAACAAGGTTTTCTATAAAATCAATAGCTAATACGGGCACTGGAACATTAAAAAATCTTGGCGCCAGACAAATTAAAAAATATTTAGGCATTGATTTTTCAAACGATTACAAACAAATGTGGGAAGAATTAAGAAAATATTTAGGCGATTCTACTTCTTCACAAGATCAAATTAAAAAGAAGGTGCAAAAAAATCAAAAATTATTAAAATGGGCTACAGAAAACGGCAAGAAATATCAAATTGTTCTAAATGAATTGTGCTGTAAGAGTTTCAATTCTCTTTCTCTAAATCAAAAAATTAATTTTTTGAATTTTATTACTGATTGTAACGACGATAATTTGTATGTGATTATAGTGAATTCTATTGATGTGATAATTTATAAACCGGTTGAAAAAAATTTGAAGTTGATAAAAAATATTGAAGTTAGAAAAGATAAAATGACTAATGTGGGTTATACTATATTCGTTGATAATAAACCGACTTACAGAGTGCAAACTAACAATACTAATGGTATTGGCATAAGCGCATTTTGTCAGCGAATTTTTTGGGTATAGCGCCGGCTGGCCAGTTTGATCGGACGAAATCAGGTAGCGGCGTAAAGCGCGGTTGGGTGTGAAAATATTTTTTCTATAAGTTAGCGAAGCGACACCTTTGGGGTGTTTCTTATATTATTTATTTTTGTTTGACTAAGTTTTGTTTGTTTCGCTCAAAAAAGGTCCGCGTATTTTCAAACAAAGCGCACAATTTTTCAAATCAAAAAAGCCGCCTACGCGGCTTTTTCATATTGTAAAATCGGACCAGGATTAGATCGGCATTTTTTCCATCTTATCCTTGATGGCGGCAATCACTTCCTTTTCCGCTTCCGCCAGGGGCAGGGGAGAACCGGCCGTAGCCAGGCTGGCGGATCCGATTGGGGCGTATTCCTTGGCCAGCATCAGGACATTGATGTTTTTGACGGCGCTGATGATCATTTGCGTGCTTTCGGCGGACGCGGTCTCATAAAAAATAATCACAGTTTTGGCTTCCGGCAGGCTGATGATCAGCTCGTCAATCGCTTCCGCGATGTCATCTTCGCCGGCGCCGGTTTTTTCAAAATCGGCGCGGGTCAGAACGGACCAGACCAATTTGCCGGAAACTGCTTCGTTTAGACGGGCGAGGATCCGGCCCCAGAGTTTTAGCACGGCGAGCGGACGCGAACGGTACAAACGGTTGGCGATCTCCTCGCGCCGGCCGCCCATCGCCATCAATTGCGAGGCCACGGACAGGGATTGGGGCGTGATATTCTGGGTTTTGAAGTTGCGAGTTTCCGCGATCAAGCCGAAGAGCAGGCAAGTGGCGATATCTTCGTCAATCACGGACCGGTCATAGTCGCAGAGCAGGTTGAAGACGATTTCCGCCGTCGCGACGGCCGTGATATCCACCAGGTTGATCTGGCCGTATTCTTCATTGGCTGAATGGCAGTCAATATTCACAACCGGCACTTGGTAGAAAAATTCCGGATTAGCCGTATAAATGCCGCCCAAGGCCTCAATGTCCGGCGTGCCGGCAATGATGATCAAGTCATATCCGTAATCGCCGGCGCGGGCGGAAACATCGGTCGGGGAAAAAAAGCCTTCCTTGGGCGTGATGATGAAATCCAGGGCGTTGTCATTCTTGACGTACTTCACTTGCCCGACTTTGGCTTTGTCGGTCTTCAAGGAGATGACGAATTGCCGCCGGTTTTTGATGGTATTTTCAATGGCGTTGCAAGACGGCAGAAAAGCGCAAAGTTTTTCCGCGTTCAGCTTTTTTTCCGCCGTCAGGGTGACATTTTTGCCGAGCTGGCGCAGAAAAAGATAAAGCGCCAGCGCCGAAGCCAGCGCGTCGCTGTCCCAATTGCGGCCGAAAGAAATCAGAATCCGGCCGGATTTTTTGATCCGTTCAAAAATTTGCTGGCTTTGCGAAAGCATAGTCGGAAGTTTTTTTGCGCTGTTTGAGATTTATAACATTGCTACTTTATATAATAAAATTTCCGTTGTCAAGCAGTTTTGTCAAGTCCGGCGGCGCTTGGTTTTTGCGCCCGGACCCATGAGACCATGTAAAAACAAAAACCGCTATCGCGCGAGCGCTAAAGCGGTTATGTCTTTCGGACGCCAGCCGAGCCGGGCGGAAAAGGGCCGTTGTTGGTCATACGGTTTTCGGCTGTTTTCCAGCCGGACGCTTCCGGCTGGCCAGCCAAGTGCTCAGCGCCGTGCCCAGGGCGCAACCGAGCGCGTAGAGCAGGACCAGGCGCCAATCGCCGAGCTTGGTGGCCACGCGGGAGAGCGCATAGTACCAGATGAAGATATTGACGATCGTGACCAGGCCGCTCATCAAGACGCGTGCGTCCGCCACCATTTTCGTCCAGCCGGCCAACACGAGCATTTCCGCGATGCCGATCAGAAAAAGGTTTTTAAGGTTTTCTTTGTTCAGTCTGATTAAAAAGATTTTGACCTTAAAAATCAAAATGCCCCCAACGGCCAAGCGCGGAAAATGTCTTTTAATTAATTATATTTTAAATTACCAAGCGATATTTCGCCAAGTCCGTATTTTTCAAAATGATTTGACATCAGGGCCGCTTTCCGTTAAATTATAAGCAGGCCTGGAAAGGATTTTCCCCAGGTTTTATTGATATGATATGGACAAAAATAACGCATTATCATCCGTTCGTCCGTTGTTCAGCGCGGCCGAATACCAGGTCAGGCTGAAAGAAAAAGTCCGGCGCCGGTCGGATCTGCTTTGGTCCGAATACCCCTTGGCTTACCAGGCGGGCGGATATTTTCTCATCAAGATCAAATCCAAGGATATCGGCCCGGAAGACGACATCCTGCTTTTGCGCGCCGGCATTCACGGCGAAGAAAGCGCCGGCCCGTTGTCTATCCTGGAACATTTTGAAGAAATCGTTGATTATGCCCACAAGAACCGGCTCAAGCTGATCATCTTTCCCCTTGGCAACCCTTCCGGCTTTGAAAAGGGAACACGTTATAACATTGACGGCGAACAGCCGAACAATGATTTTGTCCGCTATGAATTACCAGATGGCAAACTGGTTGATTTTGTCCGCACGGACCGGGAATTCAAGCGCTGGCATTGGGCAATTGATAAAAAAATTCCGCTCTCCCGGGAAAATGAATTGATGGCGAAAGTTTTACGCAAGGAGCCGCTGGCGCAGATCACCGCCTGTCTGGATTTGCATGAAGATAAGATAACCGAAGCCGCGCGTCCGGCTTTCTATCAATACGGTTTTGGCGATTTAAATTGTTATGGGTCCATACTAGTACAATTAAAAAAAATCGCGCCTTTATATAAAAGCCGTTTTATTAAGGCTGGTCTACCCTTTAAAGTGAAAAGCGATCGCAAAGGCTTCGTGGTCATCAATGACGGCACCTTGGGCGATTTGTTTTTTCGTTTGGGCGCGCGCTACAGCCTGACGCCGGAAATCGTCGGCGCTTTGCCCTTGGACAAAGCCATCCGCGCCATGCTGATCTGGATTAAGGGCATAATTGACCTGGCCCGTCCGCCGGAGCGGCCCGCCGTCTTGGATTACCGCGCCCTCTGCCCGAAGAAGATTACGCCCTTGTCGCGCGTCCACTTCATCCACACTTCTTCACCGGTGGAAAAGAGCGATTGGCAGACATTCCAGAAAGCGCTCGCCGGCCTGGAAAAGCAATTCATCAATTTTAAGATTTTTCCGGTCAAAAAATCCGAACTTGACCCCCGTTATCTGGCGGCGTCGGAAAAAGAGCGTCTGGAAAAATTCCGGCGGGCGAGGAAAAAAGTGGATTGGCTTGCCCCGATTTACGGCGGCACCGGCTGTGTCGACCTGGTGAGGAAGCTCACCGAGGAGGATCTGGCGAAAATCCGGAAGAACCGGCCGGTCGTGAACGGCTTTAGCGACACCACCATCCTGGTCAATTATCTATATCTAAAACTGAAACTCATCGGCTTCATTTATAGCAATACCTGCGGATTGCTGGAGGCGGATAACAGCCGGACTTTTTTTGACGTCATCATGGGGCGGCGCACGGAACTCTCCTTTGTTGATCCGGCCAGCCGCTGGCTCGGCGACAAACCGAAAAGGAAGATTGAGGGCATCGCTTTGGGCGGCACCGGTTCGTCTTTTTTGGAGATGATCAATGTCCTGGATATGCGCGTCAAGACTTGGAAGCCGTATATCCTGTTTTTTGAGGATATTGAAGTGGACTTGGAAGACTTGCACCGCGTCATCGTGGCCATGGATGAAAAAGGCATTTTCCGCAATATCCGCGCCTTGGTCATCGGCCGGATTGACGACCGGAAAATCGCCATGAATTTCCGGCGCTTGAACCGCATTTTCGGCGGCGGGCAGGAATCGCCGCATGCCGTCTTCCGCTATCTGCTCCAGCCCGTCATAACCGCGCGCGCCAAAGCCAAGGATCCGCTTTATATCCTGAAAATCAGCAATTTCGGCCATGGCGTGAAAAAAAGTCCTTTGCTGATTCCCGTCGGCGGCCGCGCGTCCATCAGTCCGGACGGCCGGATTGATTTTCCCGGGCCATTCGTGGCTTGACCTTTTTTTAAGCAATTATCCCCGGACAATAATTCGTTGCAGGATCCGGCCAATTGCTTTTTTAAAAAATATTTCTTGTTAATTTTTTATCTTTTATGAACAAGCCATTGCCTCCGGCCTATGAGCCGAAAGATTATGAAGAAGGAATCTACCGCCGCTGGGAGGAAAGCGGGTTCTTCAATCCTGACCGATTGCCGGTTCGGCCGGATGCGCCGGCTTATGCCATTGTCATGCCGCCGCCGAATGTAACCGGCACTTTGCATCTCGGGCACGCGAGCATGCTCACTATTGAAGATATTTTGATCCGCTTCCACCGTCTCTTGGGCGAAAGGACGCTCTGGTTGCCGGGCACGGACCATGCCGCCATCGCCACTCAGACTAAAGTGGAAAAACTTCTCAAGGCGGAAGGTTTGGACCGGCGCAAATTGGGACGAGAGGCTTTTTTGAAAAAAGTGGAGGAATTCGCCGTTGCTTCGCACGACACCATGACCAGGCAAATTCGGAAAATGGGTTCTTCCTGCGATTGGTCGCGCGAAGCCTATACCTTGGATAAGACTCGCAGCCAGGCCGTGCGGTCGGTTTTCAAATTGATGTACGACGACGGCCTCATTTACCGCGGAGAGCGGATCGTCAATTGGTGTCCCCGCTGCCATTCCACGCTCGCCGACGACGAAGTTGAATACGAATCGCGGCCGGCGATTTTGTACACTTTCAAATACGACGAGAATTTTCCCTGGCCGATCGCCACCACCCGGCCGGAAACCAAGCTGGGCGATACGGCAGTGGCTGTCAATCCGGCGGATCAACGCTATCAAGGATTGGTCGGCCAAAAATTATCGGCGGATTTTTTGGGCAGGCATCTTGATTTAAAAATAATCAGCGACGTCCAGATCGATCCCGCTTTCGGCACCGGCGCGGTCGGCGTAACCCCGGCCCATGCCCAGATTGATTGGCAGATAGCGGAAAAAAACGGTTTGCCGGCGATTAAAGTGATTGGCGAAGAAGGCCTCATTAGACCCGGTTTTGGCGAATTTAGCGGATTAACGGCGGTCGCGGCCCGTGATTTGATCGTCGCGAAATTAAAAGAACGCGGATTGATCATCAAAGAAGAACCAATAGAAAACAATCTTTCTCTTTGTTACCGTTGCGGCACGGCCATTGAACCACTGCCTTCAAAACAATGGTTTATTGACGTGAACAAGAAATTGCCTGAATCCAAAAGCGCCCGCGCGCGTCAGTTAGCTTGGAGAGGTAAAAGTTTAAAAGAAGTCGCTTTGGATGTTGTTAAATCCGGGCAAGTGCGCATCATTCCGGAAAGGTTTGGAAAGAATTATTATCATTGGATGGAGAATTTGCGCGATTGGTGCATTTCCCGCCAGATTTGGTTCGGCCACCGCGTGCCGGTCTGGCATTCAAAACGGGGCAAGGTGGAACTGATCTTGGTGCGGCACGGTCAGACCGACTGGAATAAGGACGGGATTATGCAGGGGCAGACCGACATCCCTTTAAACGGCAACGGCCAGGAGAGCGCGGCCAAATTGGCGGCCAAGATCAGAGATGAGAAGTTTGATCTGATCATCACTTCGCCCCTGAAAAGAACGAGCGAAACAGCCAAGCTGTTGAATTCTTACCAGGTGCCTATCATTGAAGACGATCGCTTGAAAGAACGCTCGTACGGCCGCTTTGAAGGGCTGAAAACCGAAGAAATCCTCAAAGCCCATCCTGAAATCAAGACTTTCCAAGTGAACGGCTCAAATTATTGGATTGACGTGCCGACTGCGGAAACCTATGGACAGCTCAAGGCGCGGGTGATGGATTTTTTGGGCGAGGCCAAGAAAAAATACCAAGGAAAAAAAATCCTGGTGGTTTCGCACGGCGACACTTTGGATATGTTTTACGCCGCGCTGAACGATCTGCCGGATGAAAAAGCCTACGGCCGCTTTTCCTTGAATATGCACCTTGAGCGCTATGCGCTTGAAACAGATGAGGTTTATGTCGGCCTGGCCGCGCCGGCCGCGGGCGGGGACTGGGAACAAGACGAGGATACGCTTGACACCTGGTTTTCTTCCGGCTTATGGACTTTTTCCACTTTGGCTAATCAGCCGGAGGAAATCATCATTAAAGACGGACAGCTCTCCATCAATAGCGAGGATTTCAAAAAATTCCATCCGACCGCGGTTTTGGAAACCGGCTATGACATCCTTTTTTTCTGGGTGGCGCGGATGATTATCATGACCGTTTACGCGATTGGCGATATCCCTTTCCGCGATGTCTATCTGCACGGCCTGATCCGCGACGAGCAAGGACGGAAAATGAGCAAATCGCTGGGCAATGTCATTGATCCTTTGGATATGACGGATAAGTACGGCGCGGACGCGGTCCGTTTAGCCCTGGTGAGCGGCGGCACGCCGGGCAATGACCTGAATGTCAACGAAAACAAGATCGCGGGCAGCCGCAATCTGGTCAACAAGCTCTGGAATATCGGCCGCTACCTGCTTGTCCGCCGGGAAACAGAACCGCCGGACAACGGTTCGGCTGTCAGCGAGACTCTGGCCGAGCGGTGGATCGCGCGAAAAATGAAAAATCTTATTGAGTCGCTCACGGCGGATTTGCTCGCTTACCGTTTTTCCGCGGCCGCGGAAACCTTGCGCGAATTCACCTGGAATGACCTGGCGGATTGGTACATTGAAGCGAGCAAATTTGAAAATAGCGCTTCGGCGGCCGTTCTCCAGCGCCGGCTGGGCCGCGACCTGCTTGTCCTTTGGCACCCTTTTCTGCCTTTTGTGACCGAGGTCTTGTGGCCGCATCACCGTTTGGACAGCGACTCCGAGCTGATCCTGGTCGCGGCCTGGCCCTTGGCCGCGGCCTACGATCAGTTCTTATCCGGCCAGCCGAATGTGCAAGCGGCTGATTTTTCCTTGATCCAGGCAGTAATCATCGCCATCCGTAATCTGCGCGCGGAAAACAAGATTCCGCCCGCCCAGAAAGTCCGTGCCATCATTTACAGCGAAAAATACGCCGAGCAACTCCGCTCGCAGGACCGGCTGATCTTGAATCTGCGCACTGGCCTTTCCAGTTTGGAGATTGAAGCCGGACATTTGGCCAAGCGCCAAGCTGGCTGGCTTTACGCGTCTTTATCCGGCCTGGAGATCGGCTTGGCCGCGCCGGATTTTGATCCGGCTGAACAACGGGCGGCGCTGGCGGCCGAAATCAGCAATTTGGCCAAGCGCCGCGCCGCGCAAACGCAAAAACTCGCGAACGCTGATTTTGTCCAGCGCGCGCCCGCGGCCGTGGTGGACAAAGAAAAAGCCAAGCTCGCGGCTATTGAAGAAGAGCTGGCCAGCCGGCAGAAAAAATTCGCCGAACAAGGCTAAAAATAAGAACAAGAAGAGCAAGAAGTTTTAAATAATCATTTTCAGTATGGAAAAATTTGGAGAAGATCTAAAAAATCCGCAGCCATCTGGACGCCCGGGCAAGCCTGAACAAGGACCGGCGGATCCGGACCGGCGGGTATTTATTGAAAAAGGCTTGCTCATCGGATCCGGCGTTGCCTTAAGTTTGGCTGCCGGCGCGGGGTTAGTGGATTTTTTTTCCCGGCGGGAAAAAAATCATCGTCATGGTCCGGAAGATATATCCTCCACTGCCGCTCACGACATTGGCCAAAAACCGCGGGATACGGCGGCCAGACGGGAAAAACCGTCTTTGCCGGAAAAGAAATTTTTGGACAGTATCCTGGATATTTATCACCAGCTCTCAAGCCAAGAAGCATTCTTTCCGAAAAATATCTTTAGCACCGATTTTTTGATCGCCCAGCAGATCCAAGAATCAAATTACCAGCCCGCGGCCGTTTCTTCGGCTGAAGCTTATGGCGTGATGCAGACCAGGGATATCGCCGTCCTGGATGTCCATAGATATCTGAAAATATTAAATAGGAAAAATAATACAGATTATGCCTTTGCAAATTATGATGAAAAATTGAGCGGCTTGGATTTGAAGATTATCCAGGAATATATAAAAAAATACCCGGATTATAGCCGCGCCCTGGGTAAAATATTCTTAATGTGCTTGCATGGCCAGGACGGATATGCCATTGGCCGGAAAACGAAAAATTCGGTCAACGCGCAAAAAGAAATTTTGCTGGCTTATAATGGGGGGACCTCTATTTTAAAGCGGAAAAAATCCCCGGCCTATAAGATCGCCAAAGAATACGCGGACGCGATAATAAAATTAAAAGATATCATCGGGATGATCAGACGCAAAGCCAAAGAGAGAAAAATATTTTTTGATAACTACCAAGTGGCCAAGTTGGCTATTTCCTCAAGAGGCAAGAAACAGGTAGAAAATTACATAGACGAATTTTTAGACTACTACAAAAATAATAATAAACCGTAAATAATATTTTTGCCGGTCGTTTCTGGCGGACTTTTTTATCCACAAGCCGTTGATAAAATATAAAAAAATTTAATAATTAATGTCTTATTTGACTTTTATTATATATTATATTTTAATAATAATAGTATTTTAATTTAAATATAGCAAAAAATTTTTAAACAGCAATAATCACGATTTATTGCTTTTTTTGTTGTCCGTAATTTGTCTTTATGTTATAATATTTAAAGACCAAACAGTAATCTCGACTATCGAGATTAGCTAAAAAAGGCAAAAAAATTAAATATCCCCATGGCTATAAAAAAATCAAATTCCTTGATTAATTTGAAGGAGGCGGCGCGGATTTCCGGGTATTCGTCGGATTATATCGGACAGCTGATCCGGCAGGGAAAAATTTTTGGAGAACAAGTTTATGTGAATGTTGCCTGGATGACGACGGCCGAAGAAGTTTTGAAATATAAAGCGCAAGCAGATAAGGAGCCGGTCCTGCCGGCTAATTTTTTTTGGGAAAAAATCGCGGCTGGGCAGAGAATTTTTTTATTACAGATAAGGCTTTTAAAATTTTTTTTCCGCAATTTCGCCTATGCCTACTTCCTGCTCGCTATCCTGTTGATCATCACGATGTTTTTGGGTTTTTTCATCGCGCCTTTCACGCAAGTCATACTGGCGGATAAGGGCGGCCGGCCGGCCGCGCCGGCGGTTTTGGGCGAGTCAGAAATAAATCCCGATCTTCCGGTTTATTGAATTTTTTATTTTGATAAAATAGTTTTTTGATTTTCATGCCAAAAATTAACGATCATCAAAAGGGCGGCGCGAACAAGGAAATCCATCGGATTGGTCCGGCTAAATTGGGATTCGGTTTGGCTTTTTTTGTCGCTTTCCTATTACTCGTTTTTGGACCTTTGGACATTTTTAGCCGCGTGAGAAATATTTTTTCCGAAAAAACGACGATTGCTTTTTATGCTTCCGTTTGCGGACAGGAAAATTTTTCCCCTGACTATACGGCGGGCTGGTGGAACGCAGACGGCGTGTCCGGAGAGCCGGATTTGGATGCCGCCGCCGCTTTGGAAGAATTTAATGAAGAAAATTCCGCTTTTTATCGCGGCGGCGATTACGCGCTTTCTTGCGCCGGATTTTATACGGCCGACCAGGCCGAAGAAGATTTTCAAGATCTGCCCATTAAAAAAGCGCGTTTGAAGTTTTCCTTGGCCTCTTTTTTCGGTTTGGCCGCGGAGGATGGGGAAGGGTCAGAAGAGCGCGAGCCGATCGCCAGTTCAAGTTTATTACAAAATCCAGAAGAAGATAATTTAATAAACACCCAAACAAGCGCTTCCAGTCCAATTTTAAATGAGGAATCGGAAGAAATTAATCCAGAGGATAATTTTGGCGATTCGGTTCCGGAACAAGAAACAGAGCCAAATCTTTCTGGCGCGGACCAAGAGCAAATTTTGCCTGACGCTGAAGATCCAAACGCCCAAGATCAAGAGCCGGAGGTGGCTGAACCGGAGGAAGACGGACAAACGGATGAATTCGGACCCCTCGCCGCGCCGGAAGCCGATCATGAGGCGCAAAACGAAGTGGAAGTCGTGCCGTTGCCGGCCGGCGAAGTGCTGGTCGTTCCGGCTCCGCCGGCTGATTCATCTGACGCGTCCTTGGAATCTGAACCAAATCCGCCCGCCGATCCGCTCGGTTTTGGCCCTGGCTGGCGCGATCTGGTCGCCCGTCCGGCCCTGGCCGGAGAGGAGCCTTTTTGGGAAATCTATTATTCTCTCGGCCAAACCGGCGAGGAAAGAGAATGGCATTTGGCCGGCGCGTTTCCGAAGCGGAATTCCGCGGCTGGCCGGGATGATTATTTTGCCCTGCCGCTCTCCGGCCTGGACCGCCTGGCTGATGTCGAGCAATTGGCCGTTAAAGTGCGGGGCGTATATGAAGGCGAAGAGATCTTCGTGTCATATCTGGATAGCCTGTGGGTGGAGCTTGAATATGAATGGGAAAAGCCGGTTGCGCCGGTCCGGATGAAAGATGGCAATGAATTCTTGTCTTTGCTTTCCGAACGTTTGACTTTCCGAGCCGACGAGGGCGGGGAAATGACCTTGGCTTATGCCAAGGCGGATAGCGGCTGGACAGAAGAACTGGGCCGCTTTTTCGGCCTGGATAATTACTGGCGCGATCTGGATTTGCGGGCGCGGCTGATTAATCCGGCCGGAGAAGAAATATCTTTGCCTTTGACTTTGATCTTTGAAGAAGATGGCCGTTTTACCGTCCAATGGCCGCCCTTGCCGGATCATTTTCAGCCGGGCCGTTATACTTTGGATTTTACCATTACTGACAATAGCGGTGGCGAAACCGAGCTTTTGTCCGCCCGCCAGGATTTTTCCTGGGGCGTCTTGGCCCTGAATTTCAATAAAGCGGTTTATGCCCCGGGCGCGGTGGCATTTTTACAGGCGGCGGTTTTGGACGCTGGCGGCCATACGGTCTGCGACGCGGATTTGGACCTGGAAATCATTTCCCCGGCCGGCCAGATTACCCGTTTGCGCACCGCGGAAAACACGGCTGTGCGCAATCCGGCGTGCGGCCCCAACAATATCACTGCTGAACCGGATTATTACGCTCATTACCGCGTGGCGCTGGCCGGCCAATACGAGGTGCGGGCGACGGCCAAGACGGCGGACGGCGAATACGCGATTTCCGACCGTTTTTGGGCCAGGCCGGGAGAGCAGATGGATGTGGAAAGGATCGGGCCGACCCGTATCTATCCGCAGGCGGAATACAAGATGTCCATCCGGATCCAGGCCGCGGAAGATTTTTTCGGCGCGCTCGCGGAGAAAGTTCCGTCCGGCTTCAAGATCATCAGGCAATCCTTGTCTTTAATCAATCACAGCGAACGGGATCCGTTCGGGCCGGCTTTTGGCTTCTCAGTGGAAGACGCGGCCGGACAGAAAAATCTGGTCTGGTCGGACGTGGAAATCCAGGCCGGCGACGAATTGGTCGCGGAATATGATTTTGACGCGCCGGACATTTCGCCGGCTTTATTCCAACTTGGGCCATTGACGGTTGGCGCTTGGTCGGAAAGCCGGACTTGGCAGATCGCGTCGGACGCGGTCAACAAGCGGGCGCGGACCGTGATGTTTGCGGCCGGGACATACAACGGCGGCGCCACCTCCGGCCAGAATACCAACACGGACAACACCTTGCCGGTTTTCAATTGGCGCCTGGCGGAAAGCGGCGTGAGCATCAAGAATGCCTATGTCATTTTTGAATCGCAATTTGAAGCGTATAACACGACCGGTGGCGCGTATGGCGGCTACAAGCTCGGCTTTGACGTCTGCGTGGAATCCTGCAGCGCTTCGGCCTTCGGCGCCGGCGCCGGCCAAGTGCTCCAGGATGTCGGCAATGTTCTGGTTTATGACGATACCGAATCCAATGTCGTCCGCCTGCTTCTGGATGTGACCGGCGAAGCCCAGATCGCCGCTTATGCCGGCGGCGGACAACTGATGCAGTCCCAATTCGGCTATCGCCTGAAAAACACCTCTGCCTACACCTCCATTGCCAGCGCCGGCGCCATCCTGGTGATTACCTATACTTATGACCTTGATTCGCCCGACCTGACCAATACGGTTATTTATCCATTGGACTCCACGAACGGCACGGACAATGGTGCGCGCCAGGCCGGCGCCGGTTCGTGCACGGCCGACAACGGCTCCTGCCCGATTTTTGAGTATAAAATGGATCTGCCGGACTGGCCGGGCGCGGCCACCACCACCAACCGCGTCAGCCAGTGGTTCAAAATGTTCGGCGCCAGTGACGTGACCGGCACCACGGATATCAATCCTTATCTTGATATTGAAAATGTTAATAATGACAGCCCGGCTTTTCATTATGAATCAGCCTTGAACAATAACGGCTTTTTACCGACCATGCTTTTTTCGGCCTGGACCAATGACGGTTTCGCGGAAAATCAGACCCAGCAGATTGAGTATTTTACCGGCAGTACGGTGGCCACCACCTATGCTCTGGGCGGAGAGGTCTGGGAAACCTATCTGGCCTCTTCCTCCGCGCCAGTCAAGACCCGGACCGTTTCCTTTCCTATGGGCGTCATCACTAATGGCGGCGTAAACACCTTGAACAGCGCGGCTGTCAATGTGTTTTTCCCGGAAAACGGCTCGGCGACTGGCACGGTTGGCATCAAAAGCGCCTGGCTGCGCCTGTCCGTGCACGGCGCCATCACCAGCAGGGCTTATACCATCACTGTTTCCAGCAAAGTCGGAGAAAATGCGACTTCTTCCAACCAGGTTTACAGTTATAACGCTAATGGGGTGATGGCTAATCCGTCTACCCACATCATTTACATCATCCCGTCCGACGATTACGCAGCCCTGGAAGAAGCGCGCGCCACTTCCAGCCAGCCGGTCAAAGCCAACCTGACTTACAGCAACGCCAATTTCAGCGGCGCTTCGGCTGAATTGCTGATCACTTACGGATATGCCAGCGAAGCGGACGGCTATCTGGCCAGCCTGAATATTTTTGCCGGCCAGTCCGCTGCGGCGCCGGCCACTTCCACGGTCCTGGCGACCGCGAACGCGGTTTTTCCGGAAGCCGCCGGCAAGACCGTATTCAACGCCGCGCTTTACGGCCATTTCCTGATCTCCGACAGCGCTACGGCCATGGGCACGGGTCTGCATTATCTGGGCGCTAATTTAGCCGTTAATACGCCGTCCTGCGCGACCGCTTACATTGCCCGGCCGGACAGCGTTAACATGTACACGGAGATGATCAGAGATGTGTCCAGCGCATTACTAACAACTGACAACCAGGCCTATAACGCCTGCTATGCCAATGACAACACCGGCTTGGCCACGGACGGGGCCAGCATGGGCGGCCAGCTCATTTACACTTACGGCTGGCAGAACAGCCCGCCGGACAGCGCTTTTATCAGCGCGTCCACGACCGTGGCGCGTGACGGTACTGGCGCGGTCGGCCTGACCCTGGCCGTGAGCGATCCGGACAGCCAGCCGGCCCGCGTGAAAATTGAATTCGCGCCTGGCGCGGACTGCGATTTTTCGGCTGCGGAAAATATCTTGGTTGACGAGCAGGACGCGAGCACCACCGCCATCTACGGCGATCCGGACATTGATAATCTGGCCGTTTATCCGATCGGCACCTCCACTAATTATATCACCACCGCTTCCGGCACCAACCGCGTGGCCTTTTTCTGGCTCTCCCAGCCGGCGACGGACGGCCAGGAAGGGACTTATTGCCTGCGCGCGACCGCCAATGACCTGCGCCTGGACCAAAGCGCGCCGGCCACCACGACCGTTTTTCTGGATAACCTTGCGCCGTCCGCGCCCGGCGCCTTAAGTTTGCACAGCCGGACAGGCACTAGCTTGGTGTTGAATTTCGGCGCGACCAGCACGGAAAGCAATTTTTCCGAATACAAGATATTCTATAAGATCGCGGACGGCTCAGCGCCGACGGAAAGCGATTTGTTCGTCTCGTCATCCACGGATCCGCGCCTGGGCAATCAGAATTTTTTGGGCGCGGCCACCACCTCCATTGCCGATTTGTCCGCCAAGCAGACTTACAGCCTTGCCCTTTGGGCCTATGACCAATATGGCAACCGCGCCAGCTCCAGTTTTGTGGACATCTTGACCAATGACGCGCCCAGCGGCGCTTTCAACGGCGCTGACACCAAGCAGAAAACCGACGGCTCCGGCACCGTGGACATTTCCCTGAAATTGGACGACCTTAACGATGACAATACTTTGCGGGCGAAAATTGAATACGTCTTGGGCGCGGATTGTGATTTTTCTTTTTCCCTGGATCCGCTTCTGGATGAGAATCCGGCCAGCATCCAGGCGGATTTCGGCTCGCCGGCGCTTGATAATCTCGCGCCTTATCAAGTCGGTTCCAGCAGCGCTTGGATTTTAACTTCACCCGGCTCTAACACAGTAAACGTTGATTGGTTAGCAAAAGAGCAATTAGTAAACGGCAGTGGCGTTTATTGTTTGCGTTTAACCGCCAATGATGGTTTGGACGATCAGCTTAATTTGGCCACCAGCACAGTGGTTATTGATCATATCAATCCAACCAGCACGGGCGCTTTGACGGCCGAGTCTGTCACCACCTCCACCATCACTTTGCTGTTCGCGACCAGCACGCCCGGCGCGGATGAGCATCCGCCCCTGGCCGATGCTTATAAGATTTTTTATAAAAAGGGCGCGCCGGGCGTAACGGAAAGCGACACGGAAATAGATTTGAGCGCGCTGGATGATTATGATTACAATGGCGCCACCTCCACGCTGCTGGCCGGTTTGGACCAGAATTCTTGGTATTATTTCCAGATCTGGACCTATGATTACTACGGCAACAAGTCTTCCAGCACGGAATTGGCGGTCAAGACGAACGCGACCGTCGCGAACGTGAGTCTGTCTTTCACCAACAGCCGGACAGAAGGCGCGGACGCGAATATCGCGATCGCCGACGGTTTGACGGAATGGAATTTCCGCGCCGTGGTTACGGAGCAGAACGGTTGGCAAGTGTTGGACACCGTTGACTTGCGGTTCGCGGACAGCGAGGACAGCGAATCGCCGTTTTCCGATTTGGTTTTCCGCTGGAACCAATCAGCCGGCACCTTCGCGGAAACCGGCCCGGACGCTCTGGGCGCCGCGGCTTTGAGCGCGGATAGCGCGTCCAATTGTTCCGGCCTGTCCTGCACTTTGGATTTCAAGATCATTTTCAACCAGAACGCACGCGCCACTTCCACGCCTTACGCGGCGGAATTGAAAACTATCAATGACAGCGCCGTGGACGATGAAGATCCATATAACAATTTTTATCAAATCCGTTTTCCCTGGGTGGATCAGATCCATTACCGCTGGCGCAACGACGACGGGGGAGAATAGTAAATCAAACCGGATAAACCAATGAACCGGATCAGAAAAACAATCTATCCTTGGCTGACCGCGGGCATCCTGCTGGCATTTTGGGCGTGGCCGGCCATTTTTTCCGCGGCCGACTCTTTTGAACGGCAGCAAGTGGGCGGCTTGATCCTGGAAAAAACATCGCCTTTAGCCGACTTTTCGCCGGCTACGGACGCGCAATTTGAGTTTTCTCTGTCCCAAAAGAGAAGCGGCTGGCGTCGGAGCGTCGGCTGGATCAAGGATTTGTTTGTTGACGAATATAAAAATCTGGAAATTGCGGCCGCGGTCGCTGGCGCGGACGGCGAACCAATGCCCGCGGTCGCGGTGCGCGCGGACAAAAGCCGGAAAGGAAAAATCTCCGTCCGCGTGTGGCCGATCCAAAGCCAGATCCGCCCCGGACGCTATCAAATAAAACTATTTGTCAAAGACGCGGACTTGACGCAAGGCCAGACCGCGCTATTCACGCAGGATTTCCGCTGGGGGGTGTTGGCTTTAAATGCGGACCAAGATATTTATCGGCCGGGCGAAACGGCCAATTTGGCCATGGCGGTGCTGGATGACAAGGGCGACACGCTGTGCCGCGCGGATCTGACTTTGACCATCCAAGATCCAAACGGCCGCAAGAAAATATTGTCCACCGGCAAGGGCGAGATTAAGACTAATCCCGCTTGCGCGCTGAATAATGTCATTGATGAACCGGATTATTGGGCGGCCTACCAATTCGCCGCCGTGGGAGAATATGAATATCAATTAAGCGCCGCCACGGCCAACGGCGAGCGCGCAATCGCGGGCCGCTTAATCGTCCGGGCGGATAGGGAATTTGCCATCGCCCGCCGCGGACCGACCCGGATCATGCCCAAAGCCGAGTATGAAATGAAGATCATCATCAAGCCGAGCCGCGATTTTTTCGGCGATATCACGGAAACCGTGCCCGCCGGATTCGTCATAAAGAATTCGGCCGGCGGACAGCCATATCCGATACCTGATATCCAATATCGCGACCAACAAGACACGCGCGTAATCTGGCGGAACATAAATATCAAGCCGGGAGAAACCTTTGGATTGTCTTATGTCTTTGACGCGCCGGACCAGAGTCCGGAATTCTACCTGCTCGGCCCTTTGAAGCTGGTTGATAAAAATAACAAAAACATCGTGATTGAGGAAAGGTCCTGGCAGATCGCCTCTGACAATCCGGGCGCGCTCGGCTCATATTTCAAAAATTACGATGCGGTCGTTTCCAAGGCTAATATCAATTACACGACAGACGGGTGGCAGGAAGTGGCGGAATACCAGATCGCTTCCACCACTTTCACGGCCGGCAAGAAATATCTCCTCGGCGTCAATTTCAGCATCACGAACATTTCTTCCAACGCCGCCCAGCATATGGCTCGCGTGCGCCACGGCGCGGCCGCTTTTGACGGTTCGGGCATGACTTGGGAGGACGCGCGCGTGATTGCGGCCCATATCGGGCATGCATATAATTATTTCACGGTCTGGACCGCAGTCGCCGGCGAAGACATCAATGTGGATGTTTCCGTTTATGGCGGCACGGACCGGACCATCAATACTGAAGGTTATGAGGCTTTTGTCTTGAAATTGTCTGATGATTTGGCGGAAAACACGGATTGGTTTTTTTCCACGGCTTCCCATGCCGGGAATTTGCCGAATGTCTGGACCACGACCGGCGCTTCCGTGGTTTTGCCCGGCGGCGGTAAAAATTGGCTGATCCTGGGCCTGGGGCATTTTCTTTCCGACAGCACTTCGGCTGATTTGATGATGCGGCTTTTTAACGCCACGAGCAGCGCGGAATACGCCAATGTCCGCTATGAAACAGAGGATATTAACGACGAACGGCCGGTTATGCTCATGCTGGGCGCCAATGTCGTGGCCACCAGCACCTGGCGCGTGGACGCGCGCGTGGACACGGCCAATACCCACGATTGGGATTATTCGCAGATTTTCGCTCTGAATCTGGACAAATTTCGCGACCAGACCATCGGCTACAGCGCCAACAGCGTGGCTTTGTCGGCGTTGGATTCCTGGTTTGAAACTTATTCTTTGAACCATACTGCCAAAGCCGCCGGCGACGCGCTGGTCTGGTCAATGGAAGTCGTGGATACCGGCGACGCGTCCAAGGCGGTTTACAGCCGCCTGACCGTTGACGACACGGTCGTGCCGGCCGGCCATGACGATGCCAAAAGGGAATTGCCGCACGGCACGACTGACGAGGATGCGCATCATAATTTCTATCTCGGTTCTCTCTCTGCCGGCCCCCGCCGGATTGACGTGGACATGAACGAAGATTTGGACATTTCCCCGAATCCGGCCGTGGATATCCATTCTCTGGTCATCTTTTCCTTGGAGCTCAAATCCCCGCCCACCGGCGCCTGGAACAGCGTCAGCCAAAAGACCGACGGTTCCGGCGCGGCCAATTTTTCTTTGGAAATCGCGGACGCGGATTGGGAAGAAGCGCGGGCCAAACTGGAATTTACGGACAGCGCGGTCTGCGCTTTCGGCTCGTCTTCCCAAATCGCTTTGGCCGCCGAGGACAGCCGCACCACGGCGGATTACGGCGATCCGCAAGTGGATAATAATCTGGCTTATCAGCTGGGCACGAGCACCGGCTGGATCAGGACCGCTTCCGGCTCCAACACCATCTTGACCGAATGGGACATAAAAACGGATTTGCCGACCGCGAACGGCGAGACCTATTGCCTGCGTTTGACCGCCAATGATTTCACTTATGATCAGGCCGCTCCCGCCACCACCACCCTCGCGGTTGATAATACGCCGCCAACTTTGAGCGCGGCGATCGCGCCGGATCTGATGTATAAGATCGGGGACACTCTGCGGGCTACCATCACGGTGGCGAGCGACGCGGCCGAATTTTTCCTGGCCACGTCCACCATTAATAACGGCACCACTACTAATTTATTGAAAATTAATGATACCACTTATACTCTGGATTACATCGTGGCCGCCGGCGACACGGACCGCGCCAGCGGCACGATTCCGTATTCTATTATCTTGAGAGATTCGTTCGGCAATCAGAACAGCGCCTATGCCGGCAATTTTACCAATGGCTCCCTTGATGCCAATGCTCCGGCCATCCAGTCCGTGATCCTTCCGGACCGGTTGTATAAGATCGGGGACACTTTGCGCGCCACCATCACGGTGGCAAGCGACGCGGCCGAATTTGCCCCGGCCACGTCCACCATCAACAACGGCACCACTACTAATTTATTGAAAATTAATGATACCACTTATACTCTGGATTATATCGTGGCCGAAGGGGACACAGATCGCGCCAGCGGCACCATCCCGTATTCTTTGCGTTTGCGCGATCCTTACGGCAATGTGAATGAAGCCTATGCCGGCTCTTTCACGGACGGCTCTTTGGACGCGCATCGGCCGGTTATCAGCGCCGTATATATCACCAATGGCGCTTACGGCATCGGCAGTAATATAACATTAGTGGCCAACACCGGAGAAAGCGGTTTGAGTTTGGGCAATTCCTTGGTCAACGGCCAAGCCGCTTGGGGCTTAATTGACAACGGCAACACTACCTATGATTTTTATTATACGGTCCAGGAAGGCGACATTGACCGGACCGCCAATACGATCCCAATCAGCATTGTGTTGGCTGATAAATATGGCAATACAAATACGCCTTACACCAATCCGGAAAATAATACGGCTTCGGTGGACGCGCACAAACCAGTCATCACTGGTTTGGCTATTCCCGATTCGGTCTATAAGATCGGCGATCTGGTCCGCGCCACGGCCACAGTCAGCGCGGACGCGGATTCGTATACCTTGGGCACCACCACCATTAATGGCATTAACGCGGACAATCTCCAAAAAATCAGCGACACGACTTACACTTTTGATTATACGGTTTTAGCCGGACATACGGATCGGGCGGTTGGCACGATTCCGATTTCGGCCATGTTCAAAGACGCGGTCGGGCAATATAATGATCCGGCTTTCAGCGCCGTGGACGAGAATACGGCCGTGATTGACGGCCACGCGCCAGCGATCAGTTCCGTCTCATTCCTGCCCAACTTCGGCGTCCTCAAGATCGGGGATACGGCCACGGCCACGATCACGGCCGCGGACAATGAAAGCGGCTTGTCCGCTGGCGCCACCTTGGCCATCAACGGCCAGGATGTTTCCGCGACTTTCGCCGAAATTGGCGCCGGCCAATACCGCGCCA
>Ga0066637_10000587_pt1 | contig 22376 bp, 30 predicted proteins | sample CryGeyCG2014_020_FD_62737 | JGI IMG/M metagenome (GOLD analysis project Ga0066637, IMG submission 62737) | Groundwater microbial communities from aquifer - Crystal Geyser CG08_land_8/20/14_0.20 | ecosystem: Environmental > Aquatic > Deep subsurface > Groundwater | place: USA: Utah: Grand County...
GTAAAAAACGCTCCTAAAATAATAAAAAATGCTCTTTTTATTCTCTCTTTTAAACTTATATTTAAGTTTGATATAGATTCATCGATTATAACAATCTGGTCATTGACTCCTGTTCCCATACCGGCTATTATTCCTGCGATGCTCGGGGCGTCTAAATTCCATCTTATTAAAGCAGCAATTGCTAGAGTAATAAAAGCTTCAGAAAACATTGTTAAAACAACAGAAAGAGTTATTTTTATTTTTCTGTACTTTATAAATAAGATTACTGAAATAATTAAAAATACAAGAAATCCTAAAATAATAATATTTTTTGCAAATTCTTTTCCTAGAACAGGAGAGATTGTATCGAGTTTAACAATTTCTAATTTGTAAGGCAAGCTACCTGTAATCAATATTGTCTGCAATTTTTGCATGCTTTGCTTGGCATCATTTAAAGCATCTTGCCTTGTTGCGCCTGTCCCTGAACCCTGAATTTGAATTTGGGTTGTAACTCTCCCTTTCAAATCCTCGCTTATCAAAAGAGAATCGACAAGATTATCGTCCAGGTAAAGGTCGAGCTTTTTTTCTAAATAACGTCCTTGTTCGGTTACATTTGTTCCTAATTTAGAGGTGATGTCTGCATGCTTTTTTGCTGCTTCTTCGCTTAGATAAATAACAAACCTAAATCTACACGCCTCACCACCTTGAATTTGAAAACAAGACTCTATGCCCGCGCAAGTGGCATCATTTCTGCAAACAGAAGCTATATCTTCCTTTCCGCCGATAAAAACAGTTTCATTGCCTATTTTTGCTTCAAATTTGCCTTGCTTTGACACGAGTTCATTTAAATCTGTTGGTGTTGCTCCAGCAACTTCTACTAACATATAGTTATTTCCTTCCAAGTCTCTTACCGCTCTCAATGATATATCACTTATTCCATAAACATTAAATCTTTCATTGGTTATAGCTATTAAATCGTTTATTTCTGCAGAAGAAACTGAAATATTTGCTGGCTTAACTAAAGCACGAGCTCCGCCACTCAGATCTAAACCAGTTTTAAGTTTTGTTTTTGGCAATGAACCAAGGGTGAGCTCGGGGGTTTTATTTGTAAGAAAGATAAATTCATTGTCTGATGTTTTTATTGTTAGCTTGGTCAAATTTTTTTGTTCTGCGAATATTTCAGACACTGCGTTGCTGTAATCCTCAAGCGTATTGATTGGTTTTGAGTTTATTTCTTTAATAATCATTCCTTGACGCAAACCAGCTTCAAAAGCAGAAGAGTTTTGTTCTATACTTTTTATTACAACTCCCTTTCCAAGAAGGTTTGTTGGCGGCCAGGGGAGTATTGTCAACAAAGATAACAACAACACAAAAATCAAAATCCAGATTCTTAAAGTGAGTTTCATTTTATTCCCTTCTTTTCGCAATACCATTTAATTATCCCGACATTTGTCAGCCAGGTGTTGATTATATCGGCAAATGAACCTACAGCAATTATCAAAAATATCTGCCTAAACGAATCTGGCAAGCCGGAGATCAAGAAAAAAGCAGGCAAAACCGCAGCTAGCGTAGTTATAGTCATTAATATTCCGGTTTTAAATGCTCGATGAATTCTTTGATTTAAGCTTCCTTCTCCTTTTTTTAATGCGCGAGTTACTAGAAGAATGTCAGTATCAACAGAATAACCAACCAGCATCAAAAATGCAGCTATTCCTGCTGTTGAAATTCTTACTCCAAGAAAATCAAGAAGAGCAAGAGGCATGACTATGTCTGAGAATGCTGACAAAATCACAGCAAAACTCGGAACAAAGGTTTTGAAAAGAACAAAAATAACAATCGACATTAAAACAAATGATATGATCAGAGCAATAATTAGTTGTCTATAAAAGCCTTTACTTAAAGTTGAGCCGGTAAATTCGATGCTTGAATTTTCATCTGTAATTTTAAAGCCAGTATCCTCAATCGCTGCTTTTAACTCTTCAGCTGTAGCAGGACTTTCGATAATAAGAGCTATCTGCTTTCTTGTTGTTATATCTGTTAATTTTCTAAAATTTATATCAGAAAATTTTTGTTTTAATGAAGACTCAAGTTTTTCTGAATCAAAATCTCCTTTTAGAGTTATTGTTGTTCCTCCTGACAAGCTTACATCTTTGTAAATAAAATCACCCTGCTGTTTAAAGAAAAAACCCAGATAGACTAGGGAGATAATTAAAATTAATACTGGCACAACTGGAAAAAATTTATACCATTTATCAAACCAGGATTTTTTCTTTTGTTCAATAGGTTGAATTTCCATTTTGATGCTATCACTTAAGAGAAATGCGCTTTTATAAGTTTTGTTATATTTATGTATAAAGCAAAAAATGTAAAATTAAATGCGCCAGCCGGGATTTGAACCCGGGTTAATTGCTTGGAAGGCAATTGTCTTAACCAATATCCAAATCTTAACTAGCAAGATTTTCTGGACCACCGGCGCACAATTTAGAATATTCTTTATACTTATTTAAATGTTTAGGATTAGAAGGTTTTATTTTATTAAAGAAATTTTCTATTTCTCCTTTATTATATAAAAATACTCTATGCTCTCCAATTCCTACTTTAAATCCTAGCGCTGAAAGTTGTTCTCTAATCTGGTTTAAATATCTCTTGTCCGCACTAGAAATCTCTACAACTGGCTCATGTTTTCTCCTTACATAGATTGTTCCGTCTGTATCAAATAGACCTCTTAAATACGAACTCAAAAGTGCTGGTTTGCGTAAAACTGATTTAGGTATCTTGAGATTCCCTTTTTTCTTGCCTTTTGGAAATCCATGCTTTTCATGCAACCAATTAACCAAGTTTACAGAATATGCCCGAAGTCTAATGTAGTGTTCAAATTTTTCGATTTTAAAATTTATACCAAGCACATTTTCAAATTTTTTCTTTAGATAATTAAAGTATTCTATGTCTGTATTAACATTTCCTGTAACTGAGATCTCATGATTTATTTTACTTAAATGCCCATCCCCGTTTAAAACACCAAAAATCTCTGCCAAATCTTCATTCATCTTGGGAATTCTGAAGATTTTTTGATTATATTTTTCTTTTTCGATTGCTCGATAACTTTTAGGTTTAAATTTTGATAGTCTTATTAACTCAAGAAATATCTTTTTAGGTATTAGATAATCTCCTCGAGCATACTTAAAAATCATATCTCTAGTTACATTTAATCTCTTTGCAAATTCATAATAATTCTTAGAATAATTAACTTTTGCTTTTTGAATTAAAAGTGTTCTATCTTTAGAATTAAGTTTGATAAAATCTGCCATTGTTATTCTAAGCCAGCGCTCTTTATAAATGTTGTTTTTTCTACTAAACCACTATACTACCGGCGCATACTCTCTTTATTAAATGAGGTTTAATAAATCTTACTAAACGCCCGAGATAGGATTTGAACCCATGACCCCAAGGTTTTTCTTTCTAGAGATTTCTCTCCGAGGTCTCTTTTATAAAGAGATCTCCTAGGAACCTTGTGCTCTATCCAGACTGAGCTACTCGGGCATATGTTTTTAAATCTTTCATCTTATAAAAAGATTATGCTAGTAAAGATTTTGGGGGTTTTGGACATTTTTATAGCAGTTTGTTTTTGGCTATTTGGAATTTTGCATTTTTTACCAGAAAGATTTATGTTAATTTTAGGATTTATTCTTTTAATCAAAGGATTAATTTTTATATGGGGGTTGAGCATCGCCAGCGCCCTGGATATAATCTTGGGGATAGTTATAATGATATCGAGCGCGGTGGCCCTTCCAAAAGTTTTGGTGGTTATATTGGTTTTATGTTTATTGCAAAAAGGTATTTTCAGCCTGCTTAGCTAGCTATTTTTTAAGAAAAGAAAACCAGGATTTTTTCTTTTGTTCTATTATTTTTGGCCTGAGAAATAAAATGCTTAAGCCATAGGCTTGAGATGCTTTTGCCTGGACTAAATCTGCTGTAATTAAAGTTGCTTTATTTTTAAATGCCAGCTCACGAATTAAAGCATCTATTTCCCCTGATTTTGCGTATTTAATATGCTTTATGTCTGGCCTCTGCCCTTCGAAAATAACTGAGATAGGAAATTTTTTCTTTAAACGATGAAGATTTGTAACTTCTTCTAATCCTACAAAGCCAGCTTCGTTTCCTTTATTTGCTAGATTTTCTAATTCAGCCATGACAGCATTAGGAATAATAATTTTTCCTTTCAAACCTCTTGCAATCAAGCCAGGAAGAAATTTGTTGATGATGGCAGAGGTGTCGGCCACATAAGTTGTTATTTTTTGCTCAAATTTTCTGTTTAAGCCTTTTCTTGCCCTGCTTTTCATTTTCTGCAAAAATGTTTTTTTTATCTTTTTCATACTTAGATTTATTTTATATAGTTTATAAATTATGCGGGAGAAAGGATTCGAACCTTTGTAGGCACTAAGCCAACAGATTTCTCCCATTTGCTTGAGTCTGTCCCGTTTGACCGCTCCGGCACTCCCGCATAAGGGCACATCCCTTATCAACCCTCCAAGATTTTACCTGGGGAGTTTATATGATTATCCAAAACTAGCTGTATTTAAAAACATTTACAAAAAAGCAGACAAACCATAAAACAAAAGATAAAAAATATGAGGACAGCTTCATGGTTTCCCCCCGCAAGGGAGTATTCCATGAACATAGTCAGCTTAACTTCTGTGTTCAGATGGGAACAGGTGTTTCCTGACTATTATGGCCGTCTTCAAAAAACGAAGCTTTTATATATTTTTAAAGGTTTCTGTTGGAATGCGAAACTTAACAAAAGCAGAAGTTGAAGAAGAGATTAAGAAAATTGGCAACTCTGAACTTTCTCAAGAACAAATAAAGAAAATTAAGAAATTAGCTATGCATTACACTATCAAGCTCGGAATTTTAAGAAAAAAATTCTGCGGGAAATGTTATTCCCCAAGATTAAAGGTAAAAAGCATAAAAAGAGGAATAAAAACAAGTGAGTGCGAGAATTGCGGGAATGTTGTAAGGTGGAAAATAAGATAGTTTAACTCCCCCACAAGGAGTTAAACCTTAGGTTAAGGTTAGCACGAGATTTCTAAGAGGTTTATCGACGATAAGAAAAATTGACTAAAAAAGTCGGATGTTAAAAATAGTTAAGGTTAAACTCTGCAAAAATGAGCAGTTAAGTGCTCCCCGAACCTCAGCATCGATAAGACTTTGGAGATTTGAACCTAAGGTTCGAGGACCCCACGAGGCACCTAACTAAATCAGAACTTCTTAAACTTGCTAACCAAAGGCAGCAAGTCAACATGCCCTAAGAAAACAGCTCTGCAGCAGTATCTTTCCAAGCCAAGCTCATCTAACACTTTCTTTGCGTTTTCGCCTTTTTCAGTTCTCTCTTTAAATTCTTCCCATAAATGAGCGATTGGCTTTCCACATGAAAAGCAACGTACTGGAATTATCATAAATATCAATTAATAAAAAGCTTTATAAAGCTTTTTATCTATGGGTTTTAAAGAGGTGGTGAGCAATTCCAAATGAGCAGGATTGGGATTGCGAGAAAAGGCCTCAGAAGCTTATTCTGAGATTTTAAAAATGAAAGAAATTGTGACGCTAGGAGATTTGGAACTTAATTTAGAAGAATTAGCAGTTTTCTTAATTGATGCTAATAAAGAAGCTTATTCTGGACAGAACAAACATATATTAACTGATTCTGGAATTAAAAAATTTGTATTTAGAGACAAAAACGGAAAATTTTATTTTAGTGACGAACACAGAGGGGATTATCAATTTGCAGGGAAAAAGACAGTTGAAATTAATGCCCATGAAGCAGATTTACCTGAAGGAGACTGGAGAACAATTTGGCAAATGAATTATTTTGGCGGTGTGCTTCCTGAATTTATAGGTGATAAAAAAATTGTTAGAAGAGTTGAAAGTTTTTTAAGACCAGCTTTGATGCGAGTTCCTCTTGAAGCTAATTTTAGTGGACGAGCATTATCCAGCGAAATAGGATCTTATGCTATCACCTTCAAAGGAGATATTAAAAAGTTCAATGGGGGGATAAATATAGAATTAAGAGAAGCAGACAAAAAAGATCGGGCGGAGGGTAATGGAGTTTCTCCTATATTCTCTTTAGATTATCACGGAGGTTTAATAATCTAAAAATGAAACAAGAAGCAATAATCGAACTTAAAAATGTGCATAAAGATTATGCAATGGGAGATACAAAGATACATGCTGTAGATAATGTTAGCCTGCAGATAAAAAGAGGAGACTTCATAGCTATTGTCGGTCCTAGCGGAAGCGGAAAAAGCACGATGATGAATCTGGTTGGAGCTTTAGATTTGGCAACAGAAGGAGATATTTTTTTAGATGCTCAGAATATAGAGCATCTTCATGAATCAGAGTTGGCGCAGATAAGAGGGAAAAAAATAGGATTTATTTTCCAAACTTTCAACTTAATTCCCACTCTAACAGCATTAGAAAATGTAATGCTGCCTATGATTTTTCAGAATGTAGAAAGAGAAGAGAGAATAGAAAAAGCTACAAAACTATTAGCGAGAGTTAAATTAAGCCATAGACTTAAGCACTTGCCGAATGAATTATCAGGGGGGGAAAGGCAGAGAGTGGCAATTGCAAGAGCTTTGGCAAATGACCCCGAAGTTATTTTAGCAGATGAGCCGACTGGGAATTTAGACAGCAAAACAGGAGAAGGAATTGTAAGCATGTTTAACCAACTGAACAAAGAAGGCAAGACAATAATTCTTGTAACCCATGATATGAATATGGCAAAGCATGCCAATAAAATTTATAAATTAAAAGATGGAATGATAGCGAGATGAGCAAGACAATAGACACCGAAGTTTTAGATTCAATGAGACATTTACAAAGTTTATTAGAAAGTTTTGCACATTCTATAGGAAAACTCCAACTTTATTCAGATTTATTACGAGATGAAACACAGCTTAGTGAAACGACCCTAAAAACAATAGGTGGTTTTCTTGATGAAGGCTTGCGTACAGCTGAAAATGAATATCTGTTTGCAAGACAGATTATAGAAAAAAATCCAGTTCATATTAAAGATTCAGATAGTTCAGTTCTTGAAAAATTAAAAGAAGACTTTGGGTCAAAACATGAAAATTTAAAAAAATCATATTTAGACTGGATTAAAGGAACTGGTTTAGAAAGTATTTATAAAAAAATATTGATAGAACAAGGAGAAAATGAACACTAAACTTTCAATTGTTATTGTTTTAGCAGTCTTTCTCAGCCTGGCTTTTATAATCTTATCTTCTGCTTTAGTTATAAACTCAGTTTCAACATCTCCAAGCGAAATTGCACCTGGAGAGGCTTCTTTCATAAGCATTGAGATAGAAAATAATGGAAACGCAGATATAGAAGAGGTTTCTGTGAGTTTAAATTTAAAAGACACTCCTTTTGCTCCATATGATTCTGCATCTGATGTGAGTTTTGATGAGATCCGAGAGAATAGAGAGGAAACAGCAGAATTTAAAATTAAAGCATTAAGCGATGCTGAATCTGGAACTTATAAAATTCCAGTTGAAATGAAATATACTGAAAACACAATAGAAAAAACAAAAACTTCTTTAATAAGCATAAGTGTAAATGCAAAGCCGATTATTGGGGTAAGTTTAGAAGATGGTTTGTTGTTAAAAGAAAAGGAAAACGCGGTTGCAATTAAAATCGTGAATAAAGGGCTTTCTAATGTTAAGTTTTTAGAAGTTGAGATTGGAAAAGGCAATTACTACACAATTTTGAGTCAGAAAAATGTTTACATTGGAGATATAGACAGCAATGATTTTGATACAGCTGAATTTAAATTGATTTTCAAAGAAAATTCTCCTTCTGTTATAAACTTGCCTGTAAAAGTTATTTACAAAGATGCTTTAAACAATGAATACAATGAAGAGTTTAGTTTAGAGGTAAGAGTTTACACAAAAGAACAAGCTATCCAGCTTGGCTTGCTGCAAAAAAGCAACACAAGGACTTATGTTATAGTTATTGTTGTTTTAATTGTTCTTTATATAATTTACAAAAAGCTCAAGAAACGAAGAAAATTAAAAGCTTCCTCTTAATTTTAAAATGCTACGCGATTTCTTTGCATTATCTTTGAATAATTTGAGGAGAAGGAAGCTTAGAAGCTGGCTGACTATGATTGGAATTTTCATTGGAATAGCAGCTGTTGTTGCTTTAATCTCGCTTGGACAAGGCTTGCAGGATTATATTACTGGAGAGTTTGAGAAATTAGGAAAAGACAAAATAATTATACAGACAAAACTTCTTGGTCCGCCTGGCTCAGCTACCTCAAAGTCATTAATTTTAACAACTGAAGATTTAGAGTTTATTGGAAATATCAGAGGAGTTCACTGGGCTATTGGAATGTTGATGAAAAGCGGGCAGTCTAGATTTAAAGATGAAGCTAAAGTGGGTTTTATAATTGGAATAACCCCAGAAGACTTAAAGCTTTTATCAGAAGTTCAGAGTGTTGAAGTTGTTGAAGGAAGAGAGCTAAAAGAAGGAGACAAATACAAAGTGGTTGTTGGATGTAATCATGCTTATGGTGATATTTGGGAAAGAGGAATCAAAGTTGGAGAGACAATTGAGATAGAAGGATATGATTTTAAAGTTGTAGGAGTTTATAAAAAAGTCGGCAATTCATATGATGATGCTGCGCTTTATATAACAAAAGAGGTTTTAAGAGAAATTTTAAGTGCAGAAGATGAAGAAAGCGAGATACTTGTGAAAACAGCAGAAGGTTTTGACCCAGAAGATGTGGCAGACACAATTGAAAGAAAATTAAGAAGTTTTAGAGGAGAAAAAGAAGAGCAGGAAACTTTTTCTGTGCAAACATCTGAGCAACTTTTGAATACATTTCAAAATATTTTTAGTGTTGTGCAGGGAGTTTTAGTTGGGATAGCGGCTATTTCTTTGCTTGTTGGAGGAGTAGGAGTAATGAACACAATGTATACTGCTGTTTTAGAGAGAACAAAAGAGATAGGAACAATGAAAGCAATTGGCGCAAGAAATTCACATATTTTACTGCTTTTTTTGCTGGAGTCTGGCATGCTTGGATTAGTTGGAGGATTAATTGGTGTGGGGATAGGAATAGGGCTGGCAAAAGGAGCGGAGTATGTTGCAGGAGTTTATATTGGCACTCCTTTGCTACAAGCTTCTATGAATCCTCTAATAATGCTCGGAGCTTTGGCTTTTTCTTTTGCCATTGGCACTCTCTCAGGAGTTTTGCCTGCGATGCAAGCATCAAGGCTAAAGCCAGTTGATGCTTTGAGGTATGAGTAGAAATAAATTCTCAACCACAATAAAGTTTAAAAACTATCTTTTTATTAATTTCTTAAGAGACAAAAAAGAGGCGAAAAATGAAGAAATGCGTTTATTGCAGTTGCGAGATACATGACGAGAGGGCAGTTGATGTTTGTGACAAATGCGGGGTGGGGGTTTGGGGAAAAAAGATGTTTAGTGCTATAATCGAAAACATGAAAACTGCAAGAGAAAAAGGCGACTTGTTCCAAGGTTCGATTTCTTTAGAATAAAATTTTAACGAGAAAAGATTTAAATATAAGAGCTTCTTTAAAATATTATGAAAAAACAATATTCTGCTTTTGATGTCTATGGGGGAAAAGAATCTGTTCTTGAAAGGATGGAGTTATTAGCAAGAGATAGATTAAACTCTATGCCAAATAAACACAAAGCCCACATGTATAAAGAACTACGAGAAGAAAAGAATACTGATAGAATTATAGAATTTTTAAATGGAAAAAGGAGTATTGATTACACAACATTTGAGATGTTGAGCAATAGCTATTTGGAAATGAACATACATGATGTTCTTGGAGAACCTGATTTGGGCAATCTTGATGTCAGAAGATATTGGGAAAATCAGATGAAAGTAAAACCTATGGTGATATGTGGGAATACTCCTAAAAATCCTGTGAACAAAGACGCTGAGCTTAGATTTTATGTTAAGCTAAGAGTGATTAATGAATTGGCTCACGCAGCTTAATCACATTTTTCTTTAATAGCTCACCCAGCTGTGTTGCATGATTATTTTTTTATCGTCGGGGCCCAAAAAAACCTTATTTTTGCCTTTCGTCGAGCTTTTTGGAATCATACAACAATGCAGTTCACCCAGAAAGCTTTATAAAACACCTATTTTTAGTTATTTTATGGAAACAAAGACTAAGAGAAAAGAAACCAATAGCAATGCTAATGGAACTGAAGAACTGAAATTAGGCAAAAACATAATTTTAGTCGGGTTTTCTCTTGAACCTGTTGAAATGATTGTGGTTAAGAAAATAGTAGGGCATTATGCTAAGAAAATCAGCGAGAAAGTAGCTTATGAAGATTTAAAGATTAATTTAAGAAAAATAGAAAAGGCAAAAACTTTTTTGCATGAAATAGAAGCAAGCGCAAAAACAAATAAAGGAATATTGGCTGCAAATGCCACAAACAATAATCTTTATACTGCCTTGTCAGGAGCCTTAGAAAAAATATACAGCGAGGCAGAACATAAAGAAAGAACCGCCAGGCAGGAAAAATAAATAATAGAAGCAAAATGCTGAAAAGAAAACGAATTAGAGAAAAAGGAAAGGTAAAATTTAGTAGTTACTTTCAAACTTTCAATAAAGGAGATAAGGTGAGTGTTGTGCGGGATGTTTCGTTTAAAATATGCTTTCCGGAGTACATGCAAGGCAGAACTGGAATTGTAGAAGGAAAAAGAGGAAGAAGCTATATTGTAAGCATCAATATAGGCAAAGACAAAAGATTTATAATCCATCCAATACATTTAAAGAAGATAAAATAAAGATATTGAAATGATAAAAGAAATGCAAGCTTTAGATATGGCGGAAGTTAAAAAGATACTTGGAAGTTTAGAAGACACTGAAAAGAAAAAACAACTTGAAGCTTTTATTAAAAAATTTTCAAAAATAAAGCAAGAAAAGGCAGAACAGCTGAAGAAAGAGCTTCAAGGGCTGGGTTTATTAAAGATGAAAGAAGATTGTGTAGTCAAGCTGATTGATTTGATGCCTGAAGATGCAGCTGATTTAAACAAGATATTTATCGATGTGAGTTTAGACGAAGATGAAACAAATAAAATTCTTGAGGTCATTAAAAAATATAAGTAGAAAAAATGATGGAAAAAGAAGAATACGCGATTGTAATAGATTTTTTGCCTTATGGGTATCCTTTAGAAAAGAAAATGATGCCTATAGCCCAGGCAATTGGCACAATAAATTTTACGCTTTTGCAACTAATCCCCAGGAGAGGCATAAAACTTGAATTAAAAGAGAAAGTTTATATTGGAGAAGGCAAAAGGGACAAGATATACTATATTCTAGGAAGGCTGCCCCGCGAAAAATTAACTGAGACAGCAAAATTACAGCTCCAGGAATTTGCTATGAATGTTATTAAAGAGCAGGAAAAGAAATTTGTTGATTTTTTTAATACAGCAGAAGCTATAAACACACGACTGCATCAACTTGAGTTGTTGCCTGGATTTGGAAAAAAACACATGAATGCAATTTTAGAAGAGAGGAAAAAAGAACCATTTAAAAATTTCGAAGATATAAAAAAGAGAATTCCTAACATCCCAGATCCCAAAAAAGCAATAGAAAAAAGACTGCTGCAAGAATTAGAGAGCATAGAGAGACATAATCTTTTTATAGGGTAGATTTTTATAAAATTCAATAAAAACTAAAGATGACAAAAGATACTAAAGAAAAAAAACCGAAAGGGGCGGAAGAAACTAGCCAGAAGAGCGAGGAAAAGATAGTAAGGATTATGCAAACTGACATAGGGGGAAATAAACAAATTTACGTCGGATTAACCAAAATAAAAGGGGTTTCTTGGAGTTTTTCAAATGCTTTATGCAACAAGCTCAGGATTGATAGAAAAAGAAAAGTAGCTTCCCTAAACGAAAATGAAATAAAAAAAATTGAAAACTTCATCAAAAGCCCAGATTTGCCCAGTTTTTTATTAAATCGAAGGAAAGATTTTGACACGGGCGAGAGCTTACATTTAAATACTACTGATTTAGAATTAAGAAACGAGTTTGACATTAAAAGGCTAAAGAAAATAAGATCTTACAGAGGACTGAGACACGCCCTCGGACAGCCGGTTAGGGGGCAGAGAACCAAAAGCCATTTCAGAAGCAAAGGCAAATCTGTGGAAGTTGCCCACAAAGCTAAAATAGGAAAGAAAAGTTAAACTTTTAGGAAAACACAACGATTAAAATGCCAAGAAGAAAACACAAAAAATATACGAAGCCAAAAAGACTTTATGACAAAGCAAGAATAGAGGAAGAAAACGTGCTTGTTAAGAAGTATGGCTTGAAAAGCAAGAGAGAGATATGGAAAGCAGATTCTGCTGTAAAAAAAATGAGAAAACAAGCAAAACTTTTGCTCACCAAATCAACCAGCGAGCAAGAAAAATTCATAGACAAATTAACAAAACAAGGTTTTAATGTAGGAAGCATAGCAGATATACTGGCTTTAAACAAAGAAGATTACCTCAAGAGAAGGCTGCAAAGTGTAGTTGCAGAAAAAAAATTAGCATCTACACCAAAACAAGCAAGGCAGTTTATTACTCACAAACATGTAACAATAAACGGCAAAAAGGTGAATATCCCCTCGTATATTGTTTCAACACAAGAAGAAGAAAAAATAGAGCTCATTCTTGCGAAAAAAGAAAAACCAAGAAAGCAGGATGCTATTGGAGAGCTGACTGAAAAAAATTTATAAAAAACTAGAAAAATGATAAAGGAAAAGAATCTAGAGGGAAAGAAGGAAAGAACTGGAATCGCATATATTTATACCTCATTTAATAATACAATTCTCCATATAACTGACCTGGCTGGAAACACAATCGCAAGAGTTTCTGGAGGAATGGTTACTAAACACGACAGATTAAAAGCGAATCCTACTGTTGCCATGTTTGTGGCAAAACAAGCTGCTGAAAAAGCAAAAGAGTTGGGAATCAATTCAGTATATGTAAGAATAAAAGCGAAAACAGGAAATCCTGCTCCAGGACCTGGAGCGCATGCTGCGGTTAAAAGCTTATCAAGAGAAGGATTCAAGATTATAAGTATCGCAGACACTACTAAAGTTCCTCGCGGAGGGCCCAAAGCTAAAGGCGGAAGACGCGGGCGCAGAGTTTAGAGAAACCTATTTACTTAAAAATTCTTGTGCATTAGAAATGTCTCTAATTCCAAATACATTAACTCTAGAATAACCACCTCTCCTTAAAATTTTCTCATTAACTTTAGTTATCACGGGCAGTTTCTTAATATACGCTGAGATTGTGGTTTGCTTCATACATAGTTCTTTTGCTAATTCGGATAAAGTTTTTGGTTTGTTCAATAAAGATAAAACTATTAATCTCCGAGTTTCTCCATGATGTTTTCTTTGTTTCCAACCACGAGTCTTAACCTTATATAGAAATTCCAAATTCTCTTGTTTATAATCTATTGGCAATGGAGAAATTGACAAAAACAAATTCTTAAAACTAGAAGCGCTGAATCCTATTTTCCAAACATTAGAGATATAAATCCATTTGGGGTTTAATTTAAAACAAAATTCTCTTGTTCTTGTCGTAATCTTTGTTAATTCATAGTAAAAATTTATTATTTCGTATAAATCCTCTACAAGTTGCTTATTGGATAACTCTACTTCAATTTTGTCTTCAACAGCACCCTCATCTATTATAAGAGCTTTTACTACCTCATCAACTAATATTTTATTTTCTTTGGCAAGTTCCTTAAATCTTTTTGACAAATAACATTTGGTTGATTTAAAGGTCTCTATATCTAACACTTTAGAAACAATGTATCCTATTGTATAAGAAAAATACAGGTGGTTCTCTCTTTTAATCAGATTTATTGGAACCTCTCCAAAAGCAAGCAATCTTTTCTTATGATATTCCACTAAACTATCTTCATAAGCATAAAAGTAACAACCATGTTTAAATCTAAAAGAGCCATCAAATATTAGATGAGAAGCAACATAAAAAATATCTTTCGAATGGAAAGGCAAATTTGGATTTTTAATTATGGCTCCATCTTCATGGTTTCCTAAAGATTCTATTTCTTTTTCAACTTCTTGTTCTGAGATTTCAGCAAATTTTCTTAGCACTTCAAGTTCTTTTATTGTAAATCTTGTATATTTAGTAAAAAGTCTTTGTGCATGCCATTTAGGACAATAAAGAATCCTATGAAAACAATTCTTAAAATTGTAATTTGTTTTTTCTTTTATTTTGAGACAAAATCTTTTATGAAAATTGTCTTTCAAGCTAACAAAAAGATCTTCTGGCAATTGCCAATAATGAATAAGCAATATTTCATCATTCATCTTATCTTACTTTATTTAATTATACTTTATGCGGTAATACTATATTTATAAATCTTTCGGTCAAAAAGTAGCTACTAACAAAGTATAACTTTGGATAGTAAGATTTATAAAGTGAATACTCTAATAAAGAATATGCCTGAAGTAGAAATTAAGGTAAGGGGATATAAGTGTAACAATTGTGGCTATGAATGGATACCTCGTTCTAAAAAAGAAAAGCCACTAATCTGTCCTAAATGTAAGTCTGCAAGGTGGGATAAAGAACCGAGAAAGAAAAAACATTAATTTTGGCGAACAATACCTACCAAAGCAAACTTTAAAAAGCCCTTATTTCTTTAAAATTGGAGGGTTTAAGGAAAGTTTAAAAATGGTAAATGAGAGATATTAAAATGGAAATGAATAAAGAACAAAGACAAAGAGCTCATGAAGGATTATTATCGATAATAGGAGATGAGTTGTTCAGATTTGATGGAAAACAAACTTTAGAACAAGCATCGTCAAGGAGACAGAAACTAGCTAATCTTATATTTTATGCTCGTCAAGTGAATCATAAACTTGGAACTGATGCTGTCGATAAAGCTCAAGAACAATATGAAAATAAATTATCAGAACTAAAGAGATATTTAGAATAACAAAAACTTGAAAAATGATAAAAATAATTTCAAAAGAAAAAGGAAAGATAAGTTTTGTTACAGATATGGGTGAAAGCCTGGCAAATGCCATAAGAAGAAGCGCGCTTGAAATACCAATTTTAGCAATAGATGAGGCTGAGTTCTATAAAAATGACTCTGCATTATTTGATGAGGTTGTAGCACACAGACTTGGATTGATTCCTTTAGTGACTGAAAAAACTTTTACAGAAATAGAAAGATGTTCATGCAAAGGGAAAGGCTGCAGCAAGTGCAGCGTGGATTTAAAAATTAAAGCAAAAGGGCCTTGCACAGTTTATTCTTCTAATCTAAAAGGGAAAGCAGGGGTTGTTTATGATAAAATCCCAATTGTCATTTTAAACGAAGAGCAGGAATTGGAGTTGGTGGCAAGAGCGCGGCTTGGAAAAGGAATAGAGCATATTAAATTCTCCCCAGGACTTGTATATTACAGAAATGTCGCTGAACTCCACGTAGAGAAAGATTGCGATGAATGCAAGAAATGCGTAGAAGCCTGCCCCCAGAAAATTTTGAAAATAGAGAAAGGAAAAGCAGAATATGATGTTTACAAATGCGATTCATGCGAAGCTTGTGTTGAGGCTTGCAAAGAGCATGGAAAAAATGTCATTAAAGTTGAGAAAGCTAATGAACTTGTGTTCTTTATAGAATCCTGGGGGCAGATAAAAGCAGATGAAATTTTCATTAAAGCTACAGAGCAGTTGCAAGATAATTTGAAAGAGCTTGGAAAAGAGCTCAAATAGAGAGAAGATTTTAAAAGCCTCGTGTATTCTTTAGGATGCGCGGGGATGCCAGAGCGGCCAAATGGGTGTGGCTAAGGCGAAAAAACATCGCAGAAACCACATGGCTTAGTGCCTGCGTAGGTTCGATTCCTACTCCCCGCATTTCGAAGAAAGGAAAAATGATAAGCAAAACAAAAATCAGCAAGAGAATAAAGAAAAAAACAAATTCAAATTTAGTTGAAACTATCTTGCTTGCTAAAAAATATAATCAAGAAATTGCTAGCTTGCTTGCTTCTCCAACAAGAAGAAGGATAAGAAAAAATTTAGACGAGATAGATAAAGAAGCCAAAGAAGGAGAAACAATAATCGTGCCTGGAAAAGTATTAGGACAAGGAAGCATAAACAAGAAAATTAAAGTTGTGGCTTTAAGCTTTTCTGAAAGCGCAAAAGAAAAATTAAAAAAAGCAAAATGCGAAACGGTTCAGGTAAAGGAAGAATTTGAAAAAAGCAAGAAAATTAATGGGAGAATTTTAAAATAAAATGGTAGGAGAAATAATCATTGACGCAACAAATGCCACTCTTGGAAGGCTGGCAAGCTATTCTGCCAAGCAAGCTTTGCAAGGCAAGAAAATTATAATTTTGAATTCAGAAAAATCTATAATTACAGGCAACAAAAAATTTATTATAAATGACTATCAAGAGAAAAAAAGAAGAAAGGGGAGCATGCAGAGCGGGCCTGTTTTGTCTAAACTTCCTCAAAAGCTTGTCAAGAGAACAATAAGAGGAATGCTCCATCATAGAACTGGAAGAGGAAGAGAAGCATGCAAAAGAATTTTATGTTTTAAAGGCATCCCTGAAGAGTATAAAGACAAAAAAATGATAAAAGCTGGAAAAGAAAAACATACTGCTTTTATAACTGTGAGGGAGCTGGCTAGATTAATGTGAAATGGCGAAACAAGAAAAAATCATTGCTGCAGGAAAAAGAAAAACAGCAATAGCAAAAGCGAGCATAAAAGACGGAAAAGGGGAGATAAAACTCAACAAAATATCCTATCAAAATCTCCACGAATTCAAAAAATTAATGATACAAGAGCCTGTGGAGATAACCAAGCAAGTTTTAGGGAGTTTTAATTTTGATATAGACATAAAAATTAAAGGCGGTGGGCAAGAAAGCCAGATAGAAGCCGCGAGATTAGCAATAGCGAAAGCTCTTGTCAAATTTACAAAATCTGCTGAGCTTAGAAAAGCGTTTCTTGCTTATGACAGAAATTTGCTGATAGCAGATGTAAGAAGAAAAGAAGCTTACAAGCCCGGGGACAGCAAGGCAAGAAGAAAAAGGCAGAAGAGTTATAGATAATTAGACTTCTTTGCATAATCTTTCAAGTACTTTCCGAGCGTTCAATTCTTCCCCAGCATTAAGTTTATCTACAAGTTCTTTTAAAAGATTTTTGCCTGTGCTCCTTCCATGTTCATCAAATCCTGTTAGTTTATTAATAACTACATCTGTTATTTCAAATTGTTCTGCAATAATCTCTATCCCATTTAATCTTGCGGTCTCTGAAAAATCCCTATAACTCTCGCCATGGGCGCCAACAAAAGAATAATGCCTTTTACCATAAAATTCCATAATCGCAACATACCATGTGTCATCTTTTGTATCGTTCATTTTATCTAAAAAAAATTCTTGTTTATAAAGATTTATTCACTTAATAATATACTTTTTTGATCCTGTTCAAAAACCTATTTGTATTCCACTTCTTTGAGTGATTCTTCCACTTCTTCTATCTGTTGCTCTTCTGGAGACTTGAAAAGAAAAACAAGTGTGTAGATTAATCTTATAAAAATTTCAAATCCTACAATAAACACAATGTAGATGAGTATGTGTGTCAAAAAGGAAGGAATTTCAGTTAGTTTGGTTAATAAACCCAAATCAAGAAAACTTGGACTCAGCAAGAAAATAACAATGGTAATAAGGGGAAAAAGCTTAGCTAACTCGCGCGAAATTTCTTCACTGAAGTAGGATGTTACTCTCACCGCCCCTACAATCGCCGCTGAAACTAATAATATTTGCTGCAAAGTCTGTTCTTTAGAAAGGAGCAAGAGCAAAAAAGCCAAAACAGCAAACCAAAAAAAGACAAGCGCGGGCAAGATTATAATATACTCTACAATGAATAATACTGCTGCAAGAAATTTATTCAAAGAAGGGTGTTCAGAGGTGTTATACTTGCTTAAGTTCAGTTTTAAGATGTTTTTCCTAGCTAAAAATTTATAAAATGCAAATACAAAAATAGAGTAGACACAGAGCAAAATAACAAACACAAAAATATTAAAAATAATTCTGTAATTTTCTGGAAGAGAGTTTAAAAACGAAGAATAAGGGTTGACTAAAATGCTTGTTACAAACTCTCCAAAACCAGTAAGATTACCTTCCATTTTACTCTCTTACTATTTCGCCGGTAATCTCTTCTTTGCTTCCTAAGACATCTTCTTTAACATTCTCTGCTTGGCTTTTGTCCTGCATTTCTCCCTCCTTTGGCATTTCTTGTTCAGCTTTTTGCATCATAGAGAAAAAAGACTTAAACAAAGATTTTACATCACTTTTGCTTTCTTCTGGAATAACTTTGGCAGAATTCATTATGCTTCTAACTTTAAAATACATTTTTATTCCGTTGGTTATTTCTTTTACTTTTCCTACTGGATTAGATTTTTTAGCCCAGGGAGGACTTTCTGTATATGCTCCTCTCATTTCTTTTTCAGAAAAATAAATCATTTCATAAATTTTTTCAAAATCTATCTCTGCTTTGATATCTTCTGCTGGAACCTCTTCAGGCAGCATTGGCTTCATTTTTAAAATATCCTCTTCATTAACCTGCACATACAAATTAAACACTATTTCATCTTTTTCATAATCTTTAAGCTGAATTACTGCATCTAAATTTCCGTCATATTTTTCAGCTATAGACCTCAATTTTTTCATAAATTTTTTATCTTGTTTTATCATCTCTTTTTCTTCTGATGTCGGCCCCTCTTCATTTTTTCTTTCAGCCTTATCTTCTGGATTTCCTGGAAATTCGTGGTTTTTCATTGATTTTTTCATTTCGTAGATTATAAATTCTTTTGGAGGAAAAATCCATATTTTCATATAGGGAGTAATAATTTTAACTTCTTTGTCTAGCCCAGGCATTTTTACTATTGCAATTTCTTCCCAGAATTCTAAGCTTCCATATTCTGTAGAATAGTTGATGCTGATTAAGCTGAATTCCTCTTCGTTTAATTCTTCATCAAGGCAATCTAATCTGAAAGCAAGTTCTCTTAAGGTATCTACATTACTCCAATAGATATCAAAAATTCCTGAAGTGGATTCTTCCCAGTCTTCTGCTGAGTTAGCCAGATGCTTCTCAAAAAACCAGGTTACAAACTCTTCATTGAAGCTTTGCTCAAAAGCTTTTCTTCTTTTTTTCAAATTTTCTAAATCTTGCTTGCACCAGTCAGCTTCTCCTCCTGAGTAATATTTTGGCTTTAGGTATTGTATTTTTTCAAAAGGATCACCCCAGCCGCCAAACCATATAAAGCTCTCTGTTTTTCCTTGGTTAGTTCTGCAACTTCCTCCAACTTGAAAAACTCCTTTTTCTTGTTTCGGCGCCTCTTGGAATTCTTGCCACCAATCTCCTCCTTTCATACATTTTTCAACACAATTTTCTTCTGGCGTGCATTCCTGCTCACATTTTTTAATTGTATCATCAACACTACAATCCATGCTTTCTCCGCACTCCTCGCGCGTACATTTCTCAATACACGGCCTAACACATTCTTTTTTGCATCTTTCTTTGTTTTCTTCTTCCATTCTTTTTCTTTCTTCTTCTCGTCTGTCTTTTTCATCATCTTGTCTTTCTTCTCTTGATTGCTCATTGTCTTGTTCTTGCGAAGGAGCTGACTCTTGAGAATCTGACTCGGGTTTAGTTTCTTGAAGCTCTCCTTCTTTTGAGTCTTGCTCTTCAGAAGGGGTTTTGGTTTGCTCATCTGAATCAGCTGTTGAATCTGTTTCTTCTGTCTCAAATCCTGTAATAGCCTTTCCTGCTATGCTCACACTTCTTAATAAAGTTCTAAAAAACGTGAAAATAACTTCTCCTGTTGTAGTTGATTCTTCTGGCTTTTCTGATTCTTCAGCTTCTTCGGTTTTCTTTTCGTCTGTTTCTTCTGATTCTTTAGCTTCTTCTTCATCTAGATTTTCCGGGAGTGTGACACATTCTCCATTGCTGCAAACATCATCAGGATTGCCGCAGTTGTCGCTTGTTGCGCATTCGTCTCCTGATATTTCTTCTTTTTCGCAAACCCAGTTACAATTACAATTTGGATAATCTCCTGAAATTTCCCATTTGCCATTGCAATCAATTCGTGACTGAGCCTCACACTGGCTTTTGCAGTCTGTTCCTTCTTTTTTGATTTCACATTCTAAGCCGGTTTTAATCCATATTCCTTCTATACATTTTTCTGCAACAATTTTTTCTCCAGAATCACAATTTTGAATTTTTTCATCCCCATCTACACATTCTGCTTCTTTACATTCTTTTAATTTAATTAGTTTGCAGGTTCCTTCTACACATTCACCTTCTCCGCATAAAAATTTGCAATCCTCATTGATCTGGCATGCTTCCTCTTCCAAACATACCGGCTCGAGAGGACACTCATTTTCATCTTCGCCTTTAAATATAACTTTTCCAGCACAATTAATTGGAGCATGTGCAGGGCAAATAGAACAGTCTTCTGCACAATTTTCTGTCTCGTTTTCTTCACAAATGTGATTTCCGCAAACCGCTTCTTTTTTTTCAATAATTTCTTCCTTTAGCTGACAAATTTTATTAATGCAATGCATCGGCCTCTTTTTTTGGGAAACTTCTTCAGCTTGTAAATTTGCTTGATTCGTTTCTTCAGAGATAACGTTTCCAGTTAGGAAGGAGCTTTGATTTAGCTCTTCATTAGAATTATCTGTTTCATTTTGGTTGCTGTCAGTTTGCGTTTCTGAGCTTGAAATTTCTTCTGATAATCCGACTTCAGTCCAACCACAAATCTTGCCCCCGCATTGTTCATCATCACAATCAATTTTTTCATTGGTATTGTCATCTTGATTATTATCACAAATTTCTCTTCCAAATTCTCTAAATTCTTCAATAAGCCTTTTTTCAAATTCTAATTGCTCAAAATAATACTCTTTCTTTTCATAGCCTGAAAACAAATCAAGATAGAAAGCTTTTCTTTTTTCGTAATTTTTATTCTGAAGCTCTCTAACCATTGCTCTCCTTACTTGTTCTTCTTTTAGCCAACCATAATTCTCATTGAATTTTTGCATTTCTTCTTCGCTCATAGAGCTTCTTCCAGCTTCGAAAATTTTATCAACTTCTGGCCAGAGATCATTTGATTTCTTATTCCATGCTTCATTTAAAGGCCAAAGTTTGCTTTTTAGGGCGAGAGCTGAACTATACTCTCCTTGTTCTACTAAAACCTTGAATTCTTCTAGAAGTTTTTTAATTTCTTCTTCAAAGCCCGCATCATCCAGGTTCGCATAGCTTTCAGGAGATTGCTCTGTTTTCACTTCTTTAGGCATTTTAAACTTGCCTCTTCCTTCAATCCATAAATCTAAATTTATCCAACTCCATTCACATTCATCGCACATTTCTAATCGGGCAATGACTTCAAAATTTTCTCCTTCATAAAAACTAATTTCTTGAACAAACATTTTCTGCATCGCTCTTTGATTTTCAGATCCGAACAGGGATTTCATTATATCTTCGCATTTGCCTTGTTTCTGCCTAAAGAAAGATTCGAAGGTTCTTTCTGCATTCACGCTTTCTCTTGCTAAAGTTTCTGCATTTTCATTTGTAGGATCAGAATTAAAATTTTGGGCCAGCACTTGAATTTCTTTTATTTTTCCTTCTATATCAAGTTGTTCTTCTGGCTTTTTAAAAATAATTTCAAAATTCAGTCTGTAAATTAGCTTCTCTTCTGATTCGGTTTCTTCTTTCTCTGAATCCAGAGATTTTTCTTTATTTTCTTCAAATTCTTTAAGTTGTTTTTTCTTGAACAAAGATGGCCAGGCATTAAGCTTTATTTGTATCTTCTTGCCGTCAAAAACTATTTTTTGCCAAGCTGGAACTTCTTTATCTAACCTCTTCTCCTGTTCTTCACTCTCTACCCAAACCCATTTTGTTTCTTCAGTGGGTAAGCCTAACGTGGCTTTAATTTGTTCTTGTTTTAAAACTCCCCCCATTTCTTTTTCGGTGGCTCCTAAAAGTTCATTTAAGTTTTGCCGTACAGAAGAAGTGTGCAATAAAAGCTGAACATAATTTATGTTTCCGGTTTCGTACTCTTCGGCGTAATGGGTTATTTTTTTAATTTCTTCATCAACAGAAGAAGCTAAGATTAGTTGGGGTAATAAAAATAAGATTAATGCTATGAAAAACCAAATAAATCCTCTTTTTTTCATATGAAGACTAGTAAAAAGAGGTTAATAAATTTTTGCATAGAAAAAGCTTTGCGTACAAATTATTTAACTCTCTTGAAATAAGATAATCTTGCTCGATTATGCAAGATTATTCTCGCACTAACTTGAACAAACTTGCTATGAACTCTTATTTTTCTAATAATTC
>Ga0066637_10000588_pt1 | contig 22372 bp, 29 predicted proteins | sample CryGeyCG2014_020_FD_62737 | JGI IMG/M metagenome (GOLD analysis project Ga0066637, IMG submission 62737) | Groundwater microbial communities from aquifer - Crystal Geyser CG08_land_8/20/14_0.20 | ecosystem: Environmental > Aquatic > Deep subsurface > Groundwater | place: USA: Utah: Grand County...
TATGTTTATTCAAAATATAAAATTAGTGCGACCGTTCACCTGGCAGCCTTTCAGCCAGCCAGTACTCTCGGCCGCTTGGAAAGCAATTCCGGCCGGGGCAAATTCTTTTCCTTTAAGATAATCGAAGGTCGTCTGATCAGGATTTACATAGCCCATACTTGCCCCGCTTTCAATACTCATATTGCATAAAGTCATTCTTTCCTCCATAGTCATCTGCCCAACAGTTTTGCCAGAATATTCATAAGCGTAACCAATGCCACCATTAATCCCTAACACCTGTATTACTTTGAGGATTATGTCTTTAGCATAGACTCCTTTTGGCGTTTTGCCATTAATAATTATTTTTCTTACCTTTGGTTTTGTTATTGCAATGGTCTGAGTAGCTAACACATCCTTAACCATGCTTGTCCCTATACCAAAAGCAAGAGCCCCAAAAGCGCCATGCGTGCTTGTGTGGCTGTCTCCACACGTAATTGTCATCCCAGGCTGAGTAATGCCCAGTTCCGGTCCTATTATATGTGTAATTCCATTATTTTTATTGCCTAGATTAAAAAATCTAATCCCACATTCTTCCACATTTCTTTCGAGGGTTACTAACATTTTCTCAGCCATCGGATCGTTAAGTGGCCTAAGTGAAGAATCAGTGGGAATAACATGGTCCACTGTGGCAAATGCCCTATCTGGGAAAGCAACCCTTAGATTAATTTCTTTTAATATACTAAAAGCCTGTGGACTTGTAACCTCATGAATTAAATGCAGACCTATGAATAATTGAGTCTGCCCTGTAGGCAATTGCTTCACAGTATGGAGTTTCCAAATTTTATCCAATAAAGTATCTTTAGACATTTTTTTCCCTTGAAATCTAACCTAAAATTGACTCCTTGACAAGGCTTCCAAATTCCCTAGTTGAGACAATAGTTTTATTTGCATTTGGATTATCCTTTAAGTCCATAGTATAATATCCCCCGGATAATACCTCAAATAAAGCATGCCAAATGTCATCAGCCTCGTCTTGGAGAGAAAAGGCTTTTTCCATCATAAGGGCAATGCTCCCTATCATCGAATAGGGATTGGCTTGATTTTTCCCGGCTATTGATGGCGCTGAGCCATGGGCTGGTTCAAAGCATGATTTTTTTGGGCCAATGCATGCAGATGGCATTAACCCCAATGAGCCAATAAGGCCGGCAGCCTCATCACTAAGGATATCGCCCATCATATTTTCCATAAGCATTACCTGGAATTGGCAAGGATTAATAACCAATTGATAAGCGGCATTGTCTACAAGCATATGCTCTAACAAAACATTAGGAAATTCAGTTAAGTGCACCCTATCAATTATATCATTCCAGAATACACTGCACGCAAGCACATTTGATTTGTGTATGTTATGCAGTTTTGACTGTTTTTTTTCCGCCTCCTTAAAAGCAACCCTTGCTATCTGCTCAACCTGTGATTCAGCATATTCCATTACATCTGAAGCATAGCTATGCCCTTCCTCTGTTTTTCCTACATATTTTTTTCCAAAATATATGCCTCCGCAAAGCTCACGTATTATCATAATATCAAGGCCTGAAGAAACCCTCTCTAATTTGAGTGGAGAAAAAGACAATAAGGATCGCGGAAGTTTTACCGGCCGAAAGTTTGCAAACATGTTATACCTTGCCCTAAGCTGAAGCACCCCACCACGTTCCGGCCTTAAATTCGGGTCTTTAATTGAGTCATATTTGGGTGCACCTATAGGCCCTTTTAAGATTACATCCGAATCATCACAGATTCTTTTTGTTTGTTCTGGAAAAGGATTGCCATGCTTGTCATAGGCAGCACCACCAAAATCAGCACATTCAGTTAGATCTGCAACGTGAACTTATTAATGTAAGAGCGCTGGCAAGACATATTGGGAAACAACTTGCGGAAAGAGGGGTGTATTCCACAGAGGATGCAATTATAAGTGCAATTAGAAGGTATCCAAAGAACAGTGCATTCAAAAACAGATTTGAACACGCAAGGGCAATAGTGTCACACTCAGCAATATCCACAAGAAGCCACTTTGTAAATATTGCCCTAATTAAAGGCAGGGAAGCGCAAGAAGCCATATTAAAACTTTTTTCAATAATTAATTTTGAACGCGGAGAAGCACTCAGGATAGTTCAGGGTGAAGAATCAATCAAAATAATCATTGATGAAAAGAATTTGGAAAAATCACTTAAAGTCATTCCAAAAAAGATAATAATAAAGATGCAGGAGAATCTTGCTGAGATAAATATACACCTACACGATGAAGCTGTCAAAACGCCAGGTATAATATTGGTTCTGACAACTGAATTGATGCTTAATAATATAAATATGTATGAAATTATGAGCTGCGTGCCGGAGATGCTTTTATTCGTGGAAGAAAAAGATCTGTTGAAGGCATATCAAGTCTTATTCGAGCTGGTCCATCAAAAAAACCATCTGATCTCCAGTACTGGTGAAATGTTATTTTAATTGTTTTTTAATCATTTTTGAATAACTGTTTTTGGATTTCAATTAAAATATTCCTTGGAAAATAAAAAACTCACTTATAAAGCCTTCTTGCCCTAATCAATCTCCTAGTTTTTGAACTAACTTTCTTTGGGTGTCCCTTAGATCTAACTCTTCTGCGGACCTCTGTGCTTGAAGCAGGAACAATATCTTCAAAAACCTCTAATCGTCCGGGATATGCATCAATGGCTTTCCTCAAAAGCTCATCTTCATTTGGCCAGCCTCTCTTCAAAACAATGAATTTTTCATAAAATCCGTCTTTAATGAAGCGGTCAAGATGGTCAAGTCTATCAGTACCTATTGCCTTCAAAAATCTTGCTTTAGGATATCTCTCTCTTAAAAGAGCAAATAAACCTGATGCCCAATTCCCTCTTTTAGCATTACTCGGAGGGACAATAACCTCAACCTTGGGATTGTGGCTCAGCAATTTTCCAAATTCCGCCTCAAGTATCCTAACCCTACGGCCCATGCTTGCCTTTTTTATTTTAGACCCAGTTGAAGGCACTAAGACAATGCAGATCCTATCTATATTTGGCATGCTTAATAATTTTCTTAAATTCTCAGCATGCCCTTCATGCGGAGGATCAAAACTGCCAGAATAAACAACTACATTCAAAAAATCTCACCAATTATTTTTTTAATTCAATTAAAATATTTTCTTTGAATTCTTCCATTTCATTTTCAGCATATTTCTTTGTTTCCCAATGGAAACTTAAATTATCATTATCAAACCTTGGGATGATGTGCATATGAAAATGCATTATTACTTGAGAAGCAGATTTTCCATTGCCTTGCATCATATTAATGCCTGTGCATTTTGTGGCTTTTTTTACAGCATTTGAAATTTTTTTTGCTGCAAGCATCACTTCTTTCAAATCTTCTTCAGCAATGTCAAAAATGTTCTCAGAATGTTTTTTTGGAATGACCAAAACATGGCCTTTGTTTATTGGATTAATATCTAAAAAAGCCAAAATTTTTGGATTCTCAAAAACCTTTTCTGAAGGAATCTTTCCTTCAACAATCTTGCAGAAAATGCAGTCTTCCATTTTTTCACCAACATAAAATATTATTTTGATTTTATTTTTTCTCCAACCCTACAATTTTAATCCAGAATTTCATTGTTTTCCCAGCTAAAGGATGGTTAAAATCAACCTTAATTGTTGTATCCTTTACTTCAACAACAATCCCTGAATATTGCTTGTCTGCAGAGGTTAATACCATGCCTTTCTGGACAGTATCTGCTCCCTGCAATTTTTCTTTCGGCACTTCAACGATTAGTTGAGGATCTTTATTACCATAAGCTTTGTCAGGAGAGACAGTTACTTCAAATTCATCATTTAACCTGTGGCCCAAAACTGCGGAATCAAATCCTTTTATCATTTGTCCTGCCCCTACCTTAAATTCCAGAGGTTTACCTGCTTTTTCTGATGAATCAACCATATCATTGCCAACAAATGCCTTATACTCAACCTTTATAGTATCTCCATTTTCAATAATTTCAGATAACACATTTTTACCCCCTTGAACATTCTGGTCATTTGCAGCATTCGAATTCTGCTGTACACAGCCAGAAAATATAATTAAAATCAGCAAAAAAATTCCAAAAATTTTCTTCATACTAAACCTCTTTTACAATTTTAAAAGTTTCTCTTTTCTTTTGGCACAACTAAGTTTCTTTTCTTCTTTTGGTAACCTACATTTCCTAATAAAATTCATTTGGAATTTTATTGGACCAGTAAAATCATTGGATTTTACTTGGTTCTTCTTTTCTTTTTAAAAGAAAAGAAGAAAAGGCAGAATCGGTGGGAACGAGATTTGAACTCGTGCATCCGTGAGGATACCAGCTTCCAAGCCTTTTTCTTTTCTTTCCAAGAAAAGAAAAAGTCTAGGTATTATCCAAAAAGAAAAGAAACTAAATTAAATAAATATAACTTATTTTTTCTTTTTTCTTTGGGGCACCTAGCTTTCTTTTTTCTTAAAAAGAAAAAAGAAAGATGGGTTTCCAGGCTGGCGCGTTAAACCGTGCTCCGCCATCCCACCACAATACCAAAAAACAATGGCTGAATAATATTAAAAGGATTGCTTAAGTCCAAATCTTTATGTTTGGGGAAGTTATTTCAGGTTTGGGCAGGGCAAAACAGTTTCTTGAAATGCCAGAATACAAAAAACAGTTTCTTGAAAAACTGAATTTTACCCCTTTCCCTGGAACATTAAATTTGAAGATTGATAAAAAAGAATTGAAAGAATTCCTGCAAGAAAGGGAGAAACGGAATATTGCCGGATTTGAAAAAGATTGCAAAAAATTTGGCGATGTTTTATGCTATAAAATAAAAATAGGGAATATCCCTGCAGCAATTGTTTTTCCTGAGAAAAAAGAACATGCGAATGACGTGATTGAAATTATATCTTATGTAAATATCACAAAACAACTAAGATTGAAAATAGGGGATAAAGTAAGATTGCAATAATTCAAAGAAATAGAATCTATCACAATAACTCTGCTTTTAATCGTTCAATTTCTCTTCTATCCCTAACACTCTCCGTTTGTTCTCCTGTGGTAATATTGAACTTTGTCAGCCCTTCAGCAGAAAATTTGCTTTCGAAATCTGATTTTAATTTGTAAAACCTGAAAACATGCGTAGGCATCTGATCCTTTGGCCCTATGACATAGGTTACAATTGTGCCATTAGGTTCTTCTGTTTTAATTTTTTCTTCAATGCCTAAATGATTAATTAATTCTCTTGGAAGTTTTTTATCTAAGAATTCGCCCATTAAACTGAATCTCTGGATTTTGGTTGTTTTTGGATCATACTTGTAAATCAATCCAATTTTTTCATCAGCCTGATAAATATTACCTTCAAAGTCTAACTTTCCTTTTTCCCTAACCCTGTCTACAAAATCAGCAGACAATGGTTTTGGTTTTTCAACATTCTCGCGTACAAAATCATTTCTGAATCCATGGCCTCTATCAGCAGGCCTGTGAAATCCTGTTTTTTGGAATCCTGGTTTATGATAACTGGATTTGTGCAATCCTGGCTTGTGAAATCCGCTGCTTTTTGGTTTATCCCCATATGTTTTTTTCTTAAATGTTCCGGAATCTCTGCCATAGTTACTTTGTTCACTTTCATAAAACATATAAATCAACCAAATTCAATTCATTGCTTCAATTCTTTACTAATTGGAGGAATAAGGTTTTATAAAAGAAGCATATCATATTAGGATATTACTTTTAGCATTAACATGACCTCCAAAAATTCTGTTTTGTTAACAATTAAGCAATACAATAGCATAACGCCAAATGAGCTCTTTGCCAGAATTGTTGGAAATTACACAAATAGCAACTCGGCACGCGCTGCTTTAAGCCGGACATTAAAGAACCTCAATGCTTTGGGCTTTATTCGAAAACATGAAGGTTTTATCCAGTTGACGGAAAAAGGATTGGCTGAATTGCATAAAGAAATGAAAAATAAACTGATTCTGAGATTGAATGATACAATTATTGACGAAGGCAATAAAGATTTGGATTCGATTGTAAAACTGCTTACTACTCTTATTGAAAGAAGTAAAACCGATTCTGATTTATTAAAGGTTTCTAAAGATAGCAGCACTTTTTATATTTCTGATTTAGAAGAAATGATTGCAAAACTTTCAAAGGATATGGAACACATGAATTATCTTTCATCAGTTCTGACAAAACATGTTGCATCATTGAAAGAATTGGATTTTCCGCATGAGATTGAAATGCAAATGACTGAAGAAAGTTTGAATAAATTATCAAACTTTTTTGAAAAAGAAAATGCCCAAGAGCTTTTGATCGAATGCGATGATATGATTAAGCCAATTCTGCAGGAAGAATTCAAAGCAGAATTGAAAAACCAGCAGCTTTTTGTTTCAAAACAGAATTTCTCCAAATTAATAAATTTTTTCAAAGGCTTAATTTCGCAAAACATCAAAAGCAAGGAGAAAATAAAAATAATTTTTTCAGGAATTTCTGTTTACATCATTGAGAACACAATTGTTTTTACCGGGCCTTATAACAAACTTGCGCAAGCTTTTGCCTAAAGCCAATTGTGAATATAAGACGCCGCGGGCTTCAGCCCATGGAGTGTCACACGGTTAAGATTTAATAAACTCTGCCCCTGAATTATTAATATGCCTGTTTTTAGCCCAAGTTCGCGATTGAGAAGATTCAAGTCAGCAATAAAAGATAAGGCTGCTAAAAACTATGCTAGAGTAAAGCAAACTCTCACACAAAAAGTTAATGGAGTCATGGAAAAAACCAAACAGCATTATCGATTTAGTAAACTAGTAAAAGAATTAAAAGCAAGGAAAGCATTTTTCAAAGGGCGTTCGTTTCCTTTTGATACATATTTTTCTTTAGCAGAGTCCTCTTCAGCTAGATTCAAACTCGGGCTTGATTTTTTTGAAAATGTTTGGCCGCATGCTGCATTTAATGGAATGGAAAATGAATTTCTTTTGGACGGATCTTTTCGTTCTGCGGGATTTTTTAAGGATAGTGCTGATGCAAAACAAAAAGCCGGGAAATTTGTAGCTGTTTTAAAACAATTAAGAGGAGACAGAAGGCATGTTAGCATTGCGATACTTTTAACGTTGTTTCGTAAGGTAAATGGAAATTTTGGGGTTTTTGAAGAAAGAGGTTCTTTTCATAGGTTAGTGAATATGCTAAATGAACCTTTTCCATTGCAAAGGATTGAAGATTATTTAGTATCAAAGGCAGAACATAAAAGAGTAAGGCCAGAATCCGTAATTAAGGAAAGGGATACTATTGGTTTAGTTGGAAAGGAAATGGTTGGATTAGCAAGGCAAGATAATGTTGTTTTAAGAGTAATTGATAAAGAACAGTATGCTATTTGGAAGCAGTTGTATGAGGAAGGCTTAGATGTTGAACCTATTTTGCCAGCGTCTTCTGAAACAGCTGCTGAGACCAAGCTTAAGCTTAGAAGAAATCAGGTTTTTGTTAAATCAAAGGTTGTTGGCAGGTCTTTGGCTGATTTAATCTATAGCAGAAATTTAGATAGAGCTCAGGTAAGGGCGATAGCAAGGCAAATGATTGCCACTATGGTAAATGTATGGAAGCATGGCTATGTTCATAAACATCCTCATTTGCATAATTGGTGTGTTGAATTTGAAGGGGCACACCCAAAAGTAACATTAATTGATTTTTCAATGGTAAAAAGAAGTAGTGATAGGGCCGAGACAATGAAAGATATCGAAGAATTTTCTTCAAAACTGGATGAATTCCAGAGAATAAGCAATCAATTTGTTTTTAATCATCCCCAAAATGAAATGTTAGAAAGAAGGGTATTTGGAGAATAATTTCATTTTTATAGCCTGATTTGTTTTGGTGGAAAATTGTTAGTGAAGCCAAATTTCGAAAGAACGCTTTTATATAATTTTCCAGCTAATATATTTCTATGCGATTAATTCCTGCAATTGCTCTGTTGGTTTTGATTATCCTCGTTAGTGGTTGCATTGAAAAACAAGAATATTTTAACAAAGAATCATCAAACCCCAATGCAGAAACTAACAAAGACCCATCAAGCAAACTCAACACACAAACTCAGAATTCTTATGATGAGAATCAAGTCTTAGTAAAACTTCCTGAAGAAGATAAAAAAACTGTCCAAAGCCAGCCTGAAGAGCAAGGAAAAGCAATTCCTGCTGTTGTGCCTAAACAAATTGTAAACACGCTTACTGAATGGACTAAAGAAGAGGGATTAAGAATTGGTGGCGTTAGCTCCTGTACCTTATTCAAAAATAATGAGTATTGGATGTATTATACTGGCCAAGGAATAGAACTAGCAAAATCTTCTGATGGTTTAAACTTTATCTATGTGGAAAAATTAATTGATTCAAAAGATGTTGAGGGAGTAGATATGGTCACTAACCCTGCTGTTTTTGAAATGAAAGACGGGAACTACAGAATGCTTTTTGAGGGCAGCAAAATGTTTGATAACAAAAATGACAGAAAACTTTACAGCGCAATTTCCTCAGATGGTTTAACTTGGAAAATTGAAGAGGGCATAAGGTTTCAGGATGTTGGTGATGGAAAACCAGGAGAAATGTTTACGTCAGTGCCAGATATTATTAGATTGAATGATGGAAGTCTGAGAATGTATTATACAAGAGGATTAACCTCTGCAACTGCAGTATCAAACGATGACGGTTTGACATGGGCAAAAGAAACTAACCTTGAACTTAGAAAGATTTCATTAGATCCAGAAATTGTATTGCTGGAAGATGGCAATTACAAACTTTTCTTCACAACTTTTGAAAACGAGTTTGGGGTAGGCGAACAGTGGATAATGAGTGCCAGTTCATCTAATGGGATTAATTTTGTATTGGATGAAGGAAAATTAATTGGGCCAAGCACTTCAGGTGGATTGGTCACTGACCCAGATGTAGTAAAAATTGACAAGGGTTACAGAATGTACTACAGCGAATTTAAGAAAAATGAAAATGGAGCATATGGGCAGGAATCTTATATACTGAGCGCCTTCAGTTCGAACTTATTGGAAGGTCAATAAGGGGGATTTTTCCATATGGCCTATTTAGAGTACCTAAAAATTCAGTTTAATAAAATATATTTAATTTTATCTAATTTACCCGAATTTTGACAAGATCTGCTGCCCTATTTTTGCAATATACTTGTCAGCTTCCTTGGTTCCTTTAGACGTAATGTGAATGAGATATTCATTTTTGGCAATCCAAAGATGATAATAGTAAACATTTGGGTCATTGTACTGGCCCCCATAATCATTCACATTATTAACACGGAATCTGCTCATATCCCCATAATCATTCTCACTTATTAGTCCTTCGATACTGTACAAGTGCTGGGATGAATATTGGTATGAGCCATTTAGGGCTTCGTAATTTGCAAATTTCTGCAATTCAATCACGACGTTAGTATCCTTTAACATGACATAACCGCAGATGCTATATTGCCCTACTGATGAATCTATGCTATTTGTATATTCGGTATCTGTTTGGCAATCAGTTCCATCGCTCATCATTCCAAGTTGCTGAAGGTCTTGTTTATTAAGCACCAAATCCTGAATTCCTGATATTTTGTTGTTTGTAATGCACCCCATAATAAATATTAGGAGAATTGCTAGGATTATAATTTGCTTCATAATAGCTACCTAATTTTTATTTTTCCAACTTCTTCTAATTATAATGCAGCCGCCGGGAATCGAACCCGGGTCAGAGCCTTGGGAAGGCCCAATCATGCCATTAGACCACGGCTGCTTTACTAATAATTACTTTGTGTTTGATTTTTAAGATATTCCAAAATGCTTAAACAGCTTTAGAGGATAACTCCTTCAGAAGAAGCATTGCTTTTTTTGCCTTTTTGAATGGCACAAATAGATGATCGTGGTAATATGCTGAAACAACATTTACCGTAATCCCATATTTTGCAAGTTTGTTTGTAATTGCGGCCAAAAAACCAACAGCATTTAAATCAGAATGGATTGTGAGTGTAATCATCGCCCATACTGAACTATATTTCAGTGAATTCTTATCGGCAATTTTCTTATCTACAATAACAGTGACACCTTCTTTTTCCCTAAAAATTAATTTTGGCTTAATTTTTAATTTTAACAATTGTTTCTCAGAAAGTGTACAAAAAACAAAATTATCTTTTGCTAATGCAGGCTTCATTGATTTAATTAGTTTGTTCAAATCCTTTATTTCAGTCATAACTCCCAACTATTTTGATTTTTTATTCAAAAGCCCAAATCCAAAGCCAAAAATTAATGATAAATCTCTCAAAAATAAAATTGGAACGCTGATAAAACCAATTGTTGGATTTCTGTCAAACATAAATTTTGCAGTTTTCAGCATCAGGACAATTGAAATAATAAAAGCGGTTAAGGCCAAATGCGCAAACATCAAATTGAAAGGAGAAAGTATAAGAGAAACTATGAAAATTGAAATAGCTATTAGCTGCAGCTTCAATTCCTGCGGAGTGTATGAATCCTTCATCATTTTCTGCCTGTGTTTGCTGTATAGAGTAACACGCCAATATGCATGCCCAAATTTCTTCTTCAAATAGTTCTCCAAGGATTCAGCATGTGCATGATAAACAATTGCCTTTGGATTAAACATTAATTTTAATCCTTTTTCTGACAACCGGTAGGATAAATCAGAATCTTCACCTGATGCAATTTCAAATTTTGAATCAAAGCCGCCTTCTTTCAGATAAATATCTTTTTTATACGCAGCGGAATAACTTCCAATCCAATCCAAATGGTTTGCACGTTTCATCCGTACATATCTTTCCTCTATTTCCAGCTGAATAAAATTTGCAATTTCTGATTTTTGTTTTGTTTTATATGCACCTTGAACCGCTACAACCTTTGGATCAGAAAATGGTTTTACCATTTCTTCCAGCCAATTTTTTTCTGCCTCGCAGTCAGAATCTGTAAAAACCAAAATATCATATTTTGCAGTCTTTGCTCCCAAATTCCTAGCGACAGCAGGGCCTGCATGCTGTTGTTCAATCAGCTTTATGTTTTTGTTTTTCTTTCGTGATTCTTCAATCAAATATTTTGTTTTATCTGTTGAACCGTCATCCACGAAAATAATTTCATAATCTTCCTTGAATGTTTGATTTAGCAAAGAATTCAAGCAAAGATTGATTGTTTTTTCTGAATTATAACAAGGAATTATTATGGATGCTTTCATATTATTTTTCTACCCTCAATCCTTTTGCCATTAATTTTGTTGCTAATTGCCTTCGTCTAGCTGACGCTCTTTCAAGTCTATCTGCTCTTTTTGAGAATCTCTTTGATTTGTTATCTGCCTTTTGGGCCCTACTATCTAACTTTCTTGCATATTCATCAGTCCCAATTATCTGCACTCTTGCCAGTTGTGCCCTTCTGCTATAGTCTTGACTTTGAGTTAATGAAGCATAAGAATCAGCAATTGCTAAATTTCTTTTAAAATCAAGCTTTTTCGCTCTCCCTTTTAGGAAATTGCCTATTGCTCTTCGTATTTTTGGTGACATCTAAATCATCCTTGCTAATTAAAGCATATTAAGTATCAGCGTCTTTCTCTTTATATCTTTTATCTAAAACCTCACGGATCTTTTTTGCCTTTATTTTTCCTATGCCTTCACACTCTGCCAATTCTTTCTTATCTGCATTCACGAAATCCTTAACAGTTTTGAAATGGTTAAGAAGATTTTTTGCCGTAAGCGGCCCGATCAATGGCAAGGATTCAACAACATACTGCTGTTCCTGTGCAATTGAAAATTTAGGTTTCTTTCCATGCAAACTGATTTCCCTATTTTTTCCTAATTGAAACCTTTTTGCAATAACATAAATGAATTCTGCTGTCTCAAATTCATCAGCTGCGAACAGCAGAGGTGTTTTGTATTCCAAGCAAACTGCAGATAAAGCGCCGATGATTGCATTTCTGTGGATATTTGTTTCATAAAAAAGCATTTCAGGATTTCCCTCAAGGATTATCAGGGGCATTTCATAATTCTTAGTCATTGCCATTATTTGATTAAATAATCTTCTGTCAAGAAGGCTGCTTATAAAATCAGAAACGGTTTTCCTTTCAATTACGACATCATTTGAAATAACGTAATCGCCAATTTCTAATTGTTTGATATTTACCTTGCATTTGAATCTTTCTTCAAGTATTTTTACAATATTGCAATTCCTCTCCCTTGTATCAGCATAAATTTCAATAATCTCGGGCTCATCTGATTTGCTTGTGGTTTGTTTTTTTGGTTTAGCCTTTTTCTCAATCTTAATATTTGTTTGTACTTCTTCGATCTCCATACAATTCCCTCAAGGTTGCCGACAGTATTCAATATAATAAATTCATATAACCTTAATCTAGTGCTTTTCCTCTTTTTGTGCTATGCTTTCAACATAGCCTTCCCCTAACTTTTGCAGGAACCAATCACATAATTCTTTAAATCTTTGGGTATTCTGGCCATATTGCAACACCTTCACATACTCAATTGTGTCTTTTTGTTTGATATTTATTGGTGGATAACCCTTTTTCATAAGCAGGAAATTAGTCATAAGCCTTGCTATCCTCCCGTTGCCATCACCAAAAGGGTGTACTTCTATGAATTTTAAATGAGTTATTGCTACCAGTTCTATTGGGTGATATTTGTTCTTGTTTTCTTTGTACCATTTCATAAATTCGCCAAATTTCTTTTTGACTTCTTTTCCTCTTGGCGGGAACCAATTTGCCCCTTGAATTGCTACATCAAAATCCCTTAGTTTTCCAGAGGTTTCCTCATCTATGTTTTCCATTATTATTTTGTGCAAATTGCAAAATAATCTTTTCGACAATTCTCCCCCATACTTTTTAACATAATTCAATGCCTTTTCCGTGTTTGTTATCTCGTGAATTTCCCTTAAGCTTCTGCCTTCGGGCGTTATTTTTTTGTTTAACAAAGCAGCAGTTTCTATAAGTGATATCTGGTTTCCTTCAATTGCATTGGTGTTATAAGTGAATTTTATTGTGAAATCCCTTTCAATTTTTTCCAAAGCAATTCTCGGGTATTTTTTGATTTTGTCCTGAAATTCGCCAATAAGGTAGTCTACTTTTGCTAGTTTTTCCTTGTCAAGATATTCAAATGGCGTTTCCAAAGTAATATTAAATTCTTCAACAAACCTTTTCTTGAGCCTTTCAAACTCTTTGTTGTTTGGGGCAGTAATCCCAAGATATTTCCTGAACGACTTCCATTTTTTGCCAGAAATCCTTTGGTTATGCGCCAAATAATAATAAGTGCTTCTTCCTTCCTTCTTTTTAAGCAGAAAAACCATTTGTTACCACAATAATAAATATATTAAGAAAAGTTTATAAAATGTGGTACCAACAATGCCTATGGCTTTTTATTTAAATTCGAACAATTTTGTCTGCTTGTCTTTTACTGTTTTTGGTTTTTTTTCAAGTTTCTCACCATTTTCAGATTTCTCATCAAAAGCAGCATCTTTTTGCATGCCTGAAAGTATTTTGTGCATCTTTTTTTCTTTATGGTATGCAACCCAGTAATATGCCTCATCCCTAGTTCCCTTTGCCATCAGTATGATTACCCTTCCCTCATCTAATCGTCCGGTTCTTCCCCTTCTTTGTATTGTCCTTATTTCACTTGGAACAGGTTCGAATAAAATAACTAGGTCACAATTTGGCAGGTCTAAACCCTCTTCTGCCACACTATTATGGGCACATATTAATCCTGGCCCGGCATAGAAATTTTCATTTTTCTTAACACTTAGATCATAAACATATCTTGGTTGATTTTTTATTTTTTCTATTGATTTAATATAATCATAACTTGTTTTATTATTAGGGCTTTTTGTCAATCTGATTTTTTTATTGCTAGTTAATATATGAAATTTATTTGCAAATTTCTCAAAAAAGGGGGGGTCTTCTAAAGCTCTCGGCACCGCATTAAAATAACAACCACTATTTCTTTTTTTAGGAATAAGGAAGAAAGGCAGTGCTTCTGATATATGCACCCGATAAACATTTCGCCAGTTCTTTTTTTTATGTAGCTCCTCTCTTACTGTTATTTTTTTAACGTTAAGTTGTCTTAAAAGAAAAACTAAACCTGTAGCTAATTTTCTGCTTATTGTTGTTAAGACAAGTCTTCTTTGTTTTTTGTCAAAATGCCCATCACCTAAGGAATATGCTTTTAAAAAAGCCCATTTTATTCTATTTGGGGCAGAAAATATTTTAGGAGGTACTGATTTATTAATGGTTGAGTCTCCTGCTTTTAATATATATTTAACCAAATAAGAAATAAGCCTTCCTTCTACAATGACGCCTTTTTTAGAGATTCTTGGATTAATTCCAAGTCCACTTACGACGGCTTTTTTCATTATCTTTTGTATTGGTTTTTGTATGCTGCTTAATAATATGCTGCCTTTTTTATTACTATCAACTAAGTTACCTTCAGAAACAAACCAACCCAAAAATGAAGCCAATGCTTCATTCAACTCCAGATATTGCGGTAACTTTGTTTTACCATAAGCTGTTTCAATATTTAAATTAGAAAAATTCTTTATTGATTTAGGGGCTTTCACAACATCATCTAAAGAAATTCTATATTTCATTTTGTAGTACTTCTGCTTTCTGAAAAACCAGTCTAAAAAAATCAAATACCCTTGACCTTTTTCTAAAATATTGGTATTTCTATGATTTATCCTGCCTTTGACAGCAACTAAGCCTCTTTTTTCTAATCGCTTTGCAACATTGGCAACAGTCGAAACATCTAATCCACTTTTTTCACTAATTCTCATATAAGCGCCATTTTGCTTTAATAACACTTTCAACAGTTTTTGCTCTGATTTCATTTCCCTAATCCTAGCTTGTGTCAATCCATTAAATGTGCAATATATCTTTCTTCTGATTGCTTTAGGAGATCTCTCCCAAAATTCTTTAGCTAAATCAAGAATCTTTTTTTCTTGTGTATTTTCGGCTTCCAAGGCCGTGTGGACAAACAAGTTCCTTTCTGGTTTAGCAGCTAAAGGTCTCCCATCTTTACCAAAGCTTATCAAACTATGATTTTCAGTTACTAAAACATTTCCACAATTTTTAAACCTCGTCTTTATCACATTATTTTTTCTTAAATGCCTATGTACATAAGTAACTTCTTTAAATTCCGTGTTTTCACCATCAAAAGATAAAACCTTCCAGCCCCTAATTGGTTTAGAGCTTTGGGTTTTTCCTAAAAATCTTTCAACAAATTCACCAATCTTTACAGCATCAATCTCCCCCTTAGGGGATTTGATAATTAGAAATTCATCAGGATGCAAACTGGTCGCAAGCAGAACATTATACTCGCCTTGCCTGAATTTTGAAATTGTTTCTGATTGTTCATCCTGGGTCATGCCTTTTACAGTTCCTTTATCTGCCTGGCCGACAAACTCCCTTGCTTTTATGATTTTTGAATCTTTAAGATGCAGATAAACATTCATAATCGAATCACGATAATGGTTGAAAACCAAAACCCTTGAATTGGGATTATTTGACAAATAATCCTCAAGAATATTCCTAAGTTTCTGGATTTTAGGATGCTCAATGCCCTCTCTTTTCAATTTTTCAGTCAGCTGAACCGCTTTTTTTATTCTGTCATCATTCATCAAACCCTTTACGGCCTTTGTTGCTTCTTTGTTCAGTATTTTCTGTTCAAGCCTGAAAAAATACTTATTTAAAGAATCAACCCCTTGTGTTTCAATTAAAATAAGGGAATGCATTACATTCATCATTGCTGCAATCTTGCTGGCCGCCGCAAACAAGCTCGGCTGCCTTCTGCCTCTTATTGCCAAATTCCTTGAAACCTTCTTCTGCAGCTCCAAAAGATTTTTTCTTGAGAAAAAATTTAAATTAGCTGTGTGTGAAACACCCATTCTGTGCAATTCTGATGCTTTTTCTGCTAGATACTGCTTGAAGAGTATAATAATTTCAGTAAATTCAGCAGGAAGTTCAACTGGGACATACTCAACATTAATTTCTTTCACATAATCCCTTACATCCTTATCCTTGTGTGTCCTTACCTCAATGTTTTTTATGAAAAGATTATCCGCAATTTTCTGAATTTTCTCCTTTTCCCAGCCAGGGGAAGCAGTCAATGCAACAACAAGGGGATTTTTTGCTGTTTCTGAATAATTTTTCGAAACAAACACATAACTGTAATTGCCAATAGCCCTATGGGCTTCATCAAAGACACAAAGCGAAACATTTTCTAGAGAAATTAATCCTTTTTTCACATCATTTGCAATGCATTGAGGCGTAGAGCAGATTATTTTTGAATTTTCAAACATTTCCTTCCTTTCTTTTGGTTTTATTGTGCCTGTAATGCAGCAAATTTCATCTTCTTTTATCTTTGTGAATTTAAAAAATGATTTTTGGTGTTGTAATGCAAGCGGCCTAGTTGGAGCTAAGATTAAAATTTTGGATTCTGGAAATTTCTCAATCCTTTTTACCCCTATTACTACAGCTAAGATTGTTTTACCCAATGCGGTTGGGGCTACAACGAGTGAATTGCCTTTTTCCAGAACGCTTGAAACAATATCTTCCTGATATTGTCTTGATTCGATTGTATTTTCCTTTATTAGCGCGTGATTCACAAAATTTTCCATATAAAAACCAGTTTTCTGCCTTATTTTAAGGAATAGCAAACTATTTAAATTCCTTTTATCAATATAAACCTATAATAAACTTATTCAATGTGTTTTTACACATTATGGTATTGGAGGAATAATATGGTAGAATTGCCAACAGCCGCAGTAGATAGAGTAATTAGGAAAGGTGGAGCTACAAGAGTAAGCGAAGGGGCTGCAAGAACCTTGGCTGAACAACTTGAGGAAGAAGGAATTAAGATTGCACAAAAAGCAGTCAACTTTGCAACACATGCAAAGAGAAGGACTGTTACAGAAGAAGATATCAGGTTAGCGATAAAAACAAAGGAAGTTTAAACTTCTATTCCTTATTTTATTTTGTAATTAATCTCTGAATTTTCTTATCCACTTCTTCAAATACTTCTTGCTTATCCAGCTTGTCAGTATTCAAAACAACATCAAATGGCTTGAAATCCTTGCCAAATTCAATCCCATAAAGCTTTTTGTAGATCTTTTTATCGGTTTCAAGCCTTTCTTTCATCTGGATAAGCAAAAGCTTCCAGTCTTTATCATCCCTTTCAGCAACCCTCTTTGCCCTTATTGAAGGTGAGGCATCAATCCAAATCTTAACCAAACCTTTTTTCTTGGCTAACCAAGGCATTGTCCTTGAATCAATAATTAGATTGTCTTTTTTGCCAATTATTTCAAGCAATTTCCCATCAAGCTGCTTGTCCATCTGCAGATTCTTCAATCGTTCCTGATTGTATTTCTTGCCAGCAGGAGATTCCCACCAACCTTCTCCTTTCTTTGTTTTTGTTACATCAATCGTTTCTGCATTTTTATCTTTCAAATCCTTCAAAATGCTGGAAGCAAAAACAGTTTTCAGTTTATGTTTCTCAGCAAGCTTTTCAACAAGCGTGCTTTTTCCAGCGCCAGGCAGGCCGCAGATAATTAAAATCATAAAAGAGCCTTCCTCCATTTATCATATTCCTTGTGAACTCCAACAAAATAGAATCGTCTTATTTTTTTATCTTCAAAAGATTTATAACAAATTCTATGCTGCCCAACTTCTTCCACAAAATAATCCAAACCATACATTAAATGCCGGCTTAGAAGACCTTCCAATATTCGTTTAATCTTTTTAGCAATCATTGGTTTTATTTCTTCAGGCAATTTATTAAAATATTTTTTCCAGCCTTCATCAAATTCAGGAGAATACATAGGAATCTACTCAAGCAACTTTGAATATTTTCCAAGTGCTTCTTTAGCACTTATGAGTTTCCTTTTTCCTTTTGCAATTTGCTCATCTAGGTATTGCATTTTTCTTACGGCTAATTCATCTTCAAGATATTCCTTTATTGGCTTTATGCCATAATGGTCGTTGTAATGCAAAATAGCCAACCTAATCGCTTCGCTTTTATTGCTTGCAATCCCTCTTTCAACAAGCTCATTTATTACCTCTTCAGGCAAGCCTTCAATCTTCAAATTTAGCATCATGTATGTATCACCTACTTAAAATGTATATAAAACATACATTTTATAAATATTATCTGAAATCTTATTTTCAGGTTCTCAATTCTTCAATACTTGAAAAAGCCTTGAACTTGCCCTCATCTATTTGCAGGAGTTTTTCCTTGTATTCAGCTCTTAACCTTTCCTTACTAGAAAGCTGCAAGAGATTAACCCTCTGTGGAATTTTAGGCATGTTATCTAACATTAATCAAAATCTATTTATAATACTTAAATCTACCTTCTATGAGTCAATCAAAAACAATTAAATTGGTGGTTCCATGAAGTATGAGAATTTTATTGATAAAAGTTACAAGCCAAAAAAAACAGACCTTGTTTGCAAATTCAGGCTGAAACCAAATGGCTTTACATTTGAGAAAGCTGCTGGCGGTGTAGCAGCAGAATCATCTATTGGAACATGGACAGAATTAACAACAGAAAAAGAATATATGAAAAAGCTGGCAGGAATTGTTTTTGAATTAAAAAATCCTTATTTCAAGGTTGCATATCCAATTGAATTGTTTGAAGAAGGAAATATGCCAAATACTCTTTCAGGGATCGCAGGAAATCTATTTGGCTTGAAAGAGATTGAAAAAGTAAGATTTGAGGATATTATTTTTCCAAAAAAATTGGCTAACAGTTTCAAAGGGCCAAAATACGGGATAGATGGAGTAAGAAAACTTACTAGAGTAAAAAACAGGCCGCTTGTTGGAACAATTGTAAAGCCAAAATTAGGATTGAATGTAAAGGATCATGCAAAGGTGGCATATGATGCCTGGTTTGGCGGCTGCGATGTTGTAAAGGATGATGAAAACCTTTCCTCGCAAGCATTCAACAGGTTTGAGCCAAGGTTGAAAGAAACCTTGCGGTTGAAAAGAAAGGCAGAAAAGGAAACTGGCGAATTCAAGGCATACATGATAAATGTAACTGCTTCAGGAAAAGAAATGTTAAGAAGGGCAAAGCTTGTTGAAGATTCAGGCAATGAATATCTAATGGTTGATATATTGACTGTTGGATGGGCTGCACTGCAGGATTTGCGGGATATTAATGTTAATCTGGTTATGCATGCACATAGGGCAGGGCATGCTGCTTTAACAAAAGATAAAGAACATGGAATATCGATGCCTGTGCTTGCAAAATGTTCTCGTTTAATTGGTGTTGATCAACTACATGTAGGAACAGCGGTTGGGAAAATGTCAGAAGGAAAAACAGAAGTGCTTGAAAATATTAAAGCCTGCAAGGAAGAACTTTATGGAATAAAAAAAGTGATGCCTGTTGCTTCAGGCGGCTTGCATCCAGGGCATGTTGAAGATTTATACAAAATATTTGGAAAAGATTTCATTGCACAGGCTGGTGGAGGAATCCATGGACATCCTCAAGGAACAGTAAAGGGGGCAATGGCCATGCGGCAGGCAATGGATGCTGTCGTGCATGGTTACACATTGAAAGAATATGCAAAGAAACACAATGAATTAAGGATTGCATTAGAGAAATGGGATTAATCTTTTCATTTCTTTTATTTGTTTTTTACTGAGAGTATCCTTAATCCATCAAGTTCTGGTTTAATCAATACTTCTTCTTTTTCTCTAAAGGAGTATAATTTTGCAATATCATTCGGGAATCTTATTCCAATTCCAGTTCCGATTCGTATTATTTTTACCTCTTTATTCATATTTTCCCTTAATTTACTTAAACCAGCATCTAATTTTTTGTTGTCAGTAATGTTAAATCCACATTTTTCACAAGTATGTGATTCTATCCCAACACCATAACCAACATCAAACTTGATTCGTTTCATTTTATTTTTACATTGCGTACATTTCATAATTATCTTCCCATTTTGAATGCATTTATAACCCAAATAAAGTTCTCGTCCTTTTTCACATGAACTTCTATGGCAAAATCTCCAAATATTTTAACAAAAGTAAACCTGTTTTTGCCATATTGGCTGTTTAACCTTATCTTGTTTGGACTCAATATGGTTGCAACCACCAAATCCCAAGAAACATTGTTGTGAAATGTTAGGTAATGGATAGTTGACCTTATCATCATTTTTGATATAATCAAAACACCACGAATCCATATAGTATATTTATGAGTATATTAATTAATATACTTTTTGCAAAACCCGTTTCTCTTTATTTCATAGGTTGAATAATTTCTTTTTACATGAATTGCCTGTTTTCTGATGGAATCAAGCCAATCAGCATTTATTTTGTAATAAAATGAATCTCTTAACAGCACCTTCTCGCCAAGCATCATGCGGGAATATTTTTGCACGGCTTGGTATGAAACATCAATTCCGTATTTCTGAACTAACCTCTGATGCATACTTTTTGCAGAAAGAGGCCATTCCGCACTTAACATAAAAATAATCCAGTCTGCAACAGATTTCTTCCCTCTTCTTGGTGATTGAACAAATGCAAGATCCATAAATAACTCTTATTTCTGATTTATTTAAAGCGAATTGCGGAAAATTTTGGAAAAATAAAAGCTTTTCAAGTAGAAACATAAACTATTTATATAACTTTGCCACTAATTGCTCTGGTTGCATGCCACTAAGCACGATTGATATTAGGATTCTAAATTGCCTTATTGAAAATTCTGATTCTAATTATAAGGATATTTCAAAAAAGCTGAATATTTCTTCCCAGACAGTTTATAACAGGTTAAAGGTAATGAGGGATGAAAAAATCCTTGAGGGATTAATTCCAAAGATAGATTTGGAGAAAGCCGGCTATCTGACAAAGGCAATAATTCTTTTCAATATAGAATCAAAAGAAAAATCTAATCTGATAAAACAGCTTTCAAATAAGCACAATATTGTAAGCATTCTGGAAGTTTCCGGCCCTTTCAATGTTGCACTTATTGCTTGCTTGAAATCAACAAAGGAATTGCATTCTTTGGTAAAAGAATTGAGTGAGAATGATAACGTTTCAGAAATAGAAACACACATCGTTTACAATACTTTTAAAGATACTGTGATTCCGTTCCCGCTTGAAAAAGAATAAATGAATTAAGTATTTCAAAAATAATTAAGGTATTTTGCTAATTAGTGTGCTTGGGCCCTTGCCCTTCTTATTGATTCATCCAGTGCTTGGAAATACAAGTCATCTGCTTTTTGTTTATTTAGTCTTCCTGCATTCAGTTCTGCCCTTATTCTATGCACAGTAAATCTAAAATTAGGGTCAGATCTCAAATGTTCTTGGCCCAATTCCCAAAATGCGCTTTTCATTTTCCACAATTGGGGCTTCCAGATCAAGCGTTCAACATCTGCCTTTCGGTATCTCGGCCTCATCGGCCTTGCTTTTGAAATCATCAAATAGAATAGGTTATTCAAATATAAATAGGTTACCCATATGCAAAAGCAGCGCAGGAATTTGTTATTTATTTATATTTCAGAATAAAATAAAAGAAATTAAATTAGAAAACAGATTAAAGAAGATATAAGTAAATTAGATTAGAAATACTTAAATAAAATTAGAAAAAAAGAATTTGAATTTACTCGAATTCTGTCTTTTTCATTCTTTTTTGAACTACTTTGTAATGCTTTGCGTGGCAAACTGAGCATTCAAGAACAAAGGTTGGCCTTTTGTTTACCTTTTTTACTATTGCAGGGAATTGATATTTTCCCTTATAACCTTTTTTCTTTGCAACATTTCTTCTCTGTCCACTTGATAATGCTCTTGCTGCCCCAGATTTGTACAATTTCAATTTGTGTTCTGTGTGTATATTGCACTTTCTGCAATAATCCATTGTACTTTTTGGAACGATCATAAAATCACATTAAAATAGATTTTCTATAGAAGAATATTATGAACTAATACAGAGTTATATTTTTAAATGCTTAGGGCGGTTATTACTATGATTAGCGGTCATACCGCAGAGGAAACACCTGGTCTCTTCTCGAACCCAGAAGTTAAGCTCTGCAGGGATTGGGATAGCGCTGCCTTCTTGGGTGGAGCTTCTCGAACGCTGCTAATTACTCTTAATTTCTAATTTTGAATTTTATATCAATGAATTACTAATAAAAACAGAAATATAAAAGATTAAGATTGCGGAGCATTACAAATCCAAAGCATAGAATCTCAAAAAACCACATTATCCTGACATCCTCCACACCCTAAAGGGTGTGGGTTCCCCTTTAGGCTGCATATTCCATTAGTGTCTTTTGATGAATGTCATTTTGATGCCTTACATACCATCTTGTTTTTTCAAGGTCA
>Ga0066637_10000594_pt1 | contig 22334 bp, 6 predicted proteins | sample CryGeyCG2014_020_FD_62737 | JGI IMG/M metagenome (GOLD analysis project Ga0066637, IMG submission 62737) | Groundwater microbial communities from aquifer - Crystal Geyser CG08_land_8/20/14_0.20 | ecosystem: Environmental > Aquatic > Deep subsurface > Groundwater | place: USA: Utah: Grand County...
TTTAGGAAAAATAAAATGAAAGTACTCGGCATAGATACATCGACTGAATCTTTGGGGATAGCTATAGCAGAAGACGGCAAGCTTCTGATAGGTTGCGATAAGATTTTTGGCCTGCGGCACTCCCAGGATCTCATTCCCACTATAAAAGAATTGCTTAAGAGCGTATCGTTGACTATAGATAATATTGACGGTTTCGCTGTGGCGATAGGGCCGGGTTCTTTTACCGGATTGCGGGTAGGCGTTACTACAGCTAAAGCATTAGCTATAGTTAAGAATAAACCCGTAGTAGGCGTGCCCACATTAGATGTGATCGCTCATAATGCCTATTATTATCCGGGAACCATTTGCCCCATAATTGACGCAAAGAAGGGGATGCTCTACGCTGCCCTATACGAGCGTAAGGCGAAAGGACTTGTGAGAAAATCGAAATATTTATTATTAACAGTAGAAGAGCTTTTGAAAAAAATAAATAAACATACATTATTTATAGGTAACGGGATCATATTTTATGGTAAAATAATAGAGAAGATAAAAAAAGAAAAAGCGGTATTAGCCCCTAAAAGATTATGGCTTCCCAGATCAGAAAATGTTGCGATGCTTGGATGGGAAGAATTAAAAAAAGGAAAGACGGATAATTCATTTGATATTATCCCATTATATCTACATTCAAGGGAGTGCAATATAGGAAAATGAAGCCTTCGACTTATAGGCCTACAGTTTGCGAAATAGATCTAAGCGCGATAAAGCACAACCTTAACGAAATAAAGAAATTAATAAACCCTTCCACAGCTGTTATGGCAGTTGTTAAAGCCAATGCTTACGGCCACGGCATCGTTGAGGTCTCTAAGATTTTGAGCAAAAGCGGGGTCAATTACCTAGGGGTGGCCACTGTTGACGAGGCCGTTGCGATAAGGGAAGCTAATATAAAAACCCCGATCCTGGTTTTAGGGTCCATACTTCCTTCGGAGCTTGAACCGATTTTAAATAAAGACATAACGCTAACTCTTTGCACGAATGAATTATTAAAAGCTCTCGATGCTGCACCAAAAGGAAAAAGGAAAATAAAAGTTCATGTCAAAGTCGATACCGGCATGGGAAGGATAGGGATTTGGTATACGGATGCGGTTCAGTTTATTAAGGAAGTGTTAAAACGTAAACATCTTGAAGTTGAAGGAATATATACGCATTTTTCAAGCGCCGGCAGGGATAAATTCTTTACTCAATATCAGTTTGACTCGTTCAGGGACGTATTAAAAGATCTGCGCGAAAGAGGCATAGAAATAAAATACAAACACGCCGCCAACAGCATTGGCACAATAGGGTTTTTAAAGTCTCATCTGAATTTAGTAAGGCCGGGCTTGATTATTTACGGAATGTATCCAAAGAGAGGTTTCGCAAACAAGATAAAGCTTAAGCCGGCTTTGAGCCTTAAAACCAAGATCGTGTATCTCAAGGAAACTCCTCCTGGCAGGTCGATAAGTTACGGCAGGACCTATATTACAGAGCGGCATACTAAGATTGCCACTCTTCCAATAGGTTATGGGGATGGTTACGGGAGAATACTTTCTAATAAGGGAGAAGTTCTAGTAAGAGGTATGCGGGCGCCTGTTGTAGGAAAAGTTACTATGGACCAGACTATGATAAATGTCGGACAGATCAAAGATGTTAAGATCGGCGACGATGTGGTTTTGATAGGCAAGCAGAGAGATGATACAATTACAGCGGAAGAGCTTGCCAGGCTTTGCAGTACAATACCTTACGAAATAGTTTGCGCGATAGGCAGCCGGGTGCCGAGGTTATACAAAAATTAAGCGGCATGCTATAAAATCTGTTGATATATCTGTACTTTTTGGATATACTCGATATAAATAGCCAAAAGAGGTCGATATGGGTATTAAAAAAAATATTTCACTTGGCGAAATGTTAGTTGATAGTAAATTAATTGCTACAGATCAGCTGAAAGAAGCCATTCAAGAGCAGAAGAAGACGCATGAATCTCTGGATAAGATCCTGCTAAAATTGGGCTTTTTGACAGAAGAGAAACTGATGCCCGTTCTTGCAAAATATCTTAATGTTAAATATACAAAGATCAAAGAACTTAAAATAGACCCTTCTGTTATTAAAAGGGTGTCCGCCAAATTTGCCTGCCATTATAAACTTATGCCTATAAAAGAAAAAGGCAATACTTTGATCGTGGCCGTTACAGATCCCACGGATATTCATACTTTAGATGATTTAAAGCTACTCTTATCCTGCGATATAGAACCTGTTTTAGCCGGGGAAATAGATATACTGGAAGCAATAAGAACCTATTACGGGGTGGGGGCCGACACTATAGAAAAAATGATAGCCGAAAGCGGCGGCGCATCAGAAGAAATGAGATTTTCTTTGCAAGAAACCAAAGATATCGGTGAATTGACTGAAGATGCATCAATGATCAATTTTGTAAATCAGATACTATTTCAAGCGTATAATGATAGGGCTACAGATATTCACATAGAACCATATGAAGATGAATTAATTGTGAGATATAGAATTGATGGGCTCCTTTATGATATGACGATCCCGCATGCGATCAAACATTTCCAGTCAGCGATTGTTTCAAGAATAAAAATCATGGCAAATCTTAACATAGCTGAACGCCGCCTTCCCCAAGACGGAAGAATAAAAATAAAAGTAAAAAATGAAGAATTAGATTTAAGGGTTTCTGTCCTGCCTACCGCTCACGGAGAAGGCGTTGACATAAGAATTCTCCCGACAAAGATGCTCTTTGACCTAGAAGGCCTTGGGTTCCTTCCGCAGGACCTAAAATTAATCGAATCGATGATAAAGAAGCCGCACGGTATAATTTTTGTAACCGGGCCTACCGGGAGCGGTAAGACCACGACGCTTTACGCGTGCCTGAACAGGATAAATACTAAAGAGAAAAAAATTATTACGATCGAAGACCCTATAGAATACCGCATGAAAGGGATCACGCAAATTCAAGTTCAGCCAAAAATAGGACTTGATTTTGCGACCGGCTTGAGGAGCATGCTTAGGCATGACCCGGACATAATGATGGTAGGAGAAGTCAGGGATTATGAGACAGTCGAAATTACCATACGAGCAGCCCTTACCGGCCATTTGGTTTTCAGCACAATCCATACAAATGATGCGCCCGGAGCCATGACGCGCCTGTTGGATATGTCAGTAGAACCATTTTTGGCCGCGAGTTCTATCAACGCCGTTGTAGCGCAACGCCTTGTAAGGATCATATGTAAGAAGTGCAAGAAAGAAATTAAACTTGAAAAAAGCGTAAAAAAGGAGTTAGGCATCCCGATAGAAAAAAGCAAGGGTAAGAAGTTTTACGCAGGCAAGGGGTGCGAATACTGCAAGTTTACCGGCTATAAGGGCAGGACAGCGATTTATGAAATTATGCTATTAACCAAACCTATAGAAGAACTCGTCTTAAAAAAATCTTCGGCAGACCAGATACGAAAGAAGGCTATTTCGCTTGGTATGCGCACCCTTCGCATGGATGGGTGGGAGAAGATCCTCATGGGCATTACAACGCCAGAAGAAGTAATACGCGTAACTAAAGAGTAACCGATATTAGCACATAAAAAAGCTAAATTTTGGCCTTTACTTTTCCTTGATTATAGGCTATACTTATAATAGAGATAAAAAGGTTCTTTTAAATACTTAAATTTGTAAAAGGTAAACCATCCGAAAGGGTGGGGCGCAAAGCCTACGGCCTAAGTCCTCAAATAAGACAGGATACGGCGGCAGGGCTGCCAAATTAAGAGCAGTTACAATCGGCCCTATTTTACGGATGGTAAAATAGGGTTTTTTTATTGGAAAGTGAGTTTGTAATGGAAAGAATTAAAGGAAGACCAAACAAGGAATTGGATAAGAAGATGAAGACGAAGCCAGTTTTATATGTACATATTATATATCATAATGAGGTAGTGTATCATGAAAAGAGTAAATGTCTTTATAATATTAATAGTAATGGGGCTTCTTCTTCTTTTTATTTCGGTCTTCAATTCTGTCCTCTATACACAAAAAAGTATCTCATGTATAGGGCGCTCGACTGAAGAAAAGGCCGGTAAAGAGAAGTTGACCCAGATGGGCTATGTGCCCACCACATCTGTAGTCTCCCCTAAGGAAAAAAACGAAGTTTCCATTAACATCCCAAAATTAAAGCTGTTAGCTACAGTCCTTGGCGGCTACCGGGACCCGCGGGCGATCATCAGAAATGAACGCACATCCGAAAAGAATGCCTACGCCGCAGGAGACACCATAGAAGGATTTAAGTTGGTGGATATCCAGTTAGGCAGCGTGATCTTGAGATGTGAAGATGTCGAAATTACCCTTACCACCCAGGAAGACGATGCGGTAACATCAGTTTCTAAGAGTGAAAAGCACATCGATAAAGACCTTCTGATACAGGAAGTGAAGAATTCCAACCATATTTTTTCGCAAGGAAAATTTTTGCCTTACATAGATGAAGGAAAGTTCAAGGGCATTAAGATAGAATCTTTTAAAGATAAACCCATGCTTAATAAAGCTGGTTTGAAAGAGAAAGACATAGTTCTTGCGGTAAATGGCGAGTCCATAGTAAGCATCCCATCCTGTTTTAAAATTTATGAAAAAGTTAAAAATAAACCTGTAATTTATGTAAAGATCCTGCGTCAGGGATCGGTCAAGGATCTGAAATTTGTTATGTATTAAAAAAAGGGGGGGGGCGGAAATGAAGGGAAAGAGGATTTTAATTATAGGTGCTATGATTATTTTTGCAGGGATAGTCGCCCTAGCCTCTATCCATTTTATGTCAAGGCAGAAGCCCGAGTTGTTAAAGAAAGAAAAGGCTGAGGAGATATTGATCAAAGAAGAGGAGCCGGTTAAGGGACCTAAAGTCGATAAACCCAAAGAGGCAAAACCTGCTTTACAGGAAACTCCGGAAGCAGAAGCGCCTGCTGAGCAGGAAGCGGTTTTATCTGCCCGTTTAAGGACAGAGCCGTCTGAAGTTGAAATAGAAGTTGAAGAAGGCGGAAGAAAAAGCTCGGAATTCACGCTTATTAATGATGGTCCTGGAAAGGTCCTCTTTAACATTTACAAGGTCGATAAAGCAGATACACCCGCCGAGATCGATCAGGCAGTAGAGCAATTAATTGCCTACAAGAAAGATAAGCTTCCCGAAAAGCCGGCTGAAGAGGACTTAGAAAAAACAGGATTATTCAGGGGCGCGCCGTGGCTTATACAATTTCCTTATTACGGGATTTTAGGGCCGGGTGAAACCCTGGATGTCAAACTGGCTGCCGTTGCTTCAAACCTGGAGATAGGAAGTAATAGCACCAATTTAATAATATTAGGTCTAAATAAAGAGGAGATAGCAGTAGTGCCGGTTCATGTAGAAGTAAAAGCAGCGCCAAGAATACGGTTTGCTGACATAAAAGTGGATGATGGCGTTACTCCCGGGACAAAAGGCAATCTTGATAACGTGGCCGGCCCTGGAGAGAAAGTGGCGTTTACCGTATATTTGGATAATCAAGGGAATGGAAAGGCTAAAGGTTTAACCGTGACTGCAACAGCTGATAATGCCTCTGTAACAGTATTAGAGGGTGAAGCAAAGCTGGATTTTGTTGAGGCGAAAGGCCGATTCAACGCCAGATTCTTAATAGATGTTTCTGATGATGCTATTACCACGAGCCCGCCTTCGGTAACTTTGACAATAAAGGACAGCGAGGGTAGAGAGTGGACAGAAAATTTTTACGTGGGAGAACCTGGAAAATTTGATTATCCTACAGGCCTGATTTCAGATGAAAAGAAGCCGGAGAAAGTAGAGGAAGGGTTATAAAAATGGGTATTGGAAGAAGGTTTATAAAATGGACGATATGCGCGCTATTAATGGCTGAAGCATTTTTGCTTCTGCAGGCTTCTGCCGAAGCAGCCGTTCCGGCTTTTGATAGAAAGGCTTACAACACTTATTTTGTCTGTGTAAACTATACGCTTACCCTTAACGTTAAAGCTACCGACCCTGAGAATAACCCTATAACATATACCGACCCAAGCCTTCCTGCCGGGGCAGCGGTCGACCAGGCAACGAGAATATTTACATTTACACCTTCAAGCGGCCAATCCGGAGTGGAATACACTTTAAACTTTAAGGCACGCGACGCGGAAGGTGAGGTTACTAAAAGCATTATAGTGGCTGTAACTCCAGGCACATCTCTTGATCTTTCTTCGAACATGCCTCGGGCAATAAGCCAAAACGGCAGCAGTTGCGTTGGGTTTGCGGTAGGATACGGATATAAGACATACCAGGAAAACAAGGAGCATGGGTGGGGTGTGACTACAAATAACCATCTCTTCAGCGGACTGTTTCTCTATAACCAGATCAACGGCGGTTCCGATAGTGGCGCATATTTCGGAGATGCTTTTAGTGTGATCATGGATAAGGGTTGCGCAACGATGGATGTTTATAATCCTTCGGATGTGTACACTTGGCCGAATCAGGTGCAGTGCGAAGCCGCTATGCCATATCGAGGAACAAGCTATTCTTACGTTTCTCTGTGGTCATCGGGTCTGCAAAACGCGAAAAACCAACTTAATAGCGGTGATATTTTTGTGATCGGTATTGATACGTATGGGAACATTCCGGAAAACGGAGGAAATGACGTGCATGACGGGTGGAGGCCCGGCTATAGCGCTAGAGGAGGTCATGCGGTAACGATAGTGGGATATGATGATACCCGCCAATATACCGATGCCAACGGAGAAATAAGATACGGCGCGTTTAAGATGTTCAATTCCTGGGGAAGCGGGTGGAGCGGAGACGGATATATATGGTTATCCTATCCATTTGTGTTTGCCTCCCATGGCGGATACAAGATGGTAGACCGCATTGGTTATCAGCCGCAAGCCCGGTTGCGGATAAATATCCGCCATCCCAGCCGCGGGCAGTTACATCTGAGGGTGGGATGCGGCGCCCCGGCAAATCCCAACTGGAGCAAGGACCAATATTGGATGGATGGGGGTAACTATCCAGATATCAATACTTCATGCGATATTACCGATGGACTTGCGTATCTGCCGCCTAGCGCCACCAAGCGCTGGTTTGTGGAGGTTAGCGATTATAGGAGCGGTTCTACAGGTACTCTCGATTGCGTCTCTCTTTTGTACGACGGTAAAGGTTATGTATCCAATGATACCTTTCCAATGAATGTTCCGGATGGCCAGAGTAGCGCTGTAGCGTACATTGATACGCTGTCTACCAGTAACAATTCGCCTACCATGCCCACACTTACTATAAGTCCGGCTACGGCCTATACCACAAATAATTTGGTCACCCAGCCAAGCGGTTCGACGGATCTGGAAGGTGACCCTATTACTTATAAATATGCGTGGTATTTGAATAATGTTTTACAGGCAAGTTTAACCACAAATACGGTCTCTGCGTCTCTAACTACGAAAGGGCAAACCTGGAAATGCACAGTTACGCCTAATGACGGAACCTCGGATGGCCCTTCTATTAGCGCTACAAAGACAATATCCAATGCGGCGCCTACGCAGCCTACTACGGTAACAATAAGCCCGAGCGCGCCGCCTGACAATGCCGATCTGGTCGCTTCAGCCAGTGGTTCTACTGATGCGGACGGCGATCCTGTGACTTACAAATACACATGGTATAAAAATAACACGCAGCAGACTGATCTTATAACAAACACCGTTACTGCGGATAAAACGACTGTCGGCGAGATCTGGAAATGCACTGTCCAGGGTTATGATGGGACAGCAACCGGCAGCGGAAGATCCGCGCAAGTCACAATACTTCCGGCCAGCGGCAATTCTCCGCCTGTGCTTGGGGCGATTGGAAATAAATCAGTTGATGAAGGTTCTTTATTATCGTTCACCATATCCGCCACAGATGCGGATGGCAATCCGCTGACATATTCGGCAAGCAACCTGCCTGCCGGCGCAAGCTTTGATGCGTCTACGAGGGTATTTTCCTGGACGCCGAACTATAACCAGGCAGGCACATATGCAGGAGTGCATTTCCAAGTAACAGACGGGATTGATATAGACTTTGAAGATATCACCATTACAGTGAATAATGTAAACAGGGCGCCTGTGCTTGGCGCGATCGGGAATAAATCAGTTAATGAGAATTCCTTGTTATCGTTCACCATATCCGCCACAGATGCGGATGGCGACCCACTTACATATTCGGCAGACAAACTACCTGCCGGCGCAAGCCTTAATGCGTCTACAGGGGCATTTTCCTGGACACCGACTTTTGAACAGGTAGGAACACACAGCATAACCTTTGTCGTAACTGACGGAAGCTTAAATGATTCCGAGGCGATAACTATTACGGTAAACAAGGTAAACAGAGCGCCGATAGCAAATGACCAGTCTGTAACTACCGATGAAGATATTGCCAAGAATATAACGCTTAGCGCATCTGACGCCGATGGTGACGTACTTAGCTACACAATAGTAACTCCACCGCCCCATGGGGCTTTGAGCGGCAGCGCGCCGAACCTTACTTATATACCGGCTACTAACTACAATGGCAGCATTAGTTTTACTTTTATAGCCAATGACGGCCATGAAAATTCAAATATTGCCACGGTAAGTATATCTATTACGCCGGTCAACGACGCGCCGGTACTGACAACGATAGGTAACCGATCTGTGAGTGAAGCCTCAGAGCTTAGGTTTACCCTTTACGCTACAGATCCTGACAGCGATATATTGACTTACGCTGCTGACGTTTTGCCTAACGGTGCCAGCCTTAATTCTCCTACCGGAGATTTTGTTTGGGTCCCGGATTATACCCAAGCCGAGAGTTATCCAGTTACCTTTACTGTAAACGATGGCAATGGAGGTACAGACTCTGAGTCTATTACCATAACAGTTAATAACACTAATCGCGCGCCTGTGTTGGCTGCTATAGGCAACAAGAATATAAACGAAAATGAATTATTAACCTTTAATGTCACTGCTAGCGATGCGGATAACGACAGTGTAACTATTAGTTCTTCCGAATTACCTGCCGGCGCAACCTTTGACGGGTTACTTTTCCGTTGGACTCCTGATTTTAGCCAGGCCGGCAATTATGGAGTTACCTTTACAGCCAGCGACGGCACTCTCAGCGTATCAGAAACCATAACTATCCTTGTGGGCAATGTGAATCAGCCTCCGAAAGCACAAGATGCCGGAGCCGTTACTGATGAAGATAAGGCAGTAGTTATTACCTTAGTGGCTTCTGACCCGGATAATGATCCGCTTACCTATAGCTTAGTAGTACCGCCTGGTAATGGGGAGGCCCAGTTGCAAGGCAATACCGCCACTTATACGCCTAAGGCAGACTATAACGGAACAGATTCTTTTACCTTTAAGGTCAGTGACGGACAACTAGATTCTAATATTGCCACGGTAAGCATTTCTATCGCGCCCGTTAATGACGCGCCGGTGCTTGCCGCTATCGGGAATAAAATCGTGAACGAAAATGATATATTAGCATTTTCCTTAAGCGCCACAGATACCGAAGGTGATGCTTTAACTTATACAGCTTCAGGCTTGCCGGCTGGAGCGACCTTATCAGGCCAGACCTTCTCATGGAGGCCTACTTATGACCAGACAGGAAGTTATGAAATAACCTTTGGTGTAACAGACGGAAATCTAAATGATTCAGAGGTCAGTACCATAAGTGTAGGAGATGTAAACAGACCTCCTGCGCTTAGCCCCATAGGCAATAAGTCTGTAAATGAGAATGTTCTTTTATCCTTCACCGTGTCAGCAACAGACCCGGATGGCGATAAAGTAACAATCACAGCCTCAGACCTGCCAATAGGCGCGGCATTTGACGGAAAAGTCTTCTCCTGGACACCAACCTATGACCAGGCAGGAACATACAAAATAACCTTTAGCGCAGCTGACGGGACCTTAAATAGTTCAGAGACTATCACCATCGTGGTGAATAATGTGAATAGATCGCCAGTCCTTAGCCCCATAGGCAATAAATCTGTAAATGAGAATGCTCTTTTATCCTTCACCGTGTCAGCAACAGACCCGGATGGCGATAAAGTAACAATTACAGCCGCAGATCTGCCAATAGGCGCTGCATTTGACGGAAAAACATTCTCCTGGACACCAACCTATGACCAGGCAGGAACATACAAAATAACCTTTAGCGCAACTGACGGGACCTTAAATAGTTCAGAGACTATTACCATTACAGTAAATAACACAAATAGACCTCCTGTGTTTGAAGCTATAGGTAATAAGGCCGTTTATAAAGGAATACTGCTGGAATTCACAATAAGCGCAACAGAGCCTGACGGAGATACGCTAACCTATTCAGCTGACAAGTTACCGCAAGGTGCAACTTTTAAAAGCCAAACCTTTAGTTGGAGGCCTACTTATGAGCAGGTAGGAAGTTATGATGTGGCTTTTACAGTAAGCGATAGAACCCTAACCGATGTTGAAACTGTAACAATTGTTGTTAAGGAACTTTGGGATCCGGGGGACACGTATACTATTACAGGAATGACATACTATGTTTCTGCTTCAAGAGGCTCTGATAACAATGACGGTAGTTTCAGCAAGCCATTTAATACTATTAATAGGGCCACCAATACCGGGCTTCTCCAGCCGGGAGACGGGGTTATTGTGGAAGAAGGGGTTTATGTAGAACAAGTACTTTTCACAGATTCCGGAACGCCTGATGAGCCTATTATATTTAAGTCTGCAGAAAAGGGTAAGGCAGTAATACAAGGACCGACGTATATAAGTAATGCCGGGTATTCATATGGCGGCGGAGCTTCCTGGAAGAATATTTCACCGCAAAACAACGTTATCATCGAAGGTTTCATTATTGATGGTGTTGGTTCAGTATATTATTATCACGATTCTAATGGTAAGTTGATTAGGGCTAACAAAAATGGCGGTATAGGCATCGAAGCCTGTTCCGGAAAAGAGAATATCCTGGTCAAGGACGTCGAAATTAAAAATACGTTCAGGGCGATACTAATACAGGGCTTACATGAGAGCGATGGCACCTTGATCAAAACTGGCAATAGATTTATTGCGCGCAACTGCTATATCCATCATACAGAAAACGGTATTTTTATCGGATGGCCCTATAAGGACGGCCAGGAAAATACTTTGCTCGAAAATTGCGTGGTTGCCCGGGGGACTTATGATTATAATGAAGATGCGATCAGTATCCAGGGCGAGGAGAGCTACCATATATTAAGGAATTGCACCGCCTACAACTTTTCTAACAGCGGATTTGATATAAAGCCTAATAATACGACTTTGATAAATTGTAAATCCTATGATAACGGAAAGAATGGTTACGCGATCTGGAGCAACGCTACGCTGATTAATTGCATTGCTTACGATAACCCTTATAACTACAGCTTTAACTTTATAGGCAAGGGGAATCCGGGGTATAAATTAATCAATTCCTTGAGTTTCAACGGAAGTGTTGATTTCCAAGGCAGCGGAACAGCATCAGCAATAATATCTCACAATATATTCTGCGATACAGATATAGTTTTTGATAAAAATAAAGTGGGCGATATGCTCCGGAACGGCGACCATAATTTATACTACAAAACAAAGCTGTCAACTCCTCCGGAACAAACCTCTTTAATAGCTGATCCTCAATTTGTGAGCGCAATAAGCAGAAATTTCCATCTCTCCTCAGCCAGTCCGGCCGTTGATGCCGGAAGTGTTATCGCTAAAACACGCCTTGCCGAATCAGATTTTGACGGCACGAGCAGGCCTCAAGGCAGCGCCTGCGATATAGGGCCTTATGAGTATGTTGAAAGTCCGGTTCAGGATACCGAACCACCTTCTATACCCGCAAACCTTCAGGCCGAACCGCTTTCTTCTTCACAAATAAACTTAAATTGGTCGGCCTCAATAGATAATATGGGCGTTACAGGATATGTAATTTATAGAGATGAAATAATTATTGCCGAGACCGCATCTTTATCATATTCAGATATTGAACTCCAGCCGGGCACTACCTATGCCTACCAGGTGTCTGCTTATGACGCGGCAGGAAATGAATCAGAGAAAACTTCCGAGGTGCAAGCTCTTACTTTGAATTCTATGAATTATTCTCCCGTTCTTGACCTTATAGAAGATAAGACAGTCAATGAAGGCCAGGTGCTAAAGTTCACAATCATAGCTACCGATCCCGAAGGTGACGCCTTGACATATTCAGCAAGCAATTTACCGCGGGGTGCGGCCTTTAAAAACCGGACGTTTACCTGGACTCCTGATTATACTCAGGCAGGTGTATATAATGTTACTTTCAGCGTATCTGATGGAAAACTGATCGATTCGCAGACTGTAAAAATGGAAGCAGGGAATGTGGATATAAATCCTACGGCAAGCATCGAATGTGACACAGAGTCAGGTTATGCCCCTCTGAAAGTTAAATTTAAAGCAGTTATTACTGACCCTGCCGGCACCGGAGGCACAAAATGTAAATGGTCATTCGGGGACGGTCAAACCTCAACAGAACAGAACCCCACGCATCCCTTTGATTATATAGGCACTTATGAAGTAACGCTCGTCGCAACAAATAAAGACAACTTCCAAAGCGCTCCGGCAACAAAGACAATAACGGTAATCTCACCACAGACAGATATAGCCGATATAGACGTAAAAGTCTCTGCAATTCCGCAAGAAGGTTCTGCGCCATTGGAGGTTGCGTTTACCGCTACCGCTCGTATACCAGGAGGGAGCATTATCAAATATGAATGGGACTTCGACGGAAGAGGAAGATGGGATTACAGCTCTAATGAGAGCGGAAATGCCTCGCATACCTATACTGCTAAAGGAGATTATCCTGCTACTTTAAGGGCGATGACCAATAAAGGCCTAGTTGTCGAAAGGACAGTACTGGTAACTGTGAATCCTAATCCCGATAGCCCGTTAATAAAAAGCTTCGAAGCTGATAAGCTTACCGGTACTACACCGCTTAGGGTGAACTTTAATGTATCCTGCTTATGCCCGCAAAGCGATGAAGAAATCCTGTTCTACAGGTGGGATTTTGACGGTGACGGCGTATATGATAAAGAAACCCGTATGGCCAACGTAGTTAAAACATTTACATTGGCAGGGGCCCACTTGGTTCTCGTAGAGGCGGTATGCAGCAATGGCTTAAGCGCGACATCTGAGATCTTGGTAACGGCAGCCGAATGTTCTTCTCCGCTGGATTTTACATTAAATGCCGATCTAAAGAAAGGGCAGGCGCCTCTTAAGGTTAAGTTTGATTGCGAGACTAATTCCGGTTATAAAATAATAAGCTATGAATGGGATTTTAATGGAGACGGCATATATGATAAAACCTCGTTTACAAATAGAAAGGAAGTATTTATCTATGAGGCAGGCGTATATAACGCGTCTTTGATCGTTACAGATGAAAGGAAAATCTCTTCCAGAAAAGAAATAGAGATCAAGGTTTTAAAGAATGATACTTTGGTTGTTTCTGCTTTAGATATAACACCCAGCCCGACGGAGGGCGTCGCTCCGCTGGAGGCAAAATTCGTTCTTAACGGAAACCAGCTCGGAGGAATCAAGGGATATATGTGGGATTTTGACGGTAATGCCACAATAGATTATTGTTCCAGCACATCGCCTGAAGCCAAATTCGTTTATACAAATCCTGGGTATTATAAGGCCGCATTAGTAACAGCGCTCACCGATGGCAGGAAACTTGTAGAAACATTCCTAATAAAAGCGACAAACGTTAACGCGCTCTATGTAAATATGTTAAAACCCGAAAACAACCAGACAATATCAGGCAATGCCTTAACGCTTCTTGCCGAGTCTAATATGCCAAAGATGGTTGAATATATCGTTTATCGATGTAAATCTGCAGATGAAGAAGAATGGATCGATCTGGGTTCATCAAAGGAATATCCTTATGCAATAAGCGTTGATACCACCAAATTGCTTAACGGCGGTTCCTACGCGCTTAAAGCTGTCATGTTTACCGTAGGTGGCTTAGAATGCTCGTCCCAGCCGATTACTGTTACCATAGATAACTCCGGCCAGAAAACAGATTCCGTAGAAACTCTGAATGCTGAGGGGCATTCTGCGACTGATAAAGTAATACAAGACCAACCTCACACAGCCCGTCTCAGCGACGGTACAGAGATCATCGTGCCAGTAGGCAGTTTAAGTGCCGATGATAGAGTAAAGGTAAGAATAATGTCAAAAGATGAAATAGCAAATGAGGTGGCAGACCCTCAGGATCCCAACGTAAAAGGTATAGGTATATATAGAGAAATAGAATTGGAAAGCAAAACAGCAGGCCCTGAAAAATATATCGTTATCACTGTGCCATATCAGGATGAGGATAATGACGGAAAAGTGGACAATACCGATGGCATAGAGGAAGAAACCCTATGGCTATACTACTATGACGGTTCAGCCTGGAACCCTGTCTACGAGTGCGTGGTATTGCCGGAGGAGAATAGAATAATCGCAAAGACAAACCATCTCTCTTTCTTTGGCTTAGGAGGACTTTTAGGAGGAATAGCCGGAGGTTCAGGTGGAGACGGAAGTGGAGGAAGCTGCTTCATAGCTACAGCAGCTTTTGGAACACCTATGGCAGAAGAGGTTCTTACGCTTTGTGAATTTAGGGACCGGCATCTGATGAATAATAGTTTCGGAACGGCCTTTGTAAAATTTTATTACCGACATTCACCAATAATAGCGGATTATATTAGAAACAAGCCCGTTTTAAGAAAAATAACAAGGTTTGCGCTACGGCCTATAATTCGATTAGTTAAACGAATCTTATAAAGTAGGATTACGAACAGACCTATTGTGTTAGTTGTTAAAAAAGTTTGATTTTTACGTTGTATATCTTAAAGTATGTGGTATACTTTAAGTGTAAAAGTAGATAATATAGTTGTTATTATATAATGGATAGCTTGGCACAGAGTTGGCCGTGCTATATTTTTTTATATACTAACTAAAAACATTAAAAAAGTGTGAGTCACCGAAAAAAGCTAAGAACCAATAAATAGTGCAAATCGAAAGAGGTTGATATGAAAACGGTGAATAAGGCAGAAAAAACATTATACGCTTTATTAATAACCGTCTTTTTATGCCTATTTTTGGTAGTGTCTTATATTTCCAATGCCGACGCCGCGAAGGTCGGAGCTACGCAATGGACGAAAAGCGGAAATACGGCGCGCGCTGTTTTTGATAACCAGCCTGTTCAAGCCCTTGGCGCTCAGGGTGCTGTCCAGAAAGTTTATTCTTTTAAATGTTCATTTGCTGCGCCTTTATCCGTGCCAAACGGGAAATACCATAAAGTTTATATCCCGGGATTAGTGCTTTGGGGCAATGCAGGAGCGCCATCATTGCCATTCAAGCCAGTAAAACTTCTTGTTCCTTACGGACAAAAAATAGTGGGTGTTAAAGTAATCTTTGGGCCAAAAGTTAATATTACCGGGGAATATTCGATTAAACCTACACAAAGGCCCGCTCCTTTGAGTCAAAAAGATAGACTGAAACCAGCCCAACCGAATCCCGATATATACAATTATGATATTGTCTACCCTGAAGTGCCGTGCGGCGATGCGTTTTTGCAGAAAAAACATGGCTATACAATTCTTTTAATTAACCTTATTCCTTTAGAGTATTATCCTAAGTCTAAAAAAATTGCTTACTACAAAGATATGGAAATTCAGGTCGAGACAGTGCTCATGTCTCAATCGGCCGTTAATGCGCAAAGTCAGAATGTAGATATTAAACCAAATCCGGCATTGCAAAATGAAATTCGTTCTATTATCGATAATCCGGAAACATTGAGTACCTATCCGGTTAATGTGCAAGCCGTAACCGCTACAGAGCAGTATAAATATATTATTATAACAACAAATGATTTAAAAAATACGGCAGGCACTTACACTTTTACGAATCTTATAAACAGCAAGATAGCGTGCGGCGTGACGGCAAAAATGTTTACCGTTCAAAATGATATATATCCGTACTACACAGGCGTTGACTCGCAGGAAAAAATACGGAATTTTATAAAAGATTGCTACTCTAATCATGGCACTCGATATGTGCTTTTAGGCGGCGATAAAAGTAAAATCCCGCCAAGGCTTTTTTATGTTAGGTCATGGCCGGGCAGTGATGCTGACGTGGACACCATGCCGGTTGATATGTATTACGGCTGCCTGGACGGGACATTTAACGGAAACGGAAATAATAAATACGGAGAGCCGAATGACGGCGCAGGCGGAGGGGACATAGACCTTTACGCGGAAGTTTCTGTCGGGAGGGCTCCGGTTGCGACAGCCGGTGAAGTATCGAATTTTGTAGGTAAAACCTTAGCATACGAAACTTGCCGCAACAGTTATCTGACAAAAGTGCATATGGTCGGCGAGTATCTTGGATTCGGAGGGACAGCGGAATATGCTACGGATTCTATGGAACAAATCCGTCTTGGCTCAAGCGCGGATAGTTATACGACAATAGGGTTTGAAAATTCCCAATACGCGGCATTGTTTGATACGCGCACCCTTTATGACAGCCCGGGGTACGATTGGAACAAAAGCGAGTTAATTAATATTATGAATTCAGGGGTGCATATTATAAACCATCTCGGCCACGCTAATGAGACTTACGATATGAAACTCCATACAACTGATCTGCCTGCGCTTACCAACACTGCTTCTTTTTTTGTATATTCTCAAGGCTGTCTTCCCGGGGCATTTGATACCAACGAGTGCTTTGCCGAAAAGATCACAACTATAAAGAACGGGGCCTTCGCGTGCGTTATGAACGCAAGATATGGTTGGGGTACAGGGGAATCCACAGATGGCCCTTCACAACGTTACGATAGGGAATTCTGGGATGCTTTTTTAGGAGAAGGGATTAAGAATATAGGAAAGATGAACCAGGATTCAAAAGAGGATAACGCTTACAGGATAAATGAAGACTGTATGAGGTGGTGTTATTACGAGCTTAATCTTTTCGGAGACCCGGAACTATCGATCTCAACTAATGTCGGGCCGCAGATAGGAATAGCAGGCACGACCTTTACAGATATTAACGGAAATAAAGACGGGCGCATAGACCCCGGCGAAACTATACAAGTAGTTGTTACGCTTAAAGCAATGAATGGTGATTTCTATAACGTATCTGCTACGCTGGAATGCGGCGATCCCTATGTAACGCTAGAGCAGACTAATGCCTCTTTTGGAATAATAACTAATGGCAGCCAGGCAAGCAATGCAAATAATCCTTATAGGTTTATTGTGAGCCCGCAATGCCCTGCAGGGCATGATATAAGCTTCAGGCTGACAGTAACAGCCAATAATTACAGCACTATTAATAATATCTTTACCAGTGTATTCAAATATTGGCCTTTTGAAATAACTGGTAACCTTATGGGTTCTGCCATAGTAGTAGATTTGGATAATAATGGAACTATAGAAGTAATAACCTCCTCACAAGACGGTATACTTTATTGCCTAAATACCGACGCGCAGCTTGTTTGGTCCTATGATCTGGGGCCGCGGTTTAAATGGCTTTCTTCTACTACTATTCCGGTGGCATACGACATTAACGGTGATGGCAAGATGGAAATATTAGTAGCCGCACAGCGAAGCACATCTGGCGGAGCTATATATAGTAAATTTTGCTGTATTGACAATAGAGGAAAGTTAGTGTGGGAAAAGGACGATTTTATCAGCCCCTGCATCACTCCTGTCGTGGCAGATCTGAATAAAGATGGTAGCCCGGAGATAATAGTCGGCGGCTGCGTGGGGACGATAGGACAGATACCTTTATATAACTGATATTGCATGAATAAGAACGGAGAAGTTATAAAAAAGTTATATGCCGATCCCGCAAGCGAAAGGGCTTATATCTTTACTTCGCCCGCACTCGCGGATATAAATGCCGACGGAAAACTCGAGATATTATTTATAGAATTAAGCTACCACGCAGGAGCGGAAAAATGGACGCTATATTGTTTAAATAAGGATTTTGAAGCTGTATGGAAGTATGAATTACCTTCACCGGCTGGAAGCTGCGTAACTTCAGCGATGGCGGTAGCTGATCTGGATAATAACGGAACCTTGGAAACAGTTTTTTGGGCAGGCAAGACGCTTTATTGCGTTGATAATAAAGGTGTCTTGAAGTGGCGCAAGGGAATCGATAATTACGAGTGCTATAATTCACCGGCAATCGCGGATGTAAACAAGGATGGCAGCCAGGAGATCTTAATTGCGGTAAGTAAATTTTTTAATGATCACAACCCCAAATGTAATGCTAAGTTGTGTTGTCTGGATAAAGACGGTAATGTTAAATGGGAATATAGCGTATGGGGTGATACCTATACTGTTTCTTCACCTGTTGTGTCTGACATGGCCGGAGATAAGGATATGAAAATATTAATTCACTTAAACGACCAATATTTTTATTGCTTGAATCAAAATGGACAGCTTATCTGGCGGCATGCGGCAGACGTACCAGTTTATGGCAAAGCCTGTTCTGCGGTAGCTGATTTAAACGGCGATGATAAATTAGAAGTATTATTTAATTCCTACAATGCTCTTTTTTGCGTGGATAAAGACGGCAAGAGTTTTGTCCCGGGTCAATCGAGGCACACAACAGATCACAACCCCTGGCCGATGTTTATGCACGATCCCCAGCATACGGGATATTATAAAAGAATACATTACCCGCCGTCCGCTGTGTCCGTAACTCCTTCGACAGGCTTATTCAAACCCAACATATGGTACACGTTTACTACAAAAGTCTCGGATTTTGACGGAGCCAAAGATATGGCCGACAGCTTTTTCTTGATAAACTACAGGGTAAACGGTTTGTATTGCGGCTATTTCCGTTACAATTGCGTAAATAATAAACTCTATCTGCGGGATAATTCAGATAGCGCGTGGGTTGGCGGTTTCAATCCGGGGCAGGGCCAGGTCATAGAAAATAGCTATGTAAAATTAAATTGCCAGAATACGAGGGCGACTTTTTCAGGGAATGACCTTGTTGTACAATGGAAGGTAATGTTTAAGTCTGCTTTTTGCGGCGTAACCCCAAAGTATCTATATCTTTACGCAACAGACCGCGCGGGCGTTAATAGCGGATGGCAGAAGGGCGGAACCATTATTGTCAAGTGGTAGTGAAATTGGTTAAGCAGAAGGAAACATGTTGCATATAGCAGAGAAAATAATTAGAGAACCAAAGTAGAAATTTTGGCTATAATTTTTTTTACCCTGGAATTAAAGAGATTTAAAAAGATTAAAAATGAAAAACAGGAGGAGTGTAATGAAGAAAATGAAATATTTAACATGTTTACTCGTAATTCTAATTAATGCATTTTGTGCGTGCGGTCTTATTTTTGCCGAGACCGTTAATGTTTCACTTCCGCGATGTGATGCTACTATTACTAAAAACTCTGATGGGGATTCTATTGCTGTACCAGGTTTTTCTACAAATTTTTCACCGGGCGATCCGAATCTTCCTTTTAAAGATATTAGCATAATAATTCCCCCAGACTGGCCATTAGATTCCAGTAAAATTTCTGTCAAATTGACCGGTACCAAAGAAGCTGAAGTTGGTGTTTATAATATAGCTCCGGCACCTCCCTTGGTAACCTATGTCGACGGTCAACGCGTAATAGACTGGGGCGAAGGGAAAAATATTGTCGGCGAAAAGAATACGCTTGTATATGAAAATGACGCTTTTTATCCGGCTGCCCACATAAAAATTGTTGATATTTCAAAAATGCGCAAATGGTCTATAGTCAGGGTTCGATACTTTCCGTATGTATACAACCCGTTAACAGGATCGCTAGTCTCTTCTTTTGAAGGAGAGATCTCTTTATCATGCGAAAAGTCAAGCCTGAAGGTTCTTGCCGTCAAAGACGCGGCTGCAATGTCAGATAATTTCATGGATTCTTTAGTAGAGAATATCACAGAGAACTACAAAGAGATGAAAGATGTTTATTCAAATAAAACCGTGTCTTTAACCAAGGTGCGCGCAGACGTGCTTTCCAGCGAAGAAGGTTACTGCATAATCACTACAACCGATATCGTGAATGGCAGCTTGAAGTTGCAGGATTTTATCGCTCACAAAGAATCAAAAGGATTCACTGTTCATGTAGTGACGGAACCCGCATGGAATAATGAAACTGGAGACGCGGCAGCCAACGGAATACGCCAATACCTGAAGGACAACTATCTCAGCTTACAAATAAAATATGTACTTTTAATAGGCAACCCGACGCCTTCCAACGGCAATATTCCCATGAAGATGCTTTGGCCGCGGAAGGGATATGGTCAGTATGAGGATGCCCCTTCAGATTACTTTTACGCGGATCTGACAGGAAATTGGGATCTTGATGGTGATGGTTTTTTTGGTGAAACAAGTGATTTTGGAGATGGCGGTATAGATATTTTACCAGAAGTAATAGTCGGGAGGATACCTTTCTATAATGATTTTACAGCGCTGGATTCGATTTTACAAAAGATCATCGATTATGAAACAGGCAATACGAGCGAAGAGTGGGTAGGTAATGTTTTAGTGAGCATGAAGCCTTTAGATGGTAGCACTCCGGGTTATCCTCTGGGAGAAGCAATAAAAAAAGATGCTGCTATCCCGGCCGGATTTTATACAACACGTGTCTACGAAGGAACATATAATCTGGCTCCGCCCCCGGAATATACGCCTTGCAATGAGACTAACGTTCTTACCGCTTGGCAAAAACATGCCGGTTTTCATTTTTGGTGGACACACGGCAGTTCTACTTTAGCAGCAGGAATATTTAACTCCGGCATGTGCAAGGATCTCGACAACGCATTCCCGTCTTTTACTTTCCAATGTTCTTGTTATAACGGCCAACCTGAAGTCACAAATAATTTAGGTTATTCATTACTTAAACAGGGTGGTATTGCCACTGTAAGCGCGACCCGTGTTTCTTGGTATTCTCCCGGCGAAACTGACTTTTCTCAGTCAAACAGTAATGCAGGGATGACTTATCGCTATGCGATCAATCTGACAAAAAAACATATGGATTGCGGAACCGCACTTTTTGCAATGTTTAACGAAGTTCCGCGTATTGACTGGGCAAATACCTGCGTTTTTAACCTTTATGGCGATCCGTCTGTGTCATATTTCGCAGATCAGAATGATAGCACTCCTCCTACGAAGCCCGTTGTTACAGATGATGGTGAGACCACTAATATAGTAAGTTCTTTGCATGCCCAGTGGATTTCTTGCGAGCCGGGTTCGGGAATTTCGGAATACCAGTATAAATTGACCCGCGATACTCCCGACGGGGAGGTCGTTTGTGATTGGACATCTACAGGAAACGATAATTATGTATATAATAAAAATTTATCCTTAGAAAATGGGGTGACATATTATTTTTCTGTAAAAGCAAAAAATGGCGCCGGGATATGGAGTGAAATAGGTTCTTCAGATGGAATAAGATTTGAAATTGACGAAACCTCTCCAGTTACGCCTGAAATAACTTCTTTTGCGTACCGTGACGCAAAAGATAAAAATGGCGAGATTGAGACAACAATAAGCGCGCGTTGGACATCAACAGATGCAGAATCAGGCGTTTCTGAATATATGTATAAAATGACTCAAGACACTCCGGACGGACCATTGATGGTAGATTGGACATCGAGCGGCGCTATTAATTATTGTGCCGTTACCGGATTGCATTTAATAGACGGAGCCACTTATTATATGAGCGTTAAAGCCAAGAACGGTTCCGGGGCATGGAGCGAAGTGGGCGAGAAAAGCATGGTTTATGTATTTGACATGACGCCGCCCGAGGTCCATATTACCGCGCCGAGCAGTGGAAGCCGCACCCTTCCAAACTTTACTATTGCAGGAACAGCGACTGATAATAGAGTGATTATTCCAAATGTAGTAATTTGGATTATGGGTAACAATGGCAGAATACTTGCCCGTTCTGAAGTCATCGACGGTCACTTTGCATGCAATGCCGTTACTACCTCGGTTGGCGAAGTACATGTTTTAGTTATGGTATCCGATGGTCAAAATGGTGGCAGAGATACTGTTGGCATAACAGTTGTGAGCCAAAACGATCCCCCGGTCCTTCAGCCCATAGGTAACCAGCAAGGCAAAGAAGGCGAGCTTTTTGTTATAAGGCCTATCACGGCCAGTGATAGCGATGGAGATGTTATTACAATGACTGCTGAGAACATGCCGGAAGGGATGCGGTTATTTGAGGCTTCTTCAGAACCAGGTCATGTAGAGTATAGGGTGCGCTGGGCCTCCGGATCAGTTAAGCCAGGCGTTTA
>Ga0066637_10000596_pt1 | contig 22258 bp, 20 predicted proteins | sample CryGeyCG2014_020_FD_62737 | JGI IMG/M metagenome (GOLD analysis project Ga0066637, IMG submission 62737) | Groundwater microbial communities from aquifer - Crystal Geyser CG08_land_8/20/14_0.20 | ecosystem: Environmental > Aquatic > Deep subsurface > Groundwater | place: USA: Utah: Grand County...
AATTTATAAAATATTTAAAAAAATTTTATTAATTTTTATTGTCCGCATTGGCCATCGTCAGGGAGTTTATAAATAATATAGTAATATAACAATCTAATCAACTACTTTTGTAGGTTATAGACCATTGACAAATTAGTTCATAAAGTTATAAAGTTCATAAGGTTCATAAAGATGTATTTACTTTATAAACTTTATATGTATACCTTACACGATTTACCTTCTGATGAGCGTCCACGTGAGCGCCTCCTTAAATATGGCGTTGAATCATTATCTCTTCAGGAACTTTTGAGTTTAATTTTTGGCCGAGGAGTCAGGAGGGAACTCCTTACAACATTTGATTCATTAAACAAACTATCTGAAGCATCGGTTGAGGATTTAAAAAAAATCAAGGAAATTGGATTAGCAAGAGCCTGTCAGTTAAAAGCCTGCTTTGAAATTTCCAGGCGATTAAAAAATGAAGAAAAACTAAGTCAAAACAAAAATAAAATTATTTATTCACCAAAAGATATTTTTCAACTATTAAAAGAAAAAGTAATTAACTTTCATAAAGAATATTTTATCGTTGTTTCTTTAGACAATCGTAATAAAGTAATTAGTATCGACACTGTTTCAATTGGAATATTAAATTCAAGCTTAATCCACCCGAGGGAAACTTTTGAAATTGCCATTAAAAATCATGCTGCCTCAATTATTCTTTGTCACAATCACCCATCTGGCGAACTTAAACCATCAAAAGATGATATATTTATTACTGAAAATTTAGTTAAGGCAGGAAAAATATTAGGGATAGAAATCTCTGATCACTTAATTATTACCAAAAACAGCTATTATAGTTTTAAGGAAAAGAAAATTATTTAGCTTTTTCCGGACGTAATTTTCTCACTTGTGCACCGGTTTGCCACATTTCAGAATTTCTCATTTGTGAAAGCTCTTTTTCTAAGTCTTGACGATAATTCTTTTGGATATTTTTTTTAATCACCCTTTTAGCTTCTTTTCCGGAAGCGACGCTTTTATAAAGTTTATTAAATACTGGTTCGACTGCTTTTTTAAATTTATCTTTCCAATCGAGAGCGCCCCTTTGAGCAGTTGTTGAGCAGTTAGTCAACAACCAATCAGCTCCTTGTTCAGCCATTAAAGGAATCAGACTTTGGGTTAGTTCTTCAACAGTTTCATTAAAAGCTTCTGAAGGTGAATGACCCATTTTTCGGAAAAATTCGTATTGTGTCTCCATAATTCCAATTGTGGCCCCTAGTAAAACTCCTCTTTCGCCAACTAAGTCAGAATAGACTTCATTTTTAAAAGTGGTTTTAAAAAGGTATCCGGAGCCAATCCCTATTCCCATGGCTAATACTCTTTTTTTTGCTCGTCCAGTTGCATCTTTATAAATTGCGTAAGAAGAATTTATACCTTTTCCTTCGACAAAATGTTTACGCACAGATCTACCAGCACCTTTTGGAGCGACCAATATTACATCAATATCTTTTGACGGGATGATTCCTGTTTCTTTGTAAAAAGTAATTCCAAAACCGTGTGAAAAATATAAAGCTTTACCGGGTGTTAAATGTTTTTTAACCGTTGGCCAACTGGCGATCTGACCAGCATCGGATAAAAGATAGGAAATAATTGTTCCCTTTTTTGCTGCTTCTTCAACTTCAAACAAAGTCTTTTCCGGCTCCCACCCGTCCTTGACTGCCTTGTTCCAAGACTTAGACGGTTTTCTCTGCCCGACGATAACATTAAAACCATTATCTCTTAAATTTTGGGCTTGGGCTGGACCTTGAACGCCATAGCCGATGACGGCAATTGTCTCATTTTTTAACACTTCCCTGGCTTTGTCCAGAGAAAACTCTTCTCTCGTTACGACATTCTCTATTACTCCACCGAAATTTATTTTGGTCATATTATTAATTAATTTTTAACTGCAATTGCGTCAATTTCTATTAAACAATCTTTTGGTAATTTTGAAACTTCAACAGTCGCTCGAGCGGGTTTATGATCTTTAAAATATTCACCATAAATTTGATTAACAAGAACATAGTCCGCCATATTTAATAAATAAATCGTTGTCTTTAAAACATGATTAAAATCACTTCCTGAAGCCTTGACAACAGCTTGTAAATTATTTAAAACCTGTCGAGTTTGTTTTTCAATTCCATCAACTAGGGAGCCGGTTTTCGGATCAGTACCAATTTGACCAGCACAAAAAACAAATCCGTTAAACTCTAATGCTTGAGAATATGGACCAACAGCTGTAGGAGCATCATTTGTTGAAATAAAATTAATCATACTAAATTAATAATTTATAACATTATCCATCACGGCTCCATAATTGGCGCTCATGACGTGTTTTGCATATCGACCAAGCCAACCTTTTTTTACCTTTAGAGTAAACGGTTTTATTTTTTTCATACGATCTTTAAATTCAGGCTTAGAAATTAAAAGATCAATTATTCCAGCATTAACATCAATTTTTATTTTATCTCCGTTTTTAATTATTGCTATCGGTCCGTCAGCGGCGGCTTCAGGCGAAACATGTCCGATACAAAGGCCTCGAGTGCCACCTGAAAATCTACCATCGGTGATTAAAGCAGTTTTTGTTCCAAGTCCTTTAAGAGCCGAGGTCGGAGAAAGCATTTCCTGCATCCCTGGTCCACCTTTTGGCCCTTCGTAACGAATGACAACAACATCGCCATTTTTAATCTTTCTGGATAAAATTGCGTTTAGCGATTCTTCTTGTGAATCAAAACAAACAGCTTTTCCAGTAAAATTCATCATGTCTGAGTCAACTCCTGAAGTTTTTAAAACCGCGCCGTCTGGTGCTAAATTACCATAAAGAATAACTATTCCTCCTTTTTGAGAAAAAGCGTTTTTACCAACCCGAATTATGTCACCATCGGGCTCAGGAGAATCTTTGATATAATTTTCAATCGTCTGATTATTAACGGTTTTAGTATTAAGATGAATTGGTGCTTTTGAAAATTTAACCACCGCTTTTAAAATAGCCTGAATGCCACCGACACGGTCTACATCTTCGACATGAATTTCAGGCCGGGAAGGAGAAACTTTACAGACATTGGGCGTTCTGTTTGACAGATAATTAATGCGTTTTAGGGGATATTTTATTTCTGCCTCGAAAGCTAAAGCCAAAGTATGAAGAATAGTGTTAGTTGATCCACCCATGGCTAAATCAAGAATAAAAGCGTTATCAATTGAATCTTTCGTAACGATATTTAAAGGACGAATTTTATTTTTTATTAGAAAATCAATTGTTTCTGCGGTTTTTTCAACCAATTTTATTCTATAAGGATTAATCTCCCACTTGTCTTTTTTCTTATTTGTCCAACGAGCGGCGGGGATGGTACCGTTACCTGGAAGGGTTAAACCAATCACTTCAGCCAGACAGTTCATAGAGTTGGCCGTAAACATACCAGCACAACTACCACAGGTTTGGCAGGAGGTTTCCGTCAACTTAATTAATTTTTCTTCGGAAATTTTACCGGCCGCATGTTGCCCAACTCCTTCAAAAACAGTTATTAAATCTGAATTATTTTGTCCTGTCAACATCGGACCACCGGATACGTAAACCGATGGAATGTTTAAGCGTACCATTGCATTAAGCATTCCTGGAACTATTTTGTCACAGTTACCGATACCAATCCAACCGTCACAAGGATGGGCGCCGATGACAGTCTCAATTTGGTCTGTAATTAGCTCTCTTGAGGGGAGCGAATATTTCATTCCAAAATGTCCCATGGCAATCCCGTCATCAACAGCTCCGCCAATATTACAGTACCAAACGTTAAAGCCTTTTTTCTTTAAAGCTTCAACTAATTTTTCTCCTAAAAATTGAAGATGAATATGTCCTGGAATATGAGTTGTATAAGAATTAACAACGGTAATAAAAGGTTTATTTTTATCAGTAACATGTTTTATAACTCCGGCAGCAATCATCAGAGAAATAGCCGGTAAAGTATGATAACCTTCCGTCAATATCTTACTTCCTTTATTTTTTACTGCTTCAATGCCTAGATTTAAAATATTTGATCTTTTCATAAACTTAAATTAAATAACTATATAACAATTCTTTATCATCAATAATTTTATAGTTAAATCCAAACTCGGTTAATTTGTTTAAAACAGGAGAAAGATTGTTGTTATCTTTAAATTCCACCCCTACCAAAGCTGGACCTTTTTCTTTATTGTTTTTCTTGACATACTCAAAAAGAACGATGTCATCGGTCGGACCCAAAACATGATTGACAAATTTTTTTAACTGACCTGGTTTTTGGGCAAAATCGATCAAAAAATAATATTTTTTTCCTTGATAAATTAAACTTCGTTCCAATATTTCCGGATAACGAAGAAGGTCGTTATTACCACCAGAGATAATACAAACAACGGTTTTATTTTTTATTTTATCTTTAATATTTTCCAGGACAGATACTGACAAAGCTCCGGCCGGTTCTATAACGATTCCTTCGTTTTGATAGATTTCAACCATCACTTTAGCGACAGAACCTTCATCTACAAGAATAATCTTATCAATATTTTTTTTACAAATGGCAAAGGTCAGTTTTCCTGGAGTTTTGACTGCAACACCATCGCAGAAAGTGTCAATCGAGTTTAAAGAAATAATCTTTCCGGCCTTTAGCGACCGGTCCATGCAATCCGCTCCTTTTGGTTCAACACCAATTATTCTGATACTTTTATTTTTTTCTTTTAGATAAATAGCAACTCCAGAAATCAATCCACCGCCACCAACCGGGACTAAAATAAAATCAACTTTTCCATTTAATTCTTCAAAAAATTCCTTGCCAATTGTTCCTTGTCCGGATATAACAAGTTCATCATCAAAAGCGGGAATATAAACAACTCCGGTTTCTTTGGAAAAATCTTTAGCGGCTTTAGTGCTTTCGTCATAAGTTTGACCGACTAATTTTATCTGAATATAACCGTCACCAAAGTATTTGACTCTTTCGATTTTTTGAGTCGGGGTAACAACCGGCATAAAAATCGTTCCTTTGATTTTCAGCTTTGTGCAAGATAAGGCTACTCCCTGAGCATGATTTCCGGCCGAAGCAGTTACCACTCCTTGGCTTTTTTCTTTGTCAGTCAGATGAACCATTTTATTAAAAGCCCCGCGGATTTTATAAGAACGGATTTCCTGCAGATCTTCTCTTTTGAAATATATTTTTGCTCCATAGAGCTTCGAAAGTCGTTCATTAAATTGGAGTGGAGTTTTTTTAACTACTCCTTCAAGTTTTTGAGCCGCTTCGTTGATTGTTTTTATGCTAACCATTTTATTTAATAGATATAACTTCTATAATTTTGTAAATTTGTTTAGCAATTTTTTCGACCATTTCTTCAGTTGTTTCTACCGTAATTAAAACTTGAGAAATAGATTTATTATTAGTTTCGTCAGCATGAACTGATTGAATATTAATTTTTCTTTTATAAAAAACATTAAATAGTCGATATAAAACTCCGGGACTATTTTCGACGGTCATAACAAAAGTTTTTTTCATAAATTTAATCAAATATACGGGTCGGATAAATCCGACCCCTACAATATTGTTACTCAATCCTTATTTGATCTACTGATGCTCCTGGCGGAATCATTGGAAAGATATTATTTTCTTTTTCCACCCTTACTTCTAAAAGGTTAGGGCCTTCATCTAATAAAAATTTATCAACAGCTTTTTCTAATTCGTTTCTTTCTGTAACCAACTTTGCGGGAATTCCATAGCCTTTGGAAATAGTGATAAAATCAGGATTTTGCATATGAGTAAACGAATATCTTTTTTCAAAAAACATTTCCTGCCATTGGCGGACCATTCCTAAATATTCATTATTTAATATCAAAATTTTGATTGGTAATTTTTCTTGGAAAATTGTTCCCAATTCTTGAATAGTCATTTGAAACCCACCATCGCCAATCACGGCGATTACCTGTTTGTTTGGTGCGGCAATCTTAACTCCCATGGAGGCGGGAAGAGCAAAACCCATCGTCCCCAGTCCACCCGATGTGATATAGCTATTAGGGTTTTTATATTGATAATAACGGGCACTAAACATCTGATTTTGACCAACATCAGAAACAATTATAGCTTCTCCCTTTGTTTTATCAGAAATCATCGAAATTACTTCTTGTTGAGTTATCCTTAATTTCTTTGGTTGGTTATAAACAATTTTTTTTGCATATGATTCTAATTTTTTAAATTCATTTAGCCATGTTTGATAATTATTTTTTTTCAAGAAATAAAGCATTTTTGTCAAAACGATTTTTGCATCACCAACCAAACCAACATATGTTTTAATATTTTTATTGATTTCCGAGTCATCAATATCTATGTGAATAACTTTGGCGTTTGGAGCATAGGTAGAAATCGTACTGGTTACTCGATCGTCAAAACGCATTCCTACAGCGATAATAACATCGGCCTGATTAGTTAATTTATTTGGAGCGTAATGTCCGTGCATGCCTACCATACCAACATAGTTTTTATGATCAGAAGAAATAGCGCCTAAGCCATGAAGAGTAGAGGCAATCGGAATCCCAGATTTTTTAGCAAACTGGACAAGAATTTGACTGGCTTTTGAAATTAAAACCCCATGACCAATAATCAAAAATGGTTTTTTTGCTTGATTGATTATTTCTACCGCTTGCTTAATAGCATTTTCCGACGGTATTGGTGGAAGCATTTTTTTTACTTGATAATTTTTTGGATAGGAAAAATAAAAAGTTTTAAACTGTACATCTTTGGTAATATCAATAACAACTGGTCCGGGACGGCCATTTTGGGCGATAAAAAATGCTTTGGCAAAAACATCAGGGATTTCTTCAACCTTTGTAATTTGATAGTTCCATTTGGTAATCGGAGCCGTAATTCCTATCACATCAGTTTCTTGGAAAGCATCGGTGCCAATTAAATGAGCCGCCACCTGGCCGGTTATGCAAACCATAGGGACGGAATCCATCATAGCATCGGCGATTCCGGTGATCAAATTGGTAGCTCCGGGACCGGATGTTGCAAAACAAACTCCGGCGCGTCCTGTTACCCGTGCATAACCTTCAGCAGCGTGAGTTGCGCCCTGTTCATGACGAACTAAAACGTGACGGATTTTATTTGAATAGTCATATAGAGCGTCATAGATCGGCATATTGGCACCACCAGGGTATCCAAAAATTACCTTAACTCTTTCTTTTAATAATGATTCTATAACGGCTTGACTGCCAGTGATTTTCATAGTTCGGTTACACTCACTATAAATATTTTTTAATAACTTCAGATATTTTTTTGATGGCAATATCAATTTGTTTTTCTGAAACATTAGTAAAATTTAATCTCATCGTATTTTTTCCCGTTCCTGGTTTTACAAAAAAATATGTTCCTGGGACATAGGCAACATTTTTTTCTATCGCCTTCCAATAAAGTTTTGCGGCATCAAATTGTTTTGGACCGGTTACCCAGAGAAACATTCCGCCCTCGGGATACGTCCAATTAAAAGAAGTTGGAAAATATTTTTTCAATGCAGCAAGCATTGCCTCTTGTCGTAATCGATAGATCTTTAGGATTTTTGGTAAATGCTTTTTTAGATCACCGGTCTTTAAATATTCGGCTGCCAAATATTGTCCATAGCTGTTAGTATGTAAGTCAACAGATTGTTTGGCGGCGATCATTAATGATTTAATATTATTTGGAGCACTGTAGAATCCTATTCGAAGTCCCGGAACTAAAACTTTAGAAAATGTACATAAATAAACGGTATTTGTCGGTATTAAAGATTGAATTGGATCGATAGCCTTTCCACGATAACGAAGACTATTGTATGGATCATCTTCTATTAAAAGTGCGTTGTGTTTTTTAATTATTTTGGCGATCTGCTTTCGTCTTTCCCAAGAAATAGTTCTCCCGGTTGGATTTTGAAATGTTGGTATGAGGTAGATAAATTTTATTTTTTTTGTCTTTAATATTTTTTCCAACGATTCAGGAACAACCCCATTATTATCGGTCTGGATCTCCGCATATTTCGGGCCGTAAGGAGCAAAGGCATCAACAGCTCCAATATAGGTCGGGGACTCGACGGCGATAATGTCCCCTTTATCGATGAATATTTTTCCTATGGTGTCGAGGGCACCTTGAGAACCGGAACTAATCCCAATATTATCAGCAGTTACTCTCATATTCCGTTCTTCCAGCCAAATTGCGATCTGTTCACGCAAAATCTTCGCGCCATCGGTCGGGCCATACTGCAAAGAAGATCCACTATATTTTTTCAAAACTGATTTATTTAATTTCCCGATTATTTTAAGAGGAAAACTTTCCGGGGCAGGCAAGCCTCCGGCCAAAGAAATTATTTCCGGCTTGTCAGTAATTCGAAGGAGCTCACTTAAGGCACTGTTGATCATAACTTTTGTCCGTTTTGCCATCAATTTTTTCGTATTCATAAAAAAACCGCCCTTATCTGGGCGGATTAACTTCTTGTGTCAACAAAAATTAGCCGCCCGTTGGGGTGGTAATGAGAATGTTGACAATAATTGACTGTGTATTTTTCATAGATTCAGGAAATATGATAGCAAAAGTTTTTTTAATTTGCAAATGAAAAAATCATCTCCAAGGTTTAAAAGTTTGATCCATATATTATTTATATAAAACTTATAATAGCATTTCCGAGTTCAGATGTTGACAACGAATTTTTATCAACAATATCTTTTGTTCCAAATCCTTGTTCTAAAGTTTTTTCAACAGCGTTAATTACAGTTTTACTTTCTTTTTTTAATCCGAAACTATAATCAAGCATCATGGCGGCGGATAGTATCGTACCAATAGGATTGGCGGTATTACAGCCGGCAGCTTTTGGATAAGATCCATGAATTGGTTCATATAAAGATACCGTATTTCCAATCGATGCTGATGGCAGCATTCCAATTGAGCCAGCTATAACCGATGCTTCATCGGTCAAAATATCGCCAAACATATTTTCCGTCAAGATAATATCAAACTGCTTTGGATTTTTAATAATTTGCATAGAAGCGTTATCAATAAACATAAAGTTTATTTTGACAGTCGGATATTGAACTGCCAGCTGTTGAACTGTTTCCCGCCAGAGTCGGGAAGTCTCAAGAACATTGGCCTTATCAACTACGGTTATTCTTTTATTTCGTTTTAAGGCTAAATTAAAGGCAATTTTTGCAACTCGGACAATTTCTTTTTTTGAATATTTACAAATATCAAAGGCACTTTTTCTATCTTTTGATCTGCCTTTTTTTCCAAAATATATTCCACCAGTCAGTTCACGGACAACAATAAAATTAACATTTTTTATTACTTCTTTTTTAATTGGGGATTTATTTATTAATGACGAAAAAATATTAATAGGTCTAAGATTTGCGTAAAGGTCTAAAGATCTTCTCATTTCCAGTAACCCTTGTTCAGGTCGGATCTTTGCTTTTGGATCATTATCATATTTTGGGTGACCGATAGCTCCGAATAAAATTGCACCAGAATTTAGACAAAGTCGATGAGTCTCTTTAGGATAAGGACTTCCGGTTTTATCGATCGCAATAGATCCGATAAGGCCCTCTGTAAAAATAAACTGATGGTGAAATTTTTCAGCTATTTTTTTTAAAATCCTAATTGACTCATTGATTATTTCCGGCCCGACTCCATCTCCAGGTAAAACTGCAATATTTTTTTTCATAGGTATTTTCTTGGATCAACTATTTCTCCAGCAACTGCCGCCGCAGTGACTGTAACTGGAGATGCTAAAAAAATTCTGGCGTCACGCGATCCCATTCTGCCGATATAGTTTCTGTTTGAAGAAGAGATCATCTGAGCTCCCCGGCCCACTACTCCCATATGCTTTCCAAAACACGGGCCGCAATTAGAAGATTCGATATTGGCTCCGGCCTCAGCAAATATTTGCAGAATACCTTCCCTCATCAATCGGTTATAGACATTACGTGAAGCAGGTATCACAACAAAATTAACATTTGAATGAACTTTTTTCCCATTAATTATTTTTGCCGACTCAATAAAATCCTCGTAGCGCCCGTTGGTACAAGCTCCCAAAAATGCATCAGTGATCTTTAATGAAAAGACCGGAGCAAAGTCCATCGTTTTACTATTTTGGCTTTTTTTCATATATTTTTTAATATTTGAAATATAAATAACGTTCCCTGGCTTATGAGGAAAGGCGACGCATGGTTCAAGAACAGATAGGTCAACATCGATCACTGTTTCATACTGACAATCATCATCAGGAAGATAAAATTTATATGAAAATTTATTTCGATTTTTTAGATAGGTTTTTAGTTTTTTATCCGGCTCAAATATGGCCGTTCTGGCGCCCATTTCTACTCCCATATTGGCAATAGTGATCCTTTGTTCGATTGAAATGTTTTTTAACCCAGGGCCTCCAAATTCAACAATTTTTTTTGAGGCTCCGTCGACTCCGAGCTTTCCAATCAAATAAAGAATCAGATCTTTTCCAAAAACCCCTTTTTTGAATTTTCCTTTTAAATTAAACCTGATACTTTTCGGCACCTCGAAATCGTATAGGTATCCAGTGGCCATTGCATACGTTGCATCAGTCGTTCCAACTCCAAAAGCCAAAGTATTTAATGCCCCATTTGTATCGGTGTGAGAGTCAGTTCCCAGAATTATTTCCCCGGGAACGATATAACCGTCTTCGATCAATACAACGTGTTCTATTCCATCGCCTTCTTTATAACATTTAGCGCCTTGTTCACGAGAAAACCGCTCCATCAGATCGATACCTTCAGAAACTAAAACTGACGAAGAAGGAACGGTATGATCAGGAATAAAAAATACCCGTTTTGGATCAAATATTTTTATTTTTTTCTTATGTTTTATAAATACATCAGAAAATTTATTATTAAAATCTTTTATTGCAGGAGGACCGATGACTTCGTTAAAAAATAAAACGTCAATCGGCAGATCCAGTTTTTCCCCGGCAAAAACATGGCGGCCAACATGATCAGAAACGATCTTCTCAACAATTGTTTGGCCTCTCCCAGGAGCTTTTACAAAAGAGGTTTTTTTTGATTGAACTTGACCTAATAAGCGATTTAAGTGTGTTCTTATTTTTCCTAACCTTCCACCTAAAGCAAAACTTTTCAAATCTTCATCAGGATTTTTTATTGAATATTTTTTCCCGTTAATTTGGATAGTTTTTTTAATAAGATCAATAACAATTGATTTCTTTATTTTATAAATTTTAATATCATCGACGATGATTGCCGGCAGGCCGTTATTTAAACAGTTACGATAGAAGATATCAGGGTAAGATGGGGCAATAACAGCCTTAATATTATTTTCTTGTAAAGCGTAAACAGCTTGCTCCCTGGAAGATCCGCAACCAAAATTTTTTCCGGCAACAATAATATTATTATCTTCTTTTTCACTTCTAGAAACGAACCCCTTATCATAATTATCAAAGGCATATTTTTTAAAAAAACTTCTGTCAGTTGATTCCTGTAAAGTCCAAGCGGGAATAATATCATCGGTATTAATATCAATAGAAAAAATAGAGGTGATAATCCCGGATATTTTATTAATCATATTTGGTTTTGAATCATTAATTGCTTTAGATCAAGATCATTAATTTCCTTTTTTTTATCGGCTAAATTTAAAAATTTTTGATAAATAAAATTTAAATACTCTTGTTTGATCTCATATTTAAGATTCTTAAGTCGATATCTCAAGGCAGCCCTACCGGATCTGGCTGTCAGAACAATCTTTGATTTATCGATCCCAACTTCTTTCGGGTCAATAATCTCATAATTTTCTCTCTGTTTAATGATCCCGTCTTGATGAATCCCTGAAGAGTGGGCGAAAGCATTGGCGCCAACGATCGCCTTATTTTTTTGTATAGGCATGTTCATCATCTTAGATACTTTTTGACTAACCTCATAGATCTTTTTAGTATTTATTTCCGTTTCTAATCCTAATTTTTTATGGGTTTTTAGAATCATCACTATCTCTTCCATTGAAGTATTACCGGCTCTCTCTCCAATTCCATTAATAGTTACTTCAATTTGACGAGCTCCATTTTCAATTCCAGCCATTGTGTTGGCAGTAGCAAGTCCCAGATCATTATGACAATGGACAGCTATGATAACCCTATTAATATTTTTTACGTTTTCAAATAAATATTTAATTTTGTTTCCAAAGTCCTGAGGCAAGCAATACCCGGTAGTATCCGGGATATTAACAACGGTGGCCCCCGCTTTAATTACTTCTCCAACCATTTTTGCTAAGAAAACCGGATCAGCCCGGCCGGCATCTTCAGCGTAAAACTCAACATCTTCCACAAATTTTTTTGCATATCTAACTGCCTCAACTCCCATTTCCAAAACCTTTGCCCGAGTAGAGTTGAACTTATATCTTATGTGTACATCAGAGGCCCCTATTCCGGTGTGGATCCGTTTTCTTTTAGCATATTTCAAAGCTTCAGCAGCCGCATCGATATCTTCTTTCTTAGCTCGAGTAAGGGCGCAGACAATTGGTCTTGTTACCGCCTTTGATATCTCAACAACGGACTTAAAATCACCTGGCGATGATACGGGAAAGCCGGCCTCTATAACATCAACACCTAATTTTTCCAGTTCACGCACGATCTCAACTTTTTCAACTGTGTTTAATTGGCACCCGGGAACCTGCTCACCATCTCTCAGTGTTGTGTCAAAAACAAAGATTTTATTACTCATATCTTAAAAGTAAATTTTAATACAAAAAAATAACCCCGCTTTTGGCGGGGTCTTTATTTGGTTCTTTTACCAAATCATTAAGCTCCCGCCCAGGTCGGGGTAAGGAGCAATAATGAATTTGATATGGACAACATTTTCATATTTAGGAAATTAATTATAGCAAATAATTTTAAAATGCAAATGAAAATTATTTTCTTATTTCAAACTGGTCAAAAATTTCCTTTGGTTCTTGCCAAAAAACCTCCACTTCGGCAACATGGGAAACCGGCGGGCCTTTTTTTATTAACTTAATTATTTGTTTAACTTTTTCTTCATCTCCTTGTATTTGAGCCTCAACTCCACCACCCACCCCGTATATATCCGGATGGTTATTAACATTTCTGATCCAGCCGGTTACCCCAATAATCTTTGCCTGAATTTTTGTCCAAGCACGAAAGCCAACGCCGATGACATCGCCTTTGATGTAGAGATGAGCTTGTTTTAACATTAAATCATTATAACAATTATAAAAATTATAAAGATTATAACCCAATAGCAGGGTCCACTTCCTTCGCCTGTTTTAAATATTTTTTAGCGGTCAAATTATCACCCTTTTCTTTATATAGTAAAAATAGACTATACAGGATATCTCTTGCTTTAGGGTTTATCATTAATTTTTGTTCAAGATTATTTATCATTAATTTTTTCTCGTTTTCTTGCCGGAAAGTTTCTTCTCCAACGGTTTTTCCATAAATATTTTTATTCATTTCTAAGATTTTTTGAAATTCCGGAAAAGTTTTTATTTTCTCCAAAAAACTAACAACAGCCTTTTTGTTATTATTAATCATTTGAAAATAAATTGGAGAAATAGTTTGACTATAAATTAAATTAAGGATTAAAAAGAACAAAAAGCTAACAACAATAAAAAATCTTAAAATTTTTGATTTTTGAACTGTGTTTTTGATCTTTGATTTTTGATCTTTGATATTATCTTTCACATTTTTATTATATACTTTTTTTATGGACTCGACCAAATATTATCAAATTCTTCTTGATAGATTAATTACCATAAGTTTGGCCGGTGCTTCGGCAATTTTTGCCGCCGGCCTGACTCTGATTCTTATTTATTTAATAATTATTTATCTTCGTTTAAAAAAAAGAGAAAAGATTTCTTTAGAAATGATCACTTTAGAAGTAAAGATTTCAAAAGAAAATGAAATAAAAATTGACGCCGCTGACCAGATGTTTTCCTCTTTTTCTTCTTTGAAAAAATCCGGTTTTTTTTCTTTCTTAGAAGTTGACGACGTGATTTCTTTTGAGATTATTGGAAAAAAAGCCGAGATTAGGTTTTATGTTTCCGCTCCTAATCGGATTATCGATCTGATTGAAAAAACCATCTACGGTTATTATCCTACAGCGGATATTAAAAAAGTTGACGAGCCAAATATTTTTTCCGAACAGGGCAAGGTAGTTTTTGGCGCTTTAGTTCAAAAAGAGGCTCCTTATATGCCGATTCGTGTCTACCGTGATTTACCCACCGACTCCCTTTCGGCGATTACATCGGCTCTATCAAAGTTTGATGATAATGAAGCCGGAATTATTCAACTTCTGATTCGTCCGGCTGGTTCCAAATGGAAAAAATCCGGCAAAAGCTATATCTCTAGTACTAAGAAAAATGAAGCTAATCCGGAAAAAGCCACCTTTAAAACCGATCCAAAAATATTGGAGAAAATTGATGATAAATGTTCCAAATCAGGATTTGAAACAGCGATTCGTTTTGTCGTTACTGCGCCATCTAAAGACATAGCCGATACTCATCTAAAAAATATTAAAAATGCTTTTACTCAGTTTAACTCCGATTTGAATAATTTTAGTGACACCAAGATTTATTTTAAAGGCGGTTTCATGATTAATTTTATCTATAAATTTTTTCCGGTGATTGATCTACCGTTTGCTAAGTCAGTTTCGATTTTATCAACCGATGAATTGGCAACCCTTTTTCATTTTCCTAATAAGACCATAGAGACACCTCACATTCAATGGTTAAAGGCGAAGACAGCTCCGGTTCCATCAGAAGTTCTTTCCTCGGGTGGGACATCTATCGGTAATGGCTATTATCGGGGAGTTAAGAGGCCGGTTAGTATTGGTTTTGAAGATCGCCGCCGCCACGTCTATATCATTGGGAAAACCGGTGTGGGAAAATCAGTCCTGCTTCACGATATGGCAATTCAAGATATTAAAGCGGGCAACGGCGTTTGCGTAATAGACCCGCACGGTGATTTAATTGACGATATTATTAAATATATTCCGCCGGAGCGGGCGGAAGACGTAATCTATTTTGACCCGTCCGACGTTGAGCGACCAATGGGACTAAATTTACTGGAAGCGAAAACTGAGGATCAAAAACATTTTATTACAACCTCGATTATTAACCTGATGTATAAACTTTACGACCCTCAGCGGACCGGTATTATTGGCCCCCGCTTTGAACACGCTGTTCGCAACGCCATGTTGACGGTGATGAGTGAAAAAGGGTCAACTTTTGTCGAAGTAGTCCGGGTACTAACCGATCCGAAATATGTTCAGGAATTATTACCTAAAGTTCAGGATCCGATTGTCAGGCGTTACTGGACCGATCAGATAGCACAGACTTCCGACTTTCACAAATCAGAAGTTTTAGACTATATCGTTTCCAAGTTTGGTCGGTTTATCACTAACAAAACCATGAGAAATATTATTGGGCAGTCTGATTCAGCCTTTGATTTTAGACGGGTAATGGACGAAGGGAAAATTCTTCTTATTAATCTATCAAAAGGAAAACTGGGAGAGGAAAATTCAAGCTTTTTAGGATTGGTTTTAATCCCAAAAATTCTGATTGCCGCCATGAGTCGACAAGAAATTCCTGAGGAAAAACGCCGCGATTTTTTTCTTTATGTGGATGAATTTCAAAACTTTGCCACCCCGGATTTTGCCACAATTTTATCTGAGGCAAGAAAATATCATCTTAATCTGACAGTTGCCAATCAATTCATTGGTCAAATGGATGATGAGGTAAAAAACGCGGTTTTTGGTAATGTTGGTTCCTTAATTTCTTTTAGAGTTGGAGTGACCGATGCGTCATATATGCAGCGAGAGTATCAACCAGTATTTGGCGAATCAGACTTAATTAATATTGAACGTTTTCATGCCTATATGAAGACAATTGTTGACAATGAACCGGTGCCACCTTTTTCTGTTGATATGACCAAAGACATTAAGAAATTCAAGACCGGGGCCAACCCAAAAATTGCTCAGGCGATTATTCAGCTTTCTCGACTAAAATATGGTCGCCCGAGAGAATTAGTTGAGGCGGAGATAAATCAGAGAGCGAGATTGTAAATAAGCAAATAAACAAATAATCCAATAGTCAAATAAATAAAAAAATAAGCAAATGTTGAAATAAATTTATTTATTTCTTTATTTAGTTATTTAATCATTCATTTGTTTATTTGATTATTAAATATGTTGACCAACTTTAGAACAATCCTTTCTCAAAAAATCCAACTTAATTCTGATACTTATCTTTATCACTTTGACTTAATAGAACCAAGAGAGATTAATTTTAAAGCCGGTCAATATTTAATGATCAAAATTCCGACTGATAAAGATCCGGTTTCCCGACTTTATTCGATTGCTTCATCGGCAGCAGAAAAAAATAGTTTTGAGTTAATAATTCAAATTATTCCCGGCGGGCTGGCTTCAAGTTATTTATCTAATCTTAAGGTTAAAGATGAAATAATTTTTCAAGGACCGGCAGGGATATTTGGTTTAAAGGAAAATAACCGGTCGAAAATATTTTTAGTGACAGGAACGGGAATTGCGCCGGTAAGGTCGATATTAAATTCAGCCCCGATTAAATCGGGACAGAATTCAGAATTATTTTTATTCTGGGGACTGAAAAAATATGAAGATATATATTTATTAGAAGAATTAAAAAAATTTAATCCGAAAATTTGTTTATCCCGTGAACAAAACCTAGAAATAATACCTGCGAATGATAAAAAATATTTTGAACTTGGGCATATAAATTCTTGCTTTGAAAAACAAATACTAGATACTAAATATTCAATACTAAATACTAATTTTTATCTTTGTGGAGGACGGAAAATAGTCGAATCTTTACGATTATTTTTAATTAACAAAGGAGTATTGCTGGAAAATATTTATTTTGAAAAATTCTAATTTTTTAATAATTAACCTTAATGGTTTAATTCCTCGCAGCAGAGCTATGAGGAAGTTCATTGGTAAAATACTAAGCGGGTTTTATTAGAAAATGTTTTATCGATTAACCACTTATTAAAAATTTTACCTCCAGAGTCTCAAATGTATGTGACTTATACACATACTTGACTTTCGATAGAATAGTTATATGATTTACTTTAGTATGGATAAATTACAAAAAAAAATAATTCAAAAATCAACATGGAAGACAAAAGTAGGACTGGCTCAAATGCTTAAAGGCGGCGTAATTATGGATGTCGTGACAGTGGAGCATGCTAAAATAGCGGAAGAAGCCGGTGCTGTGGCCGTGATGGCCCTTGAAAGAGTACCAGCAGATATACGTGCAGATGGCGGTGTGGCTAGAATGAGTGATCCTGAATTAATACAAAAAATAGCTCGTGCCGTAACAATACCTGTTATGGCTAAAGTGCGCATAGGTCATTTTGTTGAAGCTCAAATATTAGAAGTTTTAGGTATAGATTATATTGATGAGAGTGAGGTGCTAACTCCGGCTGACGAAGAAAATCATATTAATAAACATAACTTCAAAATTCCTTTTGTTTGCGGCTGTCGTAATTTGGGGGAAGCCTTACGTCGTATTTCTGAAGGGGCGGCAATGATGCGAACTAAAGGAGAGGCTGGAACCGGTAATGTAGTTGAAGCGGTAAGACATGCGCGAACTCTTTTTGCAGAAATTCGAAAATTAAGCACAATGGATCCGGACGAACTATTTTCTGCCGCAAAAAATTTACAAGCACCCTATGAATTAGTGAAAGAAGTTGCGGAAACGGGAAGACTACCTGTTGTCAACTTCGCTGCCGGAGGTATTGCCATTCCCGCAGACGCAGCTCTTCTTATGCAGCTTGGGGTTGATGGGGTTTTCGTTGGCTCAGGTATATTCAAATCTGGAAACCCTATCAAACGTGCGAGAGCTATTGTAGAAGCAACCACACATTATAACGATCCTCGAATTATTGCTAAGGTTAGTAAAGGTTTAGGTGAGCCAATGGTAGGTATAGAAATTAGTTCGATTCCACAAGATCAATTACTAGCTAAACGAGGATGGTAAAAAATATAAAAGTAGGAATACTAGCTCTTCAGGGGGACTTTCGTGAACATTCGGAGATGTTGCAAAAAATGGGAACAAAAACTGTATTAATAAGATTACCTAAACATTTAATATCAGTTGACCGTTTAATTATTCCAGGCGGTGAAAGTACTACGATAGGGAAACTTCTTGCAATTTATGGTTTACTTAATCCTATTAGTAAACGCGCTCAAGAAGGTATGCCAATTTGGGGTACTTGCGCAGGAGCTATACTAATGGCAAAACATATCGCTGATGGTTTGCCCAATCAAAACTCTCTTAATTTAATCGATATAACAGCCAGACGTAATGCATTTGGTAGTCAGTTAGATAGTTTTGAAGCTAATCTCAAGATAAAACAAATAGGAACGGCTCCATTTAATGTGATATTTATTCGCGCGCCAATTTTAGAATTACCCGGAAGTAATGTTGAAATTTTAGCAAAAATAAATCAGAAAAAAATTGTGGCTGTGAAGCAAGGTAAAATGTTAGCAACCTGTTTTCATCCAGAACTTATGGACGATAGACGTTTTCATGAGTACTTCCTTAGTCTATAATTTATCTTGATAAAAATCTCTTAATTTCCTACTCTTTATGTAAAAGGCATAAATTATTTAAATATTTATTTTAGGATCATTAATTAAATATCCATTATTCATAATAATTTGTCTTATTAAATCACTTTCCTCAAAAAACCCTTTTTTTCTAAGTGTTTCTCGCAATGCTAACAACTGCTCTAGTAGATGAGATAAGTTAATATTAGAAAAATTAGGTTCAACATTTTCTATTAGTTTGAATCCAAAGATATCAAAGAAGATGTCTTTAAATATTTTATCCATATATTTAAGTGTGTTGATATTTAAGTTTGTTAATTGAGCAATAATTTTACTATTAGATTTTAAGAATATAAATATCTCAGCAATAGCTTCAGGCGTATTAAGATCATCTGCTAATTTTTTTAAAAATTCTGTTTTAAAATTATTTAAGTTTATTATTAATTGTTTATCTTCATTATTATCTTTGTTATTTTTTCCTAAAGCAACAGCTTTTTTTATGTTTTTTATTGTATTAATAATTTTCTCTACGTTTTTCTTTGCAGATTCCATAGTATGTTGACTAAAGTCTAGATTCTTACGATAATGACCAGATAATATAAAATAACGTATAACTATTGGGTCAAATTTTTCTAATAAGACTTTAATTGTAATAAAATTTCCTAAAGACTTACTCATCTTTAATCCATCAACAGTTACCATACTATTGTGTAACCAATAATTAACAAATTTTTTATTTGTAAAGGATTCAGATTGTGCAATTTCGCATTCATGATGTGGAAACTGAAGATCTGTTCCTCCTCCGTGAATATCAATCGTTTCACCTAAATACTTCATACTCATTACAGAACATTCAATATGCCATCCTGGATAACCATATCCCCAAGGACTCTTCCATTTTAAAATGTGTTTTGGATCAGCCTTTTTCCATAAAGCAAAATCCTCGCTGTGTTTTTTTTCAGATAAGGCAATATTTCGTGAGCTTATTCTCTGATCTTTAATATCGCGTTTTGATAATTTACCATAATCTTTAAATTTTGTAATATCAAAATAAACTGATCCATTTGATTCATATGCACACTTTTTTTTTATTAATTTTTCTATAGTGATAATTTGTTCAGGTATATGAGCACTTGCTCGAGGTGATATATTTGGTCTTAATACATTTAGAATATCCATGCTATCAAAATAGTTTTTCATATATTTTTCAACAAGTTCCATTGGCTCTATTTTTTCAATCACAGATCTTTTTATTATTTTATCCTCGCCTTCATCCGCATCATCAACTAAATGGCCAACATCGGTAATATTACGAACATATCTTACTTTATATCCTAAGTACGTTAAAAAACGTACCAGTAAATCATAAGTAATGGCACTTTTTGCATGTCCAACATGAGGATCGCTATAAACTGTTGGGCCACAGCAATAAATACCAACTTTATTTTTAGTTATCGGTTTAAATATTTCTTTAGATCGTGTCAATGAATTAAAGAATTTTATTTCCATTTTTTTTACCAACATAAATTAAATGATCTGATGATTCTAATAAATTATCTTCCATACTCAAATAATAATTTAAGTCGACCCAATTTTCCCAAGTTTCACTTTTTAATTTTGCCATTTTAGTATTATATGGTTTACTCATAATAACTTCAAGACCATGAATTGATAACTGTTGAAAATTACATTTATTCATTAAAGAATTTATCTCTTTAGGATGAGCATAATAGGCTGTAGTAAAAGATTCTTTACCATTATCTAATTTAGTAGATCCTACCATTATACCAGTTTTAAGTAATCCATAAACTGTCTGTTTATTAACAGATAAATAACGAGGTTCGTATTCTGCCAAATATCTTAGTCTTTCATATCTTGAAACGAAACTTACGATAATTATTCCACCTGACCGTAAAATTCTATAAGCTTCTTTAATAGATTTTTCTCTTTCATTTTCGGTAATAAGATGATAAATTGGCCCCATTAATAATACGATATCGTATTTATTACTATGAATCATAGATAAATCAGTCGCATCAGAAACAATATAGTTTTTTAAATGTATTTTTTTCTTTATGGCAATTTTTTTAGCATAATTTATATTTGCTTTAGCAATATCTACCAAGGTAACATTATAGCCTTGTTCTGAAAGATAAAAAGAATATCTTCCTGGACCTCCCCCAATATCACAAATATCTGCTGGTGGTTGGAAAAAATAATTCGAAAAAATCTTTTTTGTTACATCAAATTCCATTCGATATCTCTTTAAACGATTCCACTCTTTATGAACTCTCTTATTGTAGTAAGATATTATTGTATTTTTATCATTCATCTTTTACACACCTCCAACCTAATGCAGAACTAATATAATTTTCAACTAATCCGCTTCTCGAACAACAATTAACCAAATTACTATTCATTTGCCAAGAGCCTCCTCTCACGACAAACCCGCTATATTCATATGGTGTTGAAGTCCATTCCCAAACATTTCCTATTAAGTCAACAACTCCAAAAGGACTACTAAATTTTTTAAATAACATAACAGGTGTAGTTCCTTGAATATTATATTCTTTAGTATTCGCCCTATCATCTATCCATGTATTTCCCCAAGGATAAAGAAAACCGTTTATACCTCTAGCCGCTTTTTCCCACTCTATTTCTGTAGGTAGCCGTTTATTTATCCATTTACAATATTGTAATATATATTTACGCTTAACCATAACAACAGGGTGTTTCTTTAATTGATTTGGATATGTCCTTTTTTTTATATTCCAGTTATATTTCATTGCCCACTTTTCATCTATATAGGGAACTAGAATATTCGGATTATCATCTATAAATTTTTTATATTCTTCATTTGTAACGGGATATTTATCTATCCAAAATCCTTTAATATTTTCAATTTTAGTTGAGTCGCCATATTCTTTTCTATTTATCCCAAAAATGAATTTTCCTTTTGGTATTTTCACCATTGTTAAATCCACAATGACGGTTATATCACAAGTTTTTCTTGTAGATATATTTACCAAGGGAAATGCCCCCCAATTTCTGTACCAGTTATCAGTCTTTCTTTTTAAAACGATCCTCTATGATTTTAATCATTGCCTTAATGGTTAACTCTGTTGCGTCACCGTTTATCATAAAATTGCGGACATCTGCGAAGCTTGTTCCGTAAGGGTGTTTTTCCCCGTGAAGACGGGGATCCAGTCTATCAATCACAATCTAAACATATAGTAATTTTATTCTGGATTCCCTCCTTCGAGGGAATAATAGATTCAGATTTTTTGCAATTCTGCTACGGGATAGTTTATTGATTTCGTCCAAAGTATGCTTTAAATATCTCTTTAGCGATTGGACCGGCCACGTCCGAACCCTGCCCACCTTCTTCAACCAGTACCGTTACAGCAATTTCCGGATTTTCAAATGGAGCAAAGGCAGTGATCCAGGCATGAGGCAAACCGTTTTTTACATGTGATTCAGCCGTGCCGGTTTTACAGGCAGCCTGGATTTTTTTCAAGGACGGACCTTGTTTTGTTGGGCTAGAGCTTGTAACAAGGTCCGTCCTTATGGAGAACTCGAACAACGGCCAGCCGGTGCCTCCGGTTGAACAAGCCTGTTTCATTCCTTCTCTAATTAAAGAGAGAG